>Ga0335072_10000288_pt1 | contig 106200 bp, 108 predicted proteins | sample Lox_Sample_21_FD_206725 | JGI IMG/M metagenome (GOLD analysis project Ga0335072, IMG submission 206725) | Soil microbial communities from Loxahatchee National Wildlife Refuge, Florida, United States - Lox_Sample_2.1 | ecosystem: Environmental > Terrestrial > Soil > Wetlands | place: USA...
GTGAATGTGTATGACATACGGGAGAATTTTGATTTTCGAGAATGCGCTAAATGCTGAATGCGCTAAGCGGCCAAAACGACAAATTAGCCACCGCAGCCGCCTTAAGCTACATTAGCGTGTTTCGGAGTAGGGAGACTAAGTCGAAAAATTGGCAAGGCGTAAAATCACACCCTTCAAAAAACTGAGGTACAAACCTCATAGTTCCGAGGTGTTTCATTGTGGTTCGATGGGAATATATGCAGAGAGCGTCGGCCCAGACCCGGATCGCTTGGGAGGAAGACGTCTTCCCTTGCTCCAAACAGATCACCCTCGCGGCTTCTCTACATCTCCGGATGGCAGACACGAGACTCTTTGTTGCCCTGAAGGGCTGCGTATTGAGCCACAAGGTCTCGACGTCCGAGGGGTCGCCCCACACGTAGGATAAGGCTACATACTCGGGATTGTCATCCAAGGAGACGGTAACCAGATTACAGCTCACAGGGCTGTAGCGATTCGTAAGACTGACCTCCAGAAGCCTGATTTCCCGTCGCTTGACGGACAGCGGCTGGTATGCGCCGCCGACCACGCTTTCACAGGAAAGACCTGGAGCTGCATTTAGTCTGTATGAGACAATTGGGACATTTAATTCCGGTTTCGGTAGGACCCATGGGTAGAATCTGAGGTCTGCCTGTACCTCCAGCACAACGGCTTCTTTCATGACATCTTTTCTCGCTGTCTGTTGGATCCCAGGAGGGGGGCGATCCCCCAGCTTCCTTGTCGACTCGTCAAGGCCGCTAGGTACATCTCGACTACTGGTTTGTCTTTGCGTCTCTGGTCTTTGAGCGCCAGAAGGGGAGTCTAATTTCACCGCTTTCTCATCCAGGCCAGCCAGGACACTTTGCTTACTGACTTGTTTCCCTGCTATGGCTCGTTGGGAAACGCCGGTGGTGTCTTGTAACGGCTCTGAAATGGCGGGATACGATGGATACCCTCCTGCTGGTCCAGGAGTGGTCTCGTCAGAGCCATGGCTGGCAGCCACTGCCAGACGTAGATTGACTGGCATTTCGCCTCGAGAAATTGGTGCTGGATGAGAGGATTTAGACGGAAGCTTTGCGGTACTCGGTGTTCCGCCCATATCTGGCCTTGGAACATCTGGATTTTCCGCGCTTCCACTCTGCGATGCAAAAATAGGTGTTCCATTCGCAGTAGAGCCAACTGCCTTGTAAGAATCTGAGGGAGTTTTTTGATTGTTCTGCGAAGGCTTAACTCCTGGAGTCTCTTTTTGGATTGGTTGCGTTCTTCCGGTGTCTGAATGCCGTGTTCCTACTTGATGACTGCAAGATGCTTCTGAAGGCTGAGCAACCGTGTTTGAACGTGTGTCTGCGGCACCATCTACTCCCTGACTCTGCCACGCATCCTGATCACGTCGATATCTCTTGAGCAGGCTTTTGTTGTCAGCCTTGTTTTGTGCGGCTCCGCCTTCGTTCACCTTTCGGTCCTTTTTGGCACCGCGATGATGTGTGCCCAGGTTTCGCATTCTTCCTATCAATCTCTTGAGAAATCCCCTTTCATCCTTCTTCTCTCTGGTATTTTTCATTCTAACAAGGCATGGGATATATTTACAAATCTTCCTTTTCATTCCCACACCACCATCTTCCACAGTGACCGTCGAGTTCCCGACCGGATCTCTAGGATCCGGTGCCGGCGATCCATCAGCAAGATCCCATATTGTCATTATGCGGTCTTTTGTCCGACTCTGTGCTTGTGGACTTTCTTTTCTGTTTCTCCTGTTTCCATCATCATTCTGAACCGTCGACGTTCCGCTGCCGCCTGGGTCGCCCGGGTCCGGCGCTGGTGATCCAGCCACAAGACCCCATTTTGTACTGTTTCCCTGGACGTGCGTGTGCGTCCGCCCACTGCTCTGCGTTCCTGTATCCGCCGTTGTGCTCGTCCGTGCTGCAGTAACCGTTCCTGCGCGTGTCTGCGTTCTAACACGTGTACCCATGCTCGCCTCAGCTGTAGTATGCGTAGTTGTGTGTGCCTGTGTGTTAATATCCGTTCCTGTGCGCGTGTGGGTCGTGGTAGACGACCCCATACTAGTATTTGCTGCAGCCTGTGCCGCAGATGCGAGCCCAAACCCATAGACTCTGGCCTGCGAAGCGAAGCCCTGATGGCCGGCTAGCGAGACGACTTGCAGCCCTTGATAGTTGGCTGCTTCCTCGGCGCTAAGAGTGTATGACCCTATGACTCTGGTTGAATAACTGTGCGCGCATAGGAGGTGCGGAGGCAGAAGACGGACCTGTACCTGTTTGCGCTCTTATCATAGTAGCCATGGTGGACAGTGGAGGTTGTGATTTTGGTCTGACGGTGGCTGAAAGAATGGTTGACAAGATATCAGAGTCCTATTGCTCTTCTCCTGTAATTGCGAGAAAATTCTCGAAAATGGGTAGTAGTTGCGCTTCGTGGCGTTGCCTCCAGGCAAAGCATGAATATATACACTCGAATCCTTATTCCCTAGGTGTAGCAACCGTTCGAGACCTCACTTTTATACAGATTGGAAAGTTGTTTAGCCCCCTTACACCGGGAATTTCGATTTTCTGTCCACTTTAATATCGAAAGCAGCTAGGGCGGGGGTAATTTGAAGGTGCAGGCTTGCGATCGGAGTTGACAAAGGGGTGGATTCTGGCTTCCCCCCAGCAGCTAACTGTGGCTCCTGATTGGACTAAGTTTTGCCATCCTTGCCATCAAGGCTACCACAGGAAAGCGTGGTAAGGAGCAGTGTTACAAGGCTTGGAAGGTGTACCGAACCAAGTCACGTGCAGCAATCGCAGGGAGGGGCCGTGCGGCTGAAAGAAGGGAAGGTCTGCCGAGTCACGTGGAGCAGTTGTTGAGCCGGGATCACGATTGCAAGAAGGAAGGTGTGCCGAGCCAAGCCCCCGGCTCTGGTACCAGAAAAATGCTGACGCCACAAACGCTCCGGCACCAGAAAAGTGCTGACACCAAAAGGGCTCTGGCACCAGAGAAATGCTGACACCAGAAAAGCGCTAACACCAGAAAGGCTCTGGCACCAGAAAAGTGCTGACATCAAAAAGGCTCTGGCACCAGAGAAATGCCACCAGAAAAGTGCTGACACCAGAATGGCTCTGGCACCAGAAAATGGCTGACGCCAGAAAGGCTCTGGCACCAGAGAAATGCTGACACCACAAACGCTCTGTCACCAAAGGACGGCCTCATGCCAGCTCTACTATGAAATGAAAGTCCAAGTCTGAGCGGCCGATTGTGAAGTTACACGCTGATGTGGGAAGTCATATGACGATATCTCACGATATACGTGGTGAGACGGGCTGGAAAGTAGGTGATTTTGACAAGCTCAAGGTGCTGTACGTAATAAGAAGCCCTGGAACTTGGTAGACCTAACATGACGACGTCTACGAACAGCATCAGGATTACCAATAGGCAATGTAGTCGCCCTCCATTCTTAGATGACACCCAGTTGCTCTCAAATATGGCCCATCATTTGCACGTCCATCATTTTCACTACCTCGTCAATGCTGCAAGAGATAGGAAGAACCGAGTTTGTTGAAGCTCCATGGACTGACAAGCATGAACAACTTGGCTACTACCTCCCACCACTATCTCCCGCCTCCCACCACTACAGGCTGCCTCACGACTACCTGCTGCCTCCCATGACTACTTGCTGCCTACCCCTAGTCCCTCGTTGCGCCTGCTTAGCCTGAGATACCTTGCCCTCGACTGCTTCTACGGCATGGTGACCGCACAAAAGGCAACGATGAATGCACAAGAACCTGACGACTGCACAAAAGCATGGTGACCTCCAAAAAGGACATAATGAGGAAAAGCATCTTAAGCGCTTGCTATTAAAGGAACAGCGCTTAGAAGCACCCCAAAAAAGCAGTCAAACTTTTGGATGCATTGAAAATGGCTTTACTCTAGCCCCAATATCATTCTAGTGATATTCCTTATGTCTTCGAAGCACTTTGTAGCCGCTGGATGGAGCGTCAAAATGCTGCAACGGATCTACCTCACAGACTCCCGTAACGCTCTCTCACACGATGCCTAGGCGGCCAAATAAGCCCAGGCGCCCGAATGAGCCCAAAGCACCCGAATGAGTTCAAGCACCCGAATGAGCTCCTTGCCCAGCATCGCCTCACACAGCCAAAGCTCTTTGGAAGCGATCGCGGAATAAGAGTTCATCAGTGGGCCACTGATGAGGACTCCCGAGCGCTTGCGGGTGTCTTAGGCACCTGCCCCGCAACCTCCCCTAGAGGCCATCCTGCAGCCTAGAGGTTAGGCCTTGGCGGGCCCTGAAACGCTGCGACAGGAGAGAAGAACTCTTCTGCCAGCGCTCAGTCTTTCTCCATAGGCAGAGCACGCATCAAGTTACCATTACCCCATTGCAAGCTTAGGTTAGCTGTGGGAGAGGAAAAGGTCTCTCGGCGTAAATCGGACTGTTGCGGTTGGTTTATTGTCTCTTCAAAGGCACGAACCGCGCGCATAAAGCATCAAGGGTCATGTTCATGGCGCGTGGTCGGGTTTATGGCGCGTGGCCCGAGGGTTACCTTATTGGAGATTCACAATCCAAAGCAGTCGGAGCTTTAAATAGTTAGAAGGGATATCCAAATTTAGGGTCCCCAAGCTTGGTGGGCGCCATGGTGGCACGAAAGGAGATTCCAAATGGGAACGCTGGACCCAGCTGTTACGGGCCTTGCTTGGCTCGCTTAGTCAGGGTGAGTGGCTAAGGGGTAGTCAGACTATCCAGTCCTGAGGCTGAAGGAGTAGGGGGCACGGGACACTGGATGTAGCAAGTGTAACTAGATGTAGGGTGTACAATCTGTATTGAGAATTGACCATGGAGAGCCCCTGGGGCCGCTCCATGAATGCGCCTATATACCTATGAATTCTTGGCGCGCTCATAGGGCTCCCAGTGCTCAGACTCTGAGCACTCTGAGCTTCCTGAGCCGCGGTGCTCCTGATGCTCAGATCCCTTGGCGGCTGAGCCTCCTGAGCACCCCTCTTGGCGTGTTTGTCTCAGCAGGCTTGGCGTCTTTGCACCCGCCAAGCCTTGGGATTGTAACACCAGCGGAGACGTTCTATGAATATGCCATCATCTGATCAGTCGATCCAGCCCCTTTGAAGTCAACCTCAAATGCTTCACCTGCTTCGAAAGCGGTTTTCAGGTGCCTAGCCGAAAGGAGCTCCCCTTTCCAAGAGGCGAGATCCCATCCTGTCCGTATAATGTTCTTGATCTAGACGGTGATGTCTGTCAGTTGCGGGATCGAAGTTACGCCTCCACCAAGTTGAGTCCGTCTTACCTGTCGTCCATTAATATCCCTGCGACTTAAATCATCCATTTCATCATTTGAGATCTTCACCTCCGTCGGCACCTTTTGTAGGAAAGTCTCCCAGATCGCCTTCTTCGCCTTCTGGGTAAGGTCGCCAAACTTCATCGCAAGGTGTATTCTGCTCTGAAATGCATCATCAAATGTAGTGAGTCGATTCGTCGTGAGGAACATGGTGCCCTGAAAGTACTCCAGGTGGCGTAGAAAGACTGATACCAAGCCGTTACGCTGAACGTCTTGGAGAGAACGCTCCGCCAAGTACACATCCGCCTCGTCAATCAGAATGATGGCTCCCCACTTGTAGGCCAGTGAGGTGATCTCGACTAAATTGTGCTCCAAGTGCTCGATATTCGTGCCTAGGTCTCCTGCGCACAACTGCGCATTCTCCCAGACATCGTTCGCTGAGAGGACCAGACCACTGATCTCCTAGTTATTACCCATGTCAGCGTGATTTTTGTCCAATGCATAGAATGAATTTTACCTCAAACTCTTTACAGGCGTCGCCCAGTTGATCATCGACGAGCCGCGGAACGTTCTTGCTGCACGATGCGGAGGGAGCGGAGGGGGGGGGGGCTTTTGGCGTATGAAGTGCATTGTGTCGTCGCAGTCTGGTCATTTAAGGCTTCCTGTTGATACGAAAGATCCTCGGAAAGCGCAGCAAATCGATTGAACTGACCCTCGTAGAGGCGATGAGCTAGGCTGTGCTTGATTGCACTCCTCTCGGGCCTTGGAACAGCATTCACAGAGACCGGCGTATATCTTGGTTAAACTGCTTACTGGTCAGCGGACGGGTACCAAGAGCATAAGAAGAGGAAGACACTAGACTATTACTTCGCCTGCAGAGAAGTAGAAAGAGTATATGAGAACGCTATAGCGTTACTTCGTCTGCAGACAATTGTCAAGAGTATAAGACAGGCAGGAAACTGGTGTGTTCAATGCCCGTAAACGAGTAAGTGACCAAAAAAGTGCCTGTGAAGCTTACCAGGTGGTAAAGTACTCGTGATTGGTGGTTTCCACATCCTCCACTTCGCTTGCCTCTTCGTTTCGGAAGTACTTGCTGAGCTGAGTGCGAGCAGCGATGCTTTCACGGAACTGAAAGTCAATCACACCTGGCATTGGGACCGCCTTTGATCGAACAACCTGAGCAAGTTCTACGAGGTCTCGAATTGACACTGTATGCAGAGTTCTATTCTTTCGACAGCGGTACTTTGTTAGCCAGGCAATGATTGCTCTCGTCCCCTGCTTGTAGCGGACGTAGATGTCGAGTAGCTCTGGTGGCACGCGTCCAGTGGAGGTTGCGTGTGTGGCGTTGATCAACATGTTAAGAAAGACTTAGAAGCCCAAGGAACTGGGGTTGAAAGGAAAGCAAAGATTGAGACTGCAACTAGCTTCAAAGGAGGCATGAACGACCTCTCATTACGATGCAACTAAGGCACAGGGACTACTTGCTTTTACCACACGCAGAGGCATCAATCGAGCATCCCTTGTTCATTGGCCTCAATTCCCTCGACGTGATTGCCATCTGGGCGATGCACACGATCGATGCTACTGGGAAGTCCCATTTCAGAGGCCAATTGGGACAGGCGTCATGCTAGCGCTAGGCCACACTGACCAGTAAGAGTGACTAATTTTGAGCTGCTGAGGACCTTGAGCGATGTTTCTTCATCATGCCGTGGGGGGACCTTGTGTTTTTGTGAGGACCTTGAGCATGGATTCTGCATCATGCCGTGGAGACCTTGCGCCTTTTTGAGGACCTTGAGCATGGATTCTGCATCATGCCGTAGAGACCTTGCGCCTTTTTGAGGACCTTGAGCATGGATTCTGCATCATGCCGTAGAGACCTTGCGCCTTTTTGAGGACCTTGGTTCCACCCGTCTAACCATATGTAAACTAGCTTGGATTCAAAGTGTCCAAAGCAGGCCGCCTCGACCCGGTTCATCGTTTGAGCATTATCGTGCCCGTCGCTGCAGGCGCCATCGAAATCGCTCTACCCTGCAACCTTCAGGTCAAGTTTTGCATCGATCGCGAGGGTGGCAAGGTCCACATGGCGCGAGTCCTAGTTAGAGCACGAGGGACAAGAGCGTCCGGGCAGGCACGCCCAAGCAATCCTGTTTCCAGCCGCATGGTATCGGGCGCTCTTCCTTCACGTATTTCGATAATATACTTTGCCACATAATATCACACTAACCTCTATCGCCATTGATGGCAGTCTGCTCCCGTGCCTCTAAATGGTCCCGACAGTTGTCAACTATGGCGTTACCGGACGATAAATACTCTCGCCTCTCTCGCCACGCTACCCAAAGTCTCCAGGCTCTTTGGTTGGATTCTCGGAGTTGACTAACAAGGTCCTCAACGCTAAAATGGTTCCCCGAGATTTTGCACTTGATAAGGTAGCCTAGGCCTCTCCCCCTAAGAGGCCAGAAACCCAAGGAAAGCATTCCAGAGCTCGGAAGAAGCACAAGTAGAATGGCTACGGACTTCAACCCCCAAAATGTCAACCTAGACACTGCAAGCATTCATCAAATACTCTGCTACATCTACGCTTCTCCTAACGACTATGATGGCCGCCTCGGCGCTCGCATCTCTTCCGTCTTCGTTATTCTTATTGTCTCCACCGCGGTGACCTTCTTTCCCGTCCTCTCAGTGCGCGTCCGATGGCTGAAGATCCCCCTCTATGTCTATCTCTTCGCTCGCTACTTCGGCGCCGGAGTGATTATCGCTACAGCTTTCATTCACCTCTTGGATCCAGCTTATGGAGAGATTGGACCGGGGACCTGTGTAGGTTCGGCCCCGGGCTGGTCGGAGTATTCTTGGCCACCCGCAATTGCTTTGACGGCGGTCATGATGATCTTTCTCCTCGATTTCGCGGCAGAAAGATATGTGGAAATAAAATACGGCTATGCTCATGGCGATGAGAATGTCGAATCCGTGATCACCGACCAACAAACAGGGGAGGACCACGGCCATACTCATGGCGGTGAGAATGTCGAGTCCGTGATCACCGACGAACAAACAAAGGAGAGCCACGACTTTGATGGCCAAAAGCGGGTCCGCTCTCATTCTCATCAGCACCTTCACTCTGGCGACCAGGATGACGAGACCAGACGTCAGTCGGTCAGACGTAAGTCAGTCGCACCCGATCTGGCCCGTTACGAAGACGCCAAAGATTTAGCAGAGGAACCCCTCACCGACGTTGAACTGGCGGCCACCGAACGCTCCTTTAGACAGCAAATTGCTGCTTTCTTGATTCTTGAATTCGGCGTCATCGTACACTCTGTGATCATTGGGTTGAACCTGGGTGTGGTCGGCGCTGAATTCTCGACCTTATATCCTGTTCTTGTGTTTCACCAGTCCTTTGAAGGTCTGGGTATCGGCGCAAGACTGAGCGCCATCGCATTCCCCAAAAGATTGAACTGGATGCCATGGGCGCTTTGTGCGGCGTATGGGCTGACCACGCCCATTTCCATTGCGATCGGTCTCGGAGTACGAACGACTTATTCCAGTGGGTCTTTTACAGCCAACGTGGTCTCCGGGGTACTGGACTCGATCTCAGCAGGCATCCTGGTCTACACCGGTCTTGTCGAGCTGCTGGCCAGAGACTTCCTCTTTAATCCAGCAAGGACAAACGATAATAAGCGGCTGACTTTCATGCTGATATGTCTCTTCTTGGGTACGGGAATAATGGCATTGTTGGGGAAATGGGCTTGAAGCAATCAAGTCAGCCCCCACGCCACGTATGTCTGTCTATTTGGCCCTTTTTGTCGAAGGGGGGCCGGCTTTCGCTACCATTTAAAGGGACCCAACTTCCTACTCACACTCACTGTCTGCCTACGCCTGCCTAGAGAGGCGATTATGTATTTAGTCTGTCTTTATCCCAAGTTCAATTTCGTAGCAGTCGCTTCTGTCAGTGGATACCTATCTGCTCTTGCGAACTGCGCTCAACAACTTGCATTTGCACTCTTTGACTACTGTGTCTTGGGCTCTTGTCTACGCGAGTGCCTTTGTTGCTGTGGCCATCGTGCACTTCGACTTGTTCCCCCAAGCTTCCTTGCCGAACATGTTTCATTATTTGGCTACTCATGACGCCTCCAGTGATCCTCGCGCGTTGCCGTAAGACTGCAATTCCTGTGACCGGCACCCCCTTTGGCACAAGGAGTCGGCAGTCCTGAAAGAGGCGTAGGAAAAGCGCTCGTAAATCAAATGGCGTGGCGATATGGTTTGCAATGAGGACGAGCAACAGGAAGAGACGAAAAGTAACCCCTTCAAGCTACAGTAGTAGATTCCTAGGTTGGCGGATCGTTGCTGCACATTCCAGGTGGATGTCCGGACCGAGTTTGGCCGTGTATTTGCTGTCTGCTTGAGAACGGCCTCGGTGGTGACCATAACTCCACCTCAACTCGGCGACAGGATCATGGACTTGGACATCGCTTCCTCGGACCTACGCTGACATTTTCAACTTGTATTCTGCCCTGCTGTGCGCAATCCACGATATGTCTCACATTCATGATTGACGGACTGTTACCTCAATCACAGGATTCAAGCTAGTGCTACTACGGGTCCGGGTCTTATCTCTCTACGCATTGTTGGAGACGCTCGCTGCTACGCCCATGGCAACATCCTCACTGACGGCAAGCATAACAACTACGACTTGGTAGGAGTCTAAAGGAACACCAACATCAAGGTAGACAGAGATTGCGCTGGCTTGACTCGGCGCGTCTGGATTGTTTTATGCTGGTCATTATTTTCAGTGGATGTGACATGTTCAAGAAAGTCATGGACTGGGTCAGCCATGCAACGTTCCAATACTATGATATCACACCCGTTGGTCGACTGATGAACCGCTTGACGTCGGATTGCAGTACTGTCGATGGCAACATTAGCAACCAGATCCAAAATGTCGCCCGATTGTCGATTGTATGGATATCCTCGGGCGTGGTGATTGCCTCGGTGACACCGCTGTTCCTCGTCTTTTCTTTGGCTCTCACAGCTGGCTTTGTGCTAATATTCTTGCGATTCCTGCCGACTTCGCAGAGCCTAAGACGGCTCGAGATGGTGCCTTTGAGTCCGCTGATGAGCAATTTCGGAGCTCTTCTTTTAGGTCTAACGACTGTACGAGCATATGGTGCACAACAACACTTCCAGAACAGGATAATCGCAGTTACAGACGCCTTTCAGATGCAGATCTGGAACCAAAATACAAATAGGACTGGTGGTACAGTACATACTAGATAGTCTTAGGGTTCCGGTTATTCTTAACCCAGCGCTGCTTGATTTGATAGATTATTCTCCAGCCGCCAGTAGGGACACGTTGTAAAGCAAGGTCGATATCCTATACTATCAGCCATCCGATTTACAAAACCAGCTTCAGTAAACTTACTCGGTAGTGAAGCCCGTCGGTGAAAAATGCACCTAGCCGAGCTCCAGTCCAGCAGAATTCGAGAAAAATGTAGTGAAACTGGATCCGGTAACGCTCAGGAATAAAGATCGGGTCATCCTCCGTCCACGGGGTACGTAGCAGGCGACGAGCATCGCGTTCAGTAAAAAGATGCTTTGGCCTCCTGACACGGCTGAAGCCGGCGAAAAACCACTCCGCAAACGTGTTGAGCGAGTCGCAAGTCACCTCTTCTTGAATTTTGCCCTTGCTCGTGGCTGCCTGGAAGCGGAGGAAGTCTTTCACGGTGGCAAGGTCGGGGGCCTCCACGTTTTCCCTGAGAACTTGCTCTCGTACAGCGGCTTCGTCAGGAACAGGAAGTCCTTTCTGAAGAGCATCCTCCTTCATCCCTCCGTAGTGCCAGCTGAAATTCCACGTCAGTATCGATCGTTATATGGTGGTAGATGACGCTCCCTTACAGCACGTAGCGGTCCAACGCTGCATCTTGATCCTTTTTGACCTTGTCTATGTGCTTATTGCGGTTCCGACGACCGTCTTCCTCTCGATGTGCCCCCTCTGGTAGCCATTCGCTTTAGCGCGAGCGTTGAGCTCGTCTCCAGTAATCTTTTTTCTCGCCATAACAGTGGTAGTCCGGAGGAAATAGTGCTAGCAGGAGGGCAGAGGTCGGTCAAAGAGATAGCACGGCAAGCAAAAATTTACTAGGAGGCATTGAAATAGCCTGCCGATGCCCATCTCAATAACTGCAGTGACCAGGTTATAGACATGGCGCAGATACAGCAGATCTACGCACGTCTTTTCACACACATAGATGTTGCAACGTCACTGCTTCTCAAGCAGGACTTGAGGCTGGGTTGAGCCTTTGGGTAAGGCTCACCCGGGGCTCACGCGGCTCAGGGAGGCGTCACCCTAGGGACCGGAGCAGGGTGACCTCGGAGCGAATTTCTAGTCTCTTGGCTTGATGTCGTCAACGTGCAGCGCGTCCTTGACGATCCATCTTGGCCTTCACGCGCGTTGAACCGGGCGTCACTCAATCAACAACAGTTACTCTCGACGTCCACACTAGCACCATCCCCAGCTCCATCAAACGCTCTCACAATGGACAATGCCCCTGCACCACGCTCAACCTCCCGCAGCCGCCTTCCACAACGCTCTCCCATCTCCCGTCCCACCACTCCACTCCGCCCCTCACGCTCCTCTCTCCGCAATTCACAAAACAACGCATATCACTCTTCACAGGGCGGCGGCTTCCCGCTTGACGCGCTAGAAGCGCAGTTTGCAGAGCTGACGGACTCGATGGCGGATCTGGAGGCGAACTTCATGCACTTGCAGCTCATGCACGAGAGTTTGAGCCGTTTTGGAGAAGGCTTTGCGAGCTTTTTGTACGGGTTGAATATGAGGGCGTTCTGTGTGGATTTCCCGGAGGTGGGTAACACGATTTCAGCCTTGAGGGCTAGTTTTGGGGGCTTATACTGACGGGGGCCTTTTTGCCAGGCTCCGGTAGCAGATTCAATTAAGCGGTTCAACAAGCAGCAACGATATCGAGATCAGCAAGAGATGTCTACACTTTCGTCACGGCATGGGACTGACACAGACGTGACGTTCATGTCGACGGACCCTTCGTTTGCGGACAGTGCCTCGATGAGGGCTACACCAAAGAGGTCTGGGCCGGTGACACCTGCACCTTCATCAAGATCTAGTGTGCCGTCTACAAGAGGGTCACTGCCAATGCGAGGAGGGAGAGGAGGATTTGGAAGAGGTGCTGACACTGGTGCTGGAGCTGCGCGAGGTGGGAGAAGCAGTGGACTTGCGAGACCAAGGGGGAGAGGGGTTAGATGAAGTCAGACGAAGTAAATCAAAAGATGTAAAGGTGAAGATTGAGGATCTCGTGGTTGTAGCTGACAGAGTCCGATGGCCTGGATTAGGCAGCGAACCAGAGCATGACCAGCACGCAGTGTCTCTGAGGGCGATTGGGAGATAGCCGACTCTCTCTCCATCTATCTACTGTTCCTGTCCTGGGGACATTACTGAAGTTGCCTTTGAGGTTGTTTAAAACGAGTGGGCCGGATCAGTGCTTGCTGACGTCCTGGAAGCCGTTCTTCCAGAGATGTGTTAGTAGTAGCCCACAGGGAGATGCCCAAGAAGACCGAAGTGGCACCCCTTTATTGAAGGAGAAGAGACAGCAAGCGGTAGACTTGCAACAAGCACACAGAAGAGAATGGCTAAAGAAGAACGAACGGCCCCGCGTATGAACGCGCAAACACATCGTCGCCGCGAAGTTATCAAGGCGATGGGGCAGGCGCAGCGCGCCCTAGACTTGTCGACAACCTAAGATCAGATTAAAGATCTCTCTGCAAAAGAATCTGCACCTTCGGCTTTCGGCATTCTGCTCTCGCCCTCATTCCACACATCAAAACTCCTCAACGCTCTCCCCCCAATTAACCTGCGGAAGACTTTCAACCTCGAAAGCCCTGCTGCACTATTCACCAAGCATGGCTTCTACAAATACCTTAAGTTGGTGATCCACATCACTGATCCCTTAAGCGCATTTAGCTAATCACGCTATAGTCGCTCAATGCGATGCCGCAGATGCACAAGCCAAAGACAAGGCCCTTGCGGCTGAGGCTCTGAAAGCTATTTGCAACACTCTGACCACTATGGACACACTCAAAGGCAAAGTCAACGCTAAAGTGGACAACACCAACGGAGAAATCCAGAAATTACAGCTCAAGGCTGCCAAGGTCAGCAGCGGTAACCAGGGCAAGATGAAGAAGCTGCAGCGCAAGTCAAAGTTCCTCATGGACAAGCTCAAGGATCTCGGACAACTCCAGGCCCAACTTGATGCTGTGATCGATATGTTGCAGCGCCGAAAGCTTGACTACCTGACTCTTTACAACATTTGCAATAGAGGTACGGTCGTCGACGGGGAGCTATATTTGCGAGATGATGCGGATGTTCTCACCGTGAATGTTATCAACCTACGCCGACGCTCAGAAGCCTTCGATTTGGAGAGGACCGAAATGCTGCTGAAGGCATTGCCAAAGGAGCTCAGAGATTGAGGTAGCTTCAGCGGACAGCCGCCGGGAGGATGTTATCAGAAACAAACAACACAAAAGACGGGATGAGCTCTGGTGGATTGCTTTCAGCTGGGCTGTAATACAAAACGCGCCTTGCGCATAGAGCTAGTCAAAAGATATGGTTCTGAAGTACCCATGCATGTTAGAAAGCATTAGTGTCCGAATGCTAAAGGATCGAAAATGACAGATCGTACTTTTCCTTTTGCCTTTTGATGGACTCGTGCATTGTTCTTTGCGGTCCTAGCTACTGACTTTATGCAAATAGGCCTGCCACCCATTGGCTGTGATAACTAAGGAAGGGCGAGCCGCAGCGGCATCGAAGCTTAAATTTTCTCGTTTCAAATTAGCCGCCTCATGAAGATCGCAATCGTCGAATGCTAGCCTTTTCTCTTACCTTAGACGGCGCCTAACTGTTGGTGGTGTTTCGCAGCAGACTGGGAAGCTTTCTCTGCTGTCATTCCTGCCCATAACATTGAGATTCCTGTCACTCCCTACGGGTTAGTGTGAAGCAGCTGTTTGCACTGCCTCAGGCGGGACAGCTCCATCCCTGGCATGGCTGCCCGCAGATTTTGTTCATGCTAGACGCTGCATACCTCTTGATCCTAGGACTGTCTCAATCCCTCTTGCTCGTACATGGTCATTCACCTGCCTTGAAGCCAGAGATCCCACCTAGAAGGTTCGGCGTCCACCTTTTTGCGGGTTCTTGGCATCGCCTGCTAAATCTCGCAAATCTAGCCTCTGGAGAACGTAATGGCCGAACCCATTGACGAAGCAAATCCAGAGTTTGGCTGCGGTAAGGCTCGGGACCTTGAAACAGTACTGTGTCGAATCAAAATTAGCTGACAAGGTCACAGAGCATGTTGGCAGGCTCGTAACTGACGGACAACTTTCAACGTCGGATTTCGGCGATCTAGTAAACAAAATTATTACCAAGAGCACTTTCAAAGCTGGAGCGAAATCGGCCGAGCAGCCCCAGGTCCACCCTCCGGCAATCCTATTTAACCATTACCATTGCATCCAATGCTCTGAAACCGGCTCATGTGCTGATATCAACAAGCATGCTAAGAAGACCAACCATTGGTTAGCCCTCGAATTAAGGTCTGTTACTTTGTATTGTGCCCAGTGCAGAGATCTTGTCTACGATCCAAGGGTGGAATCAGTCAGGACCAGCAGGCTCCGTGGACATCCAGCTTGCTCTGCAAAGCGAAAACTGGGCGAATTCAGCGAGGACGATGCTTTCTGGACAGAGAATTCTTCTCAGCAGAAGTGCGGCCAGGAAGGCGTTAGGGGTCTGTTTAATTTGGGCGAAACTTGCTACATGAACGCCATACTCCAAATGATGGTACACAACCAGCTGCTCTCCAGCTACTTCCTTGGCAACGGCCATCCGGCCCACAGTTGTTCTGTTGCCGCCAAGATGGACGCTAGAGCCAATGGAAGCCTCGATGATGAGGATGAAGATGAAGAGGGCTTGGCTAAAACCGAATATCAGCCTTGTGTGGGATGCGGGGTCAGCGAAGTGTTTGCCGAGTCGAGAAAATGGGACATGGCGAAGCCAATGGAGGCTGTGAACCTCCTTTTCGCTTCGTGGAAAGCTATACCTGTGAGCTATGTGCGTGTTGTGGATCTTCGATTGTGCTAATATTGGTTCACAGCATATGGCAGGAAAGAGTCAACAAGACGCGCAGGAATACTACATGATGCTTGTCGACAAGCTTCACGAAACCATCGAGCCTTCCATAGACTCTAAAGGCCGATGTCACTGTTTCTTCCACAAAGCCTTTTTTGGACGCCTGCAAAGCGAAGTAACATGCGACGGGTGCGGTACGGTGTCCAGAACGCAAGACCCTTTCTCTGCCATTAGCCTAGATTTCCAGAAGCAGGTTAGGAGGAAGAAGAAGGCCATCATCAAGATGTCCGATTCAGCAATTCCAGATCTACATAGCGCCCTTCAAAGCTACACATCGCCTGAAGTCCTGCCAGCAGAGGAGTACACGTGCCGCGGGTGTGGTGTGCCCAAGTCGGCGTCAAAGCGGCTGAGGATCCGCAAGCTACCGGCAATCCTTTGCATACAGGTGAAGCGATTCGGGGGGCGGATGGCGGGAGGGTCATATCTTCAGGAAAAGCACGAGGGCAAGATCGACTTCCCAATGATGATTGACATGGAGCCATATACAGCACGGAAGAAGTCACAAAAGGCAGAGAGTCTGGTGTACGACCTCGAGAGCGTGATTGTGCACCATGGACAACAGCTCCAAAATGGCCACTATTTTGCATTTTGCCGGCAGGACGATCGGTGGTTCAAGTTCGATGATGAAATTGTCTCGGTGTCGACGACGGAGGAGGTGCTTCGGCAGGAAGCATATTTGTTATTCTATTCCTTGCGATGTCTCAACGTCTTGTAGGCAGGATCGGCGATTCATGTACAGTGTGGAGGAAGGAATAAACTATCAAGTATCTGCCCCAAGCTTCCGACTCCTCACACCCTGCAAAAAGCTTTGATCACTTTGCTTGCACGTGCCTTGACTTTGTTGCACACAGGAACGTTGGCGCGGACCTTCGGATTGCTGCAAGTCCCGAGACCGTTGTTGGAAGCCCCAAATCTTTTTCGCCCAAGAGCGCATCGGATAGTTCGGCATGCACCTAAAGGGCTACTCGACACGATATGGCCTTTTTGATTACTCCTTTTTGATGCCCGACGTTACCAAAAGCTACGAATCGCTTAGAATTTGGCCACTCTAAATTTTCTCTCGCCAGAAAATCCGATGTTTCCGACTATCCGATTTTGTTGTTTGACAACGGACTAGGCCAAGAGACCTTATTCTGAAAGGGAAAAAAGAAGAAAATGGCCAAAGGCGGATGCCCTTAGCTGGAAACAATGGTTGAATCACGTTGACATTTAGCTGGCACCTGACTCTTGGCTCGGCTATGTCGTGAGCAGGGAAACGTGGGGAGGCAGAAAAAGAGAGAGAACAGAGTGCGCGGTTAGTACGGTTAAGGCGGTCACAGCATAATTGTTACTTTTGCACGTTCAGCAAAGCTACATGGGTCCCATTCCTTCCTAACGTGGGTGAAGGTGATATGCTTGTCGAATGTTGGGTCGTGCTGAATAAGTCGGTGCAACATGTGGTCGTTCCTGAGGGCGGTAGCGTGGTTATCAGGTGTCAGGAAAAATCAGTGGCTGGGTAGATGAGCCGGTGCGGGTGTGAAGGGGCGAAATGATAGGATGCGAATTGGAGGTGGGGGGAGCCTCATGTGATGGGAATTGTCCCCCAAGGCCCAGCAACAAAGCGATCGACGCCTGAACCTTGCCCATTCCCACACTTGGCACGCATCGGCTCGTACTCGCGTTATCGCCCGAGCCTTTTGCACTGCGAAACAACATTCTCATGCTTTCCTTTCCCCTCCCCCCAGTCTTCCACGGCCCTGTAATTCTCTGGTCGGCAATGAATCCCGCCAGTCAAACATTCAGGAATCCGCTTAAAGGGTGTGAGCGCCACCAGCAGCTCTTTGACATGTGCGCATTGGCCCTGCGAAAGAGGCCGACTTGCTTACGCGATTTTACCTGCGATCCCTAGTCAGGTCAGCCCACACCTCGTCTGCGTCATTCCCGACTTTTCCCAGGACAGTAACATGGAACAGCCGAATGCATCTTGGCGCACGTTGGGCGCTCCTTCTACTGACCTTTAATGACTCCTACTTTCTCCACCCACTTCCGACGATTCCGCTGTACGGGCCTATGATGCTATCTATCCCGCCAACAGCCTCGGAAAAGTCTATTTGCTATGCTCATAACCTCCCATCGTGTAAGATGCTGTGCCACCGGATCCAGTAGCCCCCCGCCTGCCTCCCAGTATTCCAAGTGCTTTCCTTTCCCCTCACTCGGGTGTGCTGCACATAGAATTGTTGCCATTGCAGTCCGCTAATCTACTCCTTCAATATCCTTGCCTGGTGTTTCAGGTACCCTATCGCCAGCTCCTCGTCCACGAGATACACCCATTTACTTTGCAGAGACAATTCTGCTCTGCCCCCCATTCTCACCGCCTCTGCATACGCCATCTTATAGTCTCCCCCGCCCTTTCAGTCACTCGAAAGACAGACTTCCGATGCTAGCACTCAGATTATCCATAGCAGCTCTGCTGCTCAACCTCTTCTCACTCGCAGCTGCGCATGGCGGCAGCGCTCATGGCGGCAGCGCTCATGGCGCAATGGACATGGGTGGAATGCTGAACTCGACAAACTCGACCTTTGACCCTGAGTACGAGCGACTGCTCAACTTGCCGAACTATGCTGGTCTCGAGTCCTACACCGGGTCCATACTTGCACATATTGTGCTCGAGGTCATCGCCTGGTTCTTCGTGCTGCCGCTAGGTTCGTAGCCTCTTCCCCCACCCCCTATGGCACCTCACTGACCATGCGCCAGGCGTCGTGTTTAGCACCACCCGATCGAGCCTCGCGTTGCCCACGCAATTCCTCTTCCTCGTCGTTAATGGCGTCGGTGTCCTGTGTGGTATCATCTACAATGTCAACACACCTGACTTGTATGAGAACAATGCACATCATAAGATTGGATGGATCGCAACGTGGGTCATGACTGCGCAGGTCGTTATGGGACTTCTGTTCTTTTACTCCGGCCGGAACAAGCAGTCCTTGGCTCCCGCCCATGAACGTGCAGCGTTTCTTCCTGTTTCCGTCGAGAGTATGGCTCAGCATAACCAGATGCATCAAGCTGCCGGTTATCCTAACTATCGCTGGTCTGGCGATAGCGGGCAGGGCACGGAGCGTTCCTCATCCCATCAAAGTCGCGACATCTCCCCAACTGACCCTATCCGTTACACTAAACCAGAAGTCGAGGACGACGAGGACGACGAAGGTGACAGTGTTCCGCAAGGCCGTGGCTTTCTTCGTAATACGTTCGTGGACAGATACCTTTCTCAGCGCATACCCGGTCTGGTGTCACGACGTCTGCAAAGAGGCCTAGAAATATCGTATGAAATTATTGACAGGACTATCCTCGTCCTCGGCTTCATTGCCCTTTCTACGGGTGGAGTAACATATGCGGGCATCTTCGTACGTCGATCTCCCGGCGCAGGGGAAGTTGTCCACATTAGGAAGCTAACAGTCACTAGCGTGCCAATAACATCTTCAGCGGCCTTGCTCATTTCATCAAAGGTTCGTTTGACTCTCATTATCACTTTCTGGCGCTGACGAAAGGGTCCAGGCGGAATTTTCTTCTGGTACGGACTGCTGACTCTAGGACGGTGGATGGGATGTTTCGCCGAGTTTGGTTGGGCTTGGAACGTCAAGCCTTCCCGCAGCGAGGTCGGGTGGAAGGCTTCCATTCCATCAGCGGAGTTCACAGAGTCCCTTGTCATCTTCGCTTACGGCTGCTCGAACGTCTTCCTCGAGCATCTCAGCAATCCCGGAGGTGCTTGGAGTGGAGGGGACTTGGAACATGTTTCCATATCCGTTATGTTCTTCGGCGGTGGTTTGGTAAGCTAGTCTTGCCTTCCTTTCCAGGGCTGTTCGCTAACAAGCCCAGTGCGGCATGCTTGTTGAGTCCGCGAAAATCCGCAATTTGCTCAGCACGACAGTTGAGATCATGCCTGCTCGTACCGACATTCACCCAACAGAGGCGGAAGCATTAAGAGCCGCTCCCAAAACTTATAACTTCTCAATGAACCCGATGCCTGGACTTGTTATTCTTCTTCTCGGCATCATGATGAGTTCGCACCATCAGACCTCCATGGTCTCAACAATGGTCCACAAGCAATGGGGCACTCTCTTTGTCGGCTTTGCACTAGCTCGAGCTGTAACCTATATTTTGTTCTTCCTTTCTCCGCCAACCTCTGTCTTCGCCTCTCGACCTCCATCCGAACTTGTATCATCTTTCTGCCTTGTCTCCGGTGGTCTCATCTTTATGGCCAGCGTAAGTTGGCTTGTGTCCTCTCCCGATACGGTATTTTGCTAACTCCCGTTTTGCAGGCAAGAGACATCATCTGGTATATGGAGTATTTCGATTTGATGGCCATGTTTATCTTCACCGTCTGCATGGGTTTTACTGCATTCGTGATGGCGTGGACCATCATCGTGCTGGCATTTCGCGGCTGGGCTGAGCGACGACAGCTGCGAGCAGTTCCTCGGTATTGAATCTCCACTTGTGTGTGCCTCACGACAATCATAAGCGCGTAACCTGATAAACACTATCGGGCGTTTGACGCATACCGGCGATGTTTACATGACACTTTCTCGACCACGATTGGAAAATGGAGGGTTTATTCTTGGCATCATGATACCCTTGGGCTCCTCGAAGTCTCCAGGCCTAGGTCAAACATGGTGTTTTGACTATGATTCTATGAAATCCATGTTTCGAGCGTTCCTGCATTACGATACCCTCTTTCGCATGGCGCTTTATAAAGCAATCTTTTCGTCTTATTAGACGCAGATACTAAGTCCTCGCGCTGCGAGCTAATGAAGATACATAATCGACACCCTCACTTTGACATATTCTTAATGGACACTGAGAAATGCATCTCCGTTGACCGAGCTTCGAAATCGCATGGCATCAGAGTGAAAGGGCCAATGCCATTCGTGGTCATTTTGAATTCAATCTTTTTCGGCCCTCCGCGAAAGGAGAACGGGATTCAAGTTAGATTTCGATAAGGAAGATCGCCTGCACGTGACGCGAACCGCTCCTCAGAGGCCAAGTAAGTTGAACTTTTCTTCAATGTCCGGTGGAAAACACAATCCACGATTCCACAGTGCGTAACAGCTCTGAATCCATTTTTGGTCACAATGGCCTGGCGCCAGAATCTTAGCCATAGACTCGACTAATTGACCTCGAAATATTACAGCAGCCTAGTTTTCCGCGCTCCGCAATAATGGCCTCGTCCTCGTCCTCATCCACGTCTCCGTCCCTTCCACTCCCAACCTTCAACCCTGCACGTCTGCGCTCCTACCTCCTCCGACTTCCTCTATTCACCCGTGGATGCATATTAGCTGTGCTGGCCTTCTGGGTGGTGGAATTACAGACTGTATGGAGTGTTACGGAATGGGGGTCTCTGATCCCGAAAGAGATCGGTCTCGAAACCCGTGGGTAACCCGCTTCAGCGCTCAGCCTTCTCTTGGGCGTCATGTTACACGAAGGAGTTGCACTGACTGAAAATGTGTCTGTCAGTGTACCGACTCAATACCTTTCCCTTTATACACATGGGCTTCCTGCACATGATCGTCAATCTTATCGTCTTGACGCCTCTGATGGAGAGGTTTGAGGCGGAACATGGGACATTGAATACAACGGCGCTGTTTATGGGACGTGAGTGAAGATGTATTGAAACGAATGGACGCTCGAAGCTGACTGGATTGCAGCGTTGGCCACACTGCCCGCGGCGCTGTACATACTTGTGGACATGGTCATTTTGAGATTTAATACCCCTATTCTTGGGGCAAGGTGAGTAGTTCGGGTGGATTGTCTCAAGAGAGATGGCTAATAGCCTCTACAGCATCTGGATATTCCTACTACTCGGCGCTGAGGCGATCAAGACCTACCGTTCCAATCCCTTTATTGAGTATGTCGACTATTCTACTGCCGCCACTGTCTCAGATCAATCGCTAACTCCTTGACAGAATCAGTTCATACAAAGTCCCAACATGGATTTCACCTCTTGTCATCATTGTCATCACGGCTGTCTTCGTGCCTAATACAAGTTTCCTGGGCCACCTTTGTGGTGTTGCAATAGGATACCTATGTACGCTCCCTTCCTTTCCACCGTTCTACATTTTTCAAGCTAAATTTCGCCGCAGGGGGCCTTGGATACATCAAGTTCCTGGCACCGCCAGAGAAGATATTACGATGGATAGAAGGAAAGCTGAATCTGCTTGGAAGATTACCGCATTACGTCTCCGTTGACCAGAAGACTTACGGGAGGTATGGCGTTCTCCCGTCCAGCTCAACCGCAGGACCGGGCGAGCATCCTATGGGATGGATTGGAAGTACCCAGAGACTGGGCGCGTAATATTAGAACTTGTATAGACTTTGCCATGAATAATTATCTCTTTACAAACCTTTATCAACCTTGGTCTGGAGATGTGCCAAGATTGTCCCTATGCCGGGACCCTGTACTTACATTTCGACGTAATAGGAGGTATGCATTAACTTTGGAGAAGCTATCCAGCTTGCATTCGCAACCACTCCATTCTACCGGGTTGAATGCTCAACAGCAGAGCTTGGTGAGCAGAAACTGTGTTGCGATGGCGCTTTTGACATGTAAGGTCAATCTACCACTCCATTCGTCCCCTGCCCCAGAATTAATATTTCGACAGCGCCCGCCATTCTCAGGCTCCGCAATGACCCCCGAGTGCTCCAACTACCACCATACATCTCCTTGCTCTGCATGCTCGGCGGAGTTATCTGGGTGCTACTATTGCCGCTGAACCAATATTCCCGGCAGACCTACATCTCCGAAAATGCTCTCCTCCCTGGGCAAGTCCATACCTACTTCGGTGGCAGCGAGCAGAATGTCTTCAGAGCCTACAAGCAAGAGATGCTATCGGTGATACAACCTTACAACGAACTGGTCTCTGCTATAGATGCACAGCCGTTTAGACGCAGGAATTATACCGACAATGAGCTGCAGCTGAGCGAAAAGATCGATGAGCGATCTAACAAGATTGAGGAACTCTTTCAGAATGCAGGGCTGAAGACTTCAAGACAGAAATACGCATACAAGAGTTCTGGGGACAAGTACTGGGGAGAGAATGTATATTCGATCCTGAACGCCCCTCGGGGTGATAGCACAGAGGCTATCGTTCTTGTCGCAGCCCTCAAGAACATTGAGGGAAACGACAATGTCAATGGAGTCGCATTACTGATCACGTTGGCACGATACTTCAAGCGTAACTAGTTCTCTTATGCCTATCAACAGGACAGTCGGACTGACAGATTGCAGGATGGTCGCTATGGTCGAAAGACATCATATTCCTTGTCACCCATGATTCCGTGGCTGGCCCTAAAGCCTGGATAGACGCTTACCACTCGATGCATAGCAAGTACACAGCTGAAGACCTAAGTCTCTTATCTGGTGCACTACAAGGAGCAGTCTGCCTCGACTATCCTTTTGACCATCGCTTCGAGACGCTCCATATTGCCTATGACGGTATCAACGGCCAGTTGCCAAACCTAGATCTCTTCAACACAGCTGTGAGTATCGCATCCGGCCAAATGGGAATCGGCACGTCGATCCAAGGGATGCACAAACACGACGACTCCTATTACCAGCGTCTACTCACATTGATCAAGGGGATGTCTTCGCAAGCCTTTGGACACGCGACAGGGCCGCATAGCGTCTTCATGCGCTATCATGTCGACGCAATTACTCTTACGACCATTGGCCAAGGGTGGCAGGATGAGATGGCCCTCGGCAGAACAGTTGAAAGTATCTGTCGGAGTCTGAACAATCTGCTTGAGCATCTCCATCAGAGCTTCTTTTTCTATCTCCTCATGCAGTCGAACCGGTTCGTTAGCATTGGGACCTACTTGCCAAGTGCGATGGCAGTTGCTGCTGGGTTTACGATCATGGCTATTCATCTATGGGTGAAGTCTGGACACTTGGAAGTAAAGGCTGAGCAAACGCGGGTGCCGGACTCACGCACTGCCCCTGACAACGCCAAAGATATATCCACCAAAAAGGACGCAACTGTTAGTACTGAGAAAGAGAAAACAGAAAAAGAAAAGCCCTCTACGCCTGACAATGCCAAAGATATATCCACCAAAAAGGATGCAACTATTGGTACCGAGGAAGAGAAAACGGAAAAGGAAAAGCCCTCTACACCTCCAACTAACTTTCCGGAGACCACAACCACAACCACAACGACAGACCGCCAGCTCGCCCTCCCACTGACTTTCCTCATTGCAATCCACCTTCTCGCCCTCGTACCCCTCTACCTCTTCACGCTCCTCTCTAAAAAGGATATTCCGCAGGTCCTCGTCCTCATGTCTGCTTTCACGCTCCTCCTTCCGATAATTCTCGCCTCCGCTCTCCCCAACATGCCCGAGAACGTCTACCTACCCGCACTCGCCGCTCCCACTGCCTCACAATACACGATTACAAAATCCTTGTCCCTACTGGTTCTCGGACTCTTGCTCTCAGCGCTCGCGACGCTCAATTTCTCTCTAAGCATGACACTCGGACTCCTAGCGGCGCCCTTGGCGTTTGTAGGTCGTGTCGAACCGAAGGATTACAAGGCCAAACCCTGGCTTGCAGGGCTCGAGTACGCGGCCTTGGCCGTGGCCAGTCCCGTCGGCGTTGTCGTGGGAGCGGCGGCGTGGGCGTTCTCCCAAACCGGAAATGCGGACGCAGTCGTGGAGGCAGTGAACAAGGCGGCCTTTGGCTGGAATGTGTGGTCAAGCTGGGGCGTGCCAGTCGGCATCTGGTGTATCTGGTGGCCGGCGTGGGTGGTCAGCGCCGTGTTGGTAGCTAGTAGTTGGTATGCTACTGATAATATCTAGATGTATGATAATCTTTTTCTCTTCAATTTCAAATTTTCTGGTTGAAGATGGAGTTACCATGAACAAGTACCATGCTAGAACTAGAACTTTAGTACTTGGCCGAATATAACGCATCGGCTCGATGCTGGGATGGGGAAGATTCCCCAACGCGTGTACTTAGAAGGAGAACCATATTCGAAACGCAAGGGAGACGAGCACTCCATCGCCTACGCTTTCAATATCCAACTACGATAAACTGCGTGAGAGATATAAGTAGCAGTCTCACGTACGCTGCGGCTCTGAAGGTGAAGTTTCGAGCCAAATACGACAGTGGCAGGGTGTACGTAGTAGACCAAGTATGTAAGCGGATGAAAGCATTTTCTTCTTTTAGTGCTACATAGGTACAAAGTGGGCCTCATGCCCGTGACGGGCTTGCCCAGTGGACGATTGGCCCCCATTCATGGCAGTCCTCGCATCAAACCTCTCAAAGCTTCCCCGTTTCCTCATCTATGTTGGTGTTAAACATGACGAGTGCCCGACATGGGGGCCTATATCGATTGGCTGAAGCTTTTTGTTTCCTCAATCTTGACCTTGCCGTCTCGAGTGACGCTGGCATAGCTGAGTCGAGGCTCTTTCTTCGCTGCGCCGGTAGGCTGGGCAGAGACTGTCGCGCCTTCTACGCCTGTCTGGACGGCGTCACTTCCTTGTCTCATCTGCCCACCCCCGGAACTCGCATTTTCTACTGCCGCTCGCACGACTCCTGGAGGCGCGTCCGCAATCTCATTGACCTCCTGTGTACTCAGAACATCGCTGAGTCGTGCGCTACGGCTTTGTAGTAGTAGGGTTGTGGGACCGGTGAATTGCAGGAAGAGCCTGTCGCCCCAGATTGTGCGGCGCGACCATGTGCGTATCCGGTACGCGATGTTTGCGAAGAACTTGTATGTATCTCCCTTTTTGATGTTCTGCACGAATCTTGAGGACGGGAAGAAATTGCCGAACACGATGGGGATCTGGAGGTTTATGCTCGAGGACTTGAAGCGGTAGGGTGTTGGGGGTGCATTTGAGTTGGAGAGGGAGTAAGCGAGCACGTTGGATGGGTGCGCGATGTAGGTCTCGCCAGGGCTGAGCTGAAGGGAGAAGGTCTGGCCGCTGCCGACTAGGGCGAGGAGGCCGCGGCCGGTCGCCGTGCTAGTGCCCCAATTGACGGCGGAGAGTGAAGGGGAGATGGTGGGAGCTACGGTGAGGGTGGAGCCTGTCCAAGCGAGGAGTGATTTGCGCTGGGAGAGGCGCCAGTCGGTCGTGCCGTCGAGTTGGAGGACGCAGAAGGAGGTTAAAGGTGATTTGGAGGAGATGAGGGCAGTGACTGGAGACGGGGATGTGATCTTTTGGTACAGAAACGGGATGCCGACGAAGGCGCGGCGGAGTGGTGAAAGGAGGCGAAGGGTGGAGATTGTGCTCGAGGGGTCCCCGGAGGAGGAGAGGCCAACAAGGGTGCCACGGCGAGTGTAGAGATCTTGGGATGGCGAGAGGGAGACAGAGAGGAGGGAGGAGGGCGAGCCGAGGACTTCAAAGGTCGCGTCTGCATATACCTGGTTAGCTCGATACGGATGGCAGGTAGGGCCACAATTGAGCTACCAGGAGATGAGACAGAGGTGGATTTGGTGTCAAGAACAATGATACTACTGTCGGTGGCAGGCGTAGCTTGAATGGTGATGCGCCGGCGACCGGGCATGGGCCTTGTTTTCTGGTTGGAGGCAGTCCATTGTCTGGGCTGGGTTGAAATGTGCTGGAAGCCTCGTCGGGCAAGCTGGCGCATGTTTGCGCAGGCAGGCCAGAACTTTCAGTCCTCCATAGGAAGGAAGGGGAAAAAATGACGATGTGAGCTTGCGGAGCTTGGTTCTGATGCCAAGACCCGTAACAAAAGCTTTACCTGTCAGCTTGAATCGTAGGGATGGAGCTGGCTAGTCCATCATTCTCTCTCCAATTTTGGTTTTTGCATTTCGCATTCATTATCTGTTTAATTTTGCTCGGTGAGGAGAAGTGATACTGATTTGACCAAATTTGCTTGATAGAGTCTCATCGGCTTTCTTGGAAGTCCTCCGCATAGTTCCGCTGGCCCTGTATACATTGAACTCTTTCGCAACTTCACAGATAGTCCGAGAACTTGTTGTCGAAATGTTGTCAAGAGGATTTCGATGTGGTTGCTCGCAAAGGGTATATCGAAGCAAATGCTGTCAGGCGCCACAGTCGAGATGGCGCCGAGTCTTTCAAGCTAGTTCCACTTCCACAGTTCGAGCGTTTATAAGGCCTGCAGTCTTGAGACGGCAAGATGATCGAAAGGCACCACAAATTTCTGTGGAGCATGCCGAGCGGCCAATGTTCAAAGCAGCAACTCCTGAAAGTGTGACGCCAGAGTTGATGCAGAAGCCTGAGCCCAGGAGACCCCCGCCAGCCACCAAAGATGACATGTTGAAGGAGACAGTGGTATCCTCGAAAGAGCAACGCACGATCGACATTTCCATCATGAAGGAAATGGTTCAGTACTTGTGGCCTAAAGGAGACTTGGGAACGAAGCTTCGGGTCAGCTCAGCGTTGGGCCTGTTGGTGGGCGCCAAGATCCTCAATGTAGAAGTTCCATTCTACTTCAAGAGCATTGTGGACTCGATGAACATTGATTTCCTGGCTGTTGGGGGCACGGCATGGACTGTGGCGGGGTCTATGATAGTGGCGTATGGCGCAACCAGGATAGGGGCTACTTTGTTCCAGGAGCTACGGAATGCCGTCTTCGCCAGCGTGGCGCAGAAAGCAATCAGGAATGTCGCTCGTAATGTCTTCAACCATTTATTGCGACTGGATCTGAACTTCCATCTATCACGGCAGACTGGAGGTCTGACTAGGGCATTGGATCGAGGAACAAAGGGGATCAGCTTTCTCCTCACCTCCATGCTTTTCCATATTTTCCCCACGATTCTGGAGATATCCATGGTCTGTGGGATCCTTACGTATCAATATGGTTTGCAGTTTGCTACAATTACTGGAGCGACAATGGCTGCATATACAGTATTTACGATCACTACCACTTCATGGCGGACGAAGTTTCGCAAACAGGCAAACGCTGCCGACAATCAGGGTGCAACGGTTGCAGTTGACACGCTCATCAACTATGAGGCTGTCAAGTATTTCAACAATGAGAAGTTCGAAGTTGGGCGTTATGACAAGGCATTGAAGGCCTATGAGGACGCTTCGATCAAAGTGACCACTTCGCTAGCTTTCCTCAACACCGGCCAAAATGTCATATTCTCCAGTGCGCTGGCTGCAATGATGTATCTCGCTGCAAATGGTGTGGCTTCAGGAGAGCTCACTGTTGGCGACCTCGTAATGGTCAACCAGCTGGTTTTTCAGTTGTCCGTTCCTTTGAACTTCTTGGGCTCGGTGTACCGAGAGTTGCGGCAGTCTCTGCTGGATATGGAGACACTATTCAACCTACAGAAAGTCAATGTCACGGTCAAGGAGCCGAAGAATGCGAAACCCCTGATGCTGACCAAAGGAGGAGAGATCAGGTTTGAAAACGTGTCCTTTGGTTACCATCCCGACCGACCTATTTTGAAGAATCTCAACCTGACCATCCCGCCTGGTAAGAAGGTTGCAGTTGTTGGACCAAGCGGAAGTGGAAAGTCAACCATTCTGCGACTACTGTTTCGCTTCTATGATGTGCAGTCTGGCAGAATCTTCATTGACGGTCAAGATATCCGCGACGTCTCCCTTGACAGTCTGCGGCATGCGATAGGCGTCGTACCACAAGACACGCCGCTCTTTAACAATACCATTGAACACAACATCCGGTATGGCAGGATAGATGCAACATCAGAGGAAGTGAGGAGAGCAGCACAGAGGGCAAAGATCCATGATCTGGTAGAAGGCTTGCCAGCAGGTTATAACACAATGGTTGGAGAAAGAGGTATGATGATTTCTGGCGGTGAGAAGCAAAGACTTGCAGTCTCCAGATTGATATTGAAGGACCCACCCATACTCTTCTTCGACGAAGCCACTTCCGCCTTGGACACGTACACGGAACAAGCATTGCTTCAGAACATCAATAGCATCTTGAAGGAGAAGGCTCGAACGAGTGTTTTCATAGCCCATCGACTTCGAACAATATTCGATAGCGATATCATCTTCGTTCTCAAAGATGGCGAGGTTGTAGAAAGTGGCACACACCTAGTGCTATTGGAGCAGCAAGGCGTGTACTCGAACCTTTGGGCTGCACAAGAGACTTCACTCGGAAAAGACATGGAGCTCGAACGCAATTTGGAGGGAGACCGACCGCCCGACGATCGTGAAACAAATTCTTGAATGCTTCAAGATGTGCTGATGCTGGATAAGGTCAATATGCGCGACCTAGTATTCGTGGGGTCTTCTACGTCTTGCAGCGCCGGATCAGAGCTAGGACACAATAACCCCGGGGTTCAACCGCAACAGCGGGGATGTGAATGGCAAGCAAAATAACGTGGCAATCCGCATGCAGGGGCCTCTCGCGCATATACCTTCCCCACCAGGCATTCGCTGCCGAAATCAAACACCATCCGGTAGTAATGTTGGCAAAATTCTTTCAGACCATCAGTCAGACTCAAAAATGATAGTGGAGAGTGAGAGGTACACAAAATCGATAGGACAGGCTTTGGACGATAAGTCACACCTGACGGTTCAGTTGGTGGGTTGGAGTGGGTCGACGGAGAATGCCACGTGCTGTCTAGAGAGCAATAGCGTGAGTGTCGAACCCAAAACCAATAACGACTAAGGAGTGTCACGTAGCAACTTTTCGCCTCTGTTTGCTATGTTCAGATCAGTGCAAGACGAACTTGGTGACAACATCTTGAGTAGATATGAGCACTTTATTGCTCCAGAATGATCAATAATCACAAGTTCTGGCAAACAAAGTGGGCATTTCTAAAAGTTCGAGGCAAATTGCCTTTGCCGCTTCCAGAAACACCAATTTCGGCGCTCTAAGTTAGCAAAAATCCACCCTCGGGCCTAACCTATCGCGATCGCTGATCTATGGTCTTCGTCCCTCCTTGATTACTTTTTTTCCCCCTCCACAACGTTTGTTCTCACCTTGTCGCTGCTGTCCCGTCACTGAGGTTCTTGTATTCTCACAACCGTCTGCAATCTCTTTCTATCCGGATCTTCGCACCTCAAACAAGTCTCGGGCCGATCCTTCTTTATTCCACACCGCGGAAATAGTCTCCCAAGAATTGCCGAGGCTGAGCAGGACGGAATTGGATTTTAAGGAACACCACGAGTCATACGACCCACCCTTCCGGAGTATCCCTTCAAACCTACAAGGTGCCCACAGGAAGCAAGGAAGAGGTCCTTGAATCTACAGCTTCCAATCCAACCTGATTATTTAGGATCTGGCTTTTGCGCTTTGAGAGAAACATGGGTCTCCTTGATAAACTGCAGTCAAGTGCGCCTATCCACGCCGCGTCCTCGGCTTGCTCAGAGAAAGCCCCGTCTTCCTGCATCACTAACTAATCTCTCCACAACAGGACTCGAACTCTACCGTCTCGAGCAAAAATACGCTCGACGGAAAAACCGCACAACCTTCAACACAGGCGCCCAATATGTTGACGGCGAATATGTCTACTCAGGCACAGACTCGGTGGCGGCATCGCCGGCGAGCCCTACGACCAAGACCGGCAACAGAACGTGGTCGCCGCCGAGAGGAGGGTGGAGATGAAAAATTGGATGGAATACCGTTTTTATAAATCTGCATAGCATACTTGGATTGGCGTTACTGCAAGACCCCTCTAGTGATACCAGTCGGCATCTTGGACACTCTGTTCGATTTCATTTGTCTTCAACAACTTCAACGCTGCGAAAGCTGGATCAGACGGTGCGCATGCGAGATCATCTGGACACCATCTAGATATGGGTTTGTCCCTCATGAGATATGACTTTACAAAATTGAGAAGGATTTCAATATACAAGAACATTAAGCCCTTTGCGTCATGGCTCTCTGATCTCCGTCTGTCCATCAAGAAAAGTATTCCTACCGCCGCAGTTGTCGATCTTACCCAAGCGTTGAAAGACGGCGGAAAAAGTCTGTCATTTTGTTAATCTCGGCTCTTGCAAGCCAGGTATCCGACAAAAGCTTTCGCGCCCTACAGTGGAATAAATTCCAACATTGACTCCAGTTCGTTGAAGTGTCGAGCATTTAGCCACATCCGGTGAAACCACAAAAGAAGATCCAGTTGATTGCGAACTGAAAGTGAAAGGGGGGCACCTCCTTGCCTTCGGCTTGAAGAGAAGCGTAGCAAAAAGCCTCGTTGGTGCTGACTGCGAGCATACGAAGAGCAAAACCTATATCTTCTTGCCGTTGCGAACATTCAGTTCGGGCATTCTCGTTGCGGTGCAGTTATACTGTACTATTTGACTGCGGTCGTCAGTGCAACTCTCGTCCTTTTTGGCTTGGATCGCCTGGGCTCGTTCTAAAGCTGCCTGTCTTCTACGATCGGCTTCTTCCCTTTGCTGCGGCGTCATCTTATCGAAGATAAGAAGAACATTTCGGATGGTAGAAGCTACTCATCCATCCTTGGGCTTTCGAAGCTCCTCGAACAGGTCCTCCTCTTCTTCCTGGACACTATGAGATCGAACGGAAGATCTCGGACAACCACAAATCTGTCTCAAGCTGAGCTTGCAACTCTCGAGCGTGGGCTGAAAGCAATCGAACTGGAAGACCACCACCAAGGAGGGCCACCGCGGCAGGATTATGCCACGAGCTGGGCCACGATGGCAGCGAGCGGAGATGAGAGTAACGAGTCGACAACAACAGAAGGCGAGCGAGGTATGAACCAACGGGACACGTAGCAGTGGCAGACATTCTTGAGAATTTGTGAACAGCTTTGCAAACATAGGAAGCAAGACCATCACACGAGAGGCGGCGGAGTAGTGAGAAAGGTCGTTCTGATCTCGGGAGGTAGAGGCAGCACTCATCCAACAGATGCAACTCAGCTCTATGGCTAAACCAAGCCAGAAGAACCTTGACTCCCTCCGCGAATGCTGGACTGGGATGGATATGGTGAAAGGTTTCTCTTGGGTAGTATGGAAGGAGTATAGGACAAGGAAAAGGTCGTTCAGAGACTTCGGTACATTCCACGGTGCTAGCGACGGGATCACTGAGGGTCTTTTGGATTTTCTGTCCCGGTGCAAAGCTATCTGACCGTTCCGGAAAGGTATTGCTAATGGTGTGGTGACAGTAATATCAAGTGTTCTGCCGGTGCTCCCAATTTTGATGCTCCTGTGGGTTCAACGCCCTCTTGCGAGGCTTGGCTTGATCCTTCTGTACACGCTCTACTGATGTTGGGCATGTACATGGATTCGGACAAGGTGCTGGCAGTAACGACTGCATAGGTATCTGCAAGCTTGCTTGAGGCCCTTTGTGGCTGAATTGTGCACAGCTTCGTGGCCATCCAAGTCGCCATTTGTTGGCAATAGAAATCCCACACGTTCATGACGGAAGAACAGGGGATTAATTAGTAACAGTTTCATCGTATTGATTCGCGGACTTGCAACACAAGATCAGAGCGAGCGTTTGGTCGTATCCTCTAAAGTGACAGACCTTGCTTCACCAATATTTCCTTGCTAGAAAAGACTCTCTCTACCATAAATGTACTGGGTCTGTTAACCCTGCAAGAAGAGATTTATGAGAAACGCGAAAGGATACCAACTTCCAGCCTCTGAGAAGTAAATCGTAGTCCGTATAGCGTGGTTGAAGTCCATGTCCCATTTTGCTCATTTCACTTTCCGTCAGCTCACTTCTTCGGCTTGTGCCTACCTGCCCCAATCCCGCTAGCAAACTTGCCGAAATGTCCTAGCGAGCTTTTACTTTTGTGGCCTGGCTGATTCGCAGCCCCTGCCGTTCCAACTCCTGCACCAGATGTACCACCAGCTGGGCCGCCGTAGCCTCCCTGTCTCTGCGGGAGACCGCCCCCACCACCGTAACCACCGCTCTGTGCGCTTGCCGGTCGCTCCGCCTTTCCAAACCCTCCCGCGCCTCCGCCAGCCATCTTCGATGCCGCCCTGGCTGGGATCTCTGGTAGGGCCTTTTCGCCTCCCCCATTTCCCCCTTCCTCCAACGTACCCCTCGTCCACGGTCCTCCACCAATATCAGAATCACCACTTCTCAGCATCATCTGGTTCCTTTTCCTAGCTCTCTCCTGCGTATTACGGAACTTCTCCAGCAGCTCCGTCCATTTGATCGCGTCACCGCCGATGCCGTCCCGCGTTTTGCCCAGCCTCCCCGTGTACCCGCCTCCCACACTTGACGTTGTGCCTGATGTAATACCAGGCCCCATACTAGCGACCGCTGAGCCTCGCGTCGGGGTCGGCATTGTTGAGGGCGGGTTATGCAGAAGGCCGATCGCACTGACAGAGTTTAGTCTATTCTTAAGTGCAAGAAAGGCTGAGGATTGCGGCAGCAGCATCAGCAAGCCGTATAGGCATTTGTATAGGTAAGGGTAGCGGTCTGGCTCAAGGAGCTGGAGACGCAAATACGTGAAGACAGGACTCTCAAGCAATTGCACCAGCTTGTCGATTTGGATCAACATATTGACTGTCATTTCCAGCTCGGCAAATATCTGCAGTAGATTGTAAGCCTGCTCGTACGCCTGCGCGAGCAGACAAAGTGAAAATGTCGCCACTGCGTTGTGGCACCAAGAGCGGAAAAGCGCGACGAAGAACATCTGCCCGTCCTTGCTCTCGAGATTGCGGAGACGCTTACGGAGGTCGGCGAGCTCAGGGGCCGTGATGAGGTTGTTGTTAAGGTTCTGGACCATAATGCTGGCGAATTCGATGTCTTCGTCCTTTTCGAGACAGTCGGCGAGAGTGCGGTAGATGCGCTCAGGCATCAGGTTCATACAGAGTTGGCGAATTATGAGATTGCCACGAACTTCGAGGAGTTTTCGATCGGTGGAGAAGAGCTGGAGGAGATTGACCATGAATGAGGCGAAGTAGTTGTCTTCGCTATTTGATGATATTTGAGAGAGGAGCTGAAGGTCTCTAGTGACCACAGCATCGGCTGGGTCAGAAAGCGTTTTGAGCAATGCAGGGAAAGTGCCATCATTGAATGCGAGCACTTTCTTAGGTGCTTTCCGATGTAGCATGATAAGCCAGCTTAGTGCTGCGACACGAGTGGCTTCGTGTTCATTGAGGAATTGCAAAGTCAGGGCGTTCACTGCTGCAGCATAGTCGAGGTCTGAGACAGGCTGTGGACTCGGTGCTTGACTGCTGCGCGGCGTCATCTCCGATTCACTCTGTTTGGTTTCGTCCTGCGCTTCAATCTCGGTAGGCGCAGGCTTGACATTCGTCAGTGATTGTTTCCGGTCTTGGCCATCCGCGGCTTTGCTAGATGGAGCTGGAATCCTCGAGGGTTGAGATGGCGTTGGCTTGTCTGAGGACGCCTCATCATGAAATGTGACAATATAATCCATCAGAGACCTGTTGACACGACCAGCAGTAGTTCTAACGTGGTCAGACTGTGCTGACAGAGCCGGCAGCACCTGTGACAGCAATCGAGGTACGAACTGAAGGATGTCCTCAGGGCTGATCTCGAAGAAGCTGTCGATCCACCTAAGTGCAACAACGCTAATTTCTTCCTCCTTCTGCCTTGTCAGACCTTCCATTCTAACCAGTTGTGGAGAGTCCTTGTTGGGTGAGACATCGACGAAATGGAGTAGGATCTCTAAGATCTTCGCGTGGTCGACTTGGACGTCTTGTCCTGGTATCCAATCGCCGTTGTAATCATTACCATGACGTTCATGTTCTGTGCCATCCTCTGAATCAGCAATGGCGTTGTCATTCGAGGACCCACCGGCACTTGCAGAACTCCCAACCTGACTTGCCAGACGATCATCTTCTGCACTTTGACTGCGCCGGTCAGCAAGACCTCGTTTGATTCTCGCAATCTTCTTTATCTCGTTGAGAAATCGTTCTAGCAAGCCTTGAGTAGCCACTGAAACATCTCGGTTCGGGTCACCCAAGAATTTGAATAAGCCGCCGAGAAAGTCAGGTAAATAGAGCACAAGCTCCAGATCCGGAATAGTGTCGAGTAGTGTAAGCCACGAAACGAGGAATGTCCTTGTGAATGGGTTAATAACATGAATACGTTCTTGAAGAAGGGGGATAAATTTAGCCAGTGAGAAGGCAGTTGGCAAGTCCTGGCTAGACTTCTCAGAGGCGAACGTCTGGTCCTCTTCGCCTGGCAGCTTTTCGGAGTAGTTGAGAACGGAGACGTAGGAAGAGGCGGATTCGGCCACAATATCCTTGACCAGGCGGTCAAGCAGCTCCGCACCATTCTTGACGGACAACTCGGAATCCGCTGCGAGCTGGGCAAGGTAAGCTGATCATGGTATCCAGAAGAGGAGTGGGAGAGGCTTTACTTTGCAAAGAGCGTCGAAAATGTCGTTAAAGAACAGAAGAATCTCGCCTTTGGCAACTTTGGCAATATTGTACATGCTCTCACATGCGTAGTACCGCACTCGAGCATCTTGATCAGTGAAGCACGCAAGCACTGGTGGTACAATCTCCGCTAGATATCGAGCTACTTCATCCTGACCAGTAGTCAGCACGTGTCGCAATAATGCCAAAAACGAATTACCGATCCCAAGGCGATAGAGGCTGCCGCCAATCCTATGAGACCACCATTCCGGGCGTGTGGCTGGTGGACTGCATAAGCGTAATCGTGGCAGAGTTGTTCGATGATCCTGCGGATTTTCTCGTATTCCTTGTTCGCACTTGCTTCTCTCACGAGCCGCTCGAGCCTGTTGGGTTTTGTGAGCAGAGGACTAGTGACTAGGCAAAACAGTCTTACTCAAGGGCACCCTGTTTCCTTTTGTCGTAGAGCTTGTCGGTCAGCAGGCGCTGAACTGCTTGGTCCATGTTGAGAGGTGTCAAGATCGGTCTGGCACTGCCATACTATGAAAGCCGCAAACTCAGTCGTCTAGTCTAGCGAAACTTGCTTACGGGGATCAACATGATGACGGTGAGAAGAACACTCAAGACTGAATATCCGCTAGGTTTCAAGAAAGCGTCGGCACAATCAGCAGCATCAAACGACTTCGAAATATTGACGCGTTTAGATGAGGTGAGCGCGTGGTCAGGTTTGCAGCGGGATGATGATGCTGTGCTGGGCGCTCTTTCAAAAAAAGGCCAGCCAATCCCGCAGAGTCGGCGCACCCGACCAACTACATTTAACATCATCCTTCTACGAAGCAATTCACAACGTAGACATGCTAGGTAACTGAGGATAATCGATTCTCTGCTACCTAAAGTATCAGTGGCTGATGTATTGAAACACGGCACTGACAGCTTGCTCAGAAGCCTCCTGGCGAAGCAATAGATCCTCAATCTTTGCCAACGGACCCGTGTCCCCACTATTAACGAAATGATTCCATGAGCTCGTGTCTCCATACAACATTGCGGGTGCTTTGATGTGCTGTGTACCATCTGGTCTGCACCTCTTGCATTTGAAGGTGTCATGAGTATCACTAGTCGTTTCCGGCTTGAACTGAAAGAGTTCTCGTAGCGAATCCAGGGTAAAATGGCGTTCCACGTCCTCAGCAGCGTCGACAACACATGACGAAAGTGCCTGCTTGTGGGACTGGCGTTGGAAGATTTTCTCTTCAATTGTGCCTGTGCCCATGAAACGATAAACAAAGCAATCTTTCTTCTGCCCATCTCGCCAGACTCGAGCCAAAGCTTGTTGATCTGCCGCGGGATTCCAGTCCGGGTCAAAGAGGACGAGTCTGTTTGCGCCTATCAAGTTCAAACCGCACCCACCTGCCTTGCTACTCAATAGGAAGACAAACTCCTCGCCTTCCGGGTCATTGAACCGGTCCACAAGCTTCTGTCGTTTATTGACATTCATGGTTCCATCTAGGCGGAGGCAGCCATAGGCACGCGAGCGGCAGAGCCTCTCAAAGATGTCCAAAGTCTGGGTATAATTACTGATGAGGACGATTTTGTCATTCGTGTCTTGTCGTATGCGAGCAAGCATTCTGTCAAGTACCTGCATTTTTCCTGAATACCATGGCTTGACGTCGCGATCTCGGCCACGAGAGTCTTTAGGTGTGTAGTCGTCTGGCCAATATTTCTCGCTTCCAGGCAAGTCTACTGCCAAGTCGAGCAAATCAGGATGATTACATAGCTTCTTGAGCATTCCAATCGCTTTGAGGGGTTGACTGCCTTTTCCACGCAGCAAGCTTTTGATGTCTGGGCTGTGAATAAAGTGGTTGTAAAGGTCCATTTGGAATGGCGCAAGTTTGCAGAAGACCACATGTTCGTATTTACGAGGCAAGTATTTCGACAGAATGTCGTTTGTGCGTCGGATGATGAATTTGTCGACCAGTTTCGCAAGCTCTTTCAGCGCGTCGTCACTCTTCTGCTTGTCCACGTCTGATCCGGCGGCATCACGCCCTCGTAGGATTGGTAGCTCAAACTTCTTGCGGAACTCCATGCGCGTACCAAGGTAGTTGGGATTTGCAAAATGTAGCAGCGAGTAGTACTCGGTCAGATCATTCTGAATAGGGGTACCAGACAATATCACTCGCCGATCCACGTTCAGCCCATTCAAGGCTGAGAAGGTTTGATTCTCTCCGTTCTTAAGTCGATGACCCTCGTCGCAAAGCAAAAGTCCAATCTTTGTGTCTCTTAGCTCCTCGACATTGAGCCTGAGAGTCTCGTATGACACGATGAGCACCGGTCGGGTCACAGATCGACCGGACGCGATGGCCCACTGCTTCATTTGCGTAGTCAGTTCCGCTTTCGATGCCTTGCCGTCGATTGCAAAGGGAGTAATAGCATCTTTGCCGAGCCATTTGACCAGCTCATTTGCCCAGTTTCTAACCAGGCTCGATGGGCAGGCAATGACGCATTTTTGAATGGTGGTCATGCCTGCGTCAGGTGATTGTTTCAAGAGCGTCCACATCAGTGTAATGCATTGGAGTGTCTTGCCCAAGCCCATCTCGTCTGCCATGATGCACCCATGGGCATTCTCATCAATAAGACCGGTCGTGCATCTGTAAAGAAACTTAACGCCTTCGATCTGATGCGGTCTGAGCACCTTCGCCAGCCTTGGATCAATGACAACAGGCACCTTGGGCCTCGCTCCATCTACCTGCTTCTTTATGCCTAGTATCTCGGCCAAACTTCTGTGCATCAGTGGCACGTTGGATTTAGCCTTGTCTTCCGCCGCTTTGACCGGATCGTTATCCTCCTTTGTGGTCTCCTGTCCGTCTGCATCAATCTTTGGAGCAGGTTTCTCGTCAATCGTCGGGTCGTACAAAACAATGGCAAATTCGTCACTTGGATCATGTAACGGCTTCACAACGAATGTTGCTCCTCTTCGCATGCCCAACGTAGGCGCCGGTCGGGACGGGTCGTATCCACCAGCCGCCTTGTTGATGAGAGGTACTGAGAAGCGTGCTCGGAAAGTTGAATGCTTGTCTTTGACCTGGTATACTGGGAAACGATTTGCATCTCGGTTGGCAAGCGCCAGCCGCTCTTCATTTGTCCATGGGCGGTCGCCATCCTCAGTGCTGCCATCGGTGTCTGCATAGCTTATCTTGCGTTTCTTTCTCACAGGCTTGTCAGAGCTTCTCTGTGAGGTGGCCGAGCCAGGACATCTGAAGGGCTTAATAAGGCTGTTAACAGATGTGGATGAGCCGCAGCTTAGTCGTGATGCTTTCTGTGGTGCAATGTTCTCTTTGTCGAGTTCTTGTGAGACAGACTTTGGCCGGAACCTGCAGAAGAGTCAGCTACATCGCTGGAGCGTGGAACGACTGACTCACATGACTAGAAGCTGAACAGTAAATGGATATGTGGGAGTCAGTCTTTGAATGGGCTTTTAGTTGTCGTAAGCCATGAGCTTTGGATTGAGCCGCAAGAGGTGGCGAAAGCCCAGTGTGGAGTCGCGTTCGACGCGTTTTGACAAGTAGCGCTTCGCCAAGAGCACGCATGTTCACGTGATTAAAGATTCAAGTGCTTCGGATCAATGGTACCATGTGGGGCATCGCGATGGAAGACGTTTAGTATCACAGTTACTTGAGCCTGCGCAACTGAGTAAACACGCTTGATCCTTCAATACCCTACACTTGTCATCTATTCCACGTGTTATCGAAGCCCGTTTCAGTGTGTACTGGTTGCCCTATGATCAAGCTGCTTTATATTTGCTAGCGGAGATCTTCCTCTCCATGTCGGCCGACTTCGCTGCTGGATTTCTATCCGGTAGCCTAGGCATTGCTGTGGGAAATCCATTGGACATCATCAAAGTACGCCTGCAAGCAGGTCAAAGTGGGAGTGGTTTGCCGTCAGGCCCAGTCGTTGCCAGCAATCCGACCACACTCTTAAGAGGCACGCTTGATCTATGTACACATTCATAACGACGTCTGACGTCTTATTGGTTTGCAGGTGCGGCAGCTCCGATATTAGGATACGGAGCACTCAACGCCCTACTCTATGTTACGTACAATCGTTCCTTGAAGCTGCTAGAACCGTCTATCTTCGATCCGACCAAACTCGCAGGTGTCGACCTCTCGAAGATTTGGCTTGCTGGTGCTTTGGGTGGTTTGGCAAGCTGGGTAGTTTCGGCGCCATCAGAACTAATCAAATGCCGTGCACAGCTTTGTGTTGGAGGTCAAACTTCCTCCCTTTCCGTTGCGAAGATTATCTTGAAGAATGATGGGCTGAAGGGGCTCTACTTCGGAGGCGTTGTGACTAGCCTACGAGACTCTATAGGCTATGGATTCTACTTCTGGTCATATGAGCTAACAAAACGGCTACTGTTGTCAAGACAGCATGACCCTTTCTTAAATGCGTCAGCTATGGATACGCTTGTGAGCGGAGGAATTGCCGGCGTAATAACTTGGGCCTCTATCTATCCACTAGATGTCATCAAGACTCGCTTACAGGCTCAAGATGCTGGCGCTGCACAAAGAAACGAGTCGAGCGCATTGCTCCAGAGTTCAGCTCGCAGAAAAGGCGCAATGCAGATTGGCAGAGAGATTTTCAGAACAGAAGGAGCCGGAGCCTTTTACCGCGGCCTAGGTATTTGCAGTGCGCGTGCTTTCATAGTAAATGCGGTTCAGGTGAGGTCGTCCGTCCAAGCTCCATCCCCCGACATGGCTCATCTTTCTCAGTGGTACACCTATGAGAAGGTAATGGCTCTTATCTCGGCTTCGGCTCCGGCTTCGGCCGTTCCATGACCATCTCGCCTCGAATGTAGCTTATTCGATGCTCCATTATGGTTGATGCATTCTGAAGCCAGGCGATGTCAACGAGTAGCGCTCGCCTCGTTGTTCTGAGGGCAGGCCGTCACACCAGGATGGAATGAACGACAAGTCCCAGCTGAAAACCCCCTAGAGAGCGAGGCCTCTAGAGTCTCTAGATCGACTATTCTTAAGGATGTCCACGGAAAATCTTCTGGCTCAGTCGTCGCTCATAGCCTCGCCTGCACCGGCATCCTTCCGTACACGCCCATTGTCTGTGGTCAGTCCGACTGCTGCCTCAGCGGCTTTTTGGGAGTGTGCCTCGTCCTTCAGAACCCGGACTCTGCATATGTGTGGTCAGCATGCGTGGGGACCGATGGCAGTCTGGCAGAAGTTCCGACCTTCTCTTATGGATTTTGCCCTTCCGATGCGCAACGAGGTTGCGCTCTGCTTCAAACCATTTTGCGCATTCTATGCAGTACCACTGGCCTAAGCCGGGAAGGTCCTCTGTTGCCTTCGTTGATTGGTATTGAGAGAGGTGCTTTTTTATTGCAATGTCTGCCTTGACTTGGTCAATGTCCCTGTTGGCGAGAGATTGCGATTAGCCTCTCCTCAGCTCAGAAGTAGTCGAAATGCCTACCTGGTCCGACGCTTGGTCTTGCTGCGCCTAATGCTTCCCATGACCAGAAGAACTCTTAGATATTGGGGGGTATGGGTTGTGCAGGATCGTTTGGCCAACGTAGTGCACGTGGCGCTGAAGCTAACAGCAATGGGGCTCACAACACATGGGTTTTGCAAAATTGCAGTTAAGGGTGAATTGCGCGATCTGGTCTAGCGCGCCCGTGATTCGCTTACTGTCTCTGCCAGCCCGGCGTGCTACCAGCCCTGGCACCATAAATTTTCCCTTTCTTTCCTACCCAGCCCCTCGTGCCTCGGCGAGCTCCACCTGCGCTCGAGCCCTCCTCAGCGCTCGTGCCCCCACGGAAAGGTACAACAGGCGCAATGGGGAGAGAGCCTTCACCCTAAGCGTCTGCTGTCACTCGCTCAACGGCCCGCAAGCCTTTTGTCGTCCACCGCTTGACCTTGGCTCTGGCCTTGTTGATGACCGTGACGAGGTGCTTCGCTTTCCAAGTCGCTGGCGACCTACTCTACATTTGGTCCGCTTTTTAGGGTACGGGTGATCGCATCGGCGGAAAATGAGGACGATGCTTATTGGTCGAATTATGTATGCTTGCTCCGATGCATCTTCGACAACGGCGGTAATTACTGATTGTTAACTGTCCAGTCAGTAAAGAAGCCAAATATTGCTGAAATCCAAGGTTTCGGATATAGATCCTAACCACCGGCGCGATCGCGGCAAAGCTACTTTTCAAAACCATCATCTTCGCAAAGACTCCATCTGCTAAATGGGACCGAGAACTAGATTTGGTGCCTGTTGATGGAGCGGGAGGTTGAGGTAGAACGTACACCGAAATGTCCAAACATTATATTTCGCTTCATTTTTGCCATGCCTGGCGGTTGAGAAGACTCAAATTCGATTCTCCTTTTGTTCTGCTGCTATGCTTCGTCTCGATTCAGATTCTTCCTACGTCGTGACCGTGCATATTTAGATCGTCCCTTCGGCCACTTTCGTCTCGGATCAATGTCAGTCATGGTTTCAGCAGAGGGTAAAGAAGTTGCAGTTGCCTGGCACAGCTGGGTTGGTTGACGCTCTTGCTAATCTCCATGAAAGTGAGCTCGAAGTTATTGCTATTGAGGACTGGAATGAAGATGTCACGTTGAATGCAGGGACTGGTGATATGGCTCTCAATAAGGACGACATTTGTATCTAACCCTCGTAATTAGGGGGCCTTTATACAATGCTACAGGTGCAAAGTCATTTCTTCCTAGACTAGTTCCAGCTTTTGGGTCGCTTATTTCTAGAAAGAGCTCGGATGCTCCGGAGAACACACCAGATGTTCCTAAGAGCTTTTTGATTCCCAGGAATTACCCCGTCTCTGTGCTGAACTGGTTCTCTCCGCTGGACTGGTCCTCTCTTTTCATACTATACGCCAAAAAGATATTAGAGCTTAAGCCCGCCACAGGCTGAAAATGACGCAGGCCCACACTTGGCGCCTGTAATCGGCCTAGAGGTGTGGGTAAAAGGGAGCTCGCCATTGGCTGGATCAGGTTTTGCAGGTCTGGAGACAAGGTCTGGAGACCAGTTCTCACAGCGGGTCGTACCACAAAATGGCAAATTTCTAGAGCATCACGATAGATAAAGGCAGCTTGCGCCCCTGGATGAGAATGTGACAAAATCAATTAGCAGAATTGTCCAAGTTGCAGCTGTAGATTGCATCACAACAGTGCCGTTCGCTAAGGAGATCCTCGGAAGAAGGGCACTAACCGGCCGGCTGATAACAAACCTCCACCTAACGGAGGGAAACATCATCAAGCTCTTTCGTACACCACCCTCTCCCCTCCTACCCTTTACTTGCCGAACTGGTAAGCTGTAGCTGTATCGCATCTGTTGACTTGTGCAGAGATTACCCAATTTTAGCTACCATGATTTCCACCAGGTCCTTGGGCCGGGTGTGCTCCCTGGTAAGTGGCCTGGAAGCTCTGCTTTCCAGCTCCATTCTTTTCCATTGGCCCCCAGATCAAGGCGGATCTTGTCTTTCCCCTGGTAATAATGCTCCATCTGCTTGACGGCGATACTGATGCGTTCTCCCATAGGGCACAAGAGCTCGAATCGTAAGCCTTTATCACCTACGATGGAACTTTCCCCGCTCCACCTAGTGTACTTGCTCATACCTATCTAGCTTCCTCGGACACGGGCTTATGCCACAGTCAGCGATTCTCCTCTCGACAAGAAGGTTGAAATGAATAACTGGGAGAAAGGCAACTACATCAACTACAAGAAGATGTCAGAGAACCTTTCAGTCGTACGCAGCCGCCTCAACAAGCCCCTCACCTACGCCGAGAAAATTCTGTACTCGCATCTCGACGATCCTCATAATCAAGACATCGAACGGGGCGTGTCATACCTCAAGCTACGGCCAGATCGAGTTGCTTGCCAGGATGCTACTGCACAGATGGCCATCCTTCAATTCATGTCCGCAGGCATGCCCTCAGTTGCCACTCCCACGACTGTGCACTGCGATCACTTGATTGAAGCTCAAGTCGGTGGTGACAAAGATCTAGAGCGTGCCAAATCGATCAATAAGGAAGTGTACGACTTCTTGTCTACCTCATGCGCCAAATACAATATCGGCTTCTGGAGACCTGGATCTGGCATCATTCATCAGATCGTGCTTGAGAATTACGCTTTCCCAGGTGGCTTGATGATTGGAACTGATTCTCACACTCCCAATGCTGGTGGACTAGGTATGGCTGCAATTGGTGTTGGAGGTGCGGACGCTGTGGACGTCATGGCTGGCCTGCCTTGGGAATTGAAAGCTCCTAAGGTTATCGGTGTCAAGCTCACTGGTGAATTGTCGGGATGGACTGCTCCCAAAGACATCATCCTCAAAGTCGCCGGAATTTTAACCGTGAAGGGTGGCACAGGTGCCATTGTCGAATATCACGGACCAGGTACTAATTCTTTGTCCTGCACTGGCATGGGCACCATCTGCAACATGGGTGCTGAAATCGGAGCAACCACTTCCATCTTCCCATTCAACGACCGCATGTACGACTACCTCAAGGCAACGAAGCGTGGATATATTGGGGACTTCGCCAGACTATACGCGAACGAATTGAAAGAGGACGAAGGCGCAGAGTATGACCAAATGATCGAGATCAACCTTTCTGAGCTTGAACCTCACATCAACGGTCCCTTCACACCCGATCTAGCTACTCCAATCTCGAAATTCAAGGAGGCCGTTCACGCCAATAAATGGCCTGAGGAGCTCAAAGTCGGCCTCATCGGTTCATGCACAAACTCCTCCTACGAGGATATGTCCCGTGCAGCTTCCATCGCCACAGACGCCATGAATCACGGTCTTAAAGCGAAGTCCATGTTCACTGTCACCCCTGGTTCTGAGCAGATTCGAGCCACAATTGAGAGAGATGGTCAACTCAAAACCCTTGAAGAGTTCGGAGGCATCATCCTTGCAAATGCTTGTGGTCCTTGCATTGGCCAGTGGGACCGTAAGGATGTCAAGAAGGGCGAAGCAAACTCCATTCTCTCCTCGTACAACCGAAATTTCACCGGACGAAACGACGCAAACCCAGCAACGCACTCCTTTGTCACATCTCCGGATCTCGTTGTTGCCTTGACTTTGGCGGGAACACTGAACTTCAACCCGCTAACGGATAAGTTGAAGGATAAGGACGGCAATGAATTCATGCTGTCTCCTCCTCATGGCGATGGACTTCCCGCCAATGGCTATGATCCTGGACGCGATACTTACCAAGCACCACCGGAAGTGCGATCTGAGGTAGACGTTGCAGTCTCACCTACGAGTGACCGTCTCCAGATCCTTCAGCCTTTTGAGCCGTGGGACGGCAAAGATGCGCTGGACATTCCTATCTTGATCAAGACCAAAGGAAAGACAACGACAGATCACATTTCGATGGCTGGTCCATGGCTCAAGTATCGTGGACATCTCGATAACATTTCCAACAATATGTTGATCGGGGCCATCAATGCCGCAAATGGCGAGGCCAACAAGGTCGTCAATTTCATGACGGGCAAGGAGGACGCCGTTCCAGCCACCGCGAGACAGTACAAGAAAGCAGGCATCAAGTGGGTTGTCATTGGCGACTGGAACTACGGAGAAGGTTCATCTCGAGAGCATGCTGCACTCGAACCGAGACATTTGGGTGGCCTCGCAATCATCACACGGAGTTTTGCTCGAATTCACGAAACGAACCTAAAGAAGCAAGGTATGCTTCCTCTTACCTTTAGGGATCCGGCAGACTACGACAAGATCAACCCAGACGACAAGATCGATCTCTTCTGCACTCAACTTGCCGTTGGCAAACCAGTACTAATGAGAGTCCACCCCAAGGATGGACCTGCCTGGGATTGCTGGCTTTCACACACCTTCAACGAAGGACAGATTGAGTGGTTCAAAAATGGTAGCGCCTTGAACACGATGGCTAAAGCCCATAAATCGTAGTGGGGAAAGGGGAAAGGAGAACGAGACGAGCAAAGCGTGCTGAACACAATGACTAAGGCTCACGCATCACAGGCAGAAGTATGGGCAGTGGTGATTGAGAAATGAGGGATTGCGAAGCGTGCGTGCGTGCGTGCGTTCATACGGGGTTCAAGTGTCTATAGTTCGTCTTTAGCATCAATCGGAATAACCCACATCTAAAAGTTTCCTCTTCGTCGGCACCCCTTAAGCCAATAGAGCAAGGCGCAGTCCATGTCACTTCAGTAATGACATTTTTACAGGACAGGAGAATCTCAAGCGACAGCGAGCCCGTCCAATTGACCTAGCGCTCGTTGATCCGCGCCCTTGTGTCGCCCTTCGACAGCACCGCTATTTGGACCAGACCCTCCTTCTCCGGTACATTTGCACTTTACAGCATAGCCTTCTTGCCGAGCCGCCATTTCCCGTTGTTGGCCTTCTCAACCTTGCCCTCCCCTTCCAATTTTCTTAACAACTGCAAGAGGCCGCCTTCAGCGGGCTCATGCAAGTTCTCTGGGACATCCTTATAGATGACCTTTACCATTTCCATACTTCCCCACTCCCTTGCCACAATCTCAAACCCCGGCTTCTCGCTGCTCACTCCATCAACCCTCTCAGTCCTCAGCACTCTCAGCGCCTCATCTTCCCGCTGCTGCCTGTGCTTGATATACATTTCGATTGTGGCCTTGCCATTTTCGAGAATGGCGCCATGCGCGGGATATGCCCGAGCACCCTTGCCAATGGCTTCGGACATCAGGTGTAGGCTGTTGAGGTAGACGGCAAGATCTTCGAAGACCGCTGTGCCGTGTCCGAGGACGTTATCGCCCGTGAACATGGCGCCCTCTTCTTCCCCAGATGACTCTGTGACGACGAACGCCATGTGGTCTTCAGTGTGTCCGGGGCAATGCAGCGCTCTGATGGTGAAGCGATCTTTCCCTTCGCCAATGCTGAAGGTTTGTCCATCCTCGATATTCGCTACATCGCCTTTCAGTATCCCGTCCGGGTCGAGACTCGGTCTGTTCTTGTATACCTTGGCGTCAGGACACAGCTCGAAGAAGTCGGCGAGCCCACCGATATGGTCGTGGTGCCAATGGGAGAGGAGGCATGTCGACACGGTTGCCGACTGCGCCGTTAGAGCGGACGAAAGATTATCCTTCCACGCCGGGTATCCCTGGCCAGTGTCTAGCAGGATCCGCGAACGACCGCGTCCGAGAAGATAGGTATTCGATCCTGGAAACGGTCAGAGGCATGTTTTATTTGTCCACACGAGGGGAGACTCGTGAACTGCGATGTCGTACCTTGTAATGTGAACTATCACTCTTTCTCGTCAGTCAGCAGCAAACCAAATTGGACGAATTATTGAGTGCGCAAAGCTGGACAGCCCACCTTGCTCGGGTTGCCGCCCATCACTCGAACCACATTCTCACTCAGTCGCTCGACATTTGCTAGCTCCGGTAATTGCGTTGCCATTTTTGTAGAATCTATTCATCCAACTTCATGGAAAACTGATTATCAAGCTTGAGGTCGCGGTCCTAGTTCTAGGGTTCAACTGACTACTCTCCGGCAAGTCCACTGGGGGACAGTCCGGTTGCGAACATGAACTGAACCCAAACATCACCTGGTGGCGTATTTGATTTCGCAATACAGCAACGGGGGCCATCAAGTCATCATTTTATCGGGATGCCTCCGGAGGGTCATTCTTGGCGGTCACATCCTTCCCCACCAAAAGCTGTTATTTCAACTCCGCAAGATCGGTGTGACCATTTCCGCAAGTGACCGTCAAGGTTGATTCTGTTGTCTAAGGCACCTCTTTCGCCACCTACCTAGCAGACGTAGATACGCTTGCGAACTGCTACCGCAACGTGACTGATCGCTACATATTGTAGGTTATTTGGCGGCGCTACTTAGTATATCGAAGCTCAGATCCTCACATGCTCCCGGGTCTTCAAAAAAGCTGCCGCCAAGTTCCTTGATAATCTGACATCTTTCATCCATATTTAATGCAAGCTGAAGCAACATAGCCTCAAACTTCTCTTTCCATTTCTTCGCATCGTATTTGAGCACCCAAACGCCGTTCCCCGAGCTCGGCCAGCCGGTCTGAACAATTATCTCTTCTTTCAACAAATATCTTTCTCCAAACGCCGCAACTTTGTCTCCTTCGCTAGGCCACCATACGGCGCCTAGATTTCGAAGTCTCTTGCAAAACTCATCCTCGTCTGCAGGGTCTGGGGATCGGTTTGCCTCTTTGAACCTATCCAGATTCAAGTGTAGGAGCTCCACAGCGCTGACGCCTTTGATCAGAACACCGCCAGTAGAAGGATAGCCATAGACAACATGTCCTTTGAGAGGCCTGTATCGTTTGTTGGTATCGTATGTTTGAGGTGCACAATATATCTCGTCGGACGAGAGTGCTGGATTTTGGAACATTTGTGGTCCCAGTCGTAAGCCAAAATTTCCAGCTCTTGTGAGGATTAGAGAAATCTTGGACAGGGATGTCTCTGGGGACTTACAGGATGACACAGAAGATAATGGCCGTCAAAATCGGTAGTCCGTAGTAGTAGTGGGCCATGGATGTGCACGTGGTGATGAATAGTTGATTGTGCGGGCGAAGGGCAATTCCTAGACTTGGCGTCTTCAACACGTGGGACTAGAACTTTTTAGAGTTAAAGGCTGTGCGCCAAGGCTGCAGCCTTAAGTTTAGTTGATACTGGCCGTTCGGTTCTTGTCTCCATAACAGGCCTGCTAGAGAGCTGCGACGACCTTTCCATCGAGTTGCTACAGTGTTACGACAGCGTAAAGATGATTCGATTCAGCTATTCTAACGAAGATACCAAGGATGAAGAAAGGAGAAAGGGCTAGATCGTCGAAAGACAACTAAATATGGTGCCAAGCGCCAAGCCCGCACCCTGTCCCCCAGGACCACGCCACAACACACAGCGCTCGAGAACAGCACTTCCAACACTCCCGGAAAAGGCTTGCTTGATATGCCTCTAGTGCAAGCTGAGATCTTATGCCGGCCTGTATGGCCTGCGCGGCGATCACACCATGCCAGTTCTAGCTTAAATAGCGCCATCGCTGGACCGATCAGAGATCGTCTGCTCCCTGATGTAAAAATTTCCTTCCATATTCCCAATGTAAGTGGTTCTTCACTAGTGCAAATGGACTTGTTACACCAGATCGTAATACCCTAGGCGACAAGATCATCGGGGTATCCAAGTATCCAAAGGCACAGTGGGCTAATAGGATGGTTCCGCGTCACTAAATGTAAGGCAGATGCCTATTGAAAGTCTAAGTCATCTCGTCCCCGGTTCCAGACGCTCGATTTGCGAATCCGGAAGGGGTTGTATCCACTACTGCGCGCTGGCCTCGGCTGATGCACTTTGGCGTGACCGACCGGCGCGTGGAGACTGCTACTCAAGGACTCCCCGAAGAAGAATCCGCGCGGTAAGGATAGAGTAGTATGAGCAGCATCTACTCGTTGGGTGGAGCGAAGCGTTACTATGCGTACGCCTTTCTATCCTATATCCGTGTTCATCATGAGACGACCCTACTTGTAACTTCGAGTCTTGAAACCCTAATTCCTAAGCTCTAAGGCCTACTGAGGTAGCACGAAGCGCTATTCTACTGCTTTAATCTCAGCTTCTAAACGCACGAGCCATGGTTTTGACTTCTTAAACACGGGAGCTACGAATTTGAGGGCCTTGGCTTCTTAAACTCAAAGCCGGCCCAGCATTTGTTTATCTTTGCGAATTACCAAAGGCCCGCAGAACACTTTTCTTCTCTAGAACTGGCAATTTCGCGTCCACAAAATGCTGAAACTTCTTCTTCTTGTCCTATTTGTGATCGGTTCGACCGTCCTGGCTCAAAGCCCACCACTTTCTGCCCAAGATTCGAAGAATGTCTATCCAGATTTGAATACCACCAACGCTCTCGGTACATGGATCTATGGGTTTGAGTACAAGGGTTTCTCTCAGTTTACTAGTATTTCAGCTGACGATCTTGCATAGCGAATGCCCCAACAAATGGAAACGAAATATCAAAGAAGCCTACGACGATTTCAAAGCCTTGTCCCACACGGATGGCGTTTTCCAAAATATTGACTGGAACAGTGCGGCTGCTCTGGAATACCTAGGTCCCGCCGCATTCAACAAAAAACAGCAGAAGCAAATCCAAGCTGTTTTTGCGAATGCTGCAACTGTCTATCCTGGATCGTTCTTCAGCCCGTTCAAATGGTACATACGAGTCCGCTGCGACGATCCCTTTAAGAGGTGCGATCGTTGCAATCCTCCAGAGAACCCTCCGCCTCCAAAACTTCGTACGAAGCTCACCGCGTATTCACGCAACAAAGATCCCACCGACAACAGATACCCAATGATCAACTTCTGCCAGGCATTCTTTGACGACAAGAGAAGTCTCACCAATGCGCTTGCATATGGTAGTGGACTGACTGGCCCAGACCAGTTTGACCTCGGCAACTATTTGAATCGAGGTATGTCACAAGAAATTGATTCTTTATTACTCTGACAGCGTACAGCTGAAACCATGTTTCATGAACTATTGCACCTTAACAATGTCGCTGATTCATTCCATGGAAGTCCCAATCCGGTCGTGGATGACATGACTATTACATACCTAATCCGCGATGAGGATTGCAGACTCCTGACGTTTGAGGAGAGAGCATATGGACCGGTGCACGCCAAACTCCTGGCTCGTTTTACCCCAATAAGGGGAGATCACCCAACTGGTTACTATATCCAGCGAAACTGTGAGCAAGAGCTCACGCTCTATCTTCTCCCGTGACGAGTGCTGACTCTTGTTCAGCTGAGAACCTTTCCTTGTACGCGCTTGCAAAATATGTTCAATCCAAGATTGGCGTGTAGGTACATATCCGAAGAACGAGACTGGACCCGCTAACTTTGCGCAGATACCCCCATATTCCCGTTATCAGAGAGTACGAGCTCGAAGGGACCCCATGGATAAAGCCGAATCAGTATGTTTTCACAAACACCACAACCGTACTGATGTACGACGCGCCTGTCCAGCCTGTTCCACGCTGCAACGACCGCCTAGAGGACGATGCAGACGTGCCTCATCTCACTATAGGATGGGTGGATGGAAGGCCAGGCATTTTTGGGTTGGAGGAGGGGTGAATGAGGGATGAACTCGAGCAAGCACATTGCGCCCGCAACTACTTGCGGTTTTTGAGAATGCGGGGGACGTTTCACACTGTAATTGTATGGGCAATTGCCCTTCATTACTCCTTAAATGATAGACTATGGGAATAGATCTCGCCGTCGCCAATCAGCCAATCAGAGCTCATACTGACACAGCGCCTCTGCCAGGGGCCCTCCCCTTCTTCTCCTTCCATTCGTGTTAGTTCTGCAACAAGTAATATAACTTTATGTGTCACTCTACTGATAACTAAGCGGAAAGCGATCTCGTCAACAATATTAGGGCGCTGAATACGTGACCGATCCTCATCTATAGAAAGGTCACGTAATAAACGTTACACCTGCTCGCCAGGAGCTTGGAGAAGATGCCGAGGTTGCGCTACTCACATACTAACGGGGTTTGATTACTTACTGCTAGATTACAACTCCTCGCTTATTGTATGGCCAGAGATAGGTCAAGATACCTATTGGTCCTTAGCCTCTTACATCAGCATTGGCTATGAACTGATCAAGAAGGAAAGATTGAACTAGACTAATATCGGATCCTAATATCCGTATTTCATCATCAATCACTGTTACTATTACTGTCTCACATCCCATGACAACCATGTCATTAACGAGAGTGCGTGAACCACCAACTACTTGATCTCGACGACTTTTTCAGAGCTCCTCGACCGGCTGGACCCGGAACCTATCTTCTTCCACCATAGAAGCCCCCTGGGCAGCGAGGGCATTGATCCATGCCGCCAGCCGCCTCCCCGCTTTCCCAATCAAATCCTCCACAACGGGCACTGCTCCGTCGTAATAGTCTCCAGAGAGATCCTGGCCCTCCACGCCCGCAACATCGTCCTTCAACACATAATCGCAAACCTGCCTATTTGCTTCGCTCGCCCAACCCAATGCACACCCTTGGGCATTCTGTACATCATCACATTCACTCCCCAGCTGCAGCCCACGAGCGTTCGCACCGTACAACTTACTCGCCCAATCTTTCGCATATGACTGCTCATCATCCTTCGGGCGCCACCCAATCAGCTTTTCAATGATCATTGAATCCCACACCGCATGCAAGTTTGTCCTCTTCCTCCCCCATTCCACCTCAATTCCATTTCCGCCCTTGTCCTCCCCCTCCGTATGCAGTGGCTGATGCACGTCGCCAATAAAGTGCAACAAGAACTTGAGGGCGTTTCCCTTGTCGTACGAACTGAGATCAGGATCGTTAACGCGCTCAGTCATGTTCACGATGGCCCCCACGACGCAGCCCGGGCCCGGATGGCAGTCACGGTCGAAGCTGACTTGGCATGTTCGGGGTGGGTCATCCTCGGCGTCGATGAAGTGCCAACCGGCGGTGTAGTGGAACTCGTGCGTACGTCTGACCTCGTCAGCCCAGACGGCGGCGTCTGAGATGTCGGTGTCGCCCAGGAGGGCCGAGACGTAGGTGGTGGCGCCGGGTGAGAGATACATCTGGGCCAGGTAGGCGACGGTGCGGTGCCCGATGTTACCCCATGCGAGGACGGAGGGGAGGGGCAGAATGCAGAGTGAGAGGAAGATAGGAAGGTTGCGGGTGGGTAGGAGCATGTTGGGTAGATATTTGTTGGGATGTGGATGCCGGATCTTGGGATGTTGTGTTGCACAGGCCAAACAAAAGGACGAGCACTTTGAAGCAGTAAACGGGGTAGGCAAGGTAGACTATATCCACCTCACCTAACTTCGTAGCAGGGCTATATGGGGGGGAGGGGGGAAGCACCGAGTTGGCAGGGCTGAGACGAGTTCAGCTCAGCCTTACTTGGCTCATGCCGCAATGTCAAAGGAAAAAAGCCTCAGTACCTTGTCGACGGAGGTACTTACTGCAAATGGCGATCCGGTTGGGGGATCGTATTGATCTCAGCCTTACTTGGCTGAAGCTCTAATGTAGGAGAAGAATCCCGTTGGCCCAAGGGACGCCACAGTTACACAGCGATGGCATTAGCAACGGGATCTTCCTTCAGCTCACATTCGGCTGTCAACTCACTTTGAGTCTGAGATGCACGTGCAGAGCGCCATGCACCGTCAAAAAGTGGAGGTACAGCTAGCTGCTGAGAAGGATCATGGACATGGGGCTTTCTAGTCTGCCTGCGGGTCCTAGGTGTCTGAACCCCTCTTTTCTGCGGCTGGAATAGATGCATGATGAGCGAGTTGAACCAAAGAGAGCGCGATGACCCTGTCGCCTTTACTTCTTCAGGTCAGGAGGTTGTTTTTGGCGAATGCTTCTCTTCTGGATGTATTACATCCTTTTAGGCCTAAATGTGTGATGGATTAGATGGTGTCGGGTTTTTTTAGCGCTGAATCACTCCGTAATTTCCAAGTTCATGATTTCTCGCACACGATTCCATTACACCTCAAAATTACCACCCATTAACGCCCATATTGTCAATGTGGCCGAGTGGTTTAAGGCGTACGTACTTCTGAGCGACGGGGAAATCATGGAGGGTAACGGTTTTTAGGTATGACTTGAACGCTCTTGGAATTATCTGAGATGCTCGATATCATATGGGTTCGCCCGCCCAGGTTCGAACCCTGGCGTTGACGATAAGATTTTTGGCCTCTTTGGAAGGAGACTGGGGTCGTTATGGTTGGCTGGGGATTGATCCGATTTAATTCTGAGACAAAATTGGAACATTGGCCGCTACCACATTGAAACCACAAGCCGTAAATTGAGTGAGAAGTATGAAGACTGGGCACTGATTGCTGCTCACGCCTGGGCTGGAGCTGAAGTCATTACTCAATTGAAACTAGCCAACAAAATGGTGCTTACGCCCCCAAATTGCAAAAAGCCCACAAATGCTACGTTTTTATTTCCCTTCGGGGGACTCTTTATGCTACAATGCAAAGCCCTATGTACAAGCGTAGCAACCACTCTCTCCTCCTCTACTCTACTGATCGTCAATAACATGCAGAAACTTCTTCGCATCCTTTCTCTCCCTCTCCGTGCTCGGCGGCAGGTCATAGTAGGAACTCGACCGATAGTCCTGCAAGTAATGGAACGTCAAGTTTGACAACTCCGCCGGCTCAATGCCCAAATCCTTGAACGTCTTCGCCTTCTTGTCGATCACTTGATCTAAGTACTCCTGCTCCACCTCATCTGCCGATATGGTCTCCCAGTACAGGTATTTGTTGAGATAATATGCAACAAACTTGAGGATTGGTTTGGGCACATTGATGTGCCGACGCTTCTTGATGATTTCTTTGTCGGTAAGTTCGGCGATCTCAGCCATTGAGTAGTTGGTGGGACCATATAGCTCGAACGTCTCGCCGGCGGTAGTATCGTCGAAGCCAATTTTCTCGAGAGCTTCGCCTACGTCGATTGCCTGGAATATGCAGGTTAGAACACCATACTACACCCTTGAGCTGTACCCTCTTACATGCACAGGCCAGAACCTCTCCTTCATGTGGTTTGTGGTGAATAGGTTCGTAACACTGGCCAGTCTGTGTAGGAGGCGATCTTCAAAGCCAAATAGAGGTGCCGGTCGAACAATGGTTGTTTCAGGAAATATCTGTCGGGCGACAATTTCGGATTGAGCCTGTGATACTGTGAGCTCCTATCTTCCCATGCGTGACTGCGGGAAGATACCTTGGTGCTAAAGAACTCTGAAGGGGAGTTGACATCGGCGTTATACGATGAGACGTGAATAAATCTGTCACAATCATACTTGGCAACAGCCTCTGCAATTCTTTCCGTTCCCTCAACGTGTACGTCATGGTAACTGAAGTTCTTCGTTGGGTACTTCCTGCCTACGAGATTGTAGACGAGATCTGAATGCCTGACGCTTTCCTCAATCGATTGTGTATTTCTCAAGTCAAATTCCATGAAGGTGACTCGCCCCAGGTCTCCTGTGACCTTCAAATGCCGTTTTGCCATCTCGTCCCGGTAGGGTACTACCACCGTGCATCCTTGCCGAGCCAGTCGATTGACGATGTAGCGCCCGAGGAAGCCTGTAGCTCCGAACACTGTTGCGACATGTCCTCCGAGAGATGACCTGCCTCCTTGTACTCGGATGATCGGCTTGCCTGTCCGTGTAATGGCGACATCCTGCAAATGACGGCGTTGGGTTATGGGGGTGAGAGGAGTCCGTGCCGTCCTAATGACGCCGCCAATCGCCCGTGAGGTCCGCATGGTAATTCTAGTCCCCCAAGGGACAGCTCAAACAGCAAAATGGACCAAGTGCTGAAGTTGTAGCCCCTCAATCACCGAACGATGGTGATCTCGCGAGCTATGGAGCTACTTTGGAGCGGAGATCAAAAATGCTTGGCGCCAGGTACCGATTGACGCGAGACTATTTTCTAGCCCGTTGAACTCGACATTCGCATTAGATCGTACGCAACCAATCTCAACCTCCCAGTCAACATCTAGTTGTTGTGAGACCTGAGACTGTTGGTGGGACCCATCTACCTCATTTGCGCGCAATCCTACAACTAGGTCGCTGCTCTTGTCTCAAATCCAACCCATGGATCCAGACGCCATTCCAAACTTTCTTGCCGAACAACGAGACGAAGCACCCGCCGAAGTCCAGCATATTTTCTTGTCATTTGAAGACCTGTGGGAGCGCAAGCTATGGCATCAGCTTACAGAGACTCTACTCAAATATTTCTCCTCAGAAGCAAGCGCACCTCAGCGGCTACCGATCTACAAGACATTCATTCTCAGTTTTGCGGACAAGATCAACCAGCTCAGTCTTGTGACGTTAGCATTACGTGCTGCCACTCAGATCAAGGGTGAGCTACTCCTTCTGCAATGGAAAGATGATGGGCAGAGCTGACAAGTTTCCCTCAGACCCCGCAGAAACCCTCACATTCCTGACTTCATTGGCGCAGCGAGTGAATAAGCCGGCTTCGCAAGATGCATACGTATATGCTATCACAGAAGTCGCGAGTGTACACCTCAAAGCCAACAACGCATCAGAGGCACGAACTGAACTTGAAAAGGCGGAGAAGATTCTTGACAACTTCGATGCTGTCGAAACTGTCGTACATGCCTCATTCTACAAAGTCAACGCCGACTATTACCAAGCAAAGGCAGAATTCGCTCCCTACTATAGAAACGCCCTTCTATATCTAGCTTGTGTGAACGAATCGGAGTTATCGAAAGAAGATAAAGAGAGTCGGGCTTACAACCTCTCCATCGCCGCGCTTGTATCGGATACCATCTACAACTTTGGCGAGTTGCTCCTCCATCCCATCTTGAGCGCCCTAGCTCCTCCGCACCAGCACTCCTGGCTAAGAGACCTCTTGTTCGCTTTCAATCGTGGTGACCTAGCTGCTTTCGACCGGCTCTCAAACAACCTCAGCAAAGACCCGTTGCTAGAACAACACCAACGCTTCCTCTATCAAAAGATCTCCCTTGCCGCCCTCACAGAACTTGTCTTCCGACGACCGCCACACGACCGAGCGATGACATTCAAAACAATCAGCCAGGAAACAAAGGTGAAGCAAGACGAAATTGAGCACTTGATCATGAAAGCATTGAGCTTAGGTCTCTTACGTGGCAAGATAGATCAAGTTGCAGAGATAGCTAAAATCAACTGGGTACAGCCGAAGGTGTTGGAAAGAAGTCAAATTGAGGGTATGAGAGCGAGGCTGAAGGAGTGGGATAGCAATGTGAACGACTTGGGACATTGGATCGAAGGCGTTGGCAAAGACGTCTGGGCTGCATAGTGTGCTGTTTCGGGGAGCATTCGACAGGTTGCATCATTGAGCTCTGATAGACCTTGACCACTCACCAGTTTCGCCTGGATTAAGGCGCATTCATCGCTTCTGTAAGACTGATACCCCTCTAAGGGTCCACACAGTGTCGTGGACGACAGCGTTGTTTCAGGGAGCTATGCGCAGCCAATGTTAGATTTCTTCTACCTTCAAAAAAATGTGTCGTGCTTGTATAAGTGTGAAGTTTTGGGACTGCAAGCCTGCTAAAGACTTCTTGGTAGATTCAAATATTGGCCAGAGCGGCGATATCTACTTAGGTCATCAATCCTTTCCAGGTCCTTGAATGGATTAGGTCGGTAAGCAGTTATTGCTGGTGGAGGTTTGGCCAGTTTCGGGGGTGCGCGAAGGGTACCTAAAATCGCGCCCACCAAGGGGTTTGCCCTGAGCAATAACTATAAGCTCTGGGTCTTACAGGCGGTTACGGGCGGCAAACCTGCGGTTGGCTGGGGGGAGAAACTCTCAAAAATATTACCGCACCAGTTCACTTCCCCAAGGGGCGATTCCAGCTTGGGATCATTAAGTACGGGATTTTTTTGATACCATCTCGACTCCAAACACTTAGATCTGCTTCTCCTTCCACTTCTCCAAAACGACGAGGATTTACGGCCTTTTTAACCGGCTCTCCTCATCCCAATCAGCCATGGCTACTGCCAGGATACCACGGTTTTGCGCATCTATTTCTTCAATTGACAATTTCTTGATGAATTCGACCTATACTCTTTCCCGAAGTCTGGCCCCACGATCACACGTCCTATCCTCAAGATACAGAGCGAGACCTCGGCGACCGATTGTCACTTCTTCTCCACGCAAATTCTCTACAACAGCCACAAAGGCGTCCGACTCAATTGACCCTCTCCGTCAAGAAACCAAAGCCACGAAACGTCAAGAAGACACGCTACAAGAGTATTCAACCACAGCTCCCGATATCACAACAAAAGAACCAGCCGCTCATGCCTCAAACACGTCCTCCTCTAACGCCCACGCATCCGTGACTGAACCAACACCGAAAGCCTTTGTTACGCCCTCACAACCACTCTCACCGTCATCGACACAACCAGCTTCCGACCTCGACTTCCTTGCAACCTCCCGCCGCATAACCGGCACCGTGATCCGCACGCACACAATGGCCAAGACGGTCGCCGTCTCCACCAACCGCCAATACTTCGACCGCTTCCTCCAAAAACACTACACTAAGCCCTCCAAGACCCTCGTGCACGACCCAAACGAGACCCTGATCGAGGGCGACATCATCGAGTACGGGCTCTTTCCGCCCGCCGAGCGGAGGGAAAGGATCCAGAAGGGGAAAGGGAAGAGGGTCAAATACGTGGTCAGGGGGGTTGTGACACCGTTTGGGGTCCCACTAGATCAGAGGGTGCCGCGGGGAGGCGTTACACCGCAGCCGTTGAAGAGCTAAACTGGAGATTTTCTGATGGCGTATTCCGTTCAAGGTACCGCCTGTCAGCCATGTTCCGAAGAGATCTTTTATGGAGTGGTAACTCTTCGGCGTTGATTGCAAAAAATGGGCTACATTAAGCCCCCCTCTTGCAGTCGCTTCAGGCGAAGTCAATGCATCATGTCTAAACATCGGACAACGGAGGACATATTCGAGCCCATGTACGACGTAAATTCAGGCGAGAACAGTAGTGGCGGCGTTAGCTTCAGTCATGGAAAAGAGGAAGCGTCTCTAGAACAGGATGGGATGGCTACATGTGAGCTCTCACGTCAGAAAGGGAGAGAAGTGAAGTCAAGTGACGCTGCATATTCTCCAATGCAAAGAATCTCTGTACATAATCGGGGACTGTCAAATGGATAACAATGTACGATATGTGCACACCCTGAAATGTGTATCTTGGAAAGTTCTAGGTAGCAAGAACACAGAAAAAGGGATACTTCACTATTGTTGGCTAGCAAGCTGATGTGAGCGATGTTTTGTAGATGGAGATCAATAAACTGTCTAGTGACAGTCTATTCTAGAACGATCCACGAGAGCGGTCTTTGGCCATGTTCTATACAGATTGAAGCATGTTCACTCTATATTCAGATCCGACACGGCTTCGCAAACGCTAGCGCATGTATGAAAAAGAGTGGGTATTCCACCTCGGAAGCTATTGACAAGTCTCGGTTGTATTTTTATTTGCGTCGCTGTCGGCGATGTTTGCCGGGGAGCTTACACGATCGCCGGGAATGTTGTTTGCCTCTTTGCCGGCGATAATGGCATCCGGACCCTGGCGCTCACCATCTACGGCTGGCTCAGATTGGGACTGGGGCTGGGCTTTGACCAGAGATGCGCGTCTCAACTTGAGCTTCTTTTCGCCATGTGCGGATATCCGTGTCAGCTCGGCGACAAAAGATTGACCCCAGAAGGCACTACATTAATCGGAAAGATCTGATTAGCCAGGCGATTGAGCAAGTCTGCAAAGTGAACCACCTACCTGGTGTACTTTCTGACATATTTATCAAGCTTCGAGAAGTTGATCGCTCTCTGTTCATCACTCATAGTAACAGCCTCTTGCATCGCCGCTGCGAGCTCCTCTGTGTTCCATGGGTTGACCAGAATGCTCCCGTTGAGACTTTGGGCTGCACCGGTGAACTCTGAGAGGACGAGAACGCCATGACGCTTTTCTTGAGTTGCAATGTATTCATAGGAGACAAGGTTCATCCCGTCTCTTGTCGAAGAGACGATACATACGTCAGAAACTGCATAGAGAGCGATGAGCTCGTCAAAGTTGACTGATTTGTGCATAAAATGGATGGGCATGAACTCGATGGTGCCTGAGGTTTGTCAGCGCATTGCACGGGGGACAGGCCATATTCGAACTGACCAAACTTTCCGTTGATCCTCCCTACCAGTTCGTTCACCACGGCTCTGAGGTTCTGATATTCTTCGACGTCTTGTCGGCTAGGAACCGCCACCTGGACCAGCACAACTTTTCCAATCCATTCAGGATGGTCAGTCAGGAAGACTTCGAGAGCGTGGAGCTTCTGGGGAACGCCTTTTATGTAATCGAGGCGATCAACTCCGACCATTAGCTTAACACCCTTGAACTTCTCCTCAAGGGTGGCAATGCGCTTTTTGACTTTCTCCTTTTGCAAGCCTTCCGTGAACTTGTCCGGATCGATACCGATCGGAAAAGCGCCAACGGTGATAATTTTGCCTTCAAACTCGACGCCATTTGGGGTTGTCGTCAGCCCCAAGATGCGAGAGCAACTGCTGAGGAAGTGTCGTGCGTAGTCGTATGTGTGGAACCCAATCAGATCACAGTGTAGAACGCCCAACAGGACTTCATTACGGACTGGCAGAATTCTGTAGATCTCACTGGAGGGAAATGGCGTGTGCAGGAAGAAGCCAATCTTGACGTTAGATTTGCTGGTACCTATTTCTTCGCGAAGCATCTGCGGCAGTAGCATCAGGTGGTAGTCATGGACCCAGATAAGATCGCCATCCTGAACCTCTTTCGCTATAGCCTTAGCGAACAGGCGATTGGCTTCTGTATATGCGTTCCATGCCGCCTCGTCGAATGTGATCTCGCCAGGATGATAGTGAAACAGTGGCCAAAGGATGGAGTCTTTGAAGAAATTAGCTAGAGGGTGAGGTTTGAATGTGTGGAGCAGAGCTTACTTGAAAAGCCGTTGTAGTGCTTGTCCGCCAGCTCATCGTCGATAAACACGGGTATAGCACCGTACTCGTCTTTCAGTCTGGCAGTCAACTCCTTTGCCTCGTCACCTGGCACCTCCAACCCTGGCCAGCCGTACCACTGAAATGTGGTCGACTTTGAGAGGCCGCTCAAGCCACTGACGAGACCGCCAGAGGACATGGAGAAGTCGTATTTGCCATCAGCCGATCGTTTGATCGTGATTGGAAGTCTGTTTGAAACAAGTAGGAGTCTGGCCTCAAGCCGAGGTTTCTCTTCAGGAGCAGGCATGATGGGATCTCGCTTAGACCTTGAGGATGGAGCTATAATGACTGTCGGGAGGATGTCCGTAGTCCAGTTGCGCGACAGAAACTGCTTGGTATCGAACACCGCTAGATAAATAGTAACGGTGTTGTTCAGGTTATTTCAAGTCACCAATCTCCGAAAAAACGAAGGCTTCTCAAAGGCTCCTCTCGAGCACGTGCGAATAACAGCCCGGACAACGGTGACAGTGAGAAGTTGCCAAACCTTCAGTATCAATCACGTTGATGGTCATATAGGGTGCGCCGGCAAAATAACGGGTATCGCCGACGTTTTTTTGGTGTTTGTGGTAACGGGAGAACTTCAAGGCGTCCACGTGTCTCGTAGTTTGCAGACTTGAGAGGTGCTTTCACGGACGGTAGATCAGGTGGTGTGATTCTTTTGACGCTTTCCACAAAGCCGGAGACATCCCTTCTCAGACTTGCATTACATGTGGCTCTTACATGACCTAGGTCCGGAGCTTGCCTCCCGTCCAAGCTGTTCCACTTCCAATGATTGGAAACCTGCTGCGGAGACGGCACATCCCCCCCAGGTGAGGATATCACGCCGCCAAGATCTCTCCACGTTTACGACGAGTTCTGTAAACTTATTGAAAGCCTAGGTCCACAAAACAACTGGCTGCATTTTGCTATATCGCATGCCACATGAGATGGCTACAGTCGTCTTGATCTATATCACACGGGACTCTCACCAGCCCGTGACTGCCACTACAGTAGTAGTAGGCTCGTGGCGCCGATTCCTAAAACAACATCCCCCGTACGCTGACCTCGATCAGCAAAGATAGTTTAAACCAAAAGGCGCCGCGTCAGTGCTATGCTGCCATGTCTCATTCCAATCACATACCCCATAAGTCGTGAACTTTATGTCGCTGAACGCTATACACCAAAGAATCGTGCAGGTCGGAGGGGCATCATATGATAGCCGCCACATTCGCGGATAAACGACAGAAATTGCAATGAAACAACACGATTTGAAGACTTCGTATCCAGTGAATCCTTCGTAAAAGAGAGTTCGTAGGATTGATGCACGGTTGTCGTTGAGCATGAAAGAAATAGGTCGTTTAGTTGCTGAACAACCTTGTAACGTAAGAGAAGGCTTTTAATTTGCGCGAATCACAAGTTTAGAGAGGAACTTGTTCGAGAGCGAGTCGAAGTCCATGCGATCAAACTTTGCATTCGGACGAGTTCGAAGATAAGGTTCTAGCGAGAGGATTAGCGATAGCGCGCGAGAGACTGTGGAGTGGGGGGAGGCTAGGTTACATACCGTATCGCGTTACGTGGTCGCGAACCTCCGTCATTGTGTTGCAGACATCGGGATTGGAGGCCAACAAGTGATGATGCTTAGAGGTATCCCACTCCATGAATGAGGGCAACTTCTGAGAGATGGCCTGGAACAGTCCAACGATCACACCGACAGGTGTTGTCTCCATGTCATTGCAGAATTTGTCGACGGCGGCAGCATCGGGTACACGGTAGTGGCAATCAAATTGCATGCACTCCCAGACGGCAAGAAGGACGGTTGCTAGGATGAAGATCGTTGGCCAATTCTTGAGCTTGTCGCCGCTGTAGACGCTCGAGTAGAGTGACGAAAGTTCTTCCAAGACATCCTTTTGGAGCTCGCGCCACATGTCAGCCATGGCTTGCTTTATCTGAAAGTTGATCATGACCGGTGCCATTGTCTTCCCATAGAATCTTGAAGTCTCCTCCTCCATCCTCCCAATCAGGCCTTCTTCGTCGGGGACACCCTCAACCATTGTGACGTGGAGTGTGAGGTTATAAGCGAGCATGAGCTTGAGCGCCTTTCTGATGACGGGCAGCTTCGTACGTGACCAGTAACGATAGGCTGTCTTGAGCATCTGAGACAGAAACGGGGTGCCATCGAAGTAATCATCCACAAATCTCTCGTAGCTGCCGGGGCTGTCGATATGGCGATCCAGGTAGTCGGAGAGTAAGGATGTGGAGATGCCTTCAAGGCCTGCAGATAATCTAGCGGTGGTGACCTCGAATTCTGTTGGCTTCTGGTTTGTGGTCTCGGTCCAGTCGATGGTGAAGCACTTGTCATTCCGCACATATACCTCACGAGCCTTTACAGGCATCATCTCGCCATAGCCATGAGTTATCCAAAGCGTCCTCTCCGAGTCCGAGAAGCCCTTGATGTTGTTAATGGAGAAGCCGAGCGTAACATGGCGAACGTAATCCGCATTCCAGTCTTTCATGAAGAATCCAATTTCTTTGATGTCGATGCGTGTGCACGGCACTTGCCACAGCCGGGCATGTGAGGGCTGGCATCCGGCACATGGTTCTCCCTTGTCACATGTCTTCTTCAAGAACTTGCATCGCAAGCAAGCTCTGAGTTTTCTGATCTCACCAGCCTGTTTTCGCTGGTCAGGTCTCAGGGGACCCTTTCTGCGGCCAACACGCTTCTCGGTCTCGGGCTTGGCGCTTTGTGATTGTTTCTTGATGGTCTTCTCGGTAGCCTTCGCGATCGGGCTCTTCTTCGAGGCCTTTCTACTTGGAGGCGAAGACGAGCCCTGTGACACTGGCGATCTGGTAGGAGACGACGACTTCTTGATGAGTGGACGTGTGATTTGGATGGGGCTGACAGCACTTGAATTTTGCGAGCCGTGGTCGATAGAATATCTGTGATGCTGCTGGTAAGCGTCGATGTACTCGAAATCGCCGTTGGAGTCGGAGCTAGGTGAGTGGATGGCCTGAGGAATAATGTCGAAGCCGCCGAAGGACGCCTGAGGATGTTGCTCGGGGTCGGAGTAGGATGATTCCGAGAGGGCACGGTTATGTAGTGTTTGACTTGGGTTGACGACGAAGCTTCGTTCGGAAAAGTCCAGCGAATGTCGCGGCTCGATAGCACTCCACCCATCGTTACTGCATGAGCTGGTGAGAGACCGCACTTCCAAGTGAGAGCCAGTTGGCGAGCTTGAGTATTGCCCGTATGTCGATAGATTCATACCAGCGTCCGTAGTGGTGGAACTGAGGAGCTCACTCTGAAACTCGTCCCAATTGTATGGTACCGTCCCGTTCAACGCAGCGGCCATGGGCATGGGCATGTATGAACTGTCCAGTTGAAGGCCAGTGTTGAGTGGTGCTTGAGTTACGGGCATGAGGTCGGAGGGCGATGTTTGGAGTGGCATGCCATAGAACGCGTGATATTGCATGTCCGTTGCTTGTTGCGGTTGAGCGTAATTCATATGGGACTGTGGTTGCTGAAAGCGCCAGTCACCCAGCATGTGCTGTTCGGCTAAGGTTGGCTGTGGAAGGCCATGTGTATTTGTCTGGATTGGAGTGACAGCTCGCCTCATGTCTACTCTTTGTGATGGGTGCTGTTCCATTGGCATCTGCCATGCCTGGTTTCGCATGTACGGTTGATCTCTGGAATCGAAATCGAAGCCGAGATCGCCGCCTGTCAGGCCCATTTGAGCCATATTGAGATGTTGGTGGAGAGCAGCTTTTGAATCCTGCCTTATTCGGCAGGAATCAGGTGTCGAGGTATAGATGATTGAGAGTCAGAGGTGGAGCGAGCCCAGCCAGGCCAGCCTGAGGAAGAGAGTTGGATCGAGAGCGAGACGGGAACGAAAGATAGTGCTGGCAAGAAGAGCGGTGAGGCCAGCCGTCTAGCGTGGCGCTGGGATGGAGTGGGGAACCCGCCAGTGGCCAAACCAAAGTCATGCAAAGCTCGATCCAACTTTTGTCCTACCCAAAAACACAAATCCTCACCAGATCTTGTGTGACCGAGTTAAGTGCAGTTGAGAGAGGGTGACAATATTTTCTGTTGAAAGAGAACTGGCCTTTTTTCCGGCCTTGCTTACTACTATGTGGCCATTTGCTCACACATATGCACATTTTGCCGCTCGAGGAATTCTGGGTAAGCAGCCACTACTCCGTACGGCTGGAGCGCTCTCGGCGAGTCGGCCGTAGTCGGAGCTGGAAAATGGTTTGACCGGTGAGTTTCGGTGCAACGAAACCATTCGTCGTCGCTGATTTAGGACCGTGGTGGGCCTCGTACAAGCAGGTCTCAAGGTAACGATTGGCTCTTCAAAAGGCCGGGCTCATGCAAGTCATCCTGGGGGCAGTACTCAACGAATGGAAGGCACTCGTGGCTGGGATTGTGTCATCATCATTGGCAGAAAAGGCCAAACGCTTTCCTTCTCCGCCATTTGAAAAACACAGCCCAGCAGCTGCTATGCTTAGTCTACAAGATCTGGCAGGAGAGCTATCTGACCTCGATCATGTTGGAAAGGCGAGAAGACCAATGTCATGATGTGCTTTACACAGCCACAGTTTTCTGGATTTCTGCGCCTACCTCATGGCTTGTATGCTTGCAAATGTAGTCACGCAAGATAAGCGGTGTAGCTTCGGATCTAGGACGTTTCGGAGTCCTTCGCGGGCTCGTACCCAGAAGCGCTACACTATGTCTGTGCTTTATCTCGATGATCAACCTGCACGTGTCCCAAAATACCTATGAGATTGTTTGGGCGAGGGCTTTCCGTGCCGAGGTTGGAAGTCTCAACGCTGTAGTTGGCGACAAGAGCAGCATGGAGGACGATGGAAGGCGCTAAAATACCGTAAACACAGACATGACTTGACGTAAAACTGGAAATAGTTTAACTGCAGTAGAATCACAGCGAACGTAGAGACTCATGTATAGCGATGACTGCAACAAGGTCGTGGGACAAAAATATCTGCAACTATGAAGAATGAACAAGCTGAAGATGATAAGCGTTTCGCGCCAAATAGCACATGGCAGCCTCCGTGCACCACTATCAGGTTTGTACAGGCATTGGAGTCCTTACTGGGTAAGTGGTTCTTGCTTCGAACACATGGTGGCGGAGTGTTGTGGGATTGTTGAAGATTCCAAGTCACGAAGACAAACGGCCTTGCCATCACCGAGGTGTCATTAAACCCAACTGAGCAAAAGCATCACCAACGATCGCAAACCCTCCCGCAAAACACCACCAATGCCCCGAGCTTTTCAAATGCTTCGGATAGGATGAAAGCTACCCTCACTGGACAACAATAGTGCGACGAAGAATTCAAGGACAATAGCAGCAATTTCCCGCTGCCCGATTGCCGTGCTTGCGGTCACTAGAGTAAGCCGGTGCGAGCTGAATCTTCGGCCTGCAACTTCATGCGTTCAAGTCGAAAAGTGATCTTTCCCAAGCAGCATGGAGTAGTAAAAGTAAGGCTTCAGAAACACCCACACGCAACGGATCACCTACCTCCTGCCAAAGCATCCACAATGGTCGGCGGTGGAGCGGCGCTCTACGCCATTCCTTTGGCTTTCTCCACTCCACCACCTATAAGAGACTCATTGGTCACAGCAACATCGTCTGCCCAGGATGAGAACATTCAAGAAACTCTACCGTTGATTACGGCAATCGCAGGTTCAAGCAGACATCCCACCGAATACAATGAATATGGCGTTCCTCGACTTGACCGACTGCGACATATTAATTTCTTGAAGAATGGATTGCAGGACTCCCCAGCCTCGTTCGTCTCACTAGACGCGAGCCGACCGTGGATGGTCTACTGGAGCTTGATGGGTCTTTACTTGCTTGGTGAAGATGTGACGCAATACAGGACTAGGTTGGTACCTCTGGCTTTACTGTGGTTTCACCTGGGAAGGCTCACACGGCCCCCACTTGTCACCAAACTGCATTCTCAAATCGCATGCTCATGTTTGATCCAGTGTCATCAAGACGTTCACGCCAATGCAAAACGCGACCGGCGGATTTGGTGGTGGACATGGGCAGTCCTCACACCTAGCAGGCTCGTATGCGACCATACTTAGCCTTGCTCTTGTTGGCGGCCATGAGGCATTCTCCTGCATCCACCGAGAAAGTATGTGGCACTGGCTTGGAAGGCTTAAGCAATCCGACGGGGGGTTCCGGCTCTGTGAGGGCGGCGAGGAGGATACACGTGGAGCATACTGTGCGATGGTATTAATCTCTCTCATGAATCTGCCATTCGAACTTCCACCCGAGGCTCCCGCACGCCAGAGTGGGCTCAAGGCCTTTGGTGACGGCTTAGGAGACTATTTGTCGAGATGCCAGACCTATGAAGGCGGGATTTCGGCAGCCCCGGGAAACGAAGCACATGGTTCGTATACTTTCTGTGCGCTTGCTTGCCTCTGCCTCCTGGGTGATCCGCAGGATACACTCAACGAGTTTATGGACTTGGATTCACTTCTCTCTTGGCTCTCCGCTCGGCAATATGCCCCGGAGGGTGGTTTTGCTGGTCGAACCAACAAATTGGTGGATGGGTGCTACTGCCATTGGGCGGGAGGATGTTGGCCATTGATACAAGCAGCGCTGAACGGCCCGCAGAAAACAACAGATGCATCAGCGTCGGCTAGGTTCGGCAGTCTCTACAGCACGGAGGGCCATACCAGGTATGTTCTCAGCTGCTGCCAAGCGGAAAGTGGAGGCTTAAGAGACAAGCCGTCGAAGTAAGTCACCTGCAAAAGTCTGCGAAGCTGGACGAGCTGATAAGTGCCACGTAGGCGGCCTGATTCTTATCACACCTGCTATACGCTTGCCGGTTTGAGCTCGTTGCAGTATTATCACTACTACAGATGTACTTCGGCTGCAACCAGTCGGTTTGCGTCCGTGTTCGCGTGGGATTGCCACGATATACCATCGGATAGCGACGACTTCCTCGAAAAGAATGTCTTTGACGCAAGTGATCGGCTGAGACCTCTGCATCCAGTCTATGTCATCCCTCACGAAGCAGCCGTCAATATGAGGGTCTGGGCCGAGAAACAGGTTTAGGATATCGAGAAATCGCTTTTTGCCCGAATCTCCTTAGGAAATGATCTGGGAGGGGGGGGGGAGCGGCTTGTAGTAGCCAACGGCACGATGATCTGCGTGTCAGGCGTGCACATGTGTAGCCCGGGAGTTCCTGGGTCGTTTTGTCAGGTGGACCTCCCAACGGCCTTTTGCATTTCATGACGATTTGATCAGATGGTCGAGTCGGCGAGCTTAAGAGGCGGATGATGCCTGGATTGGGGAAATTTCACCGAGCTTATTCTCCGTACATTTTGGGGACCTAAAGATGAGATTGGGGCTAATTCAATCATCCTCTACCACCACCATTTAGATGCAACCGTAGGAATGCAAATGATAATTATGGTGGCTTGAGATGCGATGTGCCTTTGATCTCCGGTAGTTGATTTCAGCCCTCAATGGTACGACTTGCATGTACGAAGCGTACTGCTAGGGGGGGCCAGTTAGGGAGCCCCCATCTGCACGACATCTGTTAGCGCTCTCAAATGACACTTTAAAATGGCCTCGCTGCTTCCAGGCTCCTGCACATTGACGACCGCAGGAAATGACCACTTCCTCGATTTTCACCATCGAGCGAGCGCCCGGCTTTGCCCTGAAAGTTGCATGCAAGAGGAGAAGCAATGGCAGCTGCCAATGCCTGCTTATCCTTATTGCGTATCGTCTCCAATGCAGTGCTACCGCCCGCTTAACAAGCGTAAATGACAACACATCAAAAGCTGCTTTTAATGCTTGTCGGTCTACCCGCAATAGCACAAGCGCCGCCTCTGGAGACGAAGGCAACTGGCTGTTGTCTATTCTAATTTATAACGCACAGCTTGAACTGTCTGGGTTCAGGGCCGTTAGCAGCCTCCAGGCCTCGTGCATGTCGGATCAATCTTCAAACTTTGAGGAAGGTCAGCCTATCTCGCCGGGACCGATGATTTACTGGGGTATTTTGACGTGCCTGGACGCCCCTACAAACACTCGCTACCCGTTCGCCGACAATGGTGGGAACTTGGAGGCGCGCAGCTTACCCACTTTCTAGAACACTCCCAGTCGCTCGTCAGCTTGTTTCTCAGTAATCGTAGCGGCTCCGCCACCGCTCTCAATGGCCATCGCCCACCACCCGAGAACCTGCGAGCGCGTATTGCAAAAGGGCTCTTTCCAATTATGAGGAACATCAAAGCACTCCAGCCTCAAACTCCGATCGCCTTACTCGGTCAGATTCAACGGCAGTGGCAAAGGGCCGTTATGGAGCCTCTGCATCCAAGGGTCTTTGATGAGCCAGATCCTCGCCTGTCTTTGCAGGGAAAAGGCACGTTCATGGCAAGGGCGAGACCCAATGGATCGGCCTTTGCCGAATTTATGATAGGTGCTAAAAACGGCCCCGAATGTCAAAGTTATTTCTACTGGCAAAAAGCACTGCCAGCGCATCAACCACGCACTGACATCGGTTCGCGCTCCCAATGCATGGACTCGCCGGACGGCATGGTCTTTGCTTGCTGCCTTCGTCTTGTGTCGACCCACACAACGCCGACCTTTCCATATAAACTTTGTATGCTCTGCTGTCATTTTAGAGCACTTCCCGTTGGAGGACGTTCCGGGATTTTTACAATTGTCTTGTGCTATTGGCATTGTACTACCCGAGCTTGCTCAATCACATTTTCAGCCTACACTACCCTTTTGGAATCCGCCCATTCATATTGGAGGCTCATTTCGTGGTGCCCTGAGCATTTGGGCATCAATAAAAGCGTTACCATCTCCCTGTCTCAGCGTCATCCTTAAACCCCCCCCCTTCGGAGAAGCCAGTCCGCCCTCGTAAGGCGCCAATCCTTTATGGTGTCATCCGGCAGGCTATCGTCCTAAAATGTACCATATCCAATACTTGGCTGGTACGTCTTACCCGTCGAAGCCGTGTTTTCCGTTTGGTCTCGGTGCTCCAGACTTGCACTGCTATATCATTCCCGATTAGGCCCTGACTGGCCGGCATTGGCCGTCTCTGGCCCCCCTTTCATAAGTCATCATCGAGGCTCAATGTTCGCTCATCTGGTGCAAAGACTTTTCTTCCAATGGTTACCACGCCCACAACGCAATCCAGCAGCACCCACAGGGATTGGGGGCAATCTGTTTGGCTTTCATGACGCCTATCACAATCAATTTTCATACCATATTCCCATGATGTGACCTATCAGATCGGAATGACGTACTAACAAACCATTCTCAGGCCTTTGCCAGCGCCGCAATTACCCTGCTCCCCTTTACAGCATCTTCCCTTCACGTTCTGGATTCCGCTGTGTGGTTCGAGTCAACAACCGTGAATACCAAAGCGATAGCTACTATTCGTCGGAACTGCTGGCACGGGAAAATGCTGCTCTACGCGCATACAACCTGTGCAAGAATCTTTCCGTCAATGACGGCATGTACCCTGCTGGTTATCAGCACGGCGGCCTGGTGCAAGGAGTTCCAGTAGCAATTGGGACCGATCGTCACAGATACACCGGATCAGACAGCTCGGGCAGTCGAAGTGGCGGAAGCAGCCCTGAAGGCCGCGAGAGCACCCAGTACATCGAGAGCAGGGTCTCGGCTAGGCACCAACCACCGTCATACAACAATTCACGCAGATCTCGATATGGCAGCCACCGACCTTGACGGCACCATCGCGTCCGGCAACTTGCATTGTACGACCATGATGCGACGACTTACGAAAACCATATAGACGGAAGGGATATCGCTTATCCCAATGACCTTACGATCTCATAGACAGCGCTCATTTGAAATGTTCGCATTAGCATAGCAGTGGTTGTGCGGCTGTTTCCTTATACTTTAGCCATTCGACATCAAACGACATAATGAAGCTCAAGACGTCGTGGTGGAAGCACTTTGTGCATAGCGTGGAAAAGGTCGAGGCCGACCCTGAATGTCCTCGTTTTGATCTGCTGTTTGGAGTCTGTCACTACTGGAAATATGAAACATGTTAGCAGCTCTTCAGGTGTCAACACTGATCTATAGGCTTTGGTAACGTTCTTTCGAAATGAGCAAACTATTTTCCAATCACGAATGCACTAAGTTTCTATGCGTACGATTAAGAGTTGACGTCCGGGTTAGTTAGTGCAACAGCGAATGGAGGAGAAATAGGTCTCGGGACCTGTGAAAAGGGTGGCACCCTCGTCACCGGAGCCCCAACTTGCGCGACTGACCCGCCTTAGCCCTTTTTCCAGGCTTTCTCGCGCCAAGCGTCCAAGGCCTTGGAGCCCTCCCACTTCAGAACTACTGCTCACGATTTCGACATCCGTTCTCACTCCCCTTCCCTGTTCCTTCCCTTGGCCTGCGCCGAGCCCCACCCACTTCAGGATGGGATATTGATTTGGTTTGTCGGCTATTGCAATTGCCAAACGCAGGAGAGCAGGGCTCGTGTCGGCTTAGGTCAGTCGGCCTGGGAAATATGGCTCCATGGTCAGCTAGGTTTGTTAAACGCCGGACAAGGGCACTGAAGTCACCCTTAGGAAGCAAAACTTTCTCTGTACTTATCAGCTCTTGTATTTAGCGCTCTGACAACAATACAATCGATAGTTTGGGAACCGGAAGGTCGCAAGCGCAATGCATTTTCGTAGCCCGGAAGGTACTTAAATCATCAATAATCGCGCAGAATAATAGACCGATCGAAAAAATGCTGATTGCTAACCTAGTTAATGCATAACCAAGTGCGCTGCTTGCCAATGGTTTGGTTGCTAATCTAGTGACGGCAGTATTTCGAAGCACTTGTACTACGTACCAGTATAAATGAATATCGGACAAGAGGTGGCGAGCGGGGAGGGTGGACATTCAGACTTCCAGGGTAGATAATTTAGGAAGAAGTTTTGACTTCAACAGATTCATGACCGCCTCGCGCCCCCTCTCTGCCGCCCGCGACAGCGGCGTCTGACCGTCACCGTCCTTCGAGTCGGCTTCGACGTCGGCGCGCTCCATCAGCAGCTTCACGACCGCCTCATGCCCATTCGCTGCCGTCCACGAGAGCGGCGTCCGACCGTCACCGTCCTTCAAGTCGGCTTCGACGTCGGCGCGCTCCACTAGCAGCTTCACGACTGCCTCGTGCCCATTCCGTGCTGCCCACGTCAGCGGTGTCCGACCGTAACGGTTCTTCGAGTCGGCTTCGACATCAGCGCGCTCCACTAGCAGCTTCACGACTGCCTCGTGCCCATTCTCTGCCGCACACGACAGCGGCGTCTGACCGACACGGCTCTTCGAGTCGGCTTCGACGTTGGTGCGCTCCACCAGCAGCTTCACGACCGCCTCATGTCCACTCCCTGCCGCCCACGACAACGGCGTCCGACCGGCACTGTCCTTCGAGTCGGCTTCGACGTCGGCGCGCTCCACCAGCAGCTTCACGACCATCTCGTGCCCCTTCCGTGCTGCCCACGACAGCGGCGTCCGACCGTAAAGGTCCTCCGAGTCGGCTTCAACGTCGGCGCGCTCCACCAGCAACTTCACGACCGCCTCATGCCCGCTCCCTGCCGCCCACGAGAGCGGCGTCCGACCGTCGCCGTCCTTCGAGTCAGCAGAGATGCTGAGATTTCCACTCGACCTAGATAACAGCTTCCTTGATAAATAGGGAAGTCCAAACGTTGCCGTTAAATGCAAGCCCGTCGCTTGTCTCTGAAAGTTTTGACTGTATCCGCCATATCTGTATTTTGACATTGACATTGTCTGAAGAGCACACGAAACTAAATTGCTATGCTGGAGGAAAAATGATGCCAGCTCATAAACGTCTTCCTGAGCCGTTTGTGCGTGGTATCCCCAGTATCGAGCAGCATAATCCAAGAACACGTTCTGTTCGAGCCTCATCTTGAACTGTTCATCTCTTGGACAGCTACCGCTCCTAAAAGCATTAAAGGAGAGATAAGTAAGACACGTCAACGCAATTTCCTGCTGTGCGTTAGGATTCCAGTTCTCTCGGATCCGCTCGAAGTATTCTTGGGTAGTATAGTGGACCAGACGGATGATATTGCTTTCCTCATCTACTATGACAAGGCCAGCGCAAACGGAGACAATGTCTTCGATATCCGGAATATTATCACAGTCCAACTCCTCGTCGCCTTGCTCCACTGCCAAAGCATGGCATAGTTCTTCCGTAGTAAGCGCCCTTTGCGCGTACGTAATCCAGGACAGCACGCTCTTTGCTCGCGCTCTCTTCCCAGGTAGTTGGCCCTCTATCCTCTGAATAGCTTCACCATAGGCCTCATCAAGCGCTTTGGAGCCTTGGGAAAGCCTCTCTAGCGTAGAGTAGACTTTCTTCTTAGTATCCTGGTCGAGAAGCGAATCAATATGGAGACGGGCAAGGAGAAACCTGGCGCAGTTATAAGAAAGCTGATCGTGTTCACAATGGACGTGCGATTTACGTACATGCCATCTACTGCTTCAACAATTTTATCCCGCACGGAGCCCTGCAACTTGTTGTCACGCTGGATACATTTCGGCAGCCGATAAATTTGGCCGGCGACAAATTGCTGCACGTCCACATCACTTGCTCGCACCTCCAGCATAGGCATACCGTTGAACTCCTGTACTACGTCTGGAATAAGACGCGAAGTAGCCATTAGATGTAGATCTGTTTTCCGTTGAAGATCACGCAGCTTGGCCAGTAGCTGGCTGCGAGTGCCGTCTTTGTCTGGGCATTCGTCCAGAGCGTCAATAACAACATATACGGTCGAGTAGATAGTAAGCACGGATTGCAAAGCACTAAAAATCTCGTCGAGCGATGGCCTGGTATTGTCGGTTGCATGGAGGTCATACAGACATGTTACCGGGTCCGCGATAGATGGTCGGTTCCGCACCAGCTGTTTTAAGATGGCAGCAAGTAGAGTAGTGGTGTTCTGGTGTGCTTGCGCTTTGTAGTTGCAGTATATATAGGAAACCCCGATAGCGTTACTCCGCACTGTTTTTAGAAGATGATCAACTGCGATTGCTGCTATCATTGTCTTGCCGGCTCCGGGGATACCAGGACAGAAGAGAGTCTGCTTTGGTTCGTGAAGCCAATTGGTGAACTCGGGAGAGTTGACGAACCATAGTCCGGTTCCTTCCTGTCTCCGGGCAATCGTATCGTCTTGCTGAGTTTGAAAGTCAGTCAAGGATATCCAATCCATGATCACATTGTGCCGTTGACGGGTTTGGTCTTGCTGAATCGCATCCCGGACGAAGCTCGTATCACTTTTGATTGCTTGGTTGTCACTATGAACTGCTCGAGATAGTTCGCTGAAAAAGTGGTCAGTCTTTGTCTGCGATTTCTGGTAAGGAGACCGACAAGTGGTCCATCTCGAGCGCAATCTGCACGAGCGTTTTCAAGCGTTCTATCCTTAGAAGGATATTCGTAACCTCCTCTTTGCTAAACTTCCATAGAAGGGCATTGCCGATATTCTTGATTCCACTTGCGCTCGCCACCTTAGGCAGCAGCAGCTCCAGCGCATACTTGTATTGGTCGAAGGGTCCATCTTTAACCGCGAGGTCCCGGACCGCCGCATACCAGCGCTCGTTAGAGCTCGCTTGTTCAAGGCGGGTGCTCAGCCTGAAAAGGAGATTGTAAAGATTTAATGCTTCATTTGCACATTGTGCGCGGTCTTTCGAGGCGTCTTTTACACTACTTGTGTACTCAATCAATGTGCTCGTGAGCTGCAATACAGCGACAATGCTAGCTGTAATACTTAATGGATCCATAGGAGGCTGAGGTACGGCGGCAGGGGCTGGGTGGCGGGAACGATTGATGAATGAGCGACTAGGCTGGTGCGGGACTCTATGTCTTCATCATTTTTGAGTGATACGAGGCTGTGTGGTTCCCGCCCCTCCGTGCGCCAAGCGACTGCGCTGGTCGAAAACGCCGTAACAAGTCTAGAAGTGATATGAGGTTGTGAATATACCGTCCAACTTTTGAAGCTTTAAGGCGCGTGTATAGTAGCGACCGAGCAACTCCCTTCTGAATATCCTACGACTACATCATTCGTGGTTCTGTATTGTAAGCTTGACTTCACGGAAAGTATCCTCCCAGGAACGGGCTGTGCACTCCTGGAAATGGATGAGATGCTCTTAGGAACGCTGGTACCGGCTCCTGGGAATGTATGGCCATACTTTTTTTAGGCCCCGTTATTGTTCCGTGCCTGGCCCCCCAAAATAGACTAAAATACAGGGGGTCTACATAATCTGGGTGCCAGCGTCATGCTCGTACTCCAGACATGCCTGACCGTTTGTCGAAGATCTTCGCTGGCCTAAATCTCGACATGTCCATTCTCGGTAGACCACCCTCACCATGATCAAGTAAGCTCGAGGCCCAAACGGTCGCTAGGGCGAAAGTCTAATCGGAACATTGAGCGATCGAGACAGGAGCCACGTTGGAACCGTTGGTGTTGACGACGAGCCCAATCTGGCCGGCTCTCCGCGGCTGACTTGTCTCTACCGAAAATATATCGTTGTCGTTATGGAGTCTGTCACGAAAGGCATCCCCTCCTCAGCATCCAGACCGCCATCCCCGGCAACTGTCAAGTCACCGTCAACAGTTTCTATCGACGAGCGTGAACATAAATGAGAAGGAGTATTACCGTCGTCGCTGTTGTTGTCCTCCTCACGCTGCATGTTCTCCAGGGCGCTTGTGGGTGTCTCTGGAATCTCTGGCGAAACTTTGGACCGTTTGGCTACAGGAATCGTGGAGCCTTCCGGCGAGGGCTCGAACTTGGTCAAGTTGGACCTAGGGCTATCTGTATCGGTGTGAAGCACATCAAGGGTTGGGTTATAAGTAGGCGCTGTAGAATGCTGTTGAAGCTTGCGGTATAATGGCGGCCAGTGAGGTACATTCTACCATAGGGCAATTCTTCCCGCCTAATGTAGCAGCTGTAGACGACGCTTTAGGGTCGACAGTGTGTGCGAGGGGCTTTTGCAAGGAGGACCCTTTTGGTGGGGAGGAGGAGGAGGAGGAGGAGGAGGAGGAGGAGGCAGGTAGTCGGCACTCTAGAAGCCGTCTATTAAGAAAGGTGGATCTAGCCTCACGCAATATTGAGCAGTGTCAGTATTTCCGAGCCAACTTACCTCGGTAGCATCATGGTCCTGGCCATTCTTATCATCGTCTATAGTGAGATCAATCAACTGCTTCGGATGCGCCAGAAATCCCTTATGGAGAGGAGAGCAGGATCATGGGAGAGGATGACGTGCTCGTCCATCGTAGACAGATTAAAGCAAGCGACTGCGCCTCTGAAGATGCTGGAATTTTCGAGGACTGGATGCCCAATTCGAAGATAAATCCGTAGGGATAGTTGTCTGTGATCGGTCGGCAGCATGTAGAAGCCATTGACTGGAGGGGAACGGGTGGATTGCGAGAGAGAAACGGAGCGTGATATAGGAGCTAGATGAGAGGGGGAAGATACTCGAGCAAAAAGGGTCCCTGGAGCTTTTATAAGCGCAAGATAGCGGTCTTCTCGGAGGGTTATAGGCCCTGATAGCGCAGCGGTGCCCAGCATCCCACACCGTCGTGGCTTCCATGCGTCACGTTCACTCCCACCATACTACGAGTCGTCTCCCAATAGCTTCGGCCCCATCGATCATCCTTGCTGGCGGTGGCACTACGTCTAAGGCCGTTGCCTGGCTAAGTCGTTGGAATATGGGCTCGGTAGCGAAAGGTAGAGAAAAAGAACTCTTTACACGCACTTGCCTCGGGCTGGCAGATTCGGTGACTCCCAGGCCATCCCGGACACGGCGGGCGGTGAGGGCAGTCAAAGGGCTGCTATACCCATTTGGTAATTCACAAGGTACGGGGGTGATATTGTTTGCACGGTTTGCATCTGTGACGCAACTCCTGCAGAACGCGATCAGGGAACTTCCAGACTTCCAAGTTTCGCGGCCCCGCGTTGGCTGCGACTGCCCCTATCAACACTGTTCTTGGGACATTTTCCCTCTGTGTCTGAAGTTATGATATGCGTTCAACTATGCATTAATTGTATTTCTCCACCTGTCTTCCCATCGCCTCTGTAGCGATGCGATCGGTTGCACACAAGATTTCTTCTCGAGCTGCAAAGCATCAATACACAGCGAGATCACGGAAGTCCAGTTACCATTCTATGCATCTCCAATCCTTGAACTCCTGCTTGAGAGCATCTCCCTCCTCGAAATCACTTCCTCACTGGTCAAGTCTAAGGATTGTATGCCCGCAACCTGTTCGTTATGTCTCGAGTGCTCAGAAGGCCCGCGATCTAAATCAACAAGGCATCGACGAACAAGAGTCGAGTCTCGATAGTGCTCTCTCAGAAGAGAGGGAAAAGCAAGCAAGAACGCCATGGCATCGGGAAGGCGCAGATGAGCCTCCAGTCCGGCGTCAACGATCAGCTAGCGCAATGACCAAAGGTAGGGATCTCAGGCTAGCCATCTGACCAGACTGACATGACTCAGGCAAGCTCCTCACAACTCCTGCCAGGCTGCTGAAGATGGTCCTGCCCTTGACGACAATGGACTACAATTCGGATCGGAAGGACATTGCACCCCTGGCCTTGCTAGTCCACCCCCACCAACCTCTTTCGTACCTCGAACGACTCATTCAATCAGAATTACCACCCATCACTACTGAAAAGGGCAAAGATAAGATCCCCAATGTTACCTTCAGGGCTATGGAGGCACCAGACGATGAGATCAGACCCGATAAAGGAACAAAAGGGGATAACGAGGTGGAAGTGAGCCACGACCAGTCTGCTACCAATACTCTAGGAGATGGCGGTGTTCAAAGCTACAGCGGTGCTGGAAGGGAAGGAAAAGGTGAGGACAAAGGCGAATTCGTCCGTTGGAGCTCATCCACGGAGATAGGAGACTTCATAAGGGATGCAGCTAGGGCAAAGGAGTTTGAGGTTGAGATCGAAGGACATACTCGTCCGATTAAGGTGGGTGTGCCATCTTTCAACGACAGAACTTTCTACCTACGACGGCGATTACGAAAAGTGTCGAAAGATATTGCGGAAATGGCTGCCGTCAAACAGGATTGTGATAGAATTGCGCACCGAAGCGGACAACGAATTGCGATGGGAGGCTGTGCTATCTTGGTAGGATGGTGGTATACAGTGTATCGAATCACATTTGAAACCGACCTCGGCTGGGACACCATGGAACCCGTTACGTACCTCGTTGGACTGAGCACGCTTATTGGTGGCTACATGTGGTTCCTTTATCATAACCGGGAGGTATCGTACCGCTCAGCTCTTAACCTGACCATTAGCAAACGCCAGAGCAAACTTTATGAGGCAAGAGGATTCAACCTGCCACGTTGGGAAGGTCTGGTCGAGGACGCCAATGCGATTCGCAAGGAGATTAAGGCTGTAGCTTCCGAGTACGACGTGGAGTGGAATGAGCGAGCCGACGAATATAACGAAGTTGTAACAAAAGCCCTCAGGAAGGAGCGCAATAAAGGCAGAGACAACAAGTCCAAGAAGGACACAGACGAAGCCGATGACTGACGATGACTGAAACAACGAGGCTCCTCTAAACACCGATGTGAACGAAAATATGACCATACAACCCTATGGGCATTATGGCGTCGTTGCTGTCAATGGTACCCATTTCGTGCAGGGTCGTAATAACGGCTGTCTGACCGAGAATCGCTAGAGCTCTGTCCTGCTATATCATCAGCGTACAGCTCCCTCCATTGGTCGCATGCATTGCCCAGCTTACCACCTGCACCACTTCCCTTGGCATCCCCATTTCGGCGGTGGCGGTTGTTGCGGAAGTCTCTAGAGCGAAACACACTGTAGAGCAACCATAGCGTGACCCAGTTTGGCGCGTATTCTCCATTGGTCGCTCCACAGTCGAATAGCCGTCGAGTTATGGTGCCTGCCTGTCCTCTTTGCCAGGTTTCCATGATGGCTTGTCGACGTCGATCAGGTCGAATGTGGTGCCAGAAGAACGGAGGTTGAGTAGCAGCATCGCCGAGTCTTTCGTCGATAAGATTGGTCCGGTCTTGGTTCATCCGGTTGTACACAGCAATCGCCTCATCCTGGCAGCATAACCCCTGTTAGTAGCCTCTTCAAGTGGACGACCCTTTTATCGAGGAAAGGACCAACCCGCATTGCACGATAGTAACCCTCATGATGTAGATTATTGTAATCAAGGCCCAAAGCACGCATGAACTCGTCCTTAGGTACACGAGGTCCAACAGGCCCGACAGGTGCGCCAGGTGCGGCAGGTCCAGACATCCTGATAACGAACGGCAGTTTAGGAAGATTTTGCCCTACACAGGATGTGCAGCTATTACTCCGTGAAGTGGGTAGCCCGAGGATTGATGAAGCCGCTCGAGGACGCGGTCTCATATATTACTATACAGGGCTTCAAGATTTACCATTGTACGACGACAGCAAACAGAATGAGAGGCCCACCTGGCCAACTCGTCCTGCCATTCGACAGTACTGGCAGACATGAATGACGAAAGACGAAGGTCCCTCCAAAATTTCCCACCCTAGCCGAAATTTAAGACAACGGGCAGCACTCAAAAGTCATCCAATGTGCTGAGCCTCAGACGAGGAACTCTACACTAAGTTGCACACAACCGCATTTTGCTGCCTTGTCAAGCGCACGTACCCGAAACAAGCGACAACTTAACGTCCGTGGAACCAACGTCCAACTAAATTATGGGCCACCGCTGCAGTTCCCGGTAAAACAGGCTTTTGTTTGCCCATGCTTTACTCCCCTGCCAGTTCCCACATTTGATGGAAATTGGCAGACAAGTCTCACCCGGGCTTTCCCTGAGAACATATCATAGAAAATTTCGAAGTCAGCCCTACCGCTCTTCTGATAGTCTAATGCATGCGGCCGGCGTCGAGCTTAACGCAAATTGACAAATCGCCGAGAGAGACGCTCGGAGAGCAGATGAATGAAGCAAACCGATCCACCAATCCCCAAATTGCCCTCAGAATTCACTGTCGACGGAAAATGAAGCAAGAAATGCTGTGGTTGTTGGAACAAAGATTCCCTGCATTTTCAAGCAGCCAATCGGTGTACGCAACCCATTTTACATGGAATAATTACAGCCTTCTCTCTGCCCACATCCTTCCTTGCATTATGACAGCTGTCGTCTCGCGTCCAGACTCTTCATTCTCACATCTGTGTGAGCTGGTTTGCCCCTCTGGACCTTAGGTCCAATGGCTACAAACTTCGAAATAGACCGGCTGTTGTGTTTGCTTCGCCCGTTTCCCGCCCCTACCGCAACACTTTGTCAAATCCGTCGTGTTTGATCGCGCAGGGAGGATGAAGGCGGTCAGGCTAGTCCTGTGAAGGTCATAACATCTGTGGGGTGCTGGCTCCTTTGTTGTCTTCTAGCCGATCTTCTTTGCAACCCCTTCGTTACCGAGAAAAATCGAAAGTATGATACCTCGAAAATTCTGCGTTGATCCTGGTAGGCTGGGCCGCTTTCTATTTCTACTGCTTTCTCCGAACCCAATCACTCGAATAGGGCCAGCCACGTTGCATCGCCTAGCTGGTCCCTGTCACTATCTGGCAAAGGTAGACTTGTCATTTCGCCGTTGCTGCCTGTTGTGTAACCTGTCAAAGAGCTGTCAGAAGGCTCCGTGCATGCCGAAAGGCCTAAATGCCCGTCAAAGATCTAATGGTCTCTAGCAGTTAATGGGGCGCTTTTTCGTCCTCCTTGAGCCTCATAGTGAGATTCTGTTGAGAAAAAATTGAGACTGCGATGCCATAGTTTCAGCCTTCGAGTAACACTATTGCGTCCAGCTCAGGAAGTGCCTCTCCGTTTACGTGTTTCATGGTATTGAACTTGCAGGCATCCCTTGGATATAGGATGCGTCTTTCTGAATGTTTTTCCGCGCATGTGAAGTCACTGTTTTGCCTCGAACCGGCACGATCTCGTGTGATATTGTATGTGTGTGAGAGAGTATAAGAGCATATTGGAGTGTAAATGGCATGCTGTCCTTTAAATTTCTTCAGAAGCTCAAATCCAATGTCCGCCAGAATGCATGCTTCCAGAGATCATGTCTCAGAGATTTCCAGGTTAAATACTTCGCCAACATTGAGTACAATAGTATGGCGTCCACTTCGACAATATTCACAAGAAAATTTGCATTCTACACGAAGTTATAGCTGAAGCAGACATTGACAAAGTTTGGAAAACGATCTCCGTGCTATACTCGTCTCATCGTCAGGCGTACGTTGGCTTCAGCTCTAATTCTATGTTCGTCCTGGCCATTGACTATGGCAGAGCGCCTTGGTGAATCCCATAGCGCCCCCCGGTTGCATGATATCTCTACTGCCTTCACTCTCATGCATTGAAGAACTTCAATCCACCAATCTCCAGTTTATTAGCGGTCTCCTCAAACGCACCTTTGACCTTTGTTGCATCCTTGCCAGCCAGAGTCAGCTTCTCAACCAGCGCAGCCAGCCCATCCGGGTCAACCTTGCCCATGATAAGCTCCGTATCGCCCAAGACCAGGTCAATCTGTGCTGCAGATGCATCCCCACCATCCGCAAAGTAATTGACGTCCTTCACACTGCCTTTCACCACACGCTTGTTCTTCTTGACCGCATTCTTCGCCGCCTCCTTCGCTTTCTTGCTGTCCGCCTTCTGAGCCTTCTCAGCCTCCTCCGCTTCCTTCTTCTTTCGCTCCTCTTCCTCCTTGGCCTTTTGCTTCTCCTCAGCCTCTCTCTTCGCAGCGGCTTCCTTCTCCAGCTTCTTCTTATTCTTGTTCTTATTCCCTTCCTGACGGAATTTCTTGATTCGTGGGTCGTAGCTCAATGCCTCATCGACCACTTTCCTCAATCTGGCAATGTCCTCATTCTTCTTCTTGCGGCGGGCGTTCGCGTTCTTCTTCTCGACGTGCCGCTTGTGGTCCCGTGCCTCATTGTCGTCGGGAACGTCTTCGTCTAGGTACTCAAATGACCGCCAGCTGTCAAAGCTGTACCAAAAGTCGTAAAATGCCTCGACCTCCTCTCTCGTGCTGTTCTCGTCGCCTAGTGACGGGACGGGGTGTCTGTTGCTAAATCGGGCTTCGCTCTCGAAGACTGGTTTCCACTTCTTGTAGAATGCGCCCTCCTTTTGCATTTCCTTCTTGGAAGGGGGCTCGACATCGGCTTGGGCATCTACGCTGTCGAACTGACGACGCTTGACGGGGTCTGTGAGGGTCTCATTGGCTCTTTGGACACATTTGAAGAAGGAGTCGTTCTCGTCGGCTTGGCCGGCTGCAGCTTTCTTGTCTGGGTGATGTTTAAGCACCTTCTTCCGTGTAGCCTTCTTGATCTGCTCGTCTGTGGCCTTGTAGCGGTATTTCGATAGGCCGAGGACAGCATAGTGGTCTTGAGTCTGATGCATCGTCAGTAGAGAACCAATGAGACAGTAAATCGACAGCGTACTCTCCAGTCCTTCGCATCACGCTGCAGCATCAGCGGGTCTTCGGGCTCGCTGATCTCGCCAGAATCGTCTTCTTCTATTTTCTTGACCTTAGATTGTGCTTGGATGCGCTCATCTTCTGAGAACGTGCGCCCATGACGCTTTCTCCGCGCAAAGGCGAGGAACTGTGGTCCGTAGGGCTCGACCTTTCGCATCACAGGTGGTGAGAGTGAAGCAATGGCTTTGAAGTTTGGGTTGTCATCGCTGCCGCCCTTCCAGTCCGTAGGCAAAGACGGCAGAATACCGCGCTCGGAGATCTCTACTGTCGGCGACATTGTTGGTGGTTCTCTTTCAATCCCTCACCAGCGTCCGTCAGGCGCCGAAAAAGTCTCACAAAATAAATTATCGGCGCTGTTGGGCATCGGTATTCCTAAGCCTAAACACGTTAGTTAGCCGCGTGCTTCTTTAGAGCTCCCCAAGCTCCCTGAGCGTCCTCTAAAAACATATACCACCCTATACTCTTTGAAGGTCATGAAACATGAGGATCATGGCGTAGCATACCAATTGTGGTAAGGTACGATACCGGAACGACATCTCGTCCGACAATGGCACTGGCAGCATATCGACACCTCCTCCGGTCGACACGGATTGCCTTCGAAGGTGGCTCCGCACGTTCTGTCCGCTCTTCTTGAAGCCAGCTAACAAGCGATTACCAGGAGACTACCACTTGCTGCATGCAGCACGTCAGCAGGCCCGCGAAGGGTTCAACAATCTACGATCAGCAAAAGCTACATCAGACGAAGCCACGAAGGGCATTGCGCATGCAGAAGAAGTTGCGAAGCTGCTGAGGCACAACATTGTGCAGGGTCAGAAGGTTGAGGGCAAGGAAGCGTTGCGTTAGTCATGATTGTCGGCATACAGGAGTTCGGGCTGACCATATCTCATCAGAGTTGCGAATACATAAGGACACAGAGCGAGGAGACAACGATACTGTCAAGAACCCGAAAGGAGGAGCAGTCAAGGTCGAGGGAGCTTGTTCATGACAATGGCCGAATTCGGAAATGTTCTGATAATGTCTCGCAATGTGTTAAATGGATGATGGACGTTGAGCAACATTCCCAATTCTCCCAATCCACCCGCGACCATAGGGACGTCAAGAAAGAGCCAGTTCCAACAGGTCGCTTGCCACGACCTGAGGCATTTACTTCATGGTATCATAGGCGTCAATGCCTTTCGGCTCGGCCGGCGTACTCGGAAGATGTCCCTGGGGAATGGAGTGTGAAGCATCCCAAGCTTGGGGGTTTAAGGTGGTGGTTTTCAAATCCAACCGGGTTAAGACGGTTAGTCATTATACCGCAACAATGGATGTGCAGCAGACGATCATGGGACTTGCTTATAGTGGCGTTCTCTTGTTTGTCTCCCCATTTGGACTTTGGCGAGCTCACAGAGTTGCTACATTTAGAAGGTTTCACGTTGAGAGTTGGTCTCTACAGGAAGTTTGCAGAAAAACGACATCTATTCGAAAGGATGCTCGTGCATCTCAATTCTAGGAACCAGTTTTGTCAATGCAAGGCCAACATCTCGTCTATCCTTCAAACACCATCTAGCTCTTATCGTCAAAATCAGATTTGACAAAACGATTTCTGCCTAGACGTCTCGGCGGCTCCATCATCCTGGCCTTGGACCACACCGTCGGCATTGCGAGTAGCAGGAGAGCGCAAGCTACTGGACTGCAACGCACCTCCAATGTTGAAGTCAAATACTAGGCCTCTGCCACTGTTAGCTGAGTTTGCCGCATCCTTGGAAAAACCCGCTTACATCGACGACCCTTTTGAGTCATTCTCCATACCGGACATTTTTGAAAGGATGCTGATGGTTGGTGCTGGGGTCGCTGAGCCGCTTCTTGCTTTCGATGTACCGGTAGCTGATTCTTGAGGTGTAGCTATCATTGTATTTGTCGTGTGGAAGTATGCTGTAGTGCTAGAGGTTCCGATACATAGATGGCGTGCGTGTCATATTAACAACCGTCGCTCAACAACAGCAGAACTGGTAATCAGAAGCAATGGCCCTTGATACCGATAGTTTGTACTAATGCTTGTTGTACGCCTTTCCTCGCTTGGATCGGTCAGGACGCGTGCCTTGCTCTCATTTTGAAGATGTACAGGTTCCGGCCAGGAGAATCTTGTATCTGTAAATACCAGTCTGGCGAGTTTCCGACAGTCACCAGAGAGCATTTCTCTTCATGACCACGTCAACACTTGAGCATTGGGAACATGTCTGTCGCAAGAGCTTTGAGAGTAGCCTGTCAGCCAGCTCCAGTGAAGCATCACACACATCGCAGTCATGGTGAATTCGTGCCATAGGAAACGCAATCACGTCCACCGTGCGATCAAGGGTCAACAGCAAAGAATTTGGATAAAGGAAACTGATTTTCTATGCTGATGCTCGCTTAAAGCGCTATTCCCTCTACACGTGCGTTCCCTAGCTGAGAGAACGAGACAATGACACGATGGCACTTTCCAGCCAAGAGTCGGGTTCAAAGGATTGTACACTTGTCGCCTTGAATGATGACAACAGGGAAGCCTTGCCTGGACGCCTGGGTCTGTTAAGACCCTTTATGCATAGAGTGCCCGTGGGATTCCCAAGTGTGAATGCGGGGAATGGGGCGACCAACGAGGACAGTGACAGAAGAATGGAGCGGCTTCACGTGAAGTATAATCGTCGAAGTGCAATGCCCAGACGACCGGGTGTGAGTGGACTTGAAGCTCACAGGCCTTCGAAATCACCTCCGGGAGCGTCGTCGTCATCCATCTCGCCGTCGACTATCTCCTTCGCTAGCTCACGCTCGCGTTCACGTGCTTCCTGTGCATTTTTGAGCTCGAGCCGATGAGGATTCATGGGAAAGCGCATTGCCTAGAATATCAAATTAGCATGTCTGAAAGGTTGTCGAAGAAATTATCCATACCGTGACGCTCTCATCGTGCAAGGTCAGGCATGCCTGAATCCTCTCGTGGAAGGCATCGCCAGGCTCCCTCGTGGCGTACACATCTCCAACGTCCTTGCTCTTCATATAACCCCTTTCATGATCGAGCGTAGCCTCAATTACACCATCTCGGATGGCCTTTGCCACGATATATTCGGCAGACTCTTCACTCTCCAGACCAAGACGGAGGCACATATCTCTAAGCGATATCCGGGCGTATGATAATGACATCATACGAATGCCCGTCTTGATGACGTTCTGTCTCAGCCGCAAGATCAGGGTGTACGTGTCGTCTTCACGGAATTTCGAGTTATAGCGCTGAGTAAGCTTGTGAAAGCCGTCCACATCTCCGGCGCCAACAGCCTGCACGAGCTGCAGGTAAGGTTGTAATGCGCGCTCAAGGCTTGGCTGGCGAAAGATCGCTCGGTCAGGGATGTCCCCCATCAAGAGCTCCACCACCACAAGTAATTTTGTAGAGGCTTGATAGAAACCACTCGCTTTATATGATGTTGGTGATTTGCGTGTCGCACCAATGAGGTGTTCATGAGCTTCCGTGTAGGAGAGCTGAACAGCTCGTATACGGCCAAGGTAATACAAGTAGCGAGCGATTTGATTGTTGGACGCCGCCGGAGGGAACTTGGTATGCGAAATTAGGAGATCAGCTTGTGTGATATGAGATGTCGAAAGGTAGTTTCGGAGGAGAAGCGTTGTGACGGTAGCCTGAACGTCTTGATCTTTGCGCAGAGTAGCCGTTCTCAGGGCGTCAAGGAGGCTTTTGCGGATGGAGATGATAGCAGCAGATGGCGACGGCGGGAGTGGTGTAGTTTCTTCGTAGAAAAGGGAGTAATAGAAGTACGCGCGTGCGGCCAATGAATCCAAGGTCCTCCTGTTCAAAGACCGTAAGTGCCCAATCAGTGCGGTCGATAACTGTGTCCCCAGGGAGATTTCCTTCTTATCATATAGTCGTATCTGGCAAAGTATGGATAGATATACATCAACCTCTGGTAATACCTCCTTCGGGGCAATGCTGGGTTTAGGAGCCTTGTGCCATTCTTCAACAAGCTGAGCTGGAAAAGAATCATCCCTGCGAAGGGTATCGAGGAGCAAAGTGGCCACGGGCGTCGAGTTATGATATGTGTCAGTTATCACTTGAGCAAGGACGTCGGCGGTAAGATGCTTTCGAACAGAAGAGATAGATCGCAGGACTCGCAGGGTGAAGCGAGGGTCGAATTGGGTGACAGCTCGCTCCAGGAGAGCAAAATTGTTCTTGATGTCTTTGAAAGAGTGAACTAATTAGCCTTGACTTGTCTGAAAGCATGCGAAGGACTGGGCAAGGACTTGTCATCCGACATACCAGCAACGGCCTTGCTCTTGGGGTCCTCTACTTGTTCAGCGGACTCCTTGGCCTCCACTTCAGCCGCTCCATTCATGGCGATATCGCCTTCATCATCTTTCTGAGGTGCACCAGATAATTTGCTGGCCTTGGGCGGCGGCACGACCACAGTCATCTCCTCGTCGCCATCTTTATCTTTGCCAGACTTCGTTCGACCACTTGGTTTCGAAGAATCTTCTTCCATCTCTATGTCCTCTGTCCCGTTTACCCCATTTTCAATAGGATCCGTTCCATTTGTAGGTGGTTTGTTGTTGCTCATATCTTTAGCGCTGGTGACACCCTTTTTGCCTGAGATCGACTTGGATCGGGACGCCGCTGATCTTGTGTGTGTCGGCCGATCTTTCTTGCTGCTTGAACTTTGCGAATCTGATCTGGGCTTCTCTCCGTTGGCTGAGGAGGACGTCTCGGACTTGTTGGATCGCAAGCTGCGTCTTTCAGCCGGCATTGTTTTTGAAGCTTCGCCGAGCTACGCACCGGGCTCCTGCAGAGCTTGATCGAGGCGCAGGGTTGGAAGACGGGGGGCAGGTACTGTAAGGGAAGGTTTGGACTTCAACACCTCAATTCAGATGCGGTAGATCGTTGTTGGGGGACGGACGTTGTGATGAAGTGATGTCAAGATGGGTCTGCTGAGATTCGGGCCTGCTGGAGGAAAGGTGCAATGGCCGCGTTTTAGTCATGCCGCCTTACTTACCGTAGCCTTGGCGCGTTCCTTCTACACGCCAACAGGCAATGCTTCAATCATTGTTAACAAAATCCGCTCCGATGTTCAGTTACGTCCTATATTGACTTCGTATGAGGTAGAATGACGATGCTTTGGTGCCCCTATCCGTGGAACCAGTCTGGACAAGGCTATTCCTGAATCTCGTCACGTTCTTCTGCATCGACTATTGTCCCACTGCACTCTACTTGAAAATGACACTCCTACACGATCACCTGGAGCAAATCAGTCTGTCTGCAAGAGCAATTGGAGATCTATCGTGTGTCGTGCACTGGTTTCGATCCTCGTAATAGCTAACTTAATGTAGGTTTCCTCCGCCAAAGATCTTTACCAATGCTCTACTTGGAAACCACGAGATCACAACGTTGATCCGGGACACCGAGCCGCATGAGCGGGCGCTCTTCTCGGTCAATCCGAACGCAGTCAGTGGCTCATTGTCGCAGCGGTCAAACAGAAGAGCCACCGCTTTTCCAGGGGAGGAGAATGGGATATTTGGTCGAAAGAGCATGTACACAAGCCAAGAACCAAGAAAGCAATCCGCTGTCGCGAGAGTGTTGGGAGGAGAAATGCTACGAGAGATACAACAATCCAATCGGCATGCAAATGCTCAAAGGAATGGCGGCGGAAGTGGTGTAAATGTCGAGATTCTACTACGTGGTGCAGAGAAATTGTGTGCCGTCTAGTGAGTAGCCGTACAGGTCACAGTCAGCATTTGCTAATAAGACTAGTCCTGTGGTCGGGGCGACTGAGAAGATCACCTCTCTTCGAAACCGTTACAGGCATATAGCTGAATCTATTGCCATCTATGAAGAAAAGGTCTTGAAGCAGCAGTCGAAGTTAGAGAGAATGAACAAAAGTTCGGACTTCGGATTCCAGTCACAAGACGAGGATGGCGACTGTGAGGAAGGCATGCAAGAGGTGTTTGAACCAGGGATGACTGAAGAGGATTTGAGGTTGGAGGAGCAAGAGATCAAGGAACTCGAACTAAAGAAACGTGCTCTCGAGGAGCGGGTGACAGGTATGGAGAAAGATCTTGGAGGTCTTTTGAGATGAGCTTTGGAAATTTGGATTCCGGACACTCTGTCGTCGGCAATAGTGTCACAACAGGGACGTGGATGGAACTTGGAAGCAATTTAGACCACCAAAGCCGCTTGAGAAACGAGAGTATATTCGGGCGTTCTATAAGGGGATGAGAGCATTTGCGTTTGCTCATGGCTTCCTCTGCCTGGGACTGGACGATGACTACAAAAAGAGGCCGCTTGTCTCATCTTTGGCGTGCTTTTGAGTCAGGACGTTGGACAAGCCATTGTCGAGCTATGCCATGGTTTACGGAGGAACAAGTGGGAAACGATAGTAGCTGGTTTACGGAGATGAAGATTGTAAGTTGCATTTCCTGATGGCAATTACCACACGGCCTAGCTGACTCGCTTGCAAGGTCCGGGGGAATCTGTACTTCATGGCCAGAGTATTCTTAATTCGACTGCTGCGATGTTTGTCGGAGGCTCCACGCTGAGCCATTTCCAACTGATTGGCGAACTCTCCTGGGGATTTCTATTCGCTGAGATATCAATTTGCTCCGGACTTGCCTGAGACAATCAGGACATTCTGCGAGTCCAAGTTGACTTTGTAAGCTTCCACGAAATGTATTCTTCGTGAGAATCTCCTCCGCGTCAAGATCTCAGTATCAAGCGTTTTCAAAAGGCAGTTCAGATGTTACACCACCGGAATCTCGACACTTCTCAACCCTCAGGCTCGGGTGACCCCGCGCCGCCTTTGCTCAGCCTGGCTCAGGCCTGGCTCAGGTTCGGCTCAGGTTCGCTCAGGTTTGCTCAGATTTGCTCGGGTCTGCTCACCCTGTTTACGCGCCGCGCCGTAGTCAAGACCCATCTCACTAGAAATCGTCAGCTTTTAACGAGGGGCCCGAAAGGTGCACCAAGCCAGGGTCCCGAATCTGTGACCATGAGCTGTCTCCCTTCTCAACCATCTTCTCACCCATCTTCTCTCCTATCTCTCCAATCCCTCTCCCATCTCTCCAGCAAGACCTTTCTTTCTCCTTCCCACTCTAGATATTTACATCCGCGCATGCAGAACTCTGCACACCATGAGCACCGAGCGCGCAAAAAAGGGATGTTGAAGAAGACTGGATCCAGACAAGCAGATAGAGGCAGCCCTGGAGAACGGGCTCTCCGAGGACAGGTCTGGGGTCGATAGTAATCCCGTTCACAGAGAGCTAACCCCCGGCAGGCTGGACAAAGCGATGAAAAGAGCAACTGTCAAATCGGTACGGAACAAGATTCGAAAATTCATGTCGCAATGGCAGCGGGTGACCAACCTCACTATTCCTAAAGAAGTCCATGATTCGATGGCTCCTGTAGGTGCGCCTGCGGGCCTGCCCACCCCAAAGTACCAACCCATAATGTGTTTGCTGACGAAAGAGAAAGTACATCAAAAGCGAGCTCAGACACAAGATTCCTCTGTCGATAGTAACGTTCTTAACGATAGAGAACTACGCCGACATGGAGAAGCTATTTTGGCGGCGTGACTATCATAACTACGTCCACGAAGGGTGCCGTGTAGATTTGAGTGCCCTGTTGAAGATGCACTGCTATACTTCTGCAAGAAGTACAGGTCCGACACCAAGTCTGAAGTGGAAATGGAACGACGTTTTCGGTGTTAACCATCTCCAATAGGACCTGGTTTGCATGGTTGCATGGAAGGATGGAGAGCCAGACATTGAGATAAGTTGCAAGCCACCAAGGGGCAAGTGGGCAAGGATAGGAAGTTGAAAGTCGAAGAGGCTTCAGGTTGACACGAGGCAGATTCGAGCGGCAATCGGAACGGCCCTGGGGGGAAACTGTCACCTTGTTGCCTTTACCTCAAATTTTATCAGGCTGCATCTTAATATCTTGCAACGTTCATTCATCCTGTTGCCAGCTTTGATCAACAAATTTGATCTCCTACTCTTGACAATATGGAAGTTGATCCGGTGGGAGTTGCATTTGAGTCATTGTCGGAGTGGCAGATTGTCCCTCCTCAACCCGGTGGGCTTGGGCCACCTCGCCGGGACTACTGTAAGTCAATCACAACCACCAGAAAGTTAACCTCAGTTGAACTGACCTCTACTCTAGTCCAAGTCCTGGGCATCCCCGAGACAGACAACCTCCGTGCTATCTTGCAAGCCTTCATCGAGAAATCCCAGCAATGCCACCCTGATCGACCCGAGAGCAATCCTAGTGACCTGCGGCTGTTCCAAGAGATAGGCGACGCTTACTACACCCTGTCCAACAATCAGCGTCGCGAGGAGTACATCGACTCTGATCGCAAGATCCAATTCGTCCTAGCGGACTTGGGGTCCACCCCCGAGGAAGGGCAGAGGCTTTATCTCCAGCAGTTCTTGATAGCCATGGACGCCAATACGAAGAACCGCAATCATTTCTGGACCATAGTGGGCACCGTGGGCGGCTCACTAGGCGGGCTTGTCATTGGTGGTCCCCTAGGAGCCGGAGTTGGAGCTGTAGTGGGGTCCCAATGCGGTGTCGTGCAGGACACCACGGGGAAGAATATCGTCGAACTATACCAGAGCTACACCCCAAAGCAGAAATGGGCCATGATCACGAAGATGTATAAGAAGTTCAAGATAGTCTCCGCGGTTGCAGTTTAGATGGGACCGCAAAACAGGATCAATATCTGCCATACAGCCGACTCCTATCTGGTGTTTGAATTGTCTACAAAGACAGCATGTTGCCATTTGCTCAACTTTCAACTTTCAACATCAAACCCATTCGTTTTGTCTGGTTCGGAATTATTCCCTTGCCCAACAAGCACGGTTCCGGAGGCGGCGCCTCAGGGGATTCGTGGATTTAAATTTCACATTGGGGAACAAGGGTACCAACATTTCATACCTCGTGAAATAACTCTCTATTCATTACATCCTGCACATAAGCCCACTCTATAAGCTATAGCCACTCTCCTGCGATCGAATAACAAAAGGCATATCACCTCTGCCAAACAGCAACCATATCGCCCTTCGCAATCCAAAGGTAGCTTCCACGCGCTAATTCTTACTGCCTTGTGCAGCCGAGGTCTCGCTCCGAATGACCATGACCTAGCACAAGAACAAGATGCCTCTACGTAGACTCACCTTCGTGAAGTGCGTATATATATACGAGCGACAAAAAGTACAGCATCTAATACGCCTAAGATTTAGGCACCGAGCCCCTAAACGACCAGGTGAAATTAATGAACTGGGTATTTACTATGCTGCGAAAATGTCTAATTGAGGCGCAGGTGTCCCACACTGATCACATAGCCAGAATATTGAGACTGTCCTCGTCATTGGTCATTGACTGGACTTCGATTTGATATCCATTCCTCGATCTGGTTGTCGAGTCGTGATAATAATGGAACCCTGTGCTACGAAAGGGTAATACTGTTCGATCTGGTATTGGTTGGGGTCGTCGTAGTTGTCAAATATGAGTAACCAGCGAGAATTCTCCAGTTTGGACAGCCAGAAGGAGATTTGGGCCCATAGCTGATCGTCATCCAACTGGTTAAGTCTCACCAGGTAAGATGTCCATATCAACGTTTGCATCCTGATGTGGCAGCTGGTATGTTGCAGATCGCGTCCAGCAGTGCCTCGGTGTTATTCCCCTCAACGTACACCGACACCACCAGTATTGCTTCCTTGCGCCAAAAAGATTTGTCCGCAGCAGTCCGAAAGTCTCAACGGCGTGTGTTTCTACATCAGAAAAGTGTCTTCAGAAGGATCGATGTTGACCTCAAGCAGATCTTTACAGCGACTTGTTTAGGCGCTTCTGCCATGTTTTGTATTCCGAAGATCGTTTAAGAGTCCGATATAATTGTCACTAGTTTACCGCAGAGCTTACACGATTTCAGGAACGAGATGGGATGAAAGCTTTGAGATACTCTCTCAAACCGGGATCGCACGCATAAACGTACGTTCCCCGGATCCCGCGCGTCATGAGCACGGCATAGATCTGCGTGATGAATCGCAGCAGGTCATCGTCTGAGCAGGTCCTGCCAAGAGTCAGGTTGTTCTGCTTGCCCTTCTTGTCAAAGTATGAGTCGCGATCAATGAAAAGACGCCTTCGCTCAGGGTCGAATCGCAGATCAAGACCAATGATGACGCCAACGTAGTTCAGGTCGTATCCCTGAACCGTATGAATCGATCCCACTTCCTCGAGCGCGTTGCTAGAAGCAATCCAGTCGGTCGGGGTGCTGTTCCAGCAGAGCCGCGTCTGGCCGATTTCGATGTCGAACGCGTTCCTGTCCCTTTTGGTCTTCCACTCCCATGCGTAGCCAGCGACCATGCGTGAAAGGCCCACTTCGGCATTGCGTCGGAAAATTTCGTCTCGCATGTGTGCAACGCTGTCGAACGCGCGGAAATCATATTCCCCAAAATCCCGTCTCACTTGTGGAACCGAGAGAGGACGAGGGTCGAGAATGCAGCGAACGTAAGACACGAAGTCCGATCCCGCTTGTACGCGCATCTGAGTCCGAAGCTGAAAATGCCGCCCCGACGCACGAGTGTCAGCGACGAGGTCCGACAGCAGCTCCGAGGGCAGATCGGCTGGTCGAACACTCTGCGCTGCGTCTAAAAGGAAGATCTGATGTCGGCTCTTCGCCCGTATCCAATCAAGTTGAGTCTTGCTGGTATCGTCGCTGCCAAAGAGCTCTCTTGTGATGGTTGCGAACTTGGCGTTGAGCACTCCCGATGGTTGGCTAGCACGTTGATTGAGCCGATGAGTCTCGTCAACCAATAGCAGATCGAAAATTCCATCTGCTTGTCCCACGTCGAAGGGTGTCATGACCATTGAGGGGTTAAGCCCAGGCGTCTTCCGGAAGACCTTCTTGATGGAGTCTCGCAGTGATTGCTGCGGCACGACCAGGCCGATGCGGAGACCTCGGAGTAGCCTCTGATTGGTTTCGGTGAAGAAGTTAGAGAATCGCGAGTCGCTGTCCAGATCTTCAAGTGAAGTGAATGTCTTGATGTCGACGAGCAATTTGATCATATATATGGCCACGACCGTCTTGCCAGTGCCCGGATCGCCCTGGATCACAATCATGCTTTTGGCACCTCTCTCGGCGTCAATGAGGAACCCCTTGACGATTTCTTCTACCGAAGTTGCTTGATCTTCCGTCAGCGCTTTGAACGGTGACAACTTGAAGAGGTCGCTGTTTTCGATTTCCGGGATACTTCGCGTGAAGACGCCATCGGCCTTGAGTCGTTCGAAGATATTGCGGAAGTCCTCGCGATACACCTCGCGTTGGTAGTATTTGGACTCCGTGATCCCGTTATTTCGGTTGAGCACCCGATTGGCACCGTCGCCGGCCAACATTTTGATGAGGTAGGACTCCAAGTCAAGGCAGACCGACTTGTTGAACTTTTCATCGACGATGACGCGAATATTCTTGAGGTGCTGTTTCGCGGGTGTTTCGAGATGCTGACGCAGTCGGTCCGCGGCGTTGAGCGATTCCCCAACGTAGATGTCCCTCAATTTGTTCGGATTGGCCTGTGCGGTGTCACGGCCGTCGTCCAATACATACACGACAGGCCAGTTGCCATGTTTCTCGTCGTGGAACTTCCACGTTGTAACGGCAGCTTTGGAGAATTCAAGCCGCGCCATTTTAGAGTTCATCATACTTTCTGCTGCTTCCTCGGGCCTTGTCAATGGGATACTTCTTGCGCGTGATTTCGAGCTTCTCCAGCACAATCTGCTCAGGATCGGCTCCGATGCGATCAGCGAGAAGCAGACAGTAGGTCAATACGTCTGCAAGTTCTTCGCGTACGCGCTTCGGGTCAGCGTCGGCGCTCCACTGAAAGCACTCGAGTAGTTCGCCGGCTTCGATCGCAACGCTCTTGGCTAGGTTCTCCGGAGTGTGGAACTGCGCCCAATCGCGTTCAGCGACGAATGCCGCGAGGGTGTCGCGGACTACCTTGCTAACCATGGGTTCACAGTAGAGACGAGTGAGTAAAAGAATAAGAGTGAGCAAGTAAGAGGATAACAACCTCCGACGTGCGAGGCCTGAAAACCTCTGGGAGATATCGGGATATTCAATGGTTGTATGGGGGGTTTTTAGCGGCGAGATCTCACGCGTTAATATGGTGAGACGCCGAACCTCTGTAATAATCACTGGTATACCCCTTAGCGCCTGGGGCGCGGAGGGGGCCCCGAACAAAAAGGGGGTTCCTTTCATAGCCACCAATAGCAACCTGACCATGTCGTCTTGATGTCCGTCTAAGAGACCTACTACTTGTTGCCGTAGACGCATTAGTTGTGGAGATTGTTTCATATGCACCGCCTCCTGTGTCAGTAACACTTATGTCTGACTCAAAAACAGACATGTAGTAGGTGAATTCAGACTCATACTCTCCAACATCATCGGATTCGAGGGCAGAAAGGGGTTAAGTATCACTACCTAGAAAAGTCGCAGAAAGTATCCCTTTCCAATTCTGACTTGGCCAATGCGGGCGCACTTGGTGGAGCTTCAGACTTGGAGAAGGTAGGTTTGGAAGGTAGTGCGATGCTGACGATGGTCCCAGGCTTTCGTCTTTTCTGAGTTAAGAGATCCTCCTCGCTATCGCTGTCTATAAGTTCAATGGGCGATAGATGTGAGCCTTTTCCTCGCTTAGCAAAGTTCGAAATAGTCGTTTCCTCGACAGCCCCCCGTACACCTCAGCTTGAAGTCTTTGAGCCAGTTTTGTGTCATGATATTCGTAAACCAAGTCATCCGTGAACAGTTCTGCTTCTGCAAGCCGCTTTCTAGGGAGCGGTTCTTGCAGATGCTAGGGCATGAAAGGAGGTTCTAAGCTCTAAGGCCCGGGCAAAAGCACTGATCTTTGTTTGGTGCTTGACGGCTGCCACTGTCGATAGCCGAAGTAACAACTGCACTAGTTGCAGACGTTTCATAGTCACTCCACTCGACCGAGTCTGCTACGGATGATGGTGGTTCGGACATCATACTGCGGCGACTTCTACGTTGACAGACTGACGGCTGCCGAGGCGAGATCATGACACCTTCGAAGCGCTCGTTTTTAGAAGAGGATGCTAAGGTGATTGAGGAACTGTCGAGATCGAGGGGAGTCAATTAGCCTAGGTCTGTGGGGGACCGTCCCGCGGTCGAGGCGAAGTTTTGGGGGTGCCATTGGGTCACTCGCAGGCAGCAAGGCTGCGAATAAGCTATGTCCACACGGAACCCTCGGGCACCGAGGAATGCCAGTGGGGTGCTCGCAGCTGCGTATTTATTTGGCTAGTGTTTATTCTTTTACAGATTCAATAAGCTGCCATTTTCTTGAAACGCAGCAGTGATCACGGTACCCCCTGCCGCGTGATCGCTAAAAGATGGTGTATAATGACGGAGGGTACCTAGAAGTTTGATGATATCTAAGCCTCCATCGCAAGGGAATCACTGAATCTGTCTCAGTTTTTGCTGAGCCTGCATGTTGGGAATGAGGAAGCCAAATTATATTTCTCCCTGTAATCACGTCGCCGAGTTCCACAGCCTGACGGTCTTGTCCATCGGCGCGGACGCCAGCATTTTACCGTCCGGCGACCATGCCACGGCGAATACATAGCTTAAATGGCCCTTGAGCATCCGATGCGCCGCCCCAGTCGCCGAGTCCTACAGCCTGATGGTCTTGTCGCCCGATGTGGAGGCCAGCATTTTACTGTCCGGTGACTATTTCATGGCGTAGATCTAGTGTGAATGGCCATAGAGCGTCTGATACACTGCTCTAGTCGCTGAGTTCCACAGTACGACACGCAGGTCGGCCGACACGGACGCCAGTATTTTACCGTCCGGAGACCATGCCACAGCGCAGACCCAGTCTAACTCCTAAGCCAGGTCGTCTTCGAGAGACGCGCTGGACCAACGTGATTCATGGACTGAGCTTGGGGGAACACCAAGCTTGTTTGTTTTCTCAGGCGCAGGTTGACTCAACCGAGACACCCAGACCTGTTAGGGGTAAAGAAGCTCACAAAGGGCACTTTTAGATGGAGACCAGATTTAGACGTCGACTGAAGACTATTGGATGAAGGAGAATGGGGATATCTTTGTTCCCTCTGAAGATCAAATTGCGATCGCCGGCAAACTGGTTAGTTAGTTTTAGCATGCTTTGGAATTGTGCTGCGTCGCTAAGATGGCATCCAGGTAGTCAAGGAAAAACTGGGGGTCCACGTTGCAGTAACCCCCAAGCAACGTCAGAACTGTTGGTGTGATGTTCTCGAGTAGATACAGCTGATGGTCGACTCCTCTTTGAAGCTCCTTCTTCAGCTCCGACGACACACGAGCTCTTCCATCGCAACGGAAAAGTCTGACAGGATCGATTGGGTAAGAAGATAAAAGCATGTCAAAGAGTTCCGACGCAGGCGGCTTATGTCAAAATGACCATGGCAGAGGACAAAAAGTGCCGAACTCAACTCCATTAAATCAATGATTGGTTGGCATTTCAACAGCCTGCGCGTCTTTGCCATCATCTGCCTACTTCTCCTTCAGCCGTTTGTTTTCTTCAATGATACTCCGAAACCATCTACCCCGGCTCGCTGACCATGCAGCAGTAATTCGCGAGGTATACTACTTACTGTTTTTGAGCATCGTTTCTGCATATCAAAGGTCCACTATACCGAAATGCCTTCTTTCAGTGCCGTCTTTCCTCGAGGCCGAGTACAAGGCTTGTGCAGAGTATGAAGGTATACGACTTTCAAGCAGGAAGATTTCCGGAAGGCAGGAAATAATAAGACTGGTGAGGAGCATGAAATCACAATGGGCGGCATATCTCGAAAGGTTAATCTACCAAGTCATGCCTATCAAAAGTCCTTCATTATTGACATAGATACAATTCTAGTATTCCGTACACCTCGCTACACAGTCTGATGCCATCTAAAAGGTAATATCCCCTGGGGTCTTGCACAAGTTATCTTACTCCATCTAGACCCCACATGTCTCTCTCATGTTCAAGTCTTGCAGGCAAAGTCGATCTCCGCCGTGGTTGTTTGGACGACGGCGAACCAGTCCTGCTGGCTAGAAATTGGGCTCCCATCTCCCGTCTGTCAGCTTCCGGCTCGATTACAGGCCCTGGATGATCAAGTTCGATGGTCGTAGGCCTGGGCGTCACATTTGTATCTGATCCTTCCACTGTTGGCTCGGATCTGCCAGCCAGTGCAGGCATTTCGTCAGTGGTAGGTGTAACTAGTGCTTCTTCATATGCGGATTCGCCTATGATGATAGCGCGTGGTGACGGTCTTAGGAATGGGTACTCTCGTTCCGTTGCCGCCTGAGATTCTCTCCGTTTGTGCCGGCAGCTCGCGGCAAGTGCCTGGGCCGTCGTACGTAATCGAGTAACCACGTCAAGAATTTCAAAATATCTATATATTAAGGTCTCGATCTTCTCCAGCTGCTCGTAGTCGTCAAGCTCAATTTCGTGGAGACCATTGTTGGCACTGAACCGCCAGAAGCGTAATCTATCTTCTCCGGCTACTTTGGCCAGCTTTTGCATCTCCCTACCAACCTTTTCAGAGTCGGTGGCAATCTTCTGCAGATCTCTTGTCAGATGCACGATATTGAGCAAGTATTCCGGAACGAACATTGCCCAGAATGGTCGTGGCGGGACTGTTCTTGAGGACTCTGGTGGCAGTGTTCCAGTGCCGATATTCACCCACAACGCTTGGTCGGTCTTTGAGATGAAGTTCTTGGTGTCGTAGTGGTCCCATGCGGCATTTGATGGATTGTTTGTCTCGCCGAAGCCGCCATCAACAAGTATCTTTTTCAGTATCCTTACTGGAGGAAAATATGTCGGAGCTGCCGAAGTGGCCCTTGCTGCATCACACATTTTACATCTTGCGTATTCCTCTGTCCTGCTGATCTTCTTTCTGCATTCGTGGCTGCAAAGGAAGACCGCTTCCTCCATACGGGTTTTGGTCCAGTTGTTTTGGAGCTCGCGACATACGACAGAACTGATAGTACCAGAGGTCAGCTAACTTTGGTCGTTGTTGACGGTAATAACAAAATGAAGTTGGTAGGCTGCCCAAAGGACCCCACACCGTGTACACTAGTCTCACTGACACTAAGACTGGCGGAAAGCAAGCAATGGCGCGTCCAGTAGGCTTAAAACGCTGGAGCGAACACGCAAGTAGGCGAAGCACCTCTCCAAGAACGACGGCTATGTACGTACCAATGGGTTTTCTTATGATGCGTGTCATCCTCCATGGTATGGTTAGGGCCAGGTGCATTCGTTGACTCCTTCATCACGTTGACAACGAATTTGCGCAGCCGAGTGCCAGAATATTTTGTTGTGCCAAACCCCATCGTCCTTTTGCCGAGCCAGTGAGGCTTGCCGAAGATCTGCTTTGATAACTCTTTGTATTGTGTGATGCACTCTTGCACGGTCATGTTTAATTTGACGATCATTAATGCGATGAGCCTAAATCAACCATTAGCGTCTTGACAAGGAATTTGGTGAGTAGGGGAAGTTTGCAAGCAAAAGCCAATCTGATGGGCATTTCCACCGTGTCGGTGGAGATCATGAGAGATGTATGCCCACCCTTCGTGGAGGCGGCAGGGGTTTGTAGAACAAGGGGTAATGGGGCTTCATGAGATAAAATGCTTTGGTCTCTGCAGGGGGCTATCATGACAGGACTTACCCTCCAGTGCTTGTCCCAACGACAAAATCGAAAACCTCGTTTACAAGCAAAGGCTCGCGTCCTCCACATAGCTCCTCATTAATCATGCACAATAGTCTCTCGAGGATGATCAGGGTTGACAATCCGCGAACGCCGCCGCCGTCTAGAGGACACATCAGCAATTGGACAGGTTAGAGTAGGAGACGGTATCGTGAAGGTCGCCAGTGGAAAGCAGGTCATCACGTGGGAGAGGGTCGTAACACGGTAGGACAATCCGGTCGGACAAGATGTGCTTACCGAGGGAAAGGATCCGAAGCGTTTTGGTAGCCATAATGAGCTTAAACCCACAGACAAGTAGAAGCACTAGATGCCGCAGTGCTGGTAGTTGCTCTAGACCCCTTTTGATCGGATTTTATCGTGTCACGCGGAGTAGGGCGAAGGCTACCTATGGTGGGATATGAGGCAGCCTTATGTGCATTGAGATGTAGTGGTAGACGAGGATATTGTTGGTGTGAAAGAGCGACTGCGGAGATGCGCCACCACAAGAATCGCGCCGCTTGAGGGACACCTTGAAGACCTGTGGCAGTTGTCCAATCATTGCTTGTAGGATTCGCGCCTCGACTCAATATAAACAACAAAGTCCCGCGGCTCAAACGCGGCCAAGAGAGGGTGAGTGGATGTTCAGCTGGGGCCTAATTACCAAAAGAATAGCGTGCTAATAGAGGAGGTGTGACGCAGCAATAGAATTGCGCTAAACTCAGCCTTGTGGGCCGATATTCGTCCTGAATGGCCCAAAAGAACGGAGGCTTGAACCAACAAAGGGGGGCTAAACCTGATTTAGTAGTTACATCTCGTATCGGCAAGTGGGCTGTGCAGGCTGCCAATGTTGGCCTTGTTGCTGCAAGTCCTTGGCGGCAACCAGGCTGAGACACATGCACCTCCAGGGGAGATGGACATGCGCCATCTCTGGCGCAGCCATGTTTCTCCCAGTGCATGTCCGACTCATAAGGAGGCCTCGCGTTGTCGCCGACGTTGCATTTGAACGGTTTCGGTAGCCACGGAGTTCTTGTTGCAGCGCCAAGCAAAATACAATGGTCGTTGAAACTCCCACATATGGAGGTTCGTTGAGAATATTGACAATCGGTAAGCAAGGCTGTTGAAACCTGAAGGCAGAAAAAAACTGATAGCTATTATAGATGGCGGTGGGTTGCAGGCATTGGCTACCTTGAGTATTCTGAACAATCTCTGCGAAGCAATAGCAGCCAACAATGGCACGCGGGAACGCCTTTCGCCTTACCAATTGTTTGACATCATTGGCGGCATTGGAACTGGAGGGTAAGTGAAAGAAGCCCATATCGATACCTTGGTAGAAACTCCTTTGTGCTGGATGTACTGGAGCCCCAGGGATAATCTCGAGATGGCCGCCGATCCTTGTCTCGCTTGACAGAATCCGAAATTCCCCACCTATAACCTCTAATGATGGTGTTGCTAATGGCCTTTCTTAGATGGCTCGCCTTACTCCTCGGTCGGTATAGACTCTGCATACCCAAATGCGTGTCCGTGTACATGGAGATCGCAAATGTGATTGATCCACATACAACCAATCCGGAGATGCTCTCAAGGCGCAGCAAGCCTTTCAAATTGGACCAGAAAAAGCTCATTGCGAAAATTGAACAAGTGCTCAAAAGATATGATGTAGATCCATATCTGCTTGACAAAGATATCGCCAACAACGACGACGACGAGGAAAGTCTGAGGACTGTGCGATGTAGATACGCGTAAGTACTTGTGGAAGGCCTCTTAGCAACTGAAGGCTGACTCTTGCTTGAATCGACAGATTCGCAGCAGGTGCGATCGAGCATCCGAAGGAGGGAAGCCCTGGATACGAGATTTTTCGGACCTATAGCATGAAAAAGTGGAACCATGGGATCTACTATGATGGCCCAAATCCAGCCCAGTGTAAGGTGTCAGTCGCTTGCGCTGCCACTGGAGCTGCGAAGCACTTGTTGGCGCCATATAAGATTGGGTCGACGAGCTTTTCCGACAAAGGCTTTCCAAACCCGCACAATATTTCTTCCTTGGCCCTGGATGAAGCCTACCAGATTTGCGGCGGAAAACCAAGAATCTCGGTCATGGTGAACATTGGTCCAGGCATTCCTAGTCCGAAGGATGTCAAGGAGCTTGAACAAATGTCTATCAAAGCCGTGTCACGTAAGTTCTCGTGGCCAAGCATGAGCAGCTTTCGTAAATGGGGGAGCAGTCAAGCAAGATCCGATCTGAACGTCGCCAATGTTAGTTCTTTACCGGACAGAGGGGAGCAACCCAAAAGGACCGATACCACTAGTACATCCGCGTCCTCCAGCAGCCGAGCTTCCGAGGAAGAACGAAAGCTGGAAGCCGGCATTAGGGAGAGACTGGATGAGATGTACGGGCCCAGCGGCAGAGCCAAGTACCATCGCATAGGTCCGACGCACTTCGCAGGTGACAGTGTGGCGCTGAATGATGTGTCTGCCATTGATGCGTCAGATGAAGAGATGGATAAATTCCTGGATAAGGAAGAAACTAAGGATCTGGTCCGCAACGCCGCTAGGCAATATTGGATAGAAGCCTCGGCCTGACTTTTTACAAACTAGTTTTCTGGCGTTCGGCGCTTGTAAGCAGGTCTTCGTTCTACGTACTTTAGTTTCGTAAGGACCGTTCTTATTGTCCTGTTAGATGACCTTGATTGTTTTTGCTCTGCCTAACGTCTGTGGTCTTCTCGTCGTTGTCGCCCTCCGAGGGTACAAATTGACCTCATAAACTTTACGTGTCAGACATGTCCTACTCAAACATTCCAAGACCTCAATTCTTCCAGGTTACTATTCCTGCTGAATATGTTGCTCATGTCGAAATCAATCGCCCACAAAAGCTTAATGCCTTTTGCGACCCGATGTGGCCAGAGATGAAGGCCATTTTTGAATCATTGTCCTTCAACCCAGACGTGCGATGCGTTCTGCTTTCAGGAGCGGGAGACCGCGCCTTTAGTTCTGGTAAGATTTGTCTTCGAGACTGGCTCATATATTCTATCCATGGCAACATTACTAAGAATTGAGGTAGGACTCGATGTTCAAGCCGCTTCTCAGCAAGGGCCAATACAAGCGCGGGCTATTGACCCTTCGAGAAAAGCCTTCGCACTCCGGAATCACATTCTCGACTGGCAGAGCTGTGTGTCGGCAATCTCTTCATGTCAGAAGCCTGTCATAGCATTAATGCATGGCTACGCCTACGGAGCAGCAATTGACCTTTCCACGGCATGCGACATTCGATTCTGCGCTTCCAACACGATCTTCTGCGTCAAAGAAACAGATATAGGTCTAGCGGCCGACGTTGGCACTCTAGCCAGATTGCCCAAAGTCCTAGGCGGCCTCACAAGTTTTGCTAAAGAAGTCGCGCTTTCAGCCCGGCCATTTTCAGCAGATGAGGCCCTGAAGCAAGGCTTTGTGAGTCGAGTGTTGTCTAGCAAAGAAGAACTCGTTGCGGAAGGGCTGAAGCTGGCGCAACTGATTGCCTCGAAATCACCTGTCGCCGTCCAGGGGACGAAGAATGTTCTTGACTACGCGTGGGGCAGAACGGTTGAGGAAAACAATAATTATGTTGCAGTATGGAATGCGGGAATGCTGCAAAGCACAGACGTAGAGCGGGCGATGACATCTGGGCTGCAGAAGAGGAAGCCTACTTTTGAGAAGCTATAGAAGCAAATAGATATGTACACAATAATGCACGAGTGCACAGCGTTGAGAGAGCCTTTGCCAAGCGGGCTTAGGGGAGCTCCGGTTCCTGCCGCTTAGAGCTTCCTCGCCCAACAGCTGTGGTTGGCCAGCAAAAACGAGCGGGTGAGCTTTGCCTTCAACCCCCTCGAACTCGAAAACTCGCGCAGGTCACATTTGAACAACCTGCTATTCCTGGTAGCTTTGAGCCTTCTTGGCCCCCTCAACCCCCCTCTGACCCTTCAAAATGCTCAAGTCTTTCCTTCCGCGCGCCTCCCGTTCAGTTCTCAGAGCTCCGCAGACTGGCCCGTCAAATCTTCGCTCGATACCAAGCTTACACATTGTGCAGTGTACGCGGAGAGGATACGCCACTGCTTCAGAAGAATACGATGTCGTGGTCATAGGAGCAGGTCCTGGGGGCTACGTAGCGGCGATAAAAGCCGGACAAGCCGGTCTCAAGACGGCGTGTGTCGAGAAGCGTGGCCCTGCAGGCGGGACATGCCTCAACGTTGGATGCATACCGTCCAAGTCCCTCCTCAACAACTCACATCTCTACCACCAAATCCTACATGATACCAAGAAGAGAGGAATAGACGTCAAAGAGGTTGCCCTTAACCTCGAGCAAATGATGAAGGCGAAAGATGAATCAGTGTCCAGTCTCACAAAGGGGGTTGAGTTCCTCTTTAAGAAGAACAAGGTAGATTACATCAAGGGCACTGCCTCCTTTACGAACGAAAACGATCTCAAGATCAAGCTGATGGACGGAGGAGAGACGCAAATTAGCGGAAAGAACATTATCATTGCTACAGGAAGCGAGAGCACACCATTTCCCGGACTTCCCTTGGATGAGGAAAGAGTCGTCTCGAGTACAGGTGCAATCGCGCTGAAGGAAGTGCCAAAGAAACTCGTCGTCATCGGCGGCGGCATCATTGGCCTGGAAATGGTAAACGGCATTGCTTTCTTTTACTATGTAGCATGCTGACACCAATCTAGGGCTCAGTCTGGCAGCGACTAGGATCGGAAGTCACCGTCGTTGAATTCCTTTCCCAAATTGGGGGCCCAGGAATGGACGCCGATATCTCAAAGCAGGCACAGAAAATCTTAACAAAGCAGGGCATGAAGTTCAAACTGAACACCAAAGTCAACTCCGGCAAAAGAGAAGGCGACACCGTCAAATTAGATATCGAAGCCGCAAAGGGTGGAAAGAACGAAACACTCGAAGCTGATGTTTGCTTGGTCGCCATTGGCCGTAGACCATACACCGATGGTCTGGGGCTCGAGAATATTGGTATTAGGAAGCACCTGTATGAGCAAAGTTCATAGTCTAACGAACACACACAGGACTCGAATTAGACGACAAGAAGCGGTTAGTCATCGACCAAGAGTACCGAACTAAGATTCCACACATCCGGGTCATCGGTGACTGCACCTTTGGGCCCATGCTCGCGCACAAAGCCGAAGACGAAGGCATCGCGGCGGTCGAATACATCACCAAAGGCTTCGGCCACGTCAACTACGGTGCCATTCCATCCGTCATGTACACCCATCCTGAGGTAGCATGGGTCGGCCAGAGCGAGGGCGATCTCAAGAGCCAAGGCATCAAGTACAATGTTGGCACCTTCCCATTCACAGCCAACTCGAGAGCAAAGACGAATCTCGAGACGGACGGCTTGGTGAAGTTCCTCAGTGATAAAGAGACAGATCGGATACTAGGCGTTCATATCATTGGACCCAATGCGGGTGAGATGATAGCGGAAGCGACGCTGGCAATCGAATACGGAGCAAGCAGTGAGGACGTTGCAAGGACGGTTCACGCACACCCAACATTGGCGGAAGCTTTTAAGGAGGCGGCAATGGCAACGTACTCGCAACCCATACACTTCTAAATAGCGGTGGGTTGATGCTTAATTTATCGATCGAGTACGTGTCGGCTTTGCATCTGTGTTTGCTTGCTTCTTGCGCGCATAGTGCAGACGGAGAAGAGCTATCTCTGTACAACAAGAATAAAAGCTGTCCTCATCGTTGTCCATTATTTGCCTTTTTCCACTAGAGTAATGCTACCTAGGCCCAAATGGAAGCCGCAAGAACAGATCGCAAAATGATACCGCTAATGTTGTTGCAGGAGGCGCTTCTGTTCATCATTCAACATCCGGAATATATCCCCCTAAACGCCACGCTATGCCGTAATCAATCCATATCTGAAAAACTCTCTCAATCGCCCGAGAGGCTTGCATAGGTCACATTGCCTGTCCCGGGCGGAGGGGCTACCACGTAGCTATTGTCTTCCTGTGAAGTTTCAGGCTCTGTGCCAGCGTCTCCGGCACTCGTAACAGCTTTCTGAGGTTCGGCGGCACTAACAGCTGCAGCGGTTTGCCTACCCTGCCTAGCGTATCCCATCCGTTCCTCCCGGTCTAGATTATCCAGCGGCTTCGGCTTGCCCCACTGCACTCTTAATGGACAGCCCTGTACGACGGCTCTACCCTGACATTGCTCTGCAGCTTTCTCGGCACTTTCTCGGTCAACGTAATTGATGAAAGCGCAGTGGGAGCGGTGTGAACAGATAATAGACCGGATAGTGCCGAAAGGGGCAAAGAAAGTGCGGATCGCGTGTTCAGGGAGGTCATCTTCAACGCCTGTGATGAAGAGGGACGTGATGTTTGGATCGGCGGGAGGCAGGATGTCGGCAGGACTTGGCGGGAGTCGTGCAGTGCTGGGGAGTGGTCGACCTCCTCTTGCTCCGCCGCGGCCGCCACGGGCTCCAACTGAACCCCCTCGCCTATTGTCCTGCGTTCGCACTGGACCAGGCCCATAGCCTATTTGTTTCTGTTCGGTTGGCTTCTCTTGGGCTTCGCCACTCGCTTCAAGTCTTCGCTGTTTCTTGTAGTATGGTTCGCTATTTGCTAGGCGCCGGAGCAAGTCCCTAGCTTTCTCGTCTGTCTTCTCGTATTCCTCTACCGCACCTCGGCCCTCTTCGAGCTCACGTTCATGCTCCTGCGCGTAGTACTCTCTGTTGATACTGCTATTCGGACCTGGCGCCACCATCTTCAGCGCAGCATCTCGCACAGTAATCGGTAGGCCAAAAGACAAGTCAAGCATGCAGCATTGGCAGCAGTTTTTTAACCTCGCGCATGTTAGGCAGATGTTTGTTCGCTTTGTGCGGGCTGTCCGGTCAGGTTTCCATCGAAAGACCGTGAATGGGCGGGTACATATTTTACATTCTAGGGAATGGTTAGCATTAAGGCTGGCAGAAGGGTTCTGAGAACATACCGGCTCCATGGTCTTCCTTCAGCATCTGTACGTAAGGATTTTCAGGTAGACAATTTTCGCAGGTGCTGGGAAAGTCCGTGGTCTCCCAGCCTGACCGGTTCAGGTCTTGTTTGATTTGAGCTGGCATGTTTGGTTGAAGATGAAGTAGTTATCTGGGTATGAGTGCCTGGGCGCGGCGACCTTACTGTATGTACCGCCTGCAACCAGTGTAGATGTGGATCGAAGATGAACTGACAAATCTGACGTCGGATTTGCGATAGGGTGGCACTGTTCTGACTCGTGCGCTACAAAGTGGGCGCCGCCGGCAATGTGGAAACCGGCAGATTGCGCCAATCCCAATCTGGCCCTAGTCAGGAACAAATTCCCAGAAACTTGGAGCAAAGGGTTCTAGAAGAGCAATTGACCATTACGCCGCCCAACCAACATTGTCTTCGGGCATCCATCCTTTCCGTGCTCGTACGATCCGTCGTCCGGCTCTGCTACATCTTCGTTGCTCCAACGCCTTGAGAGTCGCCGACTGATCTTCAAACTTCCATCGAACACCAGCTTCCCAAACATGCCTTCCACCGTCACTCTCGAGCCCGAAAACTGGCAGAGGGATGCAGCTTTCAACAAGGCCATGCATGGCAAGAGCATTGATGGTTATGGACTTTCGGCCTTGCGAAACAAAGATGCCGCATCGCAAAAAGCTGCTATCGACGAGTACTTCAAGCATTGGGACAACAAGACCGCCGACATCGAGACTGAGGAGATAAGGAAGGCGAGAAGAGACGAATATGCTACTCTGACCCGGCAGTAGGTTTATTGGATTCTTCCTCAGTTATTTCGTTGAAGGGCTGCAGACTAACCATTTTCCACAGCTACTACAATATTGCCACAGATCTGTACGAATACGGCTGGGGAGCCTCCTTCCACTTCTGTCGTTTTGCCTACGGCGAGTCATTTTACCGCGCCATCGCGCGCCATGAACACTACCTCGCACTTAAGATGGGTCTACAAGAAAATGCGCGAGTCCTTGATGTTGGCTGTGGAGTTGGCGGACCAGCTCGGGAAATGATCAAATTTGCAGGCATTAATGTTATGGGGTTGAACAACAACGATTACCAGATTGAAAGGGCGTTACGCTATGCGAAGAAAGAAGGCTTGTCGGAAAAGTTTTCAGCAACAAAGGGCGATTTCATGCAGATGAAATTCCCCGAAAACAGCTTCGATGCAGTCTATGCCATCGAAGCGACAGTTCATGCCCCAAGCCTGCAAGGAGTGTATGAGCAGATCTTCCGGGTCCTGAAGCCAGGTGGTGTCTTTGGTGTGTACGAGTGGCTCATGCTGGACAATTATAACAACGACAACCCACGCCATCGGGAGATCCGACTTGGAATCGAGCAAGGCAATGGCATATCAAACATGGTACCAGTTTCTGAGGCACTGAGGGCCATCAAAGCCGCGGGGTTCGAACTGGAGTATCATGAAGACCTCGCGAAGCGACCTGACGCAACACCTTGGTACTATCCCATTGCGGGAGAATGGAAGCATATGGGATCTCTGGGGGATATCTTCACCATTGCAAGGATGACGTGGTGGGGACGGGGACTAGTTCACAGGTTTGTGGGACTGGGAGAGATGGTTGGCCTCATTCCCAAGGGGATGCAGAAAAGCGCTGACAACCTCGCGCTGGCAGCGGACATGCTTGTTGCAGGGGCAAAAGAAGAACTGTTCACGCCCATGTACCTTATGATCGCTCGCAAGCCGGCTGCGTAGGTCATGTACAGGGGCTGGGCTGGGGTCTGGTTTTGCG
>Ga0335072_10000289_pt1 | contig 106097 bp, 98 predicted proteins | sample Lox_Sample_21_FD_206725 | JGI IMG/M metagenome (GOLD analysis project Ga0335072, IMG submission 206725) | Soil microbial communities from Loxahatchee National Wildlife Refuge, Florida, United States - Lox_Sample_2.1 | ecosystem: Environmental > Terrestrial > Soil > Wetlands | place: USA...
GCCTACATGGAAAACGGGCAGATCCGAGAGGCGGAGCGGCTACTCGAGCACGTGGTGGAGATAAGAGAGAAAACGCTGGCGGAAGACCATCCACATCGGCTGACATCGCAGCACGAACTAGCTACGGCCTACATGGAAAACGGGCAGATCCGAGAGGCGGTGCGGCTGCTCGAGCATGTTGTGCGAGTTGAAGCGCAAACGTTAAAAGAGGACAACCCAAAGCGACTGGTCTCACAGAATACCCTGGCGAATGCTTACCTGAAAATGGGGAGGGTTCAGGAGGCAATACAGCTACTTGAGCATGTTGTGCGAGTTGAAGCGCAAATGTTGAAAGAGGACGACCCAACCCGACTAAACTCACAGCGACGTTTGAATGAGGCGTATGAAATGCTTAGTGCCGAGAAGGAGGATGGAAAAGCTGGTGACACTTCGCAATAGGGTTAGCGAAGGGATAGACGGTAGCATCAATTTTTGACATGGCATGTGATAGAAATCGTGATCTCGCTTACTGGACCTTCGTAGCCATGTATTGTAGGTTTAGTCGAGTAGCGGGAATGTGTAATGGGTTCGACGAAGACGGATGCAAGAACGGATTATGACAGCGCGGTGCTTCCCGACGAGCAGCAGATGTTCGACGCTGTGGGTTCGGACAAGGGCGCGAACGCCGTGTGAAAAGAGTGGAAAATAAAGTATGAATCGATCTTCCCTCGGGTGCATTGTTGAAAGCTGGTATTCTTGCAGCCAGCTATAAGCTCCCGCGCTGCACAAAGACAGGATCCACTCCCTCGTCTACTTCCACCAAGATTATGCTACCTGGTTCTTCCTGGGCGAGTACGTGAGACCTTTGTGACGAATCTCGCTCTCGATTCCCTGGCCTCTCGCATAACCTCGCAGAATTTATGTCGTTTTTATTTGAGTGACTCTTTTGAAAGCCTTCTTGCTCCATATGAGATTTGATCCCGCCCTCATTCGTCACCATGGCATCCCAAACCTTTACTCATGGCGAAATCGCCAAACACAACAGGGAGAATGACCTTTGAGTAATAGTTGGCCTCCAAGGTTTATGATTTGATGACTTTGTCGATGCTCATCCAGGAGGCGACGTTGTGTTCTTCCAATGCGCTGAACAGAAGTTACGGTCGAATTTACGGTCGAATTCTACAACCTCCACCGTCAAGAGGTAGTTCAGAAATACCGCAGTCTATGCATCGGGATCATCCATGGAGAAACGCCGGAAGTCGTCGAAAAGCAACCAGGAGATTTCAATCCAGCTCCATAGGCGGAGCCGTTGTGATTGCAACCAGAATTCAAAACCCATACTACAGCAATAGCTACCTAAGACTTCAAAAGACGATAAGGAAATTAGTAGACGCCTACGTCGCGCCTGAATTCGAAGAGAAAGATAAGTACGGTGCAGTGAAAGTCCTTGTTCGCATTCAAACCGAGGAGGAAGCTGGATAGTACCTAAGGCTGTATAGATATGCATGACATTGTAGTGAGATCCGTCGACATTTGCATGAATGGTGGCAGCCGTTATTCGTCTATCTCAAACAACGCGCGTATTGTTGGTGAGATTTAACTCAAGGCCTCTAACAGAGACTCCCAACCGACTTTTATCCACGGTGCAACCATAATCGCACGCTGAGCATCTGCAATTGATCCAGTGCCAGCAAATGCATGAGCGACGTCTCTTGGTTCAAGCGTTCCCTTCGGTGGGATATCACTCAGAGCAGTATTCAATGCCATGAGAGCAGGATAAGCGTCGCCAGTGACATCTGCCAACCTAGTCCAGCCCGTCGGTTTACCCGGCGCAATCATAACCGCCTTCTGGATTTCCGCCAGTACCGCAGCCTCAGCGGCAACACCGCCAGCATCAATGCCCAGCTCGGCCAGGGCCTCGAGCACGCGCTCCACGCGAGCCTCGTCCCGCGCGCCGAGGCCCTCGCTCACCCTCAGCGCCTGCAGCTCCTCGCGCACACTGGCAACCATCTCGGCGTCGTCGTCGACGGCGGCCATGACCCCGAGCAGGACGACGGCGCCGACGTGGCTGGGGGCGCGCTCGACGCACTCGAGCAGCTGGTCGCGCGCGACGCTCCGCTCGGCGGGCCCGCCCTTCGCCCACAGCACCTCCGCCAGCAGGCACACGACGTCGGGCGCCGCGCCGCTCTCTTCGAGCGCGGCTTTGAACGCCGCTAGCGCCGCGTCGGTGTCTTGTCGGTAGTACGACGCCAAGCCGAGCGTTAGGTGTGCTGACAGGCGGAGGTGTCGTCTTTTCTCGGTTGGCATGTCCTCGTCTTCGGAAGAGAGGTCGAGTGCCGTCTGAGCTGATTCAGTTGCTGATGCGTAGTGGTGCGCTGCCAGTTGGTTGCGTGCTAGATCGGCTTTCGCTTGGGCGAAGTTTGCCAGTGTGGTTGTAGACTCAGTCTCCTCGTACTCTGATTCTAGCTTTTCGCAAAGTGCTTCTAAAGTTTTCATTGCGGCATCGTAAGACTCTATTCGCTCGTTGTACAATGCTGATAGATGATCGAATGGTGGATCGGTGGCTATGAGTGAATGGAGCTGTTGCAGCGCAAAAAGAGGTTGGATGAGACTGAGAGTGTTTGAAAGAGTGTTTGAATTCGAAGAAATAGCATCGAAGCTATGAGAGGCGTACTCGCGTTTTATAATGCTTGAAGAAGACTCCGAGATTTCAACGGCGTGGGTAAAGTGCAAGAGTGCTTCCTTTGGGTCACCAAAGATGAGAGCAACAAGACCTTCTCCGATCCAAGCATGAGCATAATCAGGATCAGTTGACTGTGCACGAGTGAAGGCTGTATGTGCGAGTTCGATGTCCCCTTGTAGAAGATATAAAGCGCCGAGATTTGTCCAGCCTTTGACATTGCGCTCATTAAGATGGAGACTTCTGACGAAAGCATGTTGAGCAACTTTGGCATTAAGCGATGTCGTGACCACACCAAGAGCATTCCAGAACTCGGCATTGCCAGCTCCCAGCTCGATGGCTCGTTTGAAACATCTCATTGAAGCTTTCAGAAAAGTTGTTGCGGGTTTACCCCTTTCTAGACTTTGTGACTCAAGACAGACGTGAGCTCGATATTCCACCCAGCCGAGATTATACCAAGCAACGGCTTGTGCATGTATATCGTGGCTGCAGCTGACAATTGCTCGTTTCTGAGACAGTATCGCAGCACTCAGAACCGCTTTCAGGTTGGAAGAAAGGTCGTCGGTAGTACCGTTTGTTCGCTCTGCACTCAAGTTCTCCAAGGCATTCCCGTGGATCCCATCGATATTGGCAAATATCTTGTATTCATCGATGTCGAAACTTTTACCCAATAGACTTTGGACGTTATCTCTCGGAAAATCTGGTAGCCTTTCTTGCACCCAGGAATATATGGAGCACGCATCGGCAACAGCCTTCCACAGATTGAATGCTTGTGGTCTGTGATTGATAATTGAGTTGGTAACCTTGAATGCCTCATCTGCGCTGTCCACAGCACTTCCGAAGAAGCCGGTTTCGATGTATCTCCACGCACGCTCTAGATATGTCTGCAAGAGTGCAATTTCCACACCGAATTCTTTTGGTCTGGACTGTAGGACTTCCTTGTAGCCGTCAATTGCTTCATCAAAGAGACCTAGCTCACGATTAACATTTGCCAGCATGTATCTCGTGAACCAGCTTTCGCCAGTTTTCTTCATCTGTACACCATCTGTTGGGTTTTCCGCATACATGAAGGTACGAAGAGCGGAATTGTAACGTCCAGAATTGTGATAACTTTCTCCAAGGCCGACATAAGAGTGGTAGTCATCTGGACTAATTCGAAGAGCTGCCAGAAAGGATACAATCGCTTGCTGGTACTCAAGCTTGTTCATTTGCACTACACCGAGAGCAGCGTATGGCCAGCTGATACCCTTTTTTTTCGATCCTGGAGGCGGGCGTGCCTTACCGGAGTCAATGACTCGCTGGGCAATGATTTCAACAATATCCCAATCGGATTGGTCGGCGAATGAACGAGCGAGCCTTTCTGCTGCTTCAATTTCGGAACCAGACAGGTCAAAAGCCTTCTGAAAGCATTGTCGTGCTCGTTTCTTGTCTCGAGCGTAATCTGAATAGTAAATTCCAAGCATGGTATATGCTGGCGGATAGTTCGCATTTATCTTGATCGAGGCAAGAAACTTTGCGTATGGTCCGGTACGATCCTTTCGTGCATCTCTCATTGGATTGATATCCCATTGACATTTGCCAATGCGATACAGTGTTTCCGCCCTCATGTCCTTGGTCTTTTCGTCGTCTGGATCCATTCTTTCATAGTATTTCTCAAGTTCTTCAAGGCCGAGTTCGAGTTCACCGTTCAAAGCCTTACACCAAGCTGCTTCTGCACCGATGCGGACGTTGCTTGGGTCGCGCCTCAAAGCTTTGGAGAGATAATCTACTGCCTCTTTATACTCTTCCTCTTCTTCAAGAATGAGGCCTACGCCGATCAAAGCTTTTGTGTCATGAGCTTTCCTTTTCAGAATGTTGTTGAATAGTCCTTTCGCTTCTGGATGATGTCGCGGTGATTGGTAGCTTATTAAAGCCGTCGCGAGGAGGATATTCATTGCATCGAAATTGCTCTGGAGCTTTAGGCCGGACTTTTGAGCCTCGGCTGTCAATAATTTGAGTCCGGCCCGAGCTATTTCAACAGTAGTCTCATCTTCTTCTATGTGCGCGTAATATTCGCCCATCAGACGGTGTGCAAGTGGTGACTGCTTTGCGGCTTGAAGACCTTCAGTCATTAGGACCAGCCTATCGTCTGCAGACATGATGGAGGCAGTGACACCGGGGTCTAGAGAAACGCCTCCTCCTTCGTCACTGTCATCGTCATCGCCTAGCTGAATATTATGACTTGGAGCTTGAGGAAATGGGGAGATGCTGCTGTTTAGGTATCCAGCCAGAACGTTTGACAGACCTCGCTCTGGGAAGAACGTGATATACTCTCGCAGTACACCACCATCCATCTCTCCAATACTTCCAACATCAGACCACTCTAATTTGATGTCCCAGGCCAGGGTATATGGATATTTGATGATGACCATACCCTCCGCCATCTTCATTACCGAAGCACGTTTCTCAGCCTTCTGATTCGCTGGAAGAATGAGGAGGTAATCATAGCCGCGTCGTAAAAGTTTCTCTTCAGTTTGATGTCTGAGTTCATCGTCGCTGGCCCAGTTGATGATTTCCTGGTATATATGTTCGAGTTTGCTGGTGGCGTAGATTTCGCGCTTGACTTCCGTAGTGACTTGTTCCTTGCGAGCGCCAATCCGTGTTCGTCTCTCCGCAATCAACTTGTTGATTTGCTCTTTCTCTTCTTCTTCCGTAATCTCAGCAATACTAGCATACGTCAGAGCTGGTTGCGGTAATCGCCCTTCAAGGCAATCGTAGATGATCTTATTCTCAGGTAGTCGCAGTTCGAGAACACGTCTGAGCTGAGACTTGGAACCATGTTTGCGAACAAAGCTCATAATCTTATCTATTGCACCTTGGCATTTGTGCTGGTCGTCCCTGAGTTTATTAGTACGGGTTTGTAGGACCACAGCGCTATAGGTTGAACTTACAGTTTCGCATAGTGTTCTGCCAGTTTCGCAGAGGTAGTGATGTAGTCGTCTAGCTTCTTGGTTCCTTGGACTTCATAAACACTGCGGAGACCTAGCAATGGGTTCTCGTTGTCCGCGTTAATTGCTGCGGCATTGGCGTACGCTTTTTCAGCATCATCAAGCTTGCCTTGCTTCTCGTAGGCACGACCCAAGTAGAGCTGGCTAAAATTTGTTAGCTAGATAAATTTTGAACGGATGTTAAATACGTACGCTGTAATATTTTGCTCGTCAGAAGCTAGGATTGTTTTTGCTCGATTTATAACTTCGTCGTACTTTTGAGCTTCAAGAGCTATTCTTGCTAACTTCAATGCGGCCTTGTTGGAGGCCATGGTCGCGATTCACTGAAACAGTAGATATTCTGAGGCTCGTAAATCTCACCAGTCATGATGTTGAAGTGGTTCAAGTTGTATGAGCTGACAAACCGAATTTCGAAGCTCTTGATGTTGGAATGTTCGAAAAAGGTAACGGCCGTGAATTCTCCGCATCCCGGGCTGTACAGGCCTCAAGGCAATGAACATACCGTACCTACGTGAATGTCTTCCAGCATGTCCAAAGCTTGTTCACCATCATGCAGCTTGAGAGTCATCGCTATGATTAGATTCTTCGATCCCATAGGAAAGCCTTTATCCATCCAAAAGAGTAAATTAAACCTATTTCTCACCACTAAATACGTCGGCCCGACTAAGTACTCTCACCTAGACCTCTTCGTAACCATGTTGGAGAGCTCAGCAAATGTAATCGAACTCATCAACTCAAACATTTGGAGGTGTCAGATACAAGGACATCGAGAATGAGAATATATAATGATGATTCAGGCAATAACAGAATAGATATTGAGCTTGTCATCTCATTAATCATCAGTCATATCGTATCTCATAGCTCAGTGTTTTCATTCTTCGCTTCATCCAATCCCATTGCCTTCCTCGCCATCTTTCTCGCAGCATCAACCACATCCTCGCCCTCTCCAACAATAACGTCTGTGAGAACGCCAACTCCTTCCCAGTTTCCACCGGTTATCGCATGCCGTGGCGTTTGGTCAGGAATTCCAACGTGCCACCATTCTTTCCCAAACTCTTCCTCCGCAATGGTGCGTGGAGTTGTCACGATGTTTGCAGCACCGGCGGTGGTTTTGTCTGCGCTGATGACTGCTCGTGCTCGTTTAAACGCCTGCAAATTATATGCCATGTCTTCGCCTCCGGAGACTGTGCGGTTGCTCGTCAGTACAAAGAGCGGTTTTGTAGGGCCGAAGCGCAGGTGAGAGATCGAATCCGGAGGATAGGGCAGTTTGGACGGTGCGAGGGTGTATACGCTCTTATCTGGAGTTCCATTGCGGTCTACAAAGTCCAGGAGGTGAACACCCGTGCTGTCATCTTCTCCCAGGAGGTAAGACTCGATGTATGCTACGGTATCAGGTGAACCACCACCATTGGGCCGTAGATCAATAATGAGAGCGTCAGCGTCAGCGATTTGGGCCATGATAGCTCCAATAGCAGTTTTTACAACCACAAAATTCGAAGGCACAAAGCCTTTGATACCGAGGATGCCGAGTTTCTTGTTTTGAATTTGTTCGATTTGAGGAGTGTCGAAACCGTAGTTCATCTGTTTCAAGCGATCACAAAGCTCCGGTGGACACTCTTCGTCTCCCTTTCTGTCGTCACCATCTTTGTTGTCACCATCATCCTTGCGCTTGTGGTTGGGAGGAGGTTCCATGAAAATAATCATAGAGTGCTTGTCATCCTTCCTCAAATCCTCAGTAAGTCTCTCGGCAAAGTCTTCCGAGTCCGTGTACTTATCATACTCCCCTCCTTTCTCTTTGACTTCAAGGCTTTCAATCATTTTCTTACCAACTTCTGGAATAATGTATTGCTCCGTGATGACGTCTGAAATGCCTGAAACGACTATTCGCCTCTTCTCAAGGGTGAGAGGAGCTAAAGCCTTCTCATATTCTTCCCTTCTATCGTCTGGAACGAACTTGAGAGGCGTATGTGTCCGATGAATGTTGAATTTGGTAACAGGATGACTGGAGTTTTTAGGATCTACTGTCATGCTTGCGCGGGCGTAGTGCGGATTCTTTTTCGAGCGTAGGATGACAGTGATGGAGTGAGGAGGCAAGCTTTGCTCATAGTCATTATTTGGCTCGACCACATCGGCAATCTCGAAGCCACCCGTGAACTCAGAAAGACCCATCTCATTGTCAATGTTTTTGATATCGCGACTGGCAACATCATATGGAAAATGCTTCTTGTGGTACTCCAGCATGGTGTCGCGATCATGAGTGTTGAAAGCTGTCAGCCATGCGGAGAACTGCGCAGATGCCAAATTATGGCTAGGAAGTTGTCCTAAAAGAGATGACATTGAGAAAAATGAAAGGACTGAATATGAAGATATTTGCGACGCCTTGAGTGGTTGCAGTATTCGATCAATATAAGGCTTGCCGTCAGAGGAGATGAGTTGATTCAGCACCAATAACCCAGCGAAGATGGTGATAAGAGTCACCAACACACGAATCCTGATGAACATGATGGTAGATATATGGTAATGGCTTTAGTATCTGATGTTCTTTGGGAGGACTAATCTCAAGTACCAAGGGAGGTGTGGGGAGTACGTGGAAAGTCCGAAGTCAGGCTGCCGCAACACTGATCAACCTGCCAATCGATTCAGACAAAATACGAGGAGCTCCCACAACAAGACTAGTGAAGCATTATGTTCGACTTCGATTATCACAAGGAATGACTCAACTTGTTCCGGTGAAGCTGCTTTGCATCGGTAAAGCATTGTGCATCCAATCTGAACGCATCAGGTGAGAGTAAAGAATAGAAAATGGTCGCAATTGAATGCTACTATCAGTCCTCCAACGTAATGATTTCCAACTCCTTCGCTAATGCATCGAATGCATCACCTTTCTCTCTTTCAAAGCCTTCGTCCTTGCTAGGAATCAGCTCCACTTTCTCAGAGCTGTCACTCTTCTTATCCTCCCTGTACATCTTCCCTAAAATCTCCATAACCGCGCCATGCGCCGCCCCAGGATTTTCCTTCCTCACCCTCGCAAAGTTATCCTTCATGAAGCACTGAAAGCCGTTCAGCGGAGCGGCTCTGGGAACAGGCTTAGTCTGGACGAGGCGGCCCTTGCAAGCGCCGCAGCGGCAGCGCTCGGTGTCGACGCTCTTGCTGTGCCTCTTGAATTCCAGGCCGCAGTTGACGCACTCCCACACGAAGCGGTACTCGATGTCGAAGCCGTGCTTCGTTGTCACGACGACGCCGCTGTCGCCGAACGCGGCGGCGACGCGCGCGCCCCACGCGCGGAACTCGCGGCCGTGCGGCCGGTCGCGCACGCCGTCGATCACGAACGTGGCCAGGTGGCAGAACTCGTGGGCTAGCACGTTGCGCAGGCGGTTGTCGTCGGAGATGACCTTGGCGGCGAGGTCGATGGAGCAGTGGTGGCGCAGGGTGTGCTGGGCCGGGCCGCTGCCGTCCACGCTGCGGATCTTCTCGCGCCGCCAATGCGCCCGCCCTGCGGTCGTGTTCAGCTTGTTGCTCCAGACTATTTTCACTCCGCCTGTTGATGCAGTCGCGGCGGCGATGCGGCCTGATGTGATTTTGTCGTCGAGCTCCGCCAGGAAGGATGTTGCGAGGGCGTGCTTGCGCGCTTCGAAGGCGCGTTTAGACGCGGTGTTGGCGGCACGATCTGATTTTGATGGACTGCGGCTTTTGGAAGGACTTTGCTTTCGCGGTGAGTTCGTTGGAGTGGTCTCAGAGTCTGAGGATTCATAGCTAGTAAAGCGATTTTTCCGTGGCGAGGTTAATGTTTTCTGTGGAGAGTATTGCTCATTCCATGTATTTATAACGTCTGGTGCCCAAAAGGCGTCGATACTGGGCCTATGAGGCGTTGGAGGGATGTTTACTCGACTCTTCGAAGGTGACACTAGCTTAGATTTTGATGGGCTTGGAGGAGGTGATGGTGTTCGTGGGCGCGATGACGGTGGAAGTTTAACAGGCGACCGACGCTTCGGTGGTTCGTATGTGAGTATTGCAGCCTTATCTGCTTCTGAAGAGCTTGGACGAGAGGAATTGGACGGTTGCTCTATGCGCTGTAGAGTAGGGAAAGGTAATGACGGAGGACGTGGTGATGCAATCAGAGGCGAGCCATCCTCAAGCACCTCAAAGTTCGCCTTTGGTGGACTCGGCTGTAAAGTCTTTATTTTCTCGTGGAAAGGTGATCTCAATTGACTCCCTTTCGGCTTTCTCCAGGATATGATTTCAATGACGCTGTCATTTTCTCCTTCTGAAGCGGTTGAGAGGTCCTCGAACGCACTTCCTGAATCCCCATCTTCCGAACTAGAATCAACCGAAAGGGGTACAGCAATCACTTTAGTATTCGTTTTCGCTCTTCTGCTCGGTGTCCTGCGTACAGACTCTAGCTCAGGCTTGAGGTTGCTAAAGTTGAGTTGATCCTCCGCTGCTCGAGGTGGAGCAAATAATGGCGGTAACGATACGGCATTGTTCGATATTTTCTTCAAAGGGCGCTGTCTTCTTGGTTCATTGGTTTGTAATCGAAGGGATGCTTGAACGACTTTTGAATTCGTCAAAGCCTTGGTAGGTCTCTCATCGGATGTTGAATGTTGTCCCTTGGTGGGGCTTTTGTGCTTCAAGCTCAAAATATCAGCAAGTTCAGGCAAATCTTCATCGCTATCATCTTGAAGACGGGTCATGAAGCAATAAAATGTAAATGATGAGATTGAGAGGCCGTATAATGGCGAATAATAGTTGTGATTCGAGGCTATACAGATAGCTTTGAGAACAAGTTCAATGTTTACGAACATAAGGTTTGGCGGGACAACCACTGTCTTGGCGCCAGCCACGCGCTATGAGCTTCGGGTACAGCCACCAACAGCGCCATTACTGCAGTGGCGTTAATTTTTGGAGAACAAAATATGTAGCACAGTGACCTGAGATGTAGTCGGATATCTATCTAACAACTACATTGCGATCGCACAAAGTGGACGCAGGCATTGTGGCGGTGATGCCAATACTGTCAATACTAAAAGGACCTGAGGAGACGTTTGAGAGCCATGATTACTCTGTACTCCGTACATTGATGACCTTTGCTGCTGTTTCGGAAAACACCCCGCTTGGACTTCACCATTCCTATTCACCGTTGCTTAGAGGTAAGATCGATTTGTATCGGTAGAAACTCCGGGTACACTTCAGTTTAGCTCCTAAATTTCTTCTATGTCTATTGCTAGCATGGGCGAGAAGCGAGACCGCTCCGATCTATTTTACGGCGATGCTCGTTCGAAATGATTAAGCGTTCATGGTAAATGAGTCTCGCATCCAGTCGTACAAAGAGGCGTCCCCACATGCATAGCTATCGGGTTGGTACTGGGTGGGTTGCCAAGTAAAAACTCAGTGGAAGTGGCGAGATTTATCGGTCTTTTGGGAGCGCGAATCCGTCCGTTGCCTAAAGGTGTAGTCGGTCGTCCGAACTGATGCGATAAGATTGGCTTTGTAGCTTTGGCCCCCGTCGCTGGTTGGGTCGGCGGGACGAAGCGATTGGCTCGCGAGCTCTCATGACCGCCTGAGGATCGACCGATTAGCGGATGCATCACCAAGTCGACTCCCGATGCTTGCGAATGCCAAACCTCAAGGCCTGTTGGCCAAGACGAGCGAAGTGAGGGTTGCGGGAGATGGTAAGGAATGAGAAGTGATGCTGAGCACCGATCAAATGGCGGTGGCAGGTTGGGTTGAGTGTCCGGCTGCAAGTACGCTCTGAAGGGAAAAGACTCGATCGAATGCGAGCAAGGTGGACGGATAATCGGACTGACCACAAGAGAAAAGTCCGCGACCGGCCAAGCAGAAGTGCCATCCGTGGTTCAGTACCCATCACGACCCGCACTCGTTCTGTGTGTTGACGGGTCTTGCATGCATCCAAGAGAGGCGGTTTCCTTGCATTCGTTCAAAAGTCTAGCCTGCCAAGCGGCTCGGATGAAGAAATTGCAGAAATCCGATGCCAGCCTTTCTCTTCGCCGTAACTAATCGCTGGAGCCTGCTGACACAGAACACGTCGTGGGATCACAGGGCACCGCTGGCACCGCTGTGACCCCGCTGGCACATCCCGACAGGCCTCAAAACGTTGAAACACCCCTCGCGGAATGGACTAGCTGTGCCCTGCAGCCACGCCTACGACGTGAATCAAATGGAGCATTCTCAAGGGCTTCACTGCAGCCTCCTCGCGCCATCATCGGCAGCTGCAATACGGGGTAACAAGGGCGGAAGAGCGACATGGAACACGCTACCGACGAGGCTGTCGGCCAAACGCAACCCTCCTCAAGCCTGTGATGGGAACGGGACTCTGCACCGCATATCTTGAGGCCGCGAGAGCATCAGCTGAGGCGTTCAAGGGATGAACTGACGCGACCAAGGCTGACTGCAAGTCTGTAACGTAGTTAGCAGCGAGATGGACAGCGAAGCAAAGAGTAGAGTGACATGGCAGACCAAAGGCCATAGCGGCTACTATTTAATCAAAGTTGTTCGGAATGTGTCTCGCTTCCGGTGGCCGCAATGGGATTTGTCGCTCGCAACCACAATGCTGTCGACACAGTGGGAGAGTGCACAGCGACTTTTAATTGACATCGATTGGATGCGCCTCCTGGTCTCGGAATCGTCGGAGGCGCTAGTAGGGTGAGCTGTAACTCTCACGTCATGGGTTCGTGCCCGTCTGCACCGCTGAATGAATCAGATCCGAATGTGCTTTGCACGGGTCAACAGCTTCATATGCTGACATATCGTTCCAACCAAAATTATGCCTCCGATATCTCTCCACACACCATGGAACCGTCCGGGTGCCTGTTCGCTCTTAAGCAGACCCGCCGGCCCGTCCATTCTATGCATTCCCGTTTCATTTCCTCTGCTCTTTCCGCAATTCATCTCCAAGTCCTCCATCCCGCTTCACTCCGCCGTGTGCGACCGCCATACCGGAAAGCCTCGAGACTGCCTTCACCGCATCCTCCGCACTCGGCCAAACCCTTTCCAAACCCCCGCGGTCATCCGCAGAACTTTCCTAAGCTTAATACTACCAGAAACCGCTTGATACATGACAAGGTTGAGCCGTACTCTCATTTGCGCTGCGGCGCTTTGCGTGCTTTCGACGCTCGCTCTCGCCCATGGCGACGACGAGGCCATGGATATGGGTGGAATGGGAATGAGCATGGACATGTCAAGCAGCAGTACAGCAGCAGTATCCTCTTCCGTCCCCACAATGACTGCGGATATCGCCCAGGAGTTGAGCTACTTTTCCTATCCTGACGAAAAGGTGTGGATATGGGCGCATATAGCAGTCATGAGCATTGCATGGTGTTTCATCGCACCAATTGGTACGAAGAAGATTTCTACTGAGTTTGGTGATGATAGCTCTGACTTTGATAGCTGTGTTCCTCTCCATTGCGAAGTCGCGGTATGCCTTCCCATGGCAAACCATCTTCGTCTTGCTCAACGCCGTCGGTGTCCTTCTAAGCATAATATACGATTCTAGAGTGCCTGATCTCTACGAGCACAATGTACACTACAGAATGGGCTGGCTTTTCACTTGGATTACTCTTGCGTGGGTGTTTATGGCGATTGTGAACATTTACTCGCGCAAATTGGAGCGCAGACGTCACTCAGGACAGCAGATATCAGCAGCTAACATGGCGCACTATCACCGCATTAACCAGATCCACGAGCCTGAAGCACGATGGTCTCGCGATTCGGGACAGGGAACCGAGCGCAATTCAGCCTCCCTCCTCGGTTCAGGCTCGAACTCGAATGGATCCGGTTCGCCAAGCACTGAGCTTGTGGATCAGCACTTTGATATCGATCTTCCTCCTTACCAGCATGCTATGGATGAGAACCAAGAGGACGAACCAGAGAAGCGGAGCTTCCTGCGAAATACTCCCATTGACCGTTTCCTCTCGAAGAACCTTCCTAAGTATGTCACCGGCCGAATTTTATCTATTAACAAGTGGACGTACATCTTCTTCGAACGTTCAATGCTCATCTTCGGTTTCTTCGCGGTCACCTCCGGTTTTGTAGTTTTCGGTGGCCTCGCTGTAAGTTGAAAATGCGGTTCAATTTCATCACGTGATTTACGTGCTGACAGACCTCAAGCGCGCACATTTGATATTCAATCTCCTCGCGCATTTCATCAAGGGTGGAATTTTCTTCTGGTATGGACTGCTCACCCTTGGTCGCTACTTGGGCGCGTTTGCCGACTTTGGCTGGGCGTGGAACGTCAAACCACCAAGGTCAATGATTGGCGGCTTCCGAGCATGGGTGCCGTCAGGAGAGTTTACCGAATCGTTCGTAATCTTCCTGTACGGTATCACGAACGTATGGCTGGAGCATCTTGGGGCTTGGGGCGGCTCTTGGGAGGCGGAGGACTTCCAGCACGTCAGCATTACCATTCTGTTCGCTGGCGGCGGGCTGCTCGGCATGCTGATCGACTCGCGCCGCATTCGAGAGCTGCTTCACACGTACATGTTCCAGCTCAAGGACGAGACATACTACTCCGTTGTGGCGGGATCCGACGAGGAGCTACCAGAGCGCTGGGATGAGCGCGAAGGCGCGGCAACCGTCCCACTTAACCCAATGCCAGCTCTTGTGATCTTGCTGCTCGGTATCATGATGAGCTCGCACACGCAGCATAGCATGGTTTCCAGTATGATCCACAAGCAATGGGGAGACTTGTTCGCGGGCTTTTCAGCTGCCCGAATGGCGACCTACGCAATCCTTTACATCAAACCGTACTCGTCATACCTCCCCTCGCGGCCACCAACCGAAATCATCGCGGCATTCTGCCTCGTGTCTGGCGGCTTGATGTTTATGGCGAGTACATGGCCGATCGTCAACACGCTGGAAATCCATGGCATCGGCGCCATGTTCGTGTTCACTTGCATGATGGGCCTGACAGCGGGCGTCATGGCGTGGGAGACGTTCTTGCTCGCGCTCAAAGGCTGGGCTGAGCGAAAGGAAAACCCCGTCCTCGTGCGGCGGCTGCAGTCGGAGGCTCGCACGGCGGCTTAATCAATCACCACTCTTCACTACTACCACCGTAATCTGCGTAATTCCACAGTGTGCAACGACCTCGAAAGAACAGACTAATGGCGAAACCGAGAACAGAAGAGAAGAGAATGAGGAAGATTGCTGCATATTATACCTTTCATCCGATCGTTTGCATAGCGCCGTTGGCGTTTTCCTGTTACATCCGCCTGCCGATTTTGGTTTTTGGCATGTCCACTTCGGACTGATGATATCCCCTCTTCCTACGGCGGCGGAAATGTCTACCCTATCGACGTACCACTCCTGATGATACCAAAGACTGTTGCTTTCCGCGATGCAATGGCTGCAGAGCCATAACGTAATGTGTCTATGTATTTGGATGACGAGGATGAGGATAGAAAATGAAAACTATTATAGATCAATTCGTTCGTCTCTTTGCATTTCTCGTGCTTGAATCACCTCGTGGTAATTGTATTCACCAAAACTCCGCGACGCAACAGGAACTTTGAGATTGGAATCAATACTAGCAGCTGAAGAGTCGAACGCAACTCAACAAATTCGTGGTTAAGGCTTATAGCCCTGGTCCTCACATTGACACGGACAGCGGTTGACATTGAACATGGGCATTTGACTTCATATTTCGCGTGACAGTTATGCATTACAATAGATCAAACATGTCATCCTTTGTGACTCCATCCATCATCATCAAACCACCGTCATTCCTCTCCCACGCCGTGCCATCACAGGACTCCCATTGGGCTGATACGTCTCAGGCTGGACGCTACCCTTCCCCATGTGCGGCACCTTCAGCGCAACCGCAACGCCCAACTCCGCCTTCGGCGTCTCCGGACTCCCCTCGGTGACCGTCGAGCTCAGACTCAGCGCCGGCACGGTGCCATCGGAGCTCTGGCTGGAGATGCTGGGCCGCTGCTCCATCTCGTGCTCCATGGTCGGCGGCTGCACGGGCTGGTGGTACTGGGCGGGGGTACGGAAGGTCTGTTTTTCTCCGGGGCGTTGGCGCGGCGGCGTCAGCGGGCCGTCGCCGTTAACGAGCGTGCCGTTGGGCGGGTGGTCACGGGCGGTCGGGGGAGCGCCGTTGGCGCGCGCCCACTGCTCCAGCTCCTGGATGCGCGTCTGCGCCTTGCGCAGGTCCTTCTTGTAGCCCTTGACGTCCAGCTTGTACAGCACGATGTCCTTGAGGTGGTACTCAACCTCACGCTCCAGCTCTTTGATCCTGGCGTCGTCGCCATCGTCGTCGCCGTACTCGGCGCCGTCGTAGCTCGGCTTGGCCTTGGCCTTGTCCTTTTCGTCGCGCAGCGCGGCCTCGGCCTTGGCGCGGATCTGCGCGACCGCGCCGTCAACGTCCATCCGCTTCGACAGCAGCGGCTCGGCGGGATGCTGGCGGCCGTGGATCTCGATGGCCGTGCGCCGGAACTCGGCGAGCAGCAGCTGCTCGAACTTGTCGCGCTCCTGCAGCGCCGCCCGCGACGCCTTGTCCGCCGCCGCCGCCTTCTGCTGTAGGTCGGCGATGCGTAGCGCCGACTGCTGCGACTCCGTTAGTAGCCGCTGTTGCGCCTGCTGCGAGAGCGCCGCCGCGTCGGCGCGCGTGGCCCGCTCCCGCTCCAGGTCCGTCGTGAGCGAACCAACCGTCGCTTCCAGTTGGTGAATGCGGTCGTCTCGCTCCTTGCGGCCGCGGGCTGCGTCGTCGAGCCGGAACTTCAAGTCTGCCACGATGCCGGCTAGGTCGGTGCGGCCGCCCTTAGCGCGAACTTGCTCCTCCAGAGCGCGGTTCTTCGCCTCAACCTCGATGCTCTGTCGCCGCACGGCGTACACGGTGTCGGCGTCCGGCCGCTCGCGGAGCTCCTCCACTTCGCGCGACAGCTGCGACAGTCGCTGTTTCTGGGCGGCCATGCGCTCCTGCAGCTCGTTGTTGTGCTCGAGCACGTCGACCTTCAGCTGGTTAGCTTCCTCCAGCCGAGCCTCGACGGCGTGCAGTCGATTCTCAGCAGCTTCGAACCCGAATTGTGCCGTGCGGAGATCCTCGGCTATGCTGTCACGAGCCGCTCGCGCATCTTTGCTTTCCCGTTCGAACTTGTCGCGCTCGGCTCGCACAGCGTCCGCCTCCGCCATCTTCTTGAGTGCGAAACTGAGCTGCTGCTTTAGTTGCTCGTTTTCTTCAGTAAGACTCAGGACCTTTCGTTTTTGTGAGTCGTATGCGGCTTTCATCTCTAGTAGTCTGTTTTGATCACTTGAAAGATGTTTTTGGTGTGTCGCGTTCATAGGTGTTGGTGGGAGAGATTGACTTGCAGGTCGTATCGTAGCAGAAACCGTTTGTGGTCCTGCAGAACTGCTTCGGCGTTGATCTTTGACCGAAAAGTAATCAACACCGCTTTGATCTCGAGGTGAGGCCGCAGAACTAGGAGACTTCATCTGTTCACGGAAGGCTGGATGGATTTCAGGTACTGGAGGCCCGCCAGAGTGCCAGACAGAATTTAATTCCTGCAATTCGGTGATGGTCGCGCTCAGTGTGCCTTCAACTTCATCCAAAATCGACCGACCTTCACGTTGCTCTCTTCGACTTGGCGGGCGATTTCTCATACCTGTTGCGGACAACGCACTGGTCGCTGAACTTGAACGATTATGCGTTGGTGAGGCACCACCTATCGATGAAGTATTTCCGGCTTTTGTAATAGTTACTTTCGAAGATTGTGACGCTCTCCTACCATCGCCATGATTTAGAGTTGGTGTCAGCGAATACGTTGCTCCTGGCGGTTTCTTCGACAAATTCGTATCACTTTGATTTCTCTTGCCCAGCAGTGCACTTTTCTCCGCTGTTCCAGAGCTCGTCTTCGGTCTGTCCACAGTCTCGCTACTCTGTTTCCTTAGTGTTTCACTCTTCTCGGACGTTGATCTCTTCCTTTCCATATCTAGAGCCAAAGGTAACGGTTTGTCCGACCATAGCACTGACGGTTCAAAAGCAGGCCGAGATGGTGCTGTCTTTGAACGTCGTCTTCCAACAATAGCGTCAGCAGTCTGTGGCCGTTGAGGTGATGAAGGTGGCTTCTCCAGATTTGATGGTACTCTGTGAATGTCGTAACCAGCTTGTCGGTCGTAGCTTGTGGCATGCTCGTAACCCGGGATATTGGAGAAGAGGGGGATGTGTCGCGGAATGGAAGGTTTGGAACCCACCTGAGCCAATGGAGCGCCAAAAAGCTCATTATCTGCGAGTGATTGTTTAGAGGAGGGAGTTCGCTTGGTTAAGAAATGTTTAGGTGACTTCTATGGGGCGCGTTAGGGTACCGGTCGATCTGGTGGTTACAGGGCTGCTTGAAGCTTGAGCCATGGCAGAGCCATCGATCACGTACTTTTCTAGCGGACTTTGGCGGGGATCTATTCCTAGGCTTTTGGTCTTTCCCTTCGTCCAATTGATCTAGAGACACGAGACCTCCAAGACCCGTGCCTAAGGGTTTATCGTCAACAGTTGATCTCGAATTAGGTCAGTGATGAGGACGTACCGACGCGTAGTTTTTCGAGCCCATCTTTGCGATGATCGCCCTTCCACACGACCAGCTTTCCGATCATTGTTGAATGCAAATGAAGAGATGCCAGCTCTCATGTCGAACCAAACTTAATCATACACGCCAAAGAGCCAGATGACAGCGAGAAAGGAGGAGTGGAAGCGGGCCAAAAGTAAAGTCATGCATGCGCTGGTTATTATCGCCAGCTGCTGAGAAGGTCATGCAAAACGCATGCAGGCATTTGCGCCACCGCTCTAGGCTGTGGCCATGGACCGGCGGGACCGGACGTTGGTAGGTGTGGCGGCTTGGGCGAAGAGGTTGCAGTGGGCACGCACCGATTTGCAGAGTAGTTCCCGGGTGGGTTGGACGTCGACACCGACCAGTATTACTCAGAGCGGTGTAGCCCTTGCCGTACGTTCTACCGAAAACAGCGGCAGTGTGATGAGAGTGATGAAAGAAATGAGGGAAGGGGAGAAGTGACTGCGTTTCGCCAGAAGCCATGTTCTTCTGTGCCTCCCTAATCTCCAGCGTTTCATCCGAAGCCAGGCATCTCAAAGGCGTTGTCTGCTAATTACCAAACGCGAGATTCCGCATGGGATCGACGCTGGCTGGGTAGGCTGAAGAACAGTGAAGGGCGGCATTGTTACTGGCCGTCACATCTCGCAGGTCTGCGCCACCAAAGGGAATGTGACCGGGGGCCTGCGAACGAGTCGGCACGTCCGATGGCGTGTGAGCACATGGCTCAAATACTATCAAGTCATCTGGTGTTAGGATTTCAACTTGAAAAAAAAATATTTGACTGAATGTCGTATTGAGAAAGAGTTGCGTAAACCACAGCTAATCCGTGATCCTCAGTCGCAGTTGACAAGCAATGACTCCCATGGTTGGTGAATGTGAAAGGTCCGCTATCAAAGTCGAACACAGCGAATCTGCAGGCATCTTGGTTATCCTTTGCCAAGGAAGACTTCCAGGCAAAAGTAGATTGGCATCATGATATATGCCTACACATGTGCCCAGTGCTTCAAGATATTTCGACATTGTGGCTGATAGTACGGACGGTGATGGATTTGGCACGAGCACAATAAATCCTCCGAGTCCAGGGGTATTGGCTAGGCCGCGTAGGATGCTCTCCTAAAGCATCGTCATATTCCTTGATCACTAATTACCATCTCATCATATCGAGCCTTCTTGCAAAGAGTTCAAATCGCGACGATGGGCGAAAGTTTCACCACTGATTATTCGGAAATCGATCGACTGGAGGAGAAGGCAGCTACAATTACAGGTACAGATGCATCGACCGTGCTTAGCCTTGCAGCAGCTGAAGGATTCCTGAGCAAAGGCGCAATTGTGGTGAATGCACATGGACATCCACCGCCGCAAACGGATTTGGAAGGATGTATATGTTTATCCCAGCAGATAGAGTCAAAGTGGAGCGATATGGCCAATGAGTTTACCGAAAGAAGTATTGGACTAGCATGGTCGAATCGACGTTGTCTTCACAAATGCCGGCATAGTAGGTTGGCTACCGATGAATATCACGGCCATTGCCTTTTTGCAGCCCAGTGGTGAATTCAGGAGTATGAAGACAGCACTCAAGGCTCGACCGTGTCTATGATTAGCGATAGGCTGGAGACGAAAGACAATTTGAAAGCTGGCGATGCAAGATCGGAAAGCAATAACGGCAAGGAGCCGTATTGACCGCCTTAACGCCCTGCCAGTACCGTACTCTACTAGCGTTGACTGTCGCAGCAAATTCTCGACAGGCGCAGAAAATCTACCACACTCAATTACTCCGCCACACCCGACCATCACCGACTTTTTTCGATGCTAAGTTACGGAGTACTTGCCTCCACAATATGACAGTATGACCATTCTCTCAATTGATGCATGAGTGACAGTGTTGATCCCGGTTATGAACCGACTTGCCACCGTCATCGAATCATCACAAGCTCAATGACTTCTTCTGGTAGCGAACCCGAGTCTAAGCGACCTGGAGGCATCGATGAAGTAACACTATCATCTGCAAAGACTGCAGCAGATGAGAGATCTGAACGCGCCAAGGAGCGGTACAGTCATCCAGACTATCGATCTGCCAAAAGTCGGCGCCAGAAGTCCAGGAGTGGGTCACGTTCAAACATACAATCGACGCGCAACCTTGTAGACCGCTCACCAAGCCCTCGGCGAGCGCGGCGTACCTCGCCTGTGCGACAGCGACATTTTGATCGAGTAGTAAACTCGGCTTATCCTTCTTCGAAACGCCGCCATTCATCCATGTCAGGTTCGAGAAGTAGAAGCCCAGCGCCCAAACGACGTAATCGCTCACCGTCCTACTCCTCGCCGAGTCCACCTCGTCGACGCAGATACAGCGGTGATGAAAGTGCCAACAGCGGCAAGAGATCCAAGGACGTGCCGAGGCAACGCCGCGACTCTTCTGACCGGCCAAAGTCACCTTTGCGACAGCCACGATCCGGACACCGTTCTCCTTCAAGCAGTCCGCCTCGTCGACGCAGAGACTCTGACGTGTCCCTCGGTCACGCTCTACGACGCAGGCGCAGTCCTGATCGCTCGATAAGCCCATCAAGGCGCAGACGTGATGGCAGCAGGTCCCGAAGTCCGCTCAGGCGCGATAGAGGCCGCGATGGGCCCCCAAATCCCTTCACTCGCGAACGCGACTCCCAAGACCCCATTCCGCGTAAGCGGCCCTACTCTCTCTCCCGATCGCGCTCACCGGTCCGACGCAGCGGCCCGCTAAGAGATCAAGTCGCTGCCTTCAAGGCCGAGGTTGACAAACGCCGCGGTAGGTCAAACAGGTCTGACGACGAGCCGGTCGAGAAGCAGAAGCCGAACTTCAACACAACTGGTCTTTTGGCAAAAGAATCGAATAAAGTCGAAGGCACAAAGGTTGTACTCAAGTACCATGAACCTCCAGAAGCTCGAAAGCCTTCGTCTTCACATCAATGGAGGTTGTACATTTTCAAAGGTGAAGATGTCGTCCAGACTCTCGTCCTCTCCAGACAAACCTGCTGGTTGATTGGTCGCGAAGCTGCTGTGGTCGACATACTGGCAGAGCATCCTAGCACATCAGGACAGCACGCCGTTGTACAATTCAGAGCAGTGAAGAAGAAAGCCAAAGGCGAATTTGGCGAGGAAATCAAGAAAGAGGTAGTACGTCCCTATCTTATCGATTTGGAGAGCAGCAACGGCACCTTCCTGAACGGAGAAAGACTAGATCAGGCAAGGTATGTCGAGATTCGAGACAAAGACGTGATGAAACTTGGTAGTAGCACGAGAGAATATGTGTTCATGCTGCCACCCAAGGGTTAATTGATCAGGATTTCCGACGTCTGACATCTGTTGGTATGGCATTGCGAGGAGCATTCACGGTCAAAATCTCATAGATCATCACTCGGAAATATCGAACAATCGATCTTAATCACCATTGATGCTGTGCATAGCTTTTCTGTCTCCATCTCACGATTCATCTCGCCACTCCACATTACGAGCATCTCCAACTCATCCCTAAATCTTTCCCTTCACCTCTTCCGCTTTACCCTTAGCTTGTCCCGCCAGCTCATGTGATTTACCCTTCACCTCGCCTGCTACTTCGCTGGCTTTTCCTTTGGCCTGACCGGAGCTCATGCCAACGGTTTCCTTAACTGTGGCCGCTGCCTTTTCTAAGTGGTCATCAGTATCCGGTGTCTATAGCAAAATAGGGTAGTTGATTTGGGCACGTACCTCCAGCTTCGATGCCAGCAACTGCAGCATCGGAGACAGTTCGATCGACCGTCTTCACGGCATCTTTTGCGACCTCGACTGGACCCTTTGAAAGGCGTGTGGTGGTGGAGAGGAGGCGGACATGGGTGTTTCTGACGAAAGCGGTGCGGAGCATGATGACTTTAGATTTAGTTTTGTAGATGATGTGAGAGAGATGAAATTGAGTGAGTTTATTGCTTTGAATGAACTTTTCAGGAGCAATTCGAAGACCTATTTAAATTTGTCGCGATTTCCCTCGTAATGGAAGTTGGTGTCAAGACGTCATGATGAACAACGCTCGGGCCACGGCATCGTAGGTACTCTACTCTAGTGCCCAATCGAGATTTGCGATGAGAGATTCCCATCAATTCGAGCTCCTCCCGCGATTTGCACGCCTTATCTACTGTCTCCAGCCTCCAGCCCGTGACAACGTCGTTGTATATAAGTGCGGTATTTTACAATACTCGCGTACATTCCAATCGAGCTCTACCCTTGAACCGGCTCACTTAAACGCCAAAGACGAACTTCACCCACTTTGACCTTGCCTAAAGACCATTTGGCCGTCCGATAGACAGCATATACACACTCCAAAATAGACCTCCATCGCTAGTTCACTAGAAATAACCAAAAGCTCCGATTTAGTACTACTAGCTAGTCATCTCCACTAGGCACCACCTTAACGTACACGGCAAAGTATAGGAAATGAAGCTCGTCAACGCGAAGACTTTCAAAGTGGTTGAATTCTTCGACAATGATGTCCCCCCTTACGCGATTTTATCTCATACCTGGATCCAAAATGAAGAGGTTTCATATCAAGAGATGGTTACCAACGAGGGAAGACAAAAGTTAGGGTTTCGTAAGATCAGGCAGTGTTGCTCACAGGCGCTGGAAGATGGACTTGAGTGGGCGTGGATGGATACCTGCTCAATTGACAAAACGAGTAGTGCCGAATTATCAGAAGCCATCAATTCAATGTTCAGATACTATTCACAGGCTGTTGTTTGTTATGCCTATCTAGCTGATGTCCAGTGGGCGGATGTCATACCGCCATCCGGCTACGAGGCGATCGCACTTGCAAGCGGCTTTAAGAAGAGTCGATGGTTTACCAGAGGCTGGACATTACAGGAATTGCTATCGCCTTGCAAGGTCATCTTTTACTCTGCTTCCTGGACATTGATCGGCGATCGAGAACAATGGCGACGCGAAATATCAAATATAACGTCAATCCCATCCTCCGCATTGACCCAAGGAACTAGAGACTTTACAAAGTTCAGTATCGCACAACGAATGTCTTGGGCGGCCTCTAGAGAAACTACTCGAGCAGAAGATGCGGCATATTGCCTATTAGGGATCTTCGGTGTTCACATGCCACTTCTTTATGGAGAAGGGAGTAATGCGTTCATCCGTCTCCAAGAGGAGATTATGAGAAACTCAGATGACCAATCGATCTTTGCTTGGCAAAATTCGGACGCCATTGGCTTCACGCATCATCTAAGCTTACTATCGCCGTCGCCGAAATATTTCCAAAACTCGAGCATGTGTGCTGTTCATGTCTGGGATCAAAGTCAACCATATACCATGACGAATTCCGGTCTCCAGCTTAATGCAATTCTTATCCAAAACCCCTCTCGTTGGGGAGACGTTCACGTTCTATGTCTGCCAGTATACGATGAGTCGGATCCAGCTTTGGTGGTAGGATTACCTCTTACACCGCTATCTACGGTCGGTGATCAATTTGCAAGAACTTCAGGATCCCTTATATTCATCCCCGCACTCGAACTTCAACAAGCTGGACGGATTAGCTCCAGACAGATATACATTCGGAAAGAGATTGATCCTTTGGCCGTCCGTGAAGGCGAAAGAGGGAGAAGAGCTGCACTCCGGGTTTTGATCCATAAGAACAATAAGATACTAGTACGAATCGAAGATTACTATCCGACGAGACGATTTGACCTTCGCTCTTCTGGAGCTGTAGTCCTTCCAGCTGCCGAAAACATAAATATTGCAAGCCATCTCGATGGTTGGTCTTGGCATGCCGCAGCTATACTATCATTACGAGTGGAATGGGCAGACGAAACTACCAAAGCTACGGTATCATTAGGAAGAGAAGAATTGGCACCTTCCTTATCTTTCTCTGAGACCTGTCAATGTGTATTACTGATTGGTTATAATGGAAGAACGAATCGTCCTTGGTGTGCTTTTAATGACATACCAAAGATCGCGGGAAGGGGTTCAGCCCAGACAGCCTGGACACAGCCGCTTAGAGAGATTGGTGATACTGCAGCGACGTGGACATTTTGGAGGAAGAATGGAGAGAAAGGAAAAGATTCTGATGGACAAGAGGGATCACCACGAGTAGAAGTATTCGCTACAGTCGGAGCAACAGTCGAGGATAGAGAACATCAAGAACTGGACTTTAAAATTAGGGATGGAAAGGATAGAAGACCTCATGTCATTAATATTCAGACACAAATGTTGACATAGTCCGACTTCAAGCTTTAACGAGTTAACTAATTACTTCTCTATAGTGCCTAGCTGGATCTATCTTCATACACATACAGTAGAATGACTTGATCATTGCTCAATTTTTGGCACTCCCTTGATCCGCAGCGCAGCCTCCAACAAGCAATTCTGGATTCTGCTTCTCGAGTGGTGCAAATCAGTTAATGATACAGGGTTTGTTGTTGAAAGTAACGACTGCTGTGGTACTTAGCAACGAAGGATGTTCACGTCTAAGAGCGGCGGAAAAAGCCTCTGTTTTTGGAAGCGAATTTCCCGCCACCCTCTGCTGTGGTGTAATGTCAGAGAATCTATTTCGCTATCAAATATGCTGGATAACTATTCTATAACCGGGCCTTTCTAATGATCTTCTTGGCCCACGGGTGGCTGTCTCCTCTATATACGTATGGATCAAGCTTGGATGTGTTGAGAAGGCCTGGATGAGCCTCACTAAGCTTTGAAATTCCGATCATCTGCATAGCTGTTTCGAGTTCATCCTTGATGACTACAGTATATTAGCATTTGAGCTTGCGCAACATCAAAGTGTACTCACTGTCAATCGCGTGCTCAACACCCTCCTGGCCATATCCAACGGCGAAGTGGAATGGACGTCCCATACAGCATCCGCTTGCTCCTAAGCAAATTGCTTTCAGTACATCTGTTCCTCGACGGATTCCGCCATCGATGAAGACCTCCATCTGTTCAAGCACTTCAGGGCAGTTCGCGTTAATCTCCATGAGCGTCAAGAGAGACGGTTGCGCGGTATCAACAGCACGACCTCCATGGTTCGAGATAAAGATGCCTGCACAACCGATATCCAGCGCTTTCTTCGCATCATGAGCACATTGAATGCCTTTGAGGAAAACAGGGATGCCGAAGCGATCCATCAACCATTTGATGTCTTTCCATTGCAGGTCCGAGTCGATGAAGGAGCCAGTCGCTCTCGCTAGACCCGATCCTTTCTTGTCTTTTGTCACGGCCGGTCCTCCTGCAGCGCCACTAGCTGAACTTGTCTCGATCTTCACTCTTTCATCTGCTTCTCGCTTGCCCACCACGGGAAGATCCACAGTTACCATAACAGCTCGTGGTTTCAACGCTGCAACCTCTGTCATCAGTTTCTCAGTGGTGGCTCTGTCCTTGTGGAAGTAAAGTTGGTAGAACGTTGGGTATCCTTCCGGTAAAACGCTTACAACCTCTGGATAAGAGTATGAAGCGTTATGACAGACAATAATAGTGCTTCCCTTTGCTACAAGCCCTCGAGCCATGGCTAGTTCACCATCGTCATGGGAGAGCTTCGCCAAAGCCGCAGGAGCATTGAAGAGTGGCAGCGAGAATTTCTCTCCGAGAATTTCGCAGCTTGTATCAACGTTTTTGACGCCCACCAGCACTCGAGGTCGAAACCAGATCTTTCTCCAACAGTCAATGTTTGAATCTTTGGTAAAGCTGTCGTTTGCGGCAGCCGACATAAACGCCCATGACTTTGCGGACAATACCTTCTCCGCCGCAGCTTCGAAATCGTACATATTGATGATAGATTCTAATGGAGGTCGTTTCTGTGGCGATGGAGTCGATTGAATGTTGCTCGCTTGCTTGGCTTTCCATTCTTCAGTGACGGTCGACAAATCCAGTCTTCCCTTCAAACATGACGTATCAAGATACTTCGCTGCCAAACTTGGCCCATGGACCTCATTGTACGCTGCACTTGCATCTTGTCCGAGATATTCATTGATTATCTCGACCCCACCAGGATGTTTTGGCGCGAATTCAGTCACATCCCAAATATTGCCATTGATGACTATCCAGCCATCCTCGGGTGATGAATGCTTGCTAAGCTCTTGAACTGAAATCTTAGTATCCATGGCTATGGAGTGAAGAAATACAGAACGAAATTGAAAGGGTGATTACATGAACGTAAATCCGGAAGTCAAGACTGGTGGTCAAAAAGACGCAATTGGGAACGTCGTGGTTCGGCGGGAATAGTCCCGGCGTGAATGCTTTAGCCGTAAAGCGGCAAAGGACAGTACAACATTGTTGCGGATGCATTCCGCGCGGCTTCGGTGTCGAAGCCGTGGTCTCCACGTTATGTAAAATAACTGCTGCCATTGAGTTCCATAATCAGCGGAATGTCGTGCCTCAGCGGAAACGAGATTTGCACAGTGCGGACTGCTCTCCGCCAAATGATCAACCAGACACTTGGAAACATTTAGTGGCTCTGTTGTACCTAGTTACAAAATCGCTTGTATTTAATAATCCAAACAATTTTATCTGAGTGGTTATAACGCTGGTCAGCGTACCCCACAAAGCCGATATGGCTCTCGGGGAGGTATCGGGATCGATGGACTGCCACCTTCAACCATTATTCGCATAAGAGAACTAAAACTTAGCTTGCGGAGGTGTACTCGATATCCGTGAGAATTGCAAGACGCAGCTCAGAATTGCAGAAACCTACACCAAACAGTATGAACGGTACCACAAATGAAACCAATGGCATCAACGGCCACCATGACGAGGACTCGGCCGAACTACTCCTCTCTCAACTCCCAGCGACCAATACGCTCCCACTGTGGGTTCAGATGGCAAAGCTAAATCCACCGGCGCCTGATCCCAAATGCGTTCCATTCGTCTGGCAGTACGACAAGATCAAACCGTATCTTTTACGAGCCGGCAACCTCGTCGGCGAGAAGCAGGCCGAGCGCAGGGTCCTCATGCTCATCAATCCGGCCCGCGATGCACCATACACTACCGATACTCTCTACTCGGGCCTGCAGCTTGTTATGCCTAATGAGACTGCTCCCGCGCACCGGCACGTGGCGTTTGCCATGCGGTTCATCATCGAAGGCGACGGTGGTTTCACCGCTGTGCATGGAAAGCGCATCGCAATGAATCGTGGAGACGTGATCTTGACTCCGAGTTGGAACTGGCACGACCATGGCAAGGACGGATCCGGCCCTATGATCTGGCTCGATGCCTTGGACATTCCGTTGTTCCAATTTTACCCGGTGCACTTCGTGGAGCATTATCGCGATCCCAGATACCCTGCTGAAGATGTTGATACCAGTCAGAGCCCCATCGTGTTCCCGTGGGTGAGAATGAAGGCATCTTTGGACGCTAAGGTGGGAGATTGGGTCAGTGAGAAATATCTGAAAGGTAATGGGAACGAAGGTGAGTTGTGAACTGACATGTCATCATGATATCAACGTACTGACAACTAAACAGTAAGTAAGACTCTCGGTGGCAGTGCGGAGAGACTGAACGCAGGCTGCTCTTCACCGGCTGTCAGGGAGACGGCTTCATCCGTCTACCATGTCATTCATGGCACTGGAGAGACAGATGTAGATGGTACTAAGCTCCACTGGAAGGAAGGTGATACTTTCTGTATCCCTTCGTGGAAGAATTATCAGCATCATGCGACTGCGGATCAAACCGTGTATCTGTATCGGTTTGATGACAAGCCGATGCTACGAGCCTTGGGATTCTACCGCACAGAAGATGACGACGTTGAATCTTTGGTCTCGTAGATAATTCAAGACCGGTAGTACAAGTCTATTATGTTGAGCATTTAATGAATGACGTGAGAGACCCAAATTGAGGTTATTGAAATCATGAGAATACAACGCTCTTCAAGAGATTTCCTTGCCACCGGCTGCTACACTACGATATTACTGTAGTAACTCTAGTCTTCGCACTAGACTAAGGTCTTATGTTTTCATCTAGACCAGTATGGAGGTAGACTCCGTAGAGAAAGGACTTCTTCGTCCATTTCTGTATAAGTCGCTTTCATATCTACCTTATATATCATATATAGTACGCAGGTCCTAGATATACCTCCTGAGCTTACCGTAATACGATATCGTACGCTCTCATCTCCTCGACGCCAAGCCGCATCGGCAGTCCTCAACCCCAGATCAGGCTGGTATCATTCATCAAAAATTCATCTGATCCACGGCTCAAAGCGTTTAAATATTCAGCATGTCTCTAGCTCTAACAGCTTCATCACGGCTGAAGCCCGAAATTCGACTAGCTCAGGCGGTGTCGGAATTTGAGGCCGACCTCTCAAGTGCGCAGAAACAGGAACTTCGAGAGCAGCACACCCGCGCACAGCAATCACCGCCGGATGCCAAAGATGTCATGGTCCTCACAGCTGAGATTGACCGCCGAATACGATTCAAACGCGGTGTCGGTAGATGCATTGGGCCTCGACTGACCAATTTTCTTCAAGCGGTTCAGCAGTTTGCCGCGCTGGGCGATATCGTCGTCGGCGGTTCTCAAAACATCATCGCATGCAGCGTTTGGTCTGTTGTGCGTATGATGCTTCTGGTTTGTGTATTCTATAAGAATTCGAGCTTTGTTAATCTGTTTAGTCGATCGTATCGGCCGCGGCCTCTCTCGAGACGCTCTCAAATCTTCTCATGGTGGTCGGTCGCTCTGCTCCACGCTATCAAATGATGGCCCTACTTTATCCAAAATCGCAGAAGCTGCAGGCATATATGTCCGAGTATTTCTGCGTTGTTGTTCGCCTGTGTCACTCCTTGCTCAAATTCAGCAAGAAATCAATTGTTGGCCAATTGCTCTCCCCACTTGGCGAAACCGAAGCCAAAGCATTTCAATCAAATCTCGAGTCTTGGGCGGGCTTGATGAAAGATGAAGTGAATTTCCTTCTAGCCCAAAAGATCGAAGAAGAGGCAGCAGAAAGCTCCACATTTCGAGCTCTTTCTACGAAGTTCTCACAATCCGCGGCTCATCGGCAGCTAGTCAAGTCACAACTCCAGGTGCTCAACTTTTGCTCCACCTACAATAATGGACACATCTGGAAGCAGACCCGAAAACTCGGCACTACGGCGCTTTATGATGAATTTCCGCAGTATCGGGATTGGAAGAACCGAAATACATCCGGCACCGTGGTATTCACTGGTAAACTCGGTTCTGGAAAATCCGTCCTTTTGGCAAACATTGTGGACGACCTATATCTTCATGCTGGAAGCGACGCTCTTGTGGCGTACTTTTTCTGTAGACATGATGACTCGCAGAGCTTGAAATCGCGAATCATCATTGGATCATTGGCCCACCAGCTTCTACGCCCATATGTAAAGCTCGGGGCTTGGGAGAAATTGATCGACGACGAGCCTCAGCTTTCTGATATTGAAAAGATATTAAGTATCTTGATTGGTGTGCTGGCACCCACCAAGAAGGTGTATATCATTGTAGATGGCCTGGATGAATGCAGCCGCAGACATCGCTCCATAGTACTCGGCGCGATCTTAAGGCTCCAGAGGTGTCTCAGTTTACTCTTGTGCATTTCCATTAGATTGGAGCCAAACAACATGGCGGATCTGGAAAATGAAATTCTTCCGGGTGCATGGGTCCTTTCATTACCTACAGTCAACCCGGAGATTGAAGCGTACATCGATACCGAACTAGAAGACCGTATACAATCCAAAACACTCATCATTGGAGACCCCACATTGATACTGGAGATTCGGGATGCTCTGTCCAAAGGCTCGCAAGGAATGTTTCTTTGGGTAGCCCTGCAATTGCAGGCATTGAGCCAGATGGGAACGGATTATGCGATACGTCAGTCATTGGCTGACCTTCCAAAGGATCTTTCAGAAATGTACTCACGGATTCTATCGAAATATGACGATGGTACGGAAGAAATGCAGAACAAAATTTTCCAGGTCGTCATTGCCGCCAAGCAACCTCTGACAGTGGAAGCTCTCCGTGAGGCATTGAGTGTTGTACCTGGCGACGCCGTATGGGATCCATCAAAGATACTCAACAGTGTTTATCCAGTTTTGGCCTATTGTGGGGGTCTTTTGACGATTGATGAAGAAGAATCGACGGTTCGAGTTGTCCACCACAGTGTGAAGCAATTCTTGCCACAGAGAACCGTCGACGATTACTTCCATTTGGCAGACAAGGCAATGGCGGAAATTATCACTACTTACCTCAGCTATGGTATCTTCGAAACCCAAGTCTCGACGTTTGTCGTTCCTCGGATGCCAACCAAATCAGCGACTTCTCAGATAATTCGCTCGCTCGACTCAAGCACAGTTCAGAGCCTCGCTTTAAAACTCCTTAAGCATCGGAAACGAGTGGATTTCGATGTTGGAAAGACAATCACTGAAGCTCGAGAAAAGCAAACCCCCGAGTTGACCGAGGTTTGGCATTTCCACCCTTATGCAAAGTCGTTCTGGAAGGAACATGTAGTCAGTATTGGGCCAGACAACACAATAGGGAACCTGGTTATTCGGTTATTCGAGAGTGGATCATTTGAACAGGACAGGAAAGAGTTGGTAGACTCTAAAGCTGGCGGTAACGACTATCTCCAGTACATACTGGAGTATGGCAAAACCCGTTCGACTCGCCAGCGTGCGCCGATTAGGTTACCATTGATGATCGATACAAGCGCTGTTGACACAGGGCCACCCTCCCCCCCCACCCCACAGTTCTAACGCATCTAGATGTTAATCCTCCTCTATTCGACGATATTTTAGCATTGCAAGAGTTTGCAGCAGTAGAGGGAGTAACGATCGTTCGAGATATAGTCCAACGACATATTCCAAGAATCTCGTAGCCACAAAGAGTGAAATCGGGCGGGAGCAAGCCATGTATGTGTGATATTGTATATTACGTGCAATTTTTTCGAATTGGTCACATTCATTCAAACTCAACTGTGTTCCTCAGCGTTCCAATTTTGTTGATAATGACCTCCACAGTATTACCTGGCTTCAGAAACTGCGGTGGCTTCATTCCAAAGCCAACACCTAGAATTCTTTTAGAACAATAATCACAACCGCTGCTCGTCCACCGACTTTACTCACCCCCAGGAGTACCAGTCATAATGACAGTTCCTTTCTTCAGAGTAGTTCCTTGACTGAGATAGCTAATCAAGTTCGCACATCCAAACAATAAATCTGCAACTTCCGTATCCTGCCGTACCTGGCCATCTACTTTCGTTGTCAGATGCAAACTTGCCGGATCGCCTATCAGTTCGCTTGAAACCAGACAAGGACCAAGCGGCGCGTACGTGTCAAAGCCTTTGGAGAATCCCCACTGTGGTACATTTCCCGCCAAAGATGGGTCTCGCTGGAGTTTTCGGGAGGACACATCATTGCCACAGGTATATCCTGCAACGTAATCTAGTGCCGCAGACTCAGAAACGTTTTTTGCGTCCTTGCCGATGACCAAACACTATGATCGTTTAGTATACGGGAAGCACTAAGAGCTGTAAACTGTGCTGTTACCAATTCTCCCTCGTAGTCCGCTTGCTCATCTTGAGCTATCTTTGGAATGACTATTGGAGCGTCATGGTCGTGAACACTGGTAGATGGCTTGAAGAAGAGCGACGGGAAGGGCGGTGGCGTGCGACCAGCTTCTCGAACTAGAAGAGCAGAAGGTCAGTATGATCGATTGTAGGGAAATGAGACATGAACTTGATTCTGAGAAAGTCTTTGGAAGGTGTTGAGAAGGTGACGAACTGTGCTTTGCGTAGTTCAATCCAATGCAACGTACAATGGGTACATCAGACTGAGCCAGAGGGCCAAGAAGTTTCTTAACGGTAGCAGTCTGTTCCGTAACCTTCGTTTTGCCAGAGATATCAAAGAGATCACTGCCTTCGATAATTTTGGCCTTCAATTCGGCCTTCTCGGTGATTGTTCCGAGGTCAAAGTCGGCGGATGGCAAAATCGGTTCGCCGTAAAGGACTTTACCATCAGTAGATTCAAATCGAATCAATCTCTGCCATGGAACCTTCATGATAACCAAATGTTAAATATACGTTAACTGTATGTCGGATCTGAGTTGAAGAAGGATCGGACAGAACCACCCGAGCCTGTGATACAAACGGGAGAGTCGTTGGCTATCGTAGTCTACGACGGGGAGTTATCGGGTACGATATCGTATCCCGTACGGTAAGCCGGAAGTAAGAACAACCTCACTTCAATCCGCACACGCAATCACCGACACCTAATAGAGAGCACAGAAGTCCCCTAAAATCCCGAAGCTAGGTATAATTCATACCTACCTATTCGCGTAGACGGTACGATCCGAAGCGCGTCTCCAGTCGTGCAGTTCCGACGTAGCAAAGACGCTCAGATCGAAACAGACGCCCCTAATGGAATAGACGTCGCATGCCTCCACCTTCCAATTCGGAGCGGTAGTGACCGAAGGACAATTTCAACCTCCTCGTTCTAATGGATGCTGACGTTAAAAGTGGATTCGAATACACTGATAAGTGAAAAGTCGGTTACATCGAAGTGTGCCATACATCCAAATTGCACCATGGAAGAACAATCCATTTCCATCACATTGTCCGCAGCCACAATGGCCTTTGTGTTTCAATTCGTACTTTGCTCCATAGCTGCTAAACGGGGCATCTCTAACTCTATTCACAAATCTCACAACTGAGAATTCACACGGAGTTGGAGCATGATAGGGACAGAGCAAGCACTATGCAGCAACAATAAAGTTCTTCTACTCCCCCAATCGTGCTACCAGCGATATGCCTCGGTGTCTTGCAGCATTTGATAAGAAATTTTTTCGGTGAAGAACATCATTCTCATCAACTTACATTTCAAATTGCCTCTGATTCAGTCATTAGTGAGTAAATATATATAATATTTAGAACCCGATTATTCGACCTCTTTGACGATTTACACACTTTTCAGGACCATGATACCACGCGGCTTGGACGGTCAACCTATCTCCATTTCAGAACACACTTTAGTGGACATGAATATCCACTTTTCTTTCCAATCGCAGAAGATTTACAGTTGGTGAGATTGAATGCGCACATGGCTGAACTTGCGTCTTTCGGTCATGAATCATCATTCAGATGGCCATACCTGTATGGTCTTTGAAGGTCTTGCTCTCACCTTTAACAAGAACCTTAGCTGGGTATAAGATCCATGAAATGCGCTCCTTCAAACGCAAACAAACTTTTTCGCATTTTGTTCCCAAATATTCTGTTAGGTCCTTTTACCTTACCCTCCATATCCATCACGGATTCCTTCAAACTCCTGCTATTGAATGGATATGGCATTACTATAGTCTGTTGAATATGGTCAATTCAAGAACGCTGCGAGCTCTTCTTGTAGCCGCTCCGTTCAGCAGTGCAGATGGTATGAGTATAGTTGTATCATTAATTCGATGCGAGACACGAAGACTAAGTTTTCTTCCTGTAGCACTTCCTACCTTAAGACCGGAACTGTAGCTATCAAACGGCCCTCTCGGACGGTCAAACACGACCGGCAATATCAAAGGAAGCGAAGAAGGAGGTTTCGAGAACGCGAACAGCTCGTTCTCTGAGAGTGAAAACGGAGAAGCTTCTTATGCATTGTCGACAGGAGATGCCTGACAAACCCTAGGATTTGCTAATGCGATAAAATGCTGAAGCTGTTGGAGCAACACGTCAAGCTGCTGTCGCTGGTAACTCACTTTTTCAAGCCCTTCCGTCAGTAACCCAGTCATCTATCCTCAGTCAAGCCACGAAATCAGGCCAATCCGCTCTTACAATAGCGCTGGGACCTGTTATCAATGCTGCTCAGAGTTTTGACCCTTCCACTCAAAGGTCGCTCCAGTTGGCACTCAACCAAGCCCAGACGATGCCTGCCGCGACTATCCTTCCGTATTTCCAGACGACTGTGAGTCAAGTCTTCGGAGTGCCATTACTAGTGGTCACATATCTTAACCAGCTTGTTTCTGCCTCTACGACGCAGCTGATTATTGCTGTCCAAAATGGTTTGTCTCAGGGACGTAGTGAGGGATCAATCACGCCGCGCGACCTTGTCTCTGCTCTTGAGCAAGCGTCTCAGAATCCGTCAAATTCTGCGTTGCCTATTATCCTAACTGGCATTTCACAGGCTTACGGAGTTCCGACCCAAATCGTTACGGCTCTCACGCAAGTAGGCCACGTTCTAGAAGGATCTCAGCTGTCAGTTTTTCAGTCAGCCGTTAACTCGGCATATCCTTCCTCCAGTTCAAGTTTTGGATCGTACCCGTCAGCAGTCACAATTACCATTCCCCACCCAACCGAAACCCCTGCACCACTAAATTCCGATCCAAAAAACTTGGACAGCCTTCCAATACATAGCCAAGCATCTCTTTTCACCGGCCTTCCGGTTATAGTACAGTCGTCCTTGATAAGTGGCCTGATTGCCCACGGTATACAAACTCAAACTGTTACCGCTACGCTTCCGCTAAGCATCCCAGGTTCAGATCCATCGGTGTCAACCGCTCTCCTAGACATCCCTGGTGTTTTGGGACATATTGGAAATCCTCCAGCCGCAAACAATGTCGTTCCATCCTTGCCTAGCATTGGTTCAAGCGGCTCGGGCATCCCTATACCTAATGTGGGATTACCAACCTCGGATCCTTTATTGAACAACCCAAGGCCGCTTACTCTTGGTCTTCCACTTAGGAATATTGCACCTCCCAGACCAAATCTTCCGCTAGACAATACCGGTTCTCCAATCTCAGGGCTCCCAATAAACAACGTGGGATCAGTCGCACCAAATCTCCCTCTAGATTCCGTAACTTCAAAACTTGCCTTGAGTAATTTAGGATCTCCTGCACCGAACATCCCTTTGAACAATATTGGATCTCCACCGAACACCCCTCCGAACAATGTCGGATCTCCATCGGACATCCCTCTGAACAGTGTTGGATCTCATGCACCAAATATCCCTCTAAACAACGTTGGATCTCCTGCATCGAATATCCCTCTGAACAATGTTGGATCTCCTGTATCGGATATCCCTCTGAATAATGTTGGATCTCTTGGGTCGAACATCCCTCCAAACAACATGGGGTCGCTTTCACCCAACAATCCTCTAAACAACGTTGGATCGCTTTCACCCAACATTCCTCTGAATAATGTTGGACCTCTTGTGCCGGATGTCCCTCTGAAAAATGACGGATCCCCTGCGTCGAATATTCCTCTGAACGATGGTGGACTCCCTGGGTCGAATATCCCTCTGAACAATGTTGGATCTCCTGGGCCGATTATCCCTCCGAACAATATTGGATCGCTTTCACCGAATCTTCCATCCAATGATATCGGCTCTCTCGCTTCAAAACAACCCTTGAACAACGCCGGCTCATCAGTACCCGACAAACCTACATTGGGGTCAATTAATTCAGGCATTCCTTTGAGCGATGCTAGCCACGTTTTACCAGATCACCCTGCAGCAAACCCGATCACTTCAAGTTTACTGGAGGAGGCTCACCTTCTATCCCCAATATCGGGACTGGCTTTCCAGCCCTTGGCTCACCTACTTCAGGACAAACCCCTTTCAGTAGCCTCAGTGGTCTACGACCTTTAGGTTCTAGTCTTGATCCCGGTTCATTAATTCCTGCCAGCTCCGGTGTACGGCCTTTAGGTTCAAGTCTCGATCCTGGTTCATCAATTCCTGTCAGCTCCAGTGTACGGCCTTTAGGTTCAAGTCTCGATCCTGGGTCATCACTTCCTGCCGGTTCTGGTGTACGTCCTTCCAGTGGTCAAAGTTCCCCTGCTATCGGTAGCGCACCCGGTATCAGCAATATCCTCCAAAATCCCGAAAACCTAGGGAAACCCCCATTCTCGCCTCTTCCGTCACTTGGAGAATTGACTTTTCCTTCATCAGTGCCACCAGGACAAGCCATTAACTCCTTGTCCTCGCCTATGCAGTCCGATTTAACCGCGCCTTTGTCGAACTGGGGAAGCTCTGCGTCACCGTTGTCCGCTTTGGCTGGCTCAACTCCACCGTCTTCTGTGTCAAGCCTTACTTCACCGTTGCAGAAGCTCCCATCGAATCTTGGAGTTGGACCAGTCCCGAAACTATCGCCGATTACATCACCAGTTGGTGGACTCGACACACTGAAGTCGCCGCTCGATTCGATATCTGGAATTGCCGGAAGCTTAGCTGGTACCCCTCCGTGGTCAAACGTTACCAACCCAATAGGCGGATCTTCGAATACGCCTAATTCTTTTGGTTCTCCTGGATCTTCTGGCCCTCTCAGTTCTCCTGGATCTCTTGGATCTCTCGGTTCTCCTGGATCTCTCAGTTCTCCCGGATCTCCTCTTTCCGACATATCAGGAGCTATAAAACCCTTTGGTACTATTACCAATCCTGCGGACAATACGCTTAGCAATTCTGTGGGTGGTTTGAAACCATTGGTTGCCTCAACAGTCGCAAATGTCTTCGACGCGCTCTTATCCTCTCTTCGTCAACTTGCTTCTGCAATCAATCAAAACTCTCTCATCAGTATGAGACCATTATTACACTCCATGAATTTGAAGCTAATTAGATTTAACGGATCAATTATCGCAAGATCCTCGTGATCTAAGTAACGCGGCTGCCGTCATTTCTGTTCTTAATTCCTTTAGTCAACAACTCCTCGGTTCAACTTCAGATTTAACCTCTCATCTATATGACTCGACATACCGCTTGACAAGCAACCTGTTCTCAACAACTTGTGGCCTGGGTAGTCATATCAGCTCTTCCGAAGTTCTGACCCTAATTGCAAGCGTGCAAGGCTTAACCACATCCATCAAACAGTTGAAAAGTGCTCTCGAACACTTCTCATCCGACCTCCAATCCAGTATCGATAGGTTCACACAGTCAGAGCTTAGTGCTGTTGGCAGCACTGCAAGCATGGTTCGTCTAGCTACACAGCTAGTTGTGCAGCCGGTGTATATACTGGTGCTTGAGTTGAGTGAAACTGGTGCTAGCAATCTTCAATCAAGTGTGCAGGAGTTGGGAAGTGCGCTCGAAACCTTGAATCAGATTACTGAGATATGCGTGCTCGAAAGTACGACACAAACTTAGATCTTCTCTGAATAGCAAGCTGGAGGTGTAAATGGTAATACAATGATAGAAAATTTGTGGTGTCCTTGTCTAGAAGAGTAGTTTCACTTTCATCCGATCTATCGTGATAGCAACATGACTGACGAATCCTGCCTACAAGCCAGCGCGCTCTTTACTCTACGCCGTTGCCTAGAGCTCTTAGCTTGTCTAGATGGCACGTAACCTATTTCCCGTTTAAACGACCTGATGGCTGGTTGACCTCCGCTTTTGGCGGTTTGTGACACTCGTTTCGGCGGTAAATCTGCCTATACAATAGAGTAGTCGTACGCCGACTGAATGCCTGGCTATTGGCTGTCATGCTACCACAGCTGGTCGATTTGACCATGCTACGGAGGCAACTATCGAGGTCGTTTGATTATCTGATCATCAGGACAGATTCTGGTAAGATTACCCTACTTTGGCTAAATGAAAAAGGTTTCTTAGAGTATAGGTAAATATATTATCCCCGACCGTCCTAACGCTTCCGCTGCCATCGACCTCACCCAAGTCAACGTGGTCATTCTGGACCAGATAGATTGAGCCGTGTCGATTCTCCCACCTCTTGATGGTCAGAATATACTACCGCTAGTCGTCTTTCGATCGCATTGAAAGGTGGATAAATCTCAAAAGGGGTGGATAAATTTCGCCAGCCATACGCCATTCATACATTTTCTTAGACATGCTCACATTAGTATCTATTCAATGACGGAATCCCCGTGCACGCTCCAGTAAGCTATTAATTCCTTATCAGTTTCTAAATTACATTTCCCGAAATGCCTAAACTAGAACCATGAATTCTACAACGCCAGGCTATTCTCGGTTATATAACGCCATAGCCGAACGCCTTACAGGACGACCGTCCAAAAACTCCATACCATCATACCAAACATGAGTAGAGACAAGCTAATATGATCATGAGCTCGCTCAGCGCCTCCGTGCTTGGTAGTACTAGAAGGCGTCGATGCTGTTGAAATTGAGGGGCTTGTTGTCGTACTAGCAGGTACGCTGGCGGGCGTCGACGCAATTGTGCTTGTGCTGGACCCGAATACCAACGCCGTGCCCTCCGGATTTAGGCTTATCCTCGTGCCGGAGATTGTGATGACACCTCCGGGAGTGAGTGTCGTGCCGGGCCCAAGGATGTACTCGGTTACTCCGTTCGACACCGTTGCCGAGAATGTCTGGCCGTTAATTGTGATGGCTGGTGGGCTCGCACCAAATGTCGATGTTATCCCATTGATGACGATCGCACCAGCAGAGGTTGGCAAGGAGATGGTGGTGCCTGAAATGACAGCTTGCCCACCTGGTGTGAGGGTCGTTCCTGGTCCGAGAACGAACACTGTTGTTCCTCCAGATACGCTGGCGGTAATCGGTTGGCCGTTGAGAGTGATAACGGGCGCCGTGACAGATGGATTCGGGTTTCCCAGGGCAAAGGTCTGACCGTTGACTACGATGACTGAGCCAGTTGATGGGAGACTGAATGTCGTCCCTGAATTCACCACAGTTCCGCCGGGAGTCAACGTGGCGCTGGGTCCGAGTATGAACGCTGTTGTTGAACCAGAAACCACCGCTGTGACTTCCTGGACAAACGTGGTGCCGCCTGTGTTTGGAACTGGGTCCGTGTCTCTATCATCATCATCATCATCATCATCATCACCACTACCACCACCACTACCACCACCGCTACCTCCTCCTCCATTACCTCCTCCTCCGTTACCACTACCACCGCTACCTCCTCCTCCATTACCTCCTCCTCCGCTACCACCACCTCCGCTACCACCACCTCCGCTACCACCGCCTCCGCTACCACCACCTCCTTTACCTCCTCCTCCGCTACCGCCTCCTCCGCTACCACCTCCTCCACTACCACCTCCTCCGCTACCACCGCCTCCGCTACCACCACCTACTACGCTACTAACACCTCCGCTACCCCCTACAGGCCCGCTGGCAACGTCACCTCCGAGGTTAACGATTTGTATGTGCGAAATTTGCGTGAGAGAAATTGCAGATGTTTTGAAACTGGTGTTGTTTGAGCCGGCACTAGGAACATAATCACGAGCGAAGTCGCCGTGTAGGCCGCGTGCAACCACCACGCCCGATATGGTCGGATGAAATTTTGACGAGACGTGTGTCAGCGTGTGGACGCTCGTCGCCACGCTGCCCGACTTGGAAAGGGCGGAGATGGTACTAAAGACTGATACAAGTTGTGTCGTTGTGAAGAGCTGGGTGTTGGTTTTGGTGACGTTTACCACGAGGCACCCTAAGCATAGAGAGCGCTTGCTAATCATCGCATCGCATGTTGCAGTGCTCGCCGTAATGCTCGTCGGACTGCTCGTTGAACTGCTCGTCGGATCGCTCGTCGTAGGGCTCGTCGTACTGCTCTTAGTCAAGCCTATTCCGTTTGCAACAAAATCTCCGATTCCTAAAGTCGAGCTGCTGGACTGAAGGCTAGCGCTACGCAATACGATAGAGGCTGATGGTCCGCTGGAAGAAGATGTGCTGGTGGCTCTAGGATATCGGAGAGCTTCTCCCGGTTTTGCGGAACGTCTGGCCATGTTGAACTGAGCAGAACTCCAAGGACTCCAAGAACACGAGGCCAAATCAATTCCGTTCGGGTTTGCACCTATGCTATCCAGGTAGTTTTGGAGCTCGGTGCCGGGAACCGAACCAAGAGAATAAATGAGCTGCGACGCATCGCTCTGGACGCTGAAAGCCGTTGTGGCGCAGCTTGTCACGACATCGAATTGTGTATACGCGACGTAAGTGTTCGGCCATGTTCTGTGGTGGTCAGTATCGCTTCATTGCGTTCAAGATTTCGCTTACAGCCACGTCCCAAATGCGCACCAACTGGGGGCGATGAACAAGGAGCTATCGTTTGACACCGTCACTGTTTCCGTTGATGTGGTTGCGGCTATCAATGTGCCATCGGAGCTTGTTCTGTTCACGTAAACGTTTTCTGTAATCGTGGTAAGATTAGGTGGTACCGTAACAGTCCAGGGGTAAGTGAGCGTCTCTGGATTCAATGCTTCGAGGGCGCAGCCGGAACATTGTTGCGTTCCCGCTTGCGATGTCAAGCTTGTTGACGATGATGAGCCTATCGAAGTGTTAACCGGCTTGAAGGAGTGTTCAAGCTGATAAAGCTAAAAGCCCATCAGGAGCGAAGATATCGATGTGGAAGTACTCACTCGCTTGAACCCCCAAAACCCATGGCCCAGCGAATGTTAAGAGTGCCAGTCGGGCCCAAATCATGGTAGCTATGGATTGTTGAAGCCGTCCCCACGAGATGTAGAGAGATATCGTCGTCGGCTTCGGACATGGATGAAGTTATAGGGATCTGCGGAGAGTGGCCTCCGGCAGTCAAAACTTCGACAGTCAAAAGCAAATAGAGCACTAAATTCAGGCTTGCTCCTGAAAAGCCTCTTGGACGTTGGTTTCACTGTGCGCCTTCATTGGGCGAGGCTAATGAGCATGATCTTGACAACACCCAGGTTCAAGCGCCCTGGCCGAACGTATCATGCTTTTCGCCAGGGGGCCTACAACTGCAGTGGAGTTGTACAAAGAGAGCAACCTGCCAAGAAAGTCTTCCATTTCTGCATTGACGAACGAGTAAAGACAGCTCTGACTGTTGAGATGCCGCGTGCCAGACGCAATTCCGAGCTCTTCTCTCCATCGTGAAAGTGTACTCGGGACATACAGATCTTGTCAACGACTTTCAAGGCTGGTTCCAGCCCGGTATAGCGAGATGCAAGAGTGCCTTTGGCAACAATTGGTAACGAAGAGCTGAATGTCATGAGAGCGTAAGAGGTCGGTGTAGGGCTGAGTACTGGTGCGCTGGTCCAATCACAGGGCCAATCACAATCATATCGGAGGTGCAGCTGCAAGCTTCGCCACCACAACGCTCTCGTACTAGCATCGGTATTCCCCATCTGGTGTGGATGCAAATGCTGTGCCTGCTCGACTATTGGCCTTGCTCTCGATATTCATGCAGCCCGATAATTAGCTCTTCACCGAAATCAGCCTCGAACCACACGGCATGTCGAATCTATAATAATGTACATACTCCACAATGCGCATGCAAGTTGTGGAGTGACGGAAGGTCGAAGTGGCAGTTGAGGGAGAGAGAGAGAGAGTTGATTGCTTAAGGTGGCAAGCGCTGGAAACGGGAGTTCACCTGCCATTAGATCGTTTACCAAAGAAACTTGACTGACTTTCTGACAACCAGCTTTTTCGCAACGTTTCAGCCCGACATCTTCGCCGCAGCCTATCATTCACCACATCATCTTAATGCTCTCCAACGACTGCATTAATTGTAGCCCCTTATATCTTCCCAATACTTCTTAATTAGACTGAATCTGTGGTCCTGAACTCATGCATCGTGGTCTAAGGGTTCTGCCATCAATCCAATTTACTGACTGTATGAAATTCTACAACTGCCTCCCATAGTCGGCATTAAGAATGGTTTCCGGATGATGCGATACCCAACCTTACTGGTACTATTTATCTTCCATATAAGCTTTGCAACGACGTATATAGACCCATTGATAGTGGTGTCGCTGGACGAAGGGCAGGTGAATAAGTTAGCCGTGGAATGGTGTACCTTCTCTAATCCGCTTGTAGTCCTCCGTTCTCTCTGCCTCCCTTGAAGAGTTCCTCAGCACCTTCTTCACGTTAGAACCTACAAATCCGGCATACTCCTCAATATACTCGGAATTCACAGCGGTTACAGACCCGACAGCAAGCAGTGCTTTAACCGCAGCGCAAGTGTTCCTGTTAACATGGCTACCTGCATCTGGTGTCCAAAGCGAATTCGAGAGCATTATAGTTCCTCTTCCGAGCGCAATTCAGTCATTACTTTTGAGCATTGCAAACGATGAAAATGGAATCGCCGCAAGCGCCTTGGAGTATTTGCTTACAAGCTCTGTGAAGTCTGATATCCATTCTATCAAGACTACGAAGTCATCACTGACAAATTCGCTAGTCCTACATCCGCGGACCTAGCTCTTTATAATATTCTTCCTAGTTCAATTCAATCCCTCGCCTTGACAAATCCCGCTGCAGCAAGCACTGCCATTGCGGAGCAATTCGCAACTGGGTTTCCAGCTTGGTTCACTTCACTACCGGTACAGTACCAACAGTATTTTGAAGAACGATCCTCCGGCTCTGGTATAGCTCCTTTTTTCCTGTAGCCAACATTGGCCTTCACGCTATTAAATGCAGCAACCACTACCTCAACAGAGACGGTAGCAGCCTCATTAACAGCAGCAAGTGCAGGAGCCTCTATGACGACGACGCAAGTACAGTCAACATCTTCACCCTCACCTACACCTACTCAAGCGGTCAATTCAAATTCAGGCCTTTCAACAAGGGCGAAAGCGGGAATTGGTGTTGGTGTTGGTGTTGGTACCCCTTTTCTTATCGGGCTTGGATTTGCCACATTTTGGTATGGTAAACGTTCAAATCGATCGCACCCAGCAACTGAAGAGAACGGAGAGGGAAAAGGGCATGTCAGGTTTGAACTGGAAGCTATAGAGTCGCAACGCAGACCACATCACGATGTAGTAGAATGGTATGGAGCCGAAAGACTTGTGGAAGTAGGCTCACCTCATCAAGATCGGCAACAGTGAACAGTCCGGGAAGCCATGGAGCTACGGCTTCACCAGGAAGCGGAATATACATAGCGCACAATTGATGCCAATTACAGGTTCAGTATAGACGAGGAAACGGTGTGGGGAGATAGCGAACCTGGATGCAAGCCACCATATCTATATACCTAGCATTCATTGCCGCACCGTAGACTTAGGGCCATTCTGAAGGATAGATAAGAACCCAGTTGCACCGCGAGTCTCCTTTCTACACATTTATTGATCATACGGTAGCTTCCAAGGAGTAATTAACGCCGAGAATTGGAGGGTGACTGGTGATCTGAAACAACGCCCGTATGCTGCAGCCCACCAATGGCCAGACTGCTGCAAGCTTACTCGTGCAGCCACTCAACTTACCCGCTCCTCCTCCTCCTGCAGCCGAGCCTCGACACTCTTCCGCTCACTTCAAAACCCCCCGATCGCTTGCTTCGTCGTCTAACGAGGCAGATGACGAGTGGTCCGCTTCGGATCCAGTCAGCATGGGTCCTTATTCGGCATCACAGCAGTACGAGGGCGAAGATGCTCGGCCGACATCCACCAAAGAGTTGAGAGGCTTCTACATCTACAGTTGGGCTTCTGAGGTGTTTGTCGTGTGTGGTATGGGCTCCTTCATTCCCATCACGTTGGAACAGCTGGCACGAGAGCGAGGAGTGTTGGCTTCAGATCCAAGCAAACCATGCACGGCAGGTCTGGAGGTTGCGCCTGTTCTGGGCAACTCGACGAGTATCATGTATGCCAGAAAGCCTCCAGGCGCGGATGCGAACCAGTGCATAGTCACCATCCTTGGTACCGACATCAACACGGCCAGCTTCGCCATGTACACCTTCTCAATCAGTGTGCTTCTCCAATCGCTCCTCATCATCTCAATGTCCGGCGCAGCCGACCACGGTCACTATCGAAAGACTCTCCTCTTAATCTTCGCTTCGGTTGGATCAATATCGACCATGTTCTTTCTCCCAACCGTACCTGAAGTCCTACTTCTCGGCTCGCTATTCGCCGTATTTGCGAACACTTGCTTTGGCGCCGGCGGTGTGCTACTGAACTCCTTCCTGCCGCTCCTGGTCCGACATCACCCAGAATTACAGCTCGAGGAATCGTCGGCGGACGCGAATTTCGAATACGAAGAAGACCAACCAGACATCTCCTCACAAGATGACAGTCGTCTCATTGACTCCACATCCTCACTACTAGCCTCCGCCGATCCCGTCATGAAAGCCTACTCACCGTCCCTCGCATCTGTTACCTCCGAAGAGCTACGCCTTTCCTCTCGCATATCCTCGTACGGTGTCGGAATCGGCTACCTTGCCTCACTCATCGTTCAAGCGCTGGCAATCACAATCGTGATGCTGATGGGCAGCACGCTCTTCTCGCTGCGGCTAGTGGTGTTCATGATCGGAGCATGGTGGTTGGTGTTCACGATCCCAGCGGCGTTCTGGCTGCGGCCGCGACCAGGCCCGCCGATGCACCTGGACGCGCACATGTCGAGGTGGAGCAGCGGGCTGGCGTACGTAGCGTACAGCTGGAAGAGCCTGGGCAAGTCGCTGTACCACGCGCGCCAGCTGCGCGACGTGATGCTTTTCCTCGGCGCCTGGTTCATGCTCTCCGACGGCATCGCTACCATCTCTGGCACCGCCATCCTCTTCGCTAAAACGTCGCTCGAGATGAAGCCCGCTGCGCTCGCTCTCATCAACATCGTTGTCACCATGTCCGGCATCATCGGTGCTTTTGCATGGAGCAAGTTGTCGTCGGTGATGCACTTGAAGCCAATCCAGACCATCTTTTTGTGCGTCTGCATTCTCGAGCTCATTCCAATGTACGGTCTCCTAGGCTACCTACCTCCGGTCAAGTCGCTTGGGTTCCTTGGACTACAGCAAGCATGGGAGATGTATCCATTGGGAGCTATCTATGGATTTGTTCTGGGAGGCATCTCATCGTTTTGCCGCAGCTTGTTCGGCGAGCTCATTCCGCCGGGATTCGAGGCTGCGTTCTACGCACTCTACGCAATTACGGATAAAGGTTCAAGCGTATTTGGACCGGCAATCGTAGGCGCAATCATTGATGCTACTGGTGAAATTCGGCCGGCGTTTTGGTTTTTGGTTGCGCTGATTGGAGTCCCTCTGCCAATCATGCTTCTGGTCAATGTGGAACGAGGTAAGAAGGACGGCATTGCAATGGCTCAGCGGTTGGAGGGCAAGGCAAGCAGAGAAGATCTCGCTCGGCCTGAAGATGAAGCCGAAGAAGAAATCCAGATTGTGGATAGTGAAGTCAACGGTGCAGAAGATAACCGGACCAGACCAAGAGACGGCCAAGATCAGCAGACGGTCAGCCAGCCTTGATGTTTACGATATAGTCGAATTGCATTGAGTTTCGAATCTAAACAAAGAAGCCGAGCCTCTTTGAAGAGAACAGCTGTCTCGTTCGCCTTTTCGAAGGTCCTTCTCTGTGGGCCGACCGTAGTTACTATGTGCCTGACAGCGTAACCGGCTGAAGCACTACCTACCCAATAGATTGATTGGAAATCAAACGCCACATCATAACGCTTTGGGGGTGTCTGGGCTGAATTAGTGATCCAGGGTGGAGTGGGTTGATGCTTGCGCCTTGCTCTGCGCCGTGCCTGCTTGTGGACACCTGTAAAGAAAGTTACCAACGACGCATTGCCCTCCTATTTTCTGAAAACCACACATCCTCCCATTCCAATCCCACCAAGACCCAGCAGTTTAAAGGCTGCATTGCTTTCGTTCTCTCCTCACCTTGCGTCTTCTCTTCCTCCATTTGTATTGCTCTACTTCATACTTCCTCGATATGCGCTCACTTCTTCTGTCCTTGGGCCTCCTCGCCCTCGCGACTGCATCCGACGTGCACGAGCTGAAGAAGGATACTTTCAACGACTTTGTCAAAGATCACGACTTGGTGCTCGCAGAATGTAAGTCTTGCGCATCCAACTGATGCGGTCAACCGCAGAGCATAATCTAACAATCCTCCAGTCTTTGCTCCCTGGTGTGGCCACTGCAAGGCTCTGGCTCCCGAGTACGAAGAAGCCGCTACACAGCTCAAGGAGAAGGATATCCCATTGGCAAAGATCGACTGCACAGAAGAAGCGGAATTGTGTCAAGAGTATGGCGTTGAGGGTTACCCAACTCTCAAGGTCTTTCGAGGCCTCGACAGCATCGTCGCATATGGCGGTGCCAGGAAAGCCGCAGCGTAGGTCTTTCTCGGCTGCTCTTTGCATACTCGTATGCTCATCAATATTGTAGAATTGTCTCCTACATGACCAAGCAATCCCTGCCATCCGTCTCTACCCTTGAATCCAAGGAGAAGGTTGATGAATTCAAGACCGCCGATAAGGTTGTGTTGGTAGCATACTTCGCCGCCGATGACAAGACCTCCAATGAGACTTACACTGAAGTTGCCAACGCTCTCCGGGATGACTACCTTTTCGGTGCTTCCAACGACCCTGAAATCGCCAGCGAGGAGGGTGTCAAGCAGCCATCCATCGTTCTGTACAAGAGCTTCGATGAGGGTAAGAACACGTACACCGAAAAGTTCGACAAGGACGACATCCTCCACTTCGCCAAGACATCCGCCACGCCACTCGTCGGCGAAGTCGGACCCGAGACCTACTCCGGCTACATGGCAGCGGGCATCCCGCTGGCATACATCTTCGCGGAGACGCCGGAGGAGCGCGAGGAGCTGGCCAAGGAGCTGAAGCCGGTGGCGGAGAAGCACAAGGGCAAGGTGAACTTCGCGACGATCGACGCCAAGGCGTTCGGGCAGCACGGCGGCAACCTCAACCTCGAGGTCGGCAAGTGGCCCGCCTTCGCCATCCAGGAGGTCGTCAAGAACCAGAAGTTCCCGTACGACCAGGACAAGAAGATTACCGCCAAGGATGTCGGCGTTTTTGTTGATGACTTTGTTGCTGGAAAGGTCGACCCTAGCATCAAGTCTGAGCCCATTCCTGAAAGCCAGGATGGTCCCGTGACTATCGTTGTCGCGAAGAATTATAACGATATTGTGCTGGACGACGACAAGGATGTGCTGATTGAATTCTACGCGCCATGGTGCGGCCACTGCAAAGCGTGAGTGATTCCCTCCGTGCACATCTGCATAACCACAAAAGCCACCAGTACTAACCGCCGTCGCAGCCTGGCACCGAAGTACGACGAGCTAGGCGAGCTGTTCAAGCCGTTTGGGTCGCAAGTGACGATCGCGAAAGTGGACGCCACAGCCAACGACGTGCCGGACGAGATCTCGGGCTTCCCGACGATCAAGCTGTTCGCGGCGGGCAAGAAGGACGCGCCGCTGACGTACCAGGGCTCACGCACGGTCGAGGACCTCGCCGCCTTCGTCAAGGACAGCGGCTCGCACGGCGTCGACGCCCTCGCCCACAAGCCCGCCGCCGCTGAGGACGCCGATGAGAGCACCGACGCGCCGCACCAGGCGCCTGCTGCGACCGAGTCGGAGGAGGGCAGCGCCGCGGATGCGGCTAAGGCGGCGGCTGGCGCCGTCGTGGATAAGGTGCAGGAGGTTGTCGGCGATGGTGAGGCCGCGCCGGATGTGCACGACGAGTTGTAAGTGCAGAGACGGGAGGCGTGTGCTGCGTGAGTAATTGCCGGGAAATGGAGATTATGGGCGGAGGCAGACTGGAATGAAGACGAAGAAAAAGATATGGATTGTATGCTTATCTTACTATTGGACTGATGCGGGTTTTCTGGAACATATGGTTTGAGCATGGATGGATGGATGGCTGAGATGGGCTCGCCATCTACTGCTTCAAAGGCGGCTAGCTGTGCGGCCTGTCTTTGGGAGTATAGGCGTAATTTACACCTTTTGCTTCCATGATTTCACGATTGCCGTATCCTGAAGACGTAACCTAAAGCGAATGAGCTAACACTATGTGAACTACTCTTCGCATTCACCTATTAGAGCCGTGCTCTCGAAGCGAGGAGTCTACTGCAATTGATAATCGACCCTCGACGGCTTTATGAAAGACGTTTTCGTAGAGACAGAAAAGAGTATAATTCCGTAAGTTCATTTCTACTACGATGGGGATGGGATATGCAAATGAGGTCCTGCCATCTACACTCTGCGATTACACAGGTCATAAGAAACCACTTTGATACTTCGAACACCATAACACCGGGATGCAGAATGTCCGGATGTATCTATCAAAGGACTCGTACCACTCCACGTGAAGATTATGAGCAAGCTTAGTGCATCCCAGCCTTGTACCTCCCGTTTATGATGAAGCCATTGGTTCTTTTGGTCTGTCGAGCAGAAGCATCGGCTAAGCATCCATTATCGGCTTCCGTCCATCAGAACTCGTAATTAAGTCTGGCGTCACACAATTCCTCGAACACAGCGATAATGCGGCGAGCGTGGGAGCCGCGACATCGCCGTCCTCGAGAACTAGCCGATGTCAGTGAATTCAGTGGACCATGACGTCTTGAGAATGGTTGGCGCTGTGCGTGCCTGCTTTCTCGTCGCCGTTGACTGCACTCTCGCCGTCGTGAGCAGCAGCAGCAGCAGCAGCGGTAGCAGCAGCCTGGCCTTCATCAACGCCGTCCATCTCCTCCTCGCCTTCACCTTCGCCCTCCTCGTCTTCCTCCTCGTCCTCCTCGTCCTCGCTCTCGGCCTCCAAGTCCTACATTGATGTTAGATATCGCTTGCGGCAGCTCTCGCATTGTGAGCCTTACTTCGCTACCGGCGTCCTCGTTGTCGTCTTCGGCCTTGGCAGCCGCGTTCTCCTCAACGCCGTCCATTTCGACATCTTCGCCTTCAGCCGTCGATGGACCGGCTTCAGCTGTCTCAGGTTCCTCTTCTTCACCTTCGTCAGCGCCATATGTCCCTTCGTCATCGGGAAGAGCATCGGCTTCGGGTTGCTCTGGCGGGAACTCCGGCGGCGCGGTGGCTTCTGAGTCCCTGGATAGACGTCAGCAATTGCTTTGGCAGTGTTTTGCGAGAGAATCGCGTACCATTTGATAGCAAATCTGGTTACTCTTGGTTTCTCAGCGAGGATATTGCGGCGGATCTTCTCGATGACGGGCTTGCTCGGTGGTTCCGCGGCCAACTGCTCGTCCTGGTACTCGTTGTTCACATAGTATCCTACGCGTACGAACTCGCGTCCATCGTAGCTGCACGTGAGAAGAATGACGGTGACGCCTAGAATCTCAGTATTCGGAATACGGCTAGTTTTGGGCGCATCTGCTTCGAAAATGAACTTGTTGATCCCAGGTGGAATGGGTCCGACGAGGAGACTGTCGAGTTCCTGGTCGTGCTCGGCACTGGTATGAATTAGCTATCAGTCCATGCAACGGTGAACACGATGGAGAGGAGGATTCTACAAGCACCACTGACGGCGAGCCTGCCTATCCATGGGACACGTACCTTTGCGCTGATCCGACGTAGGTCAACTTCCACTCGAGATCTTTCTGGAGATTCTCCAGACTCTCGAACGTGATTTCGAATTGGTAAGGCGCGTCAAAGGCCGCCGGATTGTTGAGGACTTTCACGTCTAATAGAGTGACGACCGACATTGTGAAGGCGACCTGGGTATTGCCACTGGAAATGAGAGGTTGAAAGTCGGTTTTACTCGGTGGAAGGGCGTTTCTCACGGAAAACGAATCAAAAGAGTTAGGTTGTGACGGATTGTTGACAGCGATTCACAAACAAACAGTGGGCGAAGAAGAGTAGTAGATGGGTCGGAAAGTGCTGGGTGGTTGGAGGTAGAAACAATAGAACGGAGAGCGCGTCCGTGTCGCGCGTTTCAATTATGAGCGACAGCCAGAATCGCAAATGCCTCCGATGACCTCAATTCAAGGCCACAAGGCTTCTATCAAACCATGTCAGACGTACGGAGGTACTCCCTAGTTATAATCCGTAGAGTAATAAAGTATAATCCGTGAGTCAGCAGCCGAGATTGGCGGTGGCATTTCAAGCGGAGTAGCTTGTTCACAAGGCAAAGTATAAATGAAAATCCGAAAATAAACGGTTGCGATAATATTGCGCAGTTCAGATCTTCCAACAAAGATAGCCTACATTCCCGCCAGTCTAATGTAAATGGTCTAATATCTCCGCAATGATTCAACGTCGCAATGAACGTCAAGAACAATTCGATGCCGTCCCTATTGAAGCCGGACTAGGGTGACCGAAACGCAGTGGAATCCAAACAGAAAGTACACCTGTTGTTATGCATATGAGCGGATGTCCTTTCGAATTCGACAAATCCCTCCCTGGTGAGCAAGCAGTGCCGTACTCAAGCGCCATACTCCTTGTTCTCTTCTAGAATGAAGTCACCGCTGTGAAGACCTGCAACAGCCTTCTCTCCGTCTTCCGTGAGCTCTGGCCTGCCAGCTGGTGTGACAGCGCCCGTGAAGAATCTCGGTTGCCATTCAACATCTCTCTCTTTCCGCTCCGCAGCTTTAACTCGCTGTTTCTCTTCAATCTCATGCTTTAAAGCCGTAGCATGCGAATACTGCTTGTTCATAATAGCTTCCGTTACGCGGCTCCAGAATCGACGGCTTTCGTTTGGTAGCTGCTCCTCCATCGGTGGTACAATCTTTGGAATACTGCTGAGCGGATTGATGTCAATCAGCAGTATCTTCTCCATAGCATCCTTGAATGGCTCTGAACCGAGTGAGTAGAAGATCTTGTCTACCCATGCGCCCTCAATCCGACCAACGATATCTTCGTTAGGTACATCTTTGATTTTCGTATAGATATCGTTGTCCGGATCGTAGTTGAAGATGACGCCTTCGACCTTGTTCTGCACTTTACCGATCCAGCCCTCTTCAAGGTACTGCAAGATCACCTTCAATCGTGTTTTCGGGCAGGTAACATAGCAGCTGTCTGACACTGTGATCGTGAGGGCTCCTACGAATATTAGCGCAATGTCTCACGTTTACTGCTCTCGTACGAGCATACCTCTCAGTAAACCTCCGACATGCGCTGACGGATGGGTCAACCGATATTCCTCATCTTCTCGCGACTTCAGCGTTATGAAGATACCGTGATTGAAACTTCCTGCGGTGACTCTGATACTCGTGCCTGTAAACTTGGCGCTAAGCTGATCATAACCCCGAGCTATGATGCCTTTCGCCGGACAATCAATCCAGAAGGCCGACACTGGAGGATGATGCGAAGTTTGCTCCGTGAGATAGGAGACGGTTACTTTTTGCTCCGGTTTGTTTCCGTTCTTGGAAGACGCAATGCTGGCAGCACTGCTCTGCGGAGCACTGGTCGGATGCTTCGGTTCTGGCATCGTATCTTCAATCTCCCAATTACAACGGAAGAACTCGCCGAGAGTAGAGTTGTATGGCTTGACTGGCTTTCCTCTGACATATTTTAGGTCCTTTGTGAACCAAAAGCGGAGCGTGCCCAGTAGACGACCAACTGGGTCCTCAGAATCTGGTATGCTGATGAATGTCTCTGGACGATCTAGATAGCCCCAGTATTCGAGATTGGGAGTAGGTTCAAGTAGGTGTGCTGGTAAGGACAAGCGGATGGAAGCGAGATCTGAAACACCGATGAACTTGCGGAGGATGTTGAGGAATGTTCTCAGCTTCGAAGTATGATCGGGTTCCTTCTCCACTATCGTCTTGAGATTGACAGTGTCGATATGGCCATTTGCTACAATGCCTGCCTCTCCCGGCGAGGAGGCCATGGCCTTGAGTAGTTTATAGGGAAGACTATCCGGACGGGACGCGCAGGTCGATATGAGGACGGATGCAGCTACAAATGCGAGAAGGCGTGTCAGATGGTAGCTGTAGGTCTTGGAGCGGTTGTTGAGCGACGAGTTTTTGTAGTTAGAGCAAACCTGGGCTGTAGAGCCGCTGTGGAATAGTCGTCCCAGGGAAATTGCTGAACCCTGGCGTCCACTGACGTCGGCTTGTAGATAATCGATTAGAGTAGGAGGGCGATCAGGGTGGAGCCGCGCTTGGGCCTGCAGCTGAACTGAAACTCTCCAAGCGCGAACCACGCCACGATACCTCTCATGAAGCAGCGAAAAGAGAACGCAGGCGACACGGAAGTGCTGGATAGGTGAACTTCGTACATGATAGCACCCTCGGCACCTCAACACGCAAAGCCTGCTAGGGCTTCGCCGAAGGGAAACTGGTCGTCTGAACAGCGACTTGCGGCGTTCGTGATCTTACAGCCAATCAAGCCAGCACGAACAGCCAGCAACGCCAACTGTATGGTGTTCGACTCAAACCTGCTACCGGCTCTCTCAGCCACCAGTTCCAGTCCTGTCTCTTGTTATCAAGGCTGAAATCGGAGCCACTGGAATTCCTCTGCAACAACTCAGCTTGCAGTATGGTATCGTAGGGCTGCTCGTGCAGAAACTTTGTCGGAATGTCACCCAAAGTGCCGGCGGATTTCTTCATAGAAAGCACACTGCTAATATTTAATTCTCTCTTTGCCATGTCAATGCAATTCTATGCCATCATCTGAACTGAGAGAATCTTAATGCTTTCAATTGAAAATTCTGATCGAGGCTGAAGACCCCAGTTGGTCTCTCAATCATCCCACTGTCGCCATGCGCCTACTTCTATGTCCTTGCCTAGCTCTCCATCCGTTAACAGTTCCACCTTGAAGCGCTCCAGTTCACCTCCTGCTGGTGCCGAAAGCCTATCCAGAACAAGCCATAGATCTCCATGTCGGCGAAGATCTGGCCAGAGATCGATGTCAGGCGTCCGAATGCCGTTGCTCGAGTCCTCATATTCTGCGTCACCACTAGTCGTAAGAGTTTTCTTATTGGGTCCTCGTCCAAGCTCGATGCTGAGTCGAAGTGGACTGCGCGACTTGGTACTTGAAGAACCAAGTACCCTTATTGACGGTTGGCTTGGCGGTTGATCTGACGATGGTAGTATGAGCTTCGCAATAGCGGTGACTTTCACAAGCTTCTTAGGAAGAATCGGCGCGGCCACTTTCTCCATATTTGGATAGAAGATTGCATGGCTCAGCTTGTCGAACAGAAAGCGACCGGCCAATTGAGATGGTAATTGTGCTAATTCAACTTTCGCTGTGCTGTTCACACGCAAACTGAAATTACCTTCTTGACCGGATTGAAAGGTTGAACAAATAATGGTGTAATTCCCCGGGTCCAGTTCTTTCAAATGAGCGGATGCACTGCCTACACGATATTCTCCAGAATCCGTGATGACATCTTGCCGAGCCAGTTTGAAGATACGTTTCCCATCACTGTGGACCAATTTGAGGTTGACGTTGGTACTGAGATTTGGGCCTTCCAGAGTGAGAGTGAGAGCTGTTTTTGAAGACGTGGAAAGTCTGAACTGTGGATTCATAAAGTAGTTGCTCGAGTCACTGTTCCCGCCAGCTGTAGCAGCATTCCATGCTGACTTGATGGTTGTTGTGAACTGGTAGCCAGCCGCGATTCTCTTCAGACTTAACTTCGATGTCGCGAAAAGGCTCAACGTGAAGCTGTGGTCATCATATTGAAGATCTTTGCCACGAACGACAACCGTGTAAGGTTTGTTCTGTATATTGTTCAATTTCAACAGAGTTTGCGGTGAGTCGACATATTGGCCTTGTTTCATGGCATGGCTGCTACTCTGTACCATCTCTCCATTGTTATCGTAGACATCCAAGCTAATAAATCCATTGGCGAGAGTGGATTTATTCGAATCGCCGTTCGAGGGTTCTGATTCGCCCTGTGACTGGGAATTATCGCGGGACTTGAAGTGACGACAAAGTAGAAGCCATAACTCTCCAGACGAACATTGAACCGCGAATTGAGGATTATCGGCAATAGAATCGGCACTGGCATTTGAGATACCATACGTCCATGAGAAGTGTATGTCCTGGCGATTAGTGAAGAGCCTGGGATCCCAATTCAGGTACAGCGATTCAAAATGTTGAAGCACTTCCGCTTTACTCATCCAGAAAAAACTTTTGGGTTTGGACGATTTCTGACGCAACTGAACTTCCGGAGAACTGTAGAGTGGCGCCCTTGACTTTATATCGTCCCATGAAGACAATGGCTTATCACCATTCGAGTCATCTTCAAGACCGACACTACCGCCATTGGCAGGGTCATTGTCTTTCTTGCATTGTTGGACAGCCTTACCAAGAGTACAACCGTCGGACCATGGGTTTTTGAGAAGAAGTAGTGTCTGATTATTTTCCTCTTTAACTTCAAGAACCGCATAAGCATGCTTTGAGGCAAGACCAAGTCCACGTTCTGTTCTCCGTGTCATTGCTCCCGTGCCAGCCGTTATCAGCACACAGCCTCTTTGAAAGCAGTTCCTAGCTGCTTCCCAAAGTTCTTGTACTTCAGTGTCTTCATCTTGAAGCAGAACTTGTTCAGGAATCCAACCGAGAATCATCCACAGATCGGTGCCAGGATTGCTGCCAGGGAAGTCGTAGCCTCCTCGTGCTTTCAAATATGCCTTCTCGAGCAGAGCAGGCCAGATCAGACTTGGATTGTTTCTGTCGAGAGTATGCAGCATTCGATGAGTCTTCGATACCGGTAGTCGGTCGTCAATTGTAACGTACCGATAGCAACCATTGAAGTTGAGTCGAATGATATATTTACCACTATCTGAAAAGACTGGTGCTTCCTGAGTGTCGTCGTGTGGATATATTCTTTTGTAGAGTAGTTTATCGTGGCCTTTCTCTTCTCTCGCAACAACAGCACAAAGACTGGCTACTACTGAGCAGTCCGTGGCCACGTCTTGAACAAGATCCAACGGGCGATCCGATTGCATAGTTGCTGGTCTAGCATCAGCGAGCAATGTGGGAGGCGGTAATGCATTTACAGCGTGTTTCCACTCGGAAAAAGACTTTCGCTGCTCAGCAGAGAGCTGCAAGTCCGGAGAGTCGATGTACTGGCCAGCCTCGCCGAATTCACCTTCACTACGGTGAAAATGTTTTGGTTCGGGAGCAGACGTCCAAGGAGGAAACTTAAAGCTGCGAAGTTTGGAGTTCTTGAGAAGTAGGATCTGCTCAGATTGAGTTAGTTCTCTCGAGGACTCTGGTTCGTTACGCGATTCGAGTATAGATTCGACAGGAGGTATGCGAGCAGTGGGTGTGGATCTGATCGTCAGGGTAGTGAGGAAGGACAAAGATTTGTCCTGTACTGGAGGCCAAGTTGAAGCCGCCTTGATTTCTTCTGCTCTAGAAAGAATATCGTTCCATTTGCGCTTGAGTTGGGTACGTTGGTTGTTGTCAGAAGCCATATTGAAGGCCTGCATCATAGTTTCAGCAGCCTTGATTGCCATGGACACTGCCTGTTCATGATCCAACTCTTTTTCAGCTTCAGTCATCAGATCCTTTGAACTGGTTAGCCATCCGATGTTCGACCAGTTTGTAGCGGGTGCATCAAACTTACCTGCGCCTGGACGCTGAGCCGATTCACGGTAAGGCGATCCGACTCCATACTCTACTCGACAAGCCAACAGTTAAGGAGTATCTGCTGATACTTTCTCCTGTCACAAGAAAGAAGAGTAGTTAGGTTATCAGAACGGCGCAGTCAGGTTCCGGCATGCATAACGGACGATCCAGCGAAAGAGAGTTGGGAAGTGACAAAAATGTAGAAACATCAAGCATGCAAATTCATTCTTGACGAACGCTGAAGTGCGCGGCTCTCATGGAAGTAAAATGCCAACACTCCAGTCGGCCTTTCTAAGGTAGGCAGTTGAACAAAAGATTATACGCCGTACGCAGGAGTTTCTGCACAGCCACATCTTCCGTCCATGTCGAATTCAGTTGGACTGATTGGAAGAACATGTTAAAGGTCCGCTCCACATGCACCCACCTTGCCTCAGCATTATGGAAAGCCGTTGACTTTATGGTGATTCTTTGGACTTCAGTACACGCAAAATGTCCATCGAAATGCTAATCAATCCTGATTTCCCCCTAATCGATAAGAGCACACCCCAGCTCATTTACAGACGCTTCGGAAGAGATTGCGGCGTGCGGGCGGCGGCAAAAGACCATGGCTGATATTATCCGAGGCATCTCGGGCCTGCTTAATGCCAGTATCGGCCGCAAGCCGGGTGAAAATGGGGACACAAAGCCACCCGTTCCTCCGTGATTTCTATAATTCCTTACTTTAAACATACTTCACCCTTTTATCTCTACACAATCCCTAATCAATCTTGCTCGATCCATGAGGAGGTAGTCTTTGTGTTGCGCTCTCCTCCGCTCTTCCGCTCCACCTCGACTTTCTGTCGTCATCTATCTTCGAGGGGCACCACCCTCCCCTTGTAGGCTCTTTGCCCCCCAACAGCCTTCAGTATCGTCCGACAAAGGCATGGCTGTTCAATCAAAGGTGGCTTCTTTGCCGCCATGGGGATATGCCGTCGCCGGAGCGACTGGCGCAGTTCTCGCCAACGCTTTGGTGTATCCGCTTGACATGTAAGCTAAGAGCTGAATCACGCGATTACGAGAAGATTCGGTTTTCTGATAGGCAATTCACAGCGTCAAGACCAGACTGCAGGTGCAGATCAAGAAAGCACCCAAACCCGGGTCAGCGCAACCCATCAACGACATCCATGCAGGTCATCACCACAAGCACTACAACGGCACATTGGACGCAATAACCAGTATTGTGGAAGAGGAGGGTATCAGTGGTCTCTATTCCGGCATGGCAGGGTGTCTTATCGGCGTCGCATCCACAAACTTTGCATACTTCTACTGGTACTCGATTGTTAGGTCGTTGTACCTCAGAACTCAGACGGTTGCCAAACCACCAGGCACAGCCATCGAACTGGGCCTGGGTGCCATTGCCGGAGCCCTTGCACAGCTTTTCACCATCCCAGTCTCCGTCGTCACCACACGACAACAGACGCAGCCGAAACACGATCGAAAAGGTCTCCTCGCCACAGCAAAGGAAGTCATAGACGGCGAGGATGGATGGAGAGGTCTTTGGAGAGGGTTGAAGGCCAGTTTGGTGCTTGTCATAAATCCTTCGATTACATACGGCGCCTATCAACGGTTAAAGGTGGTCTTGTTTCCAGATGAGGCTCAGCAATTGCGTCCTCACGAAGCATTCAGTGAGCCAAAACAATCTTGTAGGCACAGAGTTCCATTCTAACGCGAGTACAGTGCTTGGTGCATTATCCAAAGCCATGGCCACGTTTGCAACACAACCATTAATCGTCGCCAAAGTTGGCCTACAGTCCAGACCTCCGCCAGCACGTAACGGCAAGCCGTTCAAGAGCTTTATCGAAGTGATGGCGTTCATCATTGAGCATGAAGGCGTTATGAGTCTGTTCAAGGGCATTGCTCCACAATTGTTGAAGGGATTGCTCGTCCAAGGTATTCTGATGATGACCAAGGAGAGGTAAGATCTAATTTGAATTCCGACATGAACTTCTGCTAATTAACTTGCAGAATGGAACTAACCTTCATCCTGCTTTTCCGCTATTTAAAACAACTTCGGCAGACTCATCTCCGCAAGATCGCGGAGTTGGCGCAAGCGCGGGCAAAAAGAATATCACCCGTCCTCCTCAAATAAGCTGGCAGGTTTTCCGACGCGATTCGCACTTTTGTATATTGTTTCGAGTAGTTAAACTGGTTGTCGCGTGACGCTGGACACTATTGGGCTACAAGTTGGGCACGCATTGTTGTACTCTTGCATGTTTAGATTTCTGCTGCCCTGGCGTAGAGACACAATGGCCTTTAGAGCAATTCGAACTTGGTGTTTGTTGTAATCAAGGTAAATAATGACTCAATTACGGACAGCAGAGTTTTTGGGAGTGTTTGGAGGTGTGACGTGCCTTTGCTACCTATCACTGTCTTGTGATCGGGCATCTATTCCAAGCTCCGAGTGTTTGCCGGCCCGTAAACTTCCACCGAGTTCGCACGGCATCAACATCAAAACAGCTTCACCCTTGCTCCAAACAAATCTCTCCCAATCGTAAACCGACCTCTCCGCCAATCCAAAGCCATTGACCATGGCTTCTCGTATCCTTCTCGCGCGCGCATTCCGCCCTGCCACCACATCGCGGCTTTTGCCACAGTTTGGACTACAGCATCGGAGCTTCCAATCCTCCAGTAGATTACTGCAAGAGCAAACAGCTGCGGCACCAGTCAAGAGACCTGTTGGTGCATTCAGGGGAGGGTAAGCATTCCGTTCCATCCGCATATCTTTCATCCCAGCATCGCATGATAAGGTTTCACACTTTGCCCATAATCGAGCTTTGCTTTGGCGAAAGCGACGAAGATATCGAGTGGCAGGCAACCTTATGATAGTAGACAACGGCTAATATTGAGTGTCTAGGCTCTTCGGCTTCCTTCTCGGTGCCGTCTCAGCAGGCGCAGGAATGTACTACTATGTACTTGAGGAATACAGGGTATCGAATGAGCTGTTGACAGAGGATATTTACGTCAGTCACCTCCCTCCTAGGTCAAGCGGTCATAATTAGCTGATATCAGTGAACAGAATTTGCAAGCTACGGTGCAACGAGTAGAGAGTTACGTGCGGGTACTGGAAGACAAGGTTGAAGAATCATCGAAAAAGAAATAGGTGTATTTGGAGGGCGACTTTAGTGGAGGAGCGCAAATATGCATATCCCGTGGTTTGAAGATTCTGGAATAGCGGTGGACAGGTATTATGAAGCTCTTCGAATGCTATCGAATGTGATGTATAATATATTCAAGGCGTAGGATCAGGCGAATCACAATTTCTACTCGATGCTCTTGAAGACAAGGTGTGACTTCAAGTAGTATCAAACTCTCTGAATTCGAATAGCTGTGGAGCCAATCCATCATTCTTAGCTTGTTATTGCTTCACGGCCAGTGTACGCTATGATCAACGCACTTCAACTAGCTCTGGTCCGAGCTACAACACCTACTCGAATTATATCCAATTGTGGTAATCATAGAGCCAATGCTATGGGCTTACTAGCTCCACAGATCTGACATCGACCATAGTCACCCATGTTGATATAAGTCCCATCTCGACATGCAAGGCTCTGGCATCGCCAATGGTTTGGCATTTTGTCGGGTCGTAGAACATTCGAACAAGCCGTACACATTATGGAGTCCGTATCATTCGCTAGTGAGCAAATTCCACATGTCAGAGAATCGTCTTGCCGTGGTTTGAGATTGATGATCGGATCCTTATTAACAACTGATTGGATTTTAGGTTTCGCAGTCGATCTATCTCCGTTTGCGTTCTTGGTCGCATTCCTGCGGTTCTCAGTTTCAGACTCGCTCTCCGTCGAAATATCTTCCTCTTTGATCTTAAGTTGAGCTGGTTGAATGTCTTTGGTAAAATGCCGTTCTTGATTTGTGGTGTTCAAGGAAGTATCAGCTCCGTCGTCAAAATCAGCAAGCAACATTTCTTCCATCTCTTGCTTCACATCTTCATCTCGTACGTCTTCGCCGTCACAGACTCTGACGAAACTGTGGCCCAAGGCGTCAGTTGCGAGCTCGATGTTACCGTTGCCTGTGCCGTCTTCATCAGATGGTGGCCATTCGTATTCAGAATCAGTTTCACTGTCGCTTAGTTCCTCTTTCTTGATCTTTTCTTCCTTTGCTTTCTCGAACCTCGCAAGAGCTGCAGCAGCTCTAAGTTCGCGACCACGAGCACTTCTTGCGACTTTTGGTTTACCCTTTGTCTGCTTACCGGCCTCTAACTTCACTTTTGTGTTCTCGTCCGCACCCAAAGTTACGCCACCAGTGCCAAACTTCTTTAATATCCTTCTTTGTTGTCTTTCTGCGTAACTGAGCTGTGGCTTCTCTGACCCATCTCTCTTCCTCTTCTGTCCTCTTCGCCTGTACGTCCCTCCACAGATGCTCTCCGGTAACAAACTATGATCTGGCATTCGACTAATTGTGAAGGCACCACCATCCAGGCTCCTTCCTCTACCCCAAAGGCCTTCTCCAGTGTATCTCTTCGACCACAGAACCTTCAGCTCAACAGCGTATTGATTCCGTACCTCCCAGAAAAATTTAGAATGGTTCATCTGTTTGCAGTGCGCTAGCTCATGTACCATGACCATTTGTACGTGCCTCAGCGGAAGCCATCTCCCGCTCCGGTCTTTGATTACAAGCTGGATGACTTCGCCAGCGTTGAAGTTCCGGCCTGCAAATTCGGGGTTTGGCGGAAATTCTTCAAGGGACTGCACGTAAATGTGGTTGGACTTCATGATCGGGTACATTATGGCGGCGATTACGGACAGGTATTCTTCGGCTTCGCGGGAAGAGGACGTCGAGAGTGGCTTGATGAAGTTGATGTGAGGATTTGGGCGCGTTGTGCGCTCGTTGAGCCGCTCGAACCCAAGAGGCATCTTAAAGGAGTTGCAACGCGAGCATTTGATATGAAGGAAGATTTGGATGACCTGTGAGGAATATGAAAGATGGTGGGGGTCAAGATGATGTTTGCAGAATCAACGGCACTAAGGAATCGCGAATCGACGCTCCGTTTCGCGCTCTCACGTGAAGCTCTTTCAACCCAAATGCTCGCCATCCAAACCAATTCATCCAACGCAGCAAGCACAGAATAATAAGAGAGCTAGCCTTGATATCAGATCAAATCCAAAAAATACTTAAAATCTCTTAATTCTATATGGTATTGACATAGGTTGAAAATGCTAGGCAAGGCTGAAGCGGAATATCGGCGGAATTGATCCCGACTTCTCGTCATTTATTTTTCAACATGCAAATTGTTCTGCTTCGCATCCACCCGTCCCTTCGCATTTCGCCCCTCTGCGATGCCCGAACGAGTCCGAACGCTCTTCGATGACAAGGGCAACACTCTATCACCGACCAAAAGCCATGTCTCTCCAAATCCAATCTCGAATGCGCAAAGCGTCACAACGAATAGGAAGCGGAAACGCACAGATAACTCCATAGATTCACAACCTCAACCTCCAGCGCAGACTATTCCAGATCAACCGTCTCACTTTGAGGCAAAGATATCTCCAAAGACCACCGTCACAAAATTACATGGCTCCAATGCAAGAACTCCTCCGAACCGGCCCACCGCCCAACCCTCTCAAAAACCTTCACCCTCTCTCCGCACCAAAGCAGAAGCGCTCCTCGCGACGCGCAAAACCCTCCCAATATGGCCTCACCAGGGCGCGATTCGCAGGGCGCTCCGGCAGCGACCCGTGCTGCTGGTAGTGGGCGAGACGGGGTCAGGCAAAAGCACGCAAGTGCCGCAGTTCCTGCTGGCGGAGAGCTACACGCAGGGCGACGGGTCCGGCGCCGGCAACATGGTGGCGGTGACGCAGCCGCGGCGCGTGGCGGCCGTCAGTCTGGCGCGCCGCGTCGCAGACGAGATGGGCAGCACGCTCGGCGCTGCGAGTCCGGCGTCGCGCGTGGGCTACTCCGTTCGCTTTGATCTGAATATGCCGAGGGGTGGCCGCAACTGTCGCGTGAAGTTTTTGACCGAGGGCATGATGCTCAATGAGATGTTGGGGGATCCGTGGCTGCGCAAGTATGCCGTTGTTGTGGTGGATGAAGTGCACGAGAGGAGTGTCAATGTGGATTTGATTTTGGGATTTCTGAGAAATATCATTACGTCTGATCTTAGTGGCAGAGACGGGAGGCCGCTTAAGGTGGTGGTTATGAGTGCCACAGCTGACGTCGAGGCTCTACAGCGGTTCTTCGAAGATGGCTTTAAAGAGAAAGAGAATGGACAGCACCAAGATGAATCAGAAGCTTCTTGGTCAGGTATCTCATCGAATGGAGACGATGCTGAAAGTTCAACGGAGAAGAAGAGTCCCGTTCTTTCTACAGAAGTGAATGGCAATTCGATGAGCAACAACGTCGAAGAAGGAAAACACACTTCCATCATCCGCATCGAAGGCCGCCAACATCCCGTAAGCATTCACTACCTACCTTCACCAACCTCCGACTACCTTGAAAAGGCACTTCTCACAATCTTCGACATCCACTACCGCACTCCGCTTCCAGGCGACATCCTCGTGTTCCTAACCGGCCAAGACACAATCGAATCGCTGGAGCGCCTCGTGCGCGAGTACGCCGCGCTCCTCCCACCGGAAGCACCACGGCTGCTCGTGCTCCCGCTGTTCGCGGCGCTGCCGCAAGCCGCGCAAACGCGGGTCTTCCAGCCGGCGCCGACGCCGCGCACCCGCAAAGTGATCCTGGCGACGAACATCGCGGAGACCTCCGTGACGGTGCCGGGCGTGCGCCACGTCGTGGACAGCGGCAAAGCGAAGGAGCGACGGTTCCGCGCGGCGCTGGGGCTCGACTCGCTGCTGGAGCGGGCGGTCAGCGCGGCGAGCGCGGTGCAGCGCGCCGGCCGCGCCGGCCGCGACGCCCCCGGGTCGTGCTGGCGCCTCTATACGCGCGCTGCGTTCGAGGCGATGGCGCCGCGCGCTGTGCCGGAGGTCCTCCGCTGCGACGTCACCGATGCGCTGCTCGCGCTCAAGGCACGCGGCGTCGACGATGTGCTGGCGTTCCCGCTGCTCGATAGACCGCCGCGGCAGGCTCTCGAGAAGGCGCTAGTGCTGCTGCTTAGGCTTGGCGCGCTGGGTGAGGATGGTCGCGTCACGGATGTGGGACGGCGGATGGCCGGAATGCCGCTTAGTCCGAGTCTGGCGCGGTGCTTAATTGAGAGTGAGAAGATGGGTGTTGTGGGAGAGGTCGTAGATGTGATTGCGGCGCTGAGCGTCGAGAATGTGTTTGTTATGGTTGCGACTGAGGATGAGAGGGAGGAAGTCGGAGAGAAGAGGAGAGAGTTGCTCAGGAGGGAAGGCGATCATTTGACGCTCCTGGCAGCCGTGCGAGCATACGCGGCCGAGAAGACGGATCGCAAGGCTTGGAGTGAACGATACGGTGTGCGGCATCGGGCGATGCAGAACGTTATGAATGTCTGCAAGCAGCTACGAGCGACCATGGGAGTAACCGAGCAGACAGATGAGGCTCTAGACAGTGGGAACAACATAGAAGCCAAGAACGAGACTATACTTCAGTGTCTCTTAAAAGGCTTCGCCATGAACACGGCACGGCTAGTGCCTGATGGGAGCTATAAAACGTTTGTGGGAAACCAGACAGTAGCTATTCACCCGTCAAGTGTTCTCTTCGGGAAGAAGGTTGAGGCAATTGTGTTTTCAGAATACGTTTACACGAATAAGAGTTACGCGCGGAATGTTAGTGCGGTACGTCTACGGTGGATTGAGGAAGCACTTGTGGGGAAATGATGGACGTAGTTGAAGATCTCGATATAGCCCTCAAAAGCGCCGCATCTATTACCCAGAAAGTAGCGTTTATGCAGGATATCAATAAGTAGCAAATGACTCAATTGTGAATTTATTAGCTTACTTTATCGTGCATTTGATTTCATCAGATTTTGGCCCAGTGGGTGCGAAGTCTGCCTCGCCGCGTTGGCTTGTTTCCACCTGCGAAATAACCCCCCACTTGTGTACAGTTCACAACTCCAACAACGGAAACCCGCCACTTTCTTCGTACTCTTGTCGTTCTATTGAATTGCAATGCCTCCAACGAATTCCTCCTCTGGGGATGCTGGCTCCTCCTCTAGTACTGTTGGTCATGCCTCGACCGGCGTCGCTTGGCAAGTCGACCTCGCAAAGCTCACCAGCCTTGTAACGCGAGTTGGCATGGAAGGACTTAAAAAACTTCAACTCAGCGGAATCGATATTCATACTATTGGGTGTATCCTCGCTTTAGGTGAAGCTACGCCGGCTTGCATCGAGTTTCGCTCTCTTCTGCAGAAATCCCGCCGGGAACAACGCAGAGAGAGCCCCACAACGTCGTTGAATATGGCTGCGGTACTAATTTTGTCATCGATGAACTGTTGAAAACGCGAGCGGGAGAGAACGTCCTCGCACTCTTTTCAGCGGTAGCGTCAGTCTATGAGGACGACTTCGGCACTGTTATCACCGCATTGTATGACCGACTCAAGATGCCATCACACAGCACTCCGAGTCTTAGTCAACTGGAAAAACTTCGTTCTTTATGTCTGTCTTTGGTCAGAAAAATGAGCTTCAAGGATCAATTGGCAGAGACGTACCACTGGATCAATGCAGAATTTATCCGTCGCAAATACGAAATGAGCAAAGCATTTCCAGACCCAAGGACTGTTGCTGAACTGGTTATGACGCTCAACGACCTTGCTAAAGCAGCTGACCAGCGTAAAAATAAGCTTGTATATTACGGGACCCGTGGTGCCGCTTGGGTGATGGTCTATAGTTGGATGATTCTGCGATTACCGGTTTGCCTTGTGCTGAATGACGGGAAAACGCACCCTGTTCAACAAGGCACAACTTACAGCTCATGTCCGGTGATTCTATATCCGGAAGTTGAGGGACCATCTAGCATCTGGCAATCCATCGATAAACCCTCGGATGTCATTGTTCTTGGGTCCGATGAATTCTACGAGAACCGCGCTCTGGCATTCAGCGTTAGCAACTGGCAAATATCATGTGGAGCAGAAGGCGCTGATGTTATTAAGTTGATGTGTGGATGGGACATTTCAAACCGCCAAGAGCTTGGGAATATCATCTACACCATTGCCCATGAATATATTCAGTTTCGCATGATGCTCCATGTCACCGCCGGGACAAATGAGGGTGTGCAAACGCCGCAGCTTGAGCACACCTATGTTGGTCGCAATATGGATACAGTTTCAACTGCGTTGGAGCGCGTACTTATGACTTTCGGTCTACCAGGAAACTTCTGCCGAATTCCAGGTTGGCGGAAAAGGCATTTTGCGAGAACGCAGCCAACAGATGCAGGAAATTATAACTGGCAACTCATAGATCTCGACATGTATTCGCGGATGATATCGTACGTGGGCGAAATACATGAACATTGCAATCATCAAAAATTACGACCTCTGGAAATGAAAATTTCGCCTCTGTTTTGTCTTCAATGCCGAATGCTCGCAGTCGTTGTCACCGTCGCATATATCTCATCCACTCTGGCGTTCACAGATTGGGCAGACCACTTCAAAATGCTCTCAAGCACTTTCTTCAGAACAGTCGATGGAGAGAATTTTGCTGTCACGTTTCCAGGTTTCTCTGAACTCGTCGATTGGGAGCCTGGGAGGAGACCTGGCGCTATTGACCCCACGGAGACGAGTGACCTAGCTCTCGACCACGTCTCGTTAGCACGGCAAGTTTGTAAACTTTGCAGTGGGAGTTTACATGCTGAAGATATCATTACTTCTAATCAACACAAATTTCTCGGATTGAATATCGACGGGATGCTCCTGATCCTTTACCGTGCGATAGAGACAACCCTTCTCCCGGGTCCAGTGCTTGTTGTCCGTGAAGGAGATTTCAGCTTTATGGAGATTGTCGACCGGTATTAAGCGGAAATGATCTTAGAGCGCTGGAAGATTATCACGACGAGGAGCAGCTTTTCGACACTATGGCCCCTTGGAATAAGTTCGCTAATCACTTGCGTCTTTCGGTAACAGCGACGCTTCTGAAAGAATCCATTCAGCTAAATTACCGATTGGATTACTTCCACACGGATGGCAGTCGCAAGAATCACACCCTCAGCGCATACATTCCAATTTTACAGATTCCACAAGGATTGGATTGGCTCTACGTCACTAGTGCGTGCCAACATTCAGCGAGACGTCCGGTGAATGTTACCAAAGTTGCAGTGAACGATGACTTTGGTCTTCCTCTGTCAGCATGGAGCGATGACACCAATGGACTGTGGCTCATTCATGCAGCTATTTTGTCGTATATGGCTCCGAATTTCAGTGGAATGTCGGATCCTGTTTGCTATTATTTGCCAGTGGCAAATAATCACTTAGCTCAATGGGCTGCGACTGCCAGTCTGATTGACAAGATAGGAGTCGACGCCCAGAGTAAGATCGACAGCGTGGCCATTTTGCAGGATAAAGCGTGTCTGGCTTGTACAAGAGATCAAGCCAAACAGTGGAAGTGTTTCACCGGTGGGAGAATATTCATACTTTCAGGACACTTAAGATAAGTCATCATTCCGACAGTGGAACTCGCGTCAATGGCGGTGCCAGTCCAACTAAGCTACGACGGGGCTGTGGTCACTTTGGCCATTATTCACCCGTTGATCGCAATCAAAATCGACGCTTTCCACTTCGGAGACTGCCCAGAATTTAACAATGCCACCTCCAAGCAAAGCAGGAATAGAGATAGGTTGAAAGGAGATTTCAGCCTTCTAGACTCCGGATTGTGAGATCGCAATGCTCTCTGAAACCGGTGGAGTACACTTCAAGTTGGTCGTCGCCAAATCACCTGACCCTAAGGTAAGATGCTGACTCTCCGCTCAGTCTTCGACCTCCCGAGGCTCAACAAGAAACCGCCTGCAGATACTGTTACAAGTGTTCTCTCATGGATTGAGACGAAACCCACGCCCATCCAAGGGACTCAGGTTGGCACTCCCCTGGCTATGAATGGCGAAGATAGTGCCGGTCTGCGTCTTGTAATGAGAATTCCTAACAAGAATATTATCCAATACTTGACGTCCATCATTTCCAGTCAATTGAAGTGGATTGAAGACGAGAAACAAAGGGAGCAAATATGGAGATGAGCAAGCAAGAGGCTCAAGGCGGAAGCCGCTGGATTCGGGGGTTCACTTGTCATCAGATTTTTACTAGTTTATTCGATCCTAGTCATCATACGCGGTTCTTTCAAGTACTCCAAGAAACCCTGGTTTCTACCCTGTATCAAAGAGATCCAAACTCCGTTGTAAACGACTTCTTCTGGAGCACAGGAACTTGGAAGAGAAATAGAGATTATAGAAAGGTAATATATAAATATGTAATCACTACTATGTAAAAGCCCTTAGCTCGCGTTGCCGCCCCTTCCTTGGATCTTGTGGAGCGCGTCGCCGTAGCCTCCTCCTTGCTTGTTGACGTCGGCGCCGTTGTCGAGCAGCAGCTTCACGACTTGCCCATGGCCTCCAGCTGAAGCTGCCTGAAGCGCATTGGCATACGATCCTTCTTGCGCGTTGATGTCGGCACCCTTTTCGAGTAGTTGCTGAACTGTGAACCTCAGGCCCTGGAGACTTGCATAATAAAGTGGCGATTTCGGCGGCGAATTCGGCCCAGGGCGTGGATCTGGATTCCATAGTGCGTCAAATTCATATGAACGACGCCAAATTGGATATGCAGTTTTGTTTTCAAAAAACGTCAAGACGCTCACTTGGACGTCATCCAGAGTCTCCGCGAGTCTGGCATGGTCCATCCAGTATCGTGCCGAGTACCGTGCCAGCGGAAAAGCTGCGTCAATTTTGGAAATTTGACTGTCGTGATCCAAACACATGAGGTAGGTCAAACAAACCAGTGTTATGCAGCCTCTAGCATTGGCTTCCGAGAACTTGTACTGAAAAGGCTCTACGAGCTTGCTGGACGTTAGATATTCCTTGACTGAAAAATGGGCTAACTGCAGTTCTCTGAGCTTTTTTGTGCCATCCTCCCTTGTTACGAGAGACACCAAGCTCGAGCAAAAGCTTGTGATTTCCTCGGGACATGGCAATTTATATATCGCATCAAATCCACCTCCCGAACCAGGCGAACTGCGATTGCATCCACTGCTTCCTCAATGGTCGAGGGTCGCTCTGAATAGGTAAGGAACTGGAGTAGTCGTATCGCCTTTTCCCTGCGCTGCTCCGGAATGCTGTATAGAATTCGAGAGTATGTGACGTCCAAGGTAGGAGGTAAAGAATTCAGAGCATGCTGTACCTCATCGTAATCTAAACAACGCCCAAGCATGTCAAGCTGGCATGCTGCCTACCTGAACCTGTTGCAGGAATGAGTCTTCTACTTGCTAGAAACGAATGAATGATGGGTAGGTAATAGAATCTAGAGATCTCACATTCCATCAGCCTCCCTGCAGACTACCGATCCGATCTCTTCTAGTACAGATGGCCTCGCAGCCCATCTTCTCCGGTATTCTCTGCTACCTTCAAGTCTTGCACGAACGTATGATCGTATATCTGCATTAACGGCATCACTGTCAATATTAACGCGACCTCTGTCGTGAATCCATTCACTTAAAGCAGACTCGAGCTCTTGTTCTTGTCTGCTTGTAGCTATAAGTTAAACATTCGTGAATTCGCAGGCGGACAGAGTTTTCAGCCACTTCAGTAATTCGGTTCTATTGGAGCAGTCGTCTAGAGAATCTAATACGATCTGGACTCTCTTAGGAAGCCGCATCATAGTGTTGACACACCTTGAGAGTGAATCGGTCGTCGGTTGCTTTTGACCATCCTCGTGTGATGCAAATAGGCTCTCAAGTACCTTGTGACAATCGGCATATCGCGCATATAGCTGAGAAGCGAGTGAACGTAACAGATTGTCTAGTTACCGTTTGTCTTGATGGCTGAAAGCAAAGAAGAAGTCCAGAACAATACAAGAGTCCGTTTGGACGCCGTTCAGGTCATCATGGATCGTTGAGGTGAGAACTGTTTTGCCACAGCCCGTTAATCCTCGCAACCACAGATGCCTTCGCAATCCTGATTTCCATTCGACAAAAGGCTTTTTTGTAAGGAACCAACTGCCCGTTCCAGGATGTCGGGTCTTCTTCGCCTCATTGAAGTTGGTTGACGTATCGGAAGAGGAGAGCCATTTCTTGACTTTATTAGAATAGCTGTCTGACTTCAAACTTTCGACTCCCATCTTTGTGTCACTTGTTATAGAGTGAATGTTCTTGATATCCTCACCTACTTCGCGACTATTAATGAATTGTTTTCTTGCAAACACCAAGGAACTAACTCGATCTGAGCACATCCAGGGCCTTTTGTGCCTCCTGAAGGTCCTTGATAGGAACGTAGCTGAGGAGCTCTTTTCCGTAAGCAGCTGCGGTAGCGGAAGCATATCGTTACCACCAATAATTCTTGTGTGAATCAGCGTAATCGCAAATGCCCCTAATGACGAGACATGGAAAGTGATTCATGAGGCCAGCAGCTTCCATCTCGAAGCAGATGCATTCCTCGCCGACATCCTTAACAATCTGATCCCGGGTAGCGGCATCCTTTACCAGTATGTTTCCAGATGCGATGATGCCGTAATGAATCTCTGGGTCCGTGGAGTCCCGTGCATCGCGCTGCACTTCTTCCTTTGCGTCGCAGGCATGGCAGTCATGCCCGCCTACATGAACATAAGATGAATTGAAGAGACGGTCGTTCCCGAATTCTTGATGGACATATCCATCTTGTCCTTTGCAGCTTTTAGTCGTCCGAGCTTTTCTCCGTGGCATGGCCCTGAGGAATTCTGACACTCTAGATTCCCCTAGTTCATGTTCCGCCTGCAAGTTTGCCAGTGCACTGAGAAGCACCTGCGGCGGCATGCTGAGGAAGTCTTTCCGTTCTCTTTTTTGATTAGGCTTCGCCTTTCCTAAGTCATACTGAATTACTCCTCCAGAAGTCCATTCTGGCCGGCTAACGACGATGTCACCCAGCCGGATGTCACGACCGTGGTCGGGTCGCGCGATGCCGCCACCGATTCCCACCATCAGGCCGATTCTAATCTGCGGCAGGGATGAGAGCAGATTCGATGCCGTAGTGGCAGCAGGAGTTGTTCCATACAATCTTGCAGGAAGCGAAGCAATCACAACATTGTGCTCGCCCATCCTACCCTAGGTATATGCACTTGTGTCGGCCTGATGCTGGATGAAGCCGCGCGGCTTATCGTGGCGTTCATCAAGCATCGCAGTGGCCGCGGCACGTTCGATGGGTAGGGCAGCGATCCATCCGACAGTGTATTGATCACGGCTGTCCAAAGCCTTGAGAGTCGTCATGGTTGGAAATTTGAGTAGCGGATCTTAATCAGCACAGGTTTTCCGTCGTGGATTTACATGGGCTAGATTCTGGTAAATGAATTCGCTAAGAGTTACCAGTAGAAGCTCCTGAATTGAGATATCGTGAACTTTGTTCAGACACTTCGCAGTCATCGGGCGAGGTATCAGGTAGGAGTCACGCTGCAGAAAAAGTCAGCCTCCAGGCAACGCCGCATGAAGACACAGCCGCGCGCATCAAAGTATTGTCGCACGCTCCTTAGTGGACACTCTGCTCGAGTTTAGAGTTTAGCCTCCAGGAAGCCTCTAGGACCAGAGAATACCCGACAGGCCCAGTAAGCTTGATACAATGGCACTTTTGATGCGTGCCTCTGTACAAATAACCCCGTTCGTAAATGTGGATAGTTATGCGTGTGCTACGTTTTGTGTCGCTAGTCGTACCTCTAACTACCTATTTTTGGTTGGTAGAGTAGACCAAATTAAGACAGAAGCTCGTAATTAGAAGCGAGTCTAAAAGACTGTTTGCGCGCAAAAGCCGGACACCTGATTGTGCAAGCGGCAGTAGAGATTGCCACGCTGGTGCCTCACATGTCTCAAAGATTGGCAGCACTTGGTGGCTGTTCGAACGTTGGATTGTTTCAGCGCACGGTAGAGAAAGTGGGAAAAAGCAATGAGGCCGAGGCGACGTCATAATGGCAAATGCAAGGCGGTGGAAGTGGCATGACCATGGGCAATTCGCCGCAGAGACAAGGTGCAGAGCATGCATCTTTTAACATGGGCATTCCACCCCGAGCAAAAGCCGTAACTGCAATAACATCCCGATGCTGGAGGGAAGTAGCAATGGGTTCGTTGATTGTGGAGCGGGATGGCTGATAATAATCCGAGGATGGGGCGGTTTTTGCCCTCTCGTATGTACGATACTAGGTAGTGTATGCAATGGATTTGTACATCAGTCGGAGCAGCAGCAGATCCGCCCGTTGCATTACAACGCAGCCAGTGACATGTCCAAGTTGACTTTCTTTCAATAAATCGACTGGACCTGTATGGCAGGCGGTAGGTGGGCGCTTGCCAGGAGAGATTGCGTATCTTGCCGTATACATGCAGGCCGTGCAGCAGAACTACCAGGGCTTTACAGGGCATGATAAGCCTATGGCCGTCTACGACCGGAGGGGTCAAGCTGCGACTCAACCGGGCAAAAGCTTCGAAGCCGGCCCGCCACTAATCTAACTCGATGGCCCCAGAGTTGCATATTGCACTGGTCGACTTGCTGAGGCCCGATTGCTGCTGATTGCTGCCGATTGCTGCTGATTTGCGAGCCGGTGGAGTTCGAAGTTGCAATCACCACCTGCTGCGCTCGCACCCGCCACTGGCAACTGCAGCCTCCATCCCACTAATCAGGTTGCTGAGCTTTGAGGCCACCACGCTCCACTAATTACCTGCGCCAGCCTCTTCTTCATACACCATCCACGCATCCTGCTCTACAACACCTCACCTCACCTTACTCTACACCCTCACCTCGCCTTGTGTTCTGTTTGCTCACGCCGCTCGAACCCAGACTGCTCGAGCGAATTCCCTTCGTTTTGCTGTTGACAATTGGCCAACCTGCGCCCAATTCCTGGTTGGCCGTCCAAATTGCATCTCGTAACCGCTGCTGCCACCGGCCTACGTCGGCCGTTGAGCTCGGCAGCTTTCCCACCCGCGCGCCCACTTCACCGCGCTGTCCCGCACGTCTGCAAATCAACTCACACCGGATTCTTTGATCTAGATCAAAGTGCTTTGATCTGCCACAGATCATAAACAAAAATCCTGTCGGTCGCTTCCTGCTTCTCAAACTCAGCTTCGTTACATCACCATCCTCAACCTCATCCTTCTCATCCTCCCACCAATTGCTACTCCACGAACAAGCTCGACCTCGTCCCTGCTCTCTCAGTAGAGCTCCCTCACCATGCCTCGGCCGTCCTTCCTCGACTCTCTCCGTCGTAGGTCCTTCCGCCGTAGTCCATCCCAATCTCGTGCCAGCAGCACTGTCGCTGTGAACACCGTCGAACCAATCCCTGCCAACACCAATGGTAACTACAATCCGAGTATCAATGGCGCCACTGATATATCGGTGAATGGCCATACCACACCGGCTTCCTCTCAAGCTTTCGAGAACGGCTCTAGCCTTACCATCGACACTCCAGAGTCTAACAGCGGGTCACCTAGCGAGGTGTCCTCGTCGGAGATCAACACCACCCAAGCTCCTCAAACCAACGGAGTCCGTCAATCCAATGGTAGCCGTCCGGCTGTCAACAACAACATCCGCACTTCTATATACTCTGGCGTGAGTGGGATCCGTTTGGATTTGTATCACGAGGAACACCCGATGAGTGTTGACCCTGAAGATAGAGCTTTCCCGAATCACCCGTCGCCTTCACGTCTCCTCTTGCGCCGCGACTTGTCAACCTGGGGCCCAGATCATGGGTACACTATAGACTTTCATGTAACTTTTCTCGATGATGCTTACTCTATGCAGGTCTACCAGCAGGTCATTCTCTTGACTGGCCGTATCGGTGACGACAACAACAACACCCGAAGTGGCACTCTCGTCACCCACCACAACCAGAACTTTCTGCCTCCCATGCACTCACGTGTGGTCGAGTCTCAGTTCAAGCAAATGATCCGTCTCCAACCTGGACCCAACTTCATTCGCATCGACTACCATCCGGACCCTCGTGGCTCCATGCCATCCGTCACTTCTCCTGTTCATTCATCCACCATCACCATTCACTGCATGCCTGCCTCCTTCGCTCCACCACTTCACCTCGCTATTCTTGTGGCCAGCGACTCGAACGAGACCTTCGACGCCGTTCCGGGTCGCGTTCAACTCGAAGGTAACGACCTATCGGTCGCAGTTAGAAAGTACCGCATGGCTGGATACCTGTGGCAAGCTTTTACTGCTGAGAACATGAGGCGCAACAACTTCGGACTCCGTACCTTCCGCTTCGAAGAGGAGTGGCAGCCAACTACCTTGACATACAATCCAGCTTATGCAAACCGCCACTGTCCCGAAGCAAAGGTCCACATCATCCGACTGAAGCAGACCATGGATGAGATCCGCAGCATGCAATATGCGCAGCAAAATAAGGATGCTAAGAAGAAGGGTGAGCTTTTCGACATCGCCTTGAAAACTTGCCACGAGTACTTCAATCCTCAAGGGAACCAGACTCACTACGTCGCTGCCATGTACCTCGATTCTTATTGGGATCCAGTTACCAAGGTCATTCGTGGTCATGCTGCTCTTGGTGGAGGCGACGGTCAAATTCAGCTCGCCATCTTCGGTTCTCACTGCCTTCAAAGCTACCCGGCTAGCCTTGATCAAGTCAACGAAGCCTTCATGGACGCTACTCGCACCGACTTGAATTTCGTCGGCAATGACTGTGGCAATTGTGGCAGTAGCTGGGAGGCCGCCAACGTTGGCATTGCTGCACATTTGCACGAAGTCGGTCATCTTCTCGGCTGCCCGCATCAGGAGAGCGGCATTATGCTTAGTGACTATTTCGGATTCAGCCGAACTTTCTGCACTTGGGAGCCTTTTGCGACTCGCACCGGCCAACGCGCTCATGCCATCACCGATCGTGCTCAAGAGAGCCACTGGCATCGTCTAGACTGCCTGCGCTTCCGCTTCCATCCTGCTTTCCTGCGCCCTGGTGATCATCCCATTCCAGAGGACACAGTGCAAGCATGGCCCGTTGACAGGGCTATTATTCTGACCTCTTCTGCTGGCATTGCTTGGATCGAGTATTTCGGTGATGGCGATGATCTCTGCCGTCACTACGTTGAGTACTACAACGTCGAGACTCATTCCGGCCCGAAGCAGCTCAAATTGCCACTTGACAGACTGAGAGCAGATTTGCCGGACCATCTGAAGAATTCGAAGCGCATCCGTCTTGAGATCTACTCCATGGGTCTCAATGGACACTGTACTGTTGATGATGTCTACGACTTCGTTGCCAACAATAAGATCAGACTTGGTGGACCCAATACCATCCAGAACAGGCTTTCAAATGGTTTTACTGGCACAGCCTTGGCTTTCCGTGGCAAGAAGCATGGTTGGTCTCAGCTTGAAGGCAGCCAACCTGAACAAGTGATTTTCTTGTCCATTGGAGACCTCACTAAAGTCATGACTGCCATCATTGTCTATCATGGTGACATGGTTGATGGACTTGAGTTCGTGTATGCGGATGGTGAAACGCAGCTTTTCGGCAAACGTGGCGGTAGGCCTGGCGGTACGGAGTTCAAGCTTGATACACGCCTTGGTGAGCAGCTCTTTGGCTTTTATGTTCGAGCTGGACAATGGATTGATGGTATCCAAATCTGGACCACCCGCAACCGCAAGAGTGAGATGTTTGGCAATGCTACGGGCGGCTCTGGGTAAGTTAATATCAATTTCATGGAAAGCAATTTACTAACTTGTTAATAGACATCTCGTCACCCCTCCACTGGGTTACAACGTTGCGGGAGTCGCAGGCTCTTGCGGTCCATGGCTCGATGGTCTTCAACTTATCATCACTCGTTGAACCGGACAAGTTCATTGATCGCCGAAGTCGAATTCACAGTATCAACAACATTTACACGTTATCTAAGCCACCATATATCGGATTCTCGCAGCACATGCTGTTATCGGAGAAATGAAGCAGTCATGCTCAATTGTGACAAGCTAGTCATGTCATAACCACTAGCGAAAGCTAATAATTCCCATTCCACGACACCATGACTGACTAAAAAGACATTCATATCCCTACCTAAGCAACCTCAACACTTACGGCTCAATTTAATTTCCCATTTCTGGACGACAAGCGTGTCTCTGCGTACGCAGTCGACACCATCATTTCCGACATCATTTCATATTCCGTACATCACGACATCATTGTCAATACCCCAGTACACGAAAACGGACGGATGGGATTTATGCATACACACATGCGGCTAGGAAGCCAGCATTGGATCGGCGTTCGGAAACATATCTTCGACTTTCTCGGGGCGCAGGTTTGCGCTTGCACTTGATGGGCGAGGTACACTCATTACCAGGAAATGCAAGGGAAGGATAGCATTTTCCCGGTAGGCCTTATCAGGTGCCTGACTTGACACGAGCAATAGAGAAGCGGATATCGTCCTGGGGATATTTAATGGAGCTCATTCTGCGTTCGAGACGCTTCCGCCTGAAACTTGTAGTAGGGCGGCTCGAGTTGCTATGCATTGGGTTTGTGGAACGATCCCTATGGCCCGCTGGTAATAAAGCTCGGAGAGCGGCTGGATCGCCAGCACTTGCGGAGGCTAATGTAGCTAATGTGTAACACAAATTTGGTTCCCCTGTAAATCAATCGATGCTTCAAAACGAGAAATGTGAGGTTCTTGAGTTCAGTATAAGCACTCAGTGATATGGCGGGTTGATGATTGAAAGGCGAACTATATTCACAGATTCGCCTGCTATGATTTTTGCACCAAGTGCCCATGCCATCTTGCCCAACGCCATCGTATCAAATATGTACAGTCCAGTATCTCTGCCACCACTCGATCACTCCATCTACTTCGTGACGTCCTTCGGCGTGACCGCAAACGTCGGCCGCACAAATCTAGAACACCGTTAGCACACGCAACTCCAATCGCACTCCAGCATCCCAGCAGCCGAGCGCCAGCACACAAAACTCACCGATCGCTGTTGTACACCTTCGTCTTGCTGCCCAGCAGCTCCTCCTCGCGCGCCTGGTCAGCCAAGTGGCGGCGCAGCTGGTCGCGGTCCTCTTCCGCCTGCAGCAAAGGGATGAGGTGAATGCGGGCCCACATCTTCTCGCGGGCGAGCTCACTGTGCGAACGTCAGCATTCAGTTCATCGGGGCCCGCCCACCCATCGCGCACGTCTCCGGCGGCGCCGCAGCGCAGCTCGCGAAAGACGATATGAACCGAAGGAGGAATAGGTACGTACTTGGCCTCGCGGATGCCCCGCCCGTACACCCAGAAGCCGTAGCCCATCAGCGCCGCCATGCCGGCGAGGTACACCGCCGGCCGGAACCCGCGCGCCGGCAGGTTGCGCTTGTACTGCACCGCCGAGTAGCCGCCCACCGGCGGCATGTCCTGAGGCATTGTGGTTGGAGGGGAGGCCGATGGAGTGGAGGTGCGATTGGCGGTTTGTTGGCGGGTTGGGTGCGTTGGTGGTACTTGGTGGAGTGGGAGCTGCGAGCTCGAGTGAGGTGCGCTCGGCGGATCTTCGGGTGCGTTGGGGGAGGGTTTTTTGGGCGGCAGAGATGATGGAGCTGGTCGGCGGATTTATTGGCGTGTGAACCCACAGTTTATGAAAAGTGATTGAGATCTTATGCTGTCTCGAAAAAGTTGGTTTCAAGATTCTCTGTCGAAGAATTGGAATTTGCAACCATTATCTGGCACCTCGTGTTTGTTCACTGAACCCACATCATAAGGAGTCAGGCCAATTTTGCAGAATGGAATCTGAAGAGCGACCGTCAAAAAGAATCAGGACTGAAAGCCCATCAGAAGAACGTGACAGACAGTCTGAGTCTCCCGAATTATCTTCACAAAGTGTGACCGATCAAAATCAGCCGGACATCACTCTGGCCAATGGAGAAGGAAAGTCACTCTCCAAGAACCAACAGAAGAAACTTCGTAGGAAAGCTTTATGGGAGTCGAAAAAAGATGATCGAAGAGCAAAGCGCAAAGAAAAGGCTCAGAGAGCCAGGAATCGCAAACGCACCGAAAAGGAAGAGGCCATCAAGAACGGAGTTCCCATTCAGCAGAATCCACAGATAAATGGAGTGCTTGTGCCAGTGTCTGTTATTATTGACTGCAGTTTCAACGATCTGATGTTCGAGCACGAGTTGAAGAGCTTGGCTGGACAGATCAGTCGGTGCTATAGCGAAAATCGAAAGGCTCAGTACAAGATGTTTCTATCAATCAGCTCCTTCGAAGGTGCCTTGAAGGCTCGGTTTGATGAAGCTTTGGGAGGAACATATAAGAACTGGACCAAAGACGCTAGATTTCACTCTGAAGACTTTGTTGCTGTGTCGAACGTTTCTGGGCAGGAGATGATGTCGAGCGTCGGGCAGATCGATCGTAGTGACTGGAGCAGATTTGGATCAGCTTGGGACCCTTGGATTACGGACTATAGGCGGCAGAATCTCGCCGGCGTTGATGATTTGGACCATTCGAAGCTTCAGTGGGATGAAATATTTGCTACGCACGGAGAAGTTGTCTATCTCTCCAGTGAAGGTGAAGAGACACTTCAAGAGCTGAAACCATGTAGCACCTATATCATCGGCGGTCTAGTTGATCATAACCGTCATAAGGGTATCTGCCATGAGCGAGCAAAAGAGCGAGGTGTTAAAACAGCAAAATTACCAATTGGAGAGTACTTAAAGATGTCAAGCCGACAGGTACTTGCTACAAATCACGTTTTCGAGATACTTCTCAAGTGGATGGAGAACGGAGATTGGGAAGAAGCTTTCACTGAGGTCATTCCGAAGAGGAAAGATTGGAAATTAAAGAACGAGGAGAATTGCGAAGCTGAATCGGCGGAGCCAGTAGAGAAGGCAAATGATAGGCCGCAGCCTGAAGAAGTTCAGAAGCCAGAGTCTTAGGACGGACGGGCTCGTTTCGCTGTTGCTTGCCATACAATCTAAAGGAGCTCTTAGGTTCACAACGTCAAGACCTTACCGCCGACAAACTGAGCAAGTATATTGTAGCTGGAGCGTCTCCAAGCCAAAAGATTGGTGTTGCTTGCTATGTTGCTTGAGCAAAGAGGAGCTTCGTTCAAGCATAAGTGGCCAGCTAATGAAGCAGACCGATACATCAGTTGTAGCGTCCATAACTTAGCTGTATACAGCTTCTATGAAGAGTATCTGCTTCTTCCTAATAAATTCATTAATATTTCACGACTTGAATAGAGTCGGGTGAGCATTAAATTGCTTCTTCTCTAGCCTTGTAGTACTAAATTTGGCTAACGGAGCGCCACAAATCTGGGGCAAACGCCGGGTACTGCATCATATTAGGTACGTATAGGTAGTCGTACCGCCAGCCCTTTTTAACTTCAACATTCCACCTCGTTCCACCTCCCAAAATTTCGAATGTCACTTCCAACAGACAACACAAAGCTACATTCAAGATGAACTACACAGGGACGCCTATGCCGTCTTCCACCTCATCTCTCTCCGAATCCCAATCATCCCAACACACCACCCACACCGACACGTCGAACCATTCACGTTCCTCAATATCTTCACCCTCGGGATCAAGTTACCTAGTATATCCAGTACAGTACGCTGTATCCGGCATCCTACGGCGACTCTCCTCCGACCCTCAAGCATCTCCACCGAAGCATCCCAACCACTCACACCACGGTCATCTCAGGGAAGATGGGCAGACAGGAGAAGCAGGAAATGGTCTTTCGGGAGTGTACACGCCACCGCAACGCACAGCATCACCGTTCCAACCGCCTCCTTTAACACCTCTCACCCTCCAAGGCCACAAAGAGACGACACGCAACGAAGCAAAACTGCTCTCCCACCAGCTGGCCGAAGAAATCCGCCTGCTGGTGCCACCGCGGCTCCAGCTCGTCGAAACATGGACGCTGGCGTACTCGCTGGAGCGCGACGGCGTGTCGCTCAGCACGCTGTACAGCGCGTGCTCGGCATACCGGGGCAAGCGGGGCGGGTACGTGCTGGTCGTGCGGGACGGCAGCGGCGGGATGTTCGGCGCGTACCTGTCGGACGCGCCGCGGCCGCAGTCGCACTACTACGGCACAGGCGAGTGCTTCCTGTGGCGCGCGCAGGTGCTGCGCTCTGAGGCCGATGGCCTGCGCGCCCAGATGCTGCCGCCGCCGCCCAGCGCCGACGACGCGAGCCTCGCGCGCAGTAGCACGATCGGGGGCGACGCAGCCGCGAGGGACGGCGCTGACAGTGGCGTGAGTACGCCGGAGCGGATTCGCTTCAAGGCGTTTCCGTATAGCGGGATTAATGACTATATGGAGTTTTGTCAGGTGGAGTTTTTGAGCGTGGGTGGAGGGTGAGTGGATGACGTTGTTAGTCTTGACTGAGCGCGTGCTGACTTTACTAGTGATGGTCACTATGGTCTCTGGCTCGACGATAATCTGGAGAAAGGCATATCGAGCACTTGTCCGACTTTCGGGAATGAGCCTCTCAGCGATGAGGGAACCAAGTTCAGCATCATTGGTGTGGAATTGTGGTATATTGGTTGAAAGCCCATCTCAGCAAGATGTGCGGAGTCGTATGAAAAGGAATATCTATTCTTAATGGTCGAATGATGAATATTTAAATAATCTTGGTATATCCTCTCTCCGGTGTCTAGGGCCTCTTACGACAGCATACTACGCACCGAATGTCCTCACAGTTGGTGGACCTACATTTCAGAAGACAAGCATTTCCTTGGTAGGATATGGACTAGAAGGTCGGCGTACGCGTATTTTAATGGGTGTACAAGTTGTATGATACCACTATTCGAAATGAAGACTAATTCTGGAGCAACCAAAATCCAGTTTCGGCTATTCTTAGGAAGGCTGAGTCCATGGAGAACAGTGACAGGCCGATCTTTTGTTTTTTAATCCAAGCCTCTTAGACTCATTTCCTCCTTTACGTTTCATCAGTAGTCGTACTATTGTCATGTAATGTCAACCTACTTATGTTCTTCCAGTTTTACTCTCTACCTGTCTGTCCTTTCCATCACTGCCAACATACCGTCCCAAACCTATCAAAACACCCTTGTCTAAAGTGCTATACAGCTACTTCGCACTGCAGAGCCGGCGTGTATGCCGTCTCTGAGGTTAGCTCAACCGTCCTAGATAATCCTGTTGCTGTACCGACCCGTGTAGCTATTCGCTCCCTGTACACGGTACCATCACACTTGTAGGTGAATCTACATCCCCATGAAGCTGTTTAATACTGATTGGCGGCAAGATATGTAAATAATGCAAGACGAGATATCTAGCTAAGTACGAAAAAGCGAGGCTCTTAAATTGTAATGTGTCATGCATCTCAATATGCGTCGGGCCAAGCATGGCTTGATTAGAGTGCATTATTGGTTTCAACCTCCATACTAGTAGCGGGGCAATCGTGATCTATACGATGGGAATCGCAGATCCGCTCTCGCCTTAATAAGGCTTCATTTCATTGATGGTATCTACCAGATCTCAAGCTCCGAGATAACATTCTTGTTGACTCGAGTCTACGATATTTGTCTCAGGAAATCATCTCAATCAAACCGATAGAGTATGACTGACTTTCCATTTCGGCTGGCGGGCGATATGGCCTGGGTTCCAGAGGAGCTTGAAAGAGAAGACAATTTCACAATCGAGCTGGATGAGAGCCATATGGAAGAGCTGGAACATGCTATGGACATCTTCAAAGGCTTGCAAAACCACCCAGACTCGTTACATCCCATCACTGACATCTGCGCGTATAGATCTTGGTCTAGACGGAGACTGCGTTTGCCCCGAGAACTTCCCTCTTCCAACCATCCAGTATCTACTCGCAGATATCACAACAGATGTACACTATGGTAGAGGCTTTGCGGTTTTGAGGGGTCTTGATCCGTCTCGTTATACGGCTGAGGACAACATGTTGCTGTTTCTAGGCATATCCAGCTATATCGGAAATCGTCGTGGTCGTCAGGGACAGGGTGGTGAAATGATCAGTAAGTAATAATTCCCCTTCTCCAGGATTACATTAACAAAGATCGAAGCGCACGTCACCGATTCCACCGATTCCACCTTGTTGCAGCAAAAGCGCCGGCTCATCCACTCCCATCTCGCCATCGTAAGCGCTGTGAGCTATAGCCCGTCTCAGATGCTAACACTTTTCAGAACTTTCACAGCGATGTCCTCTGCGATATACTCGCTACACAAACACTCAGCTGCGCAGTAGAAGGAGGATCATCATACATCTCACCTGCATGGACAATATACAATGCTATCAAAGCACAACGACCTGATGTCATTGATATACTTGCGAAGCCGGATTGGCCAGTATTCGAGTAAGTCTTGAACTACACCTTTGTACGATTTCAGATCTGACCGAGATACACAGTGCCACCCGAAACCCACCCTATCAACTGCGCCCCGTTTTGTTCAATTCTCAAGGCAAGATTATCATCAGTCTTTGCGAGCTCCATGTCAAGATGGACGTTCCATTCCGACGCGCTCACAATATACCGGACCTCACAGAAGCCCAAGATGAAGCGCTCAACATCGTCCTCTCTACAGCGCGTAAATTCCAGCTAAGGGTAGATAGCCGTCCTGGCGATCTTCGATTCATGAACAACTTCAGTATCTTGCACGCCCGCCAAGCTTACAAAGACGATTGGCGATGTCGTAGGCACCTCGTTCGTCTGTACCTTCGAAATGATGAGTATGGGTGGGATATTCCTCCAGATTTGCAGAGCACGTGGGATAGTGTCTATGCTGCAGATCCCAGTGTTGATGAAATCTATCCAATCGAGCCAACGCCTATTACCTCTCCTCCGATTTATCGATTTGGAAATTAGATCTCAAACTTGGTATTGTGGCACATTGTTACGGTGATGATTGATTCACATGTATTCCTATGATATCCTCATTTCAGTTCCGTCTCTCAGTCTGTCGCATATAAGCTCAAGACGCTGTGATACATCTTTCAAGGATGGTCTATTAGGGAAGCGGACTTTGGTCTCAAAATTGCAATGCATATCCTCCAATTCCTTTTCCCACCACTTTTTGAATAGCGCAACAACTGTCCTTTCATCCGCAATTAACTTCTTGTCGCTCGGGACAAGTCTTGAATCAACTATACTTACGCCAGGACCCTGCCTCCAGTGCTCGCTTTCTCCAGCCGTGCAGTCCAAAATGAGACGCCTCGCTTCTTCTGGTGTTCTTCTAAACTCTGGAAATTGGAGGCCAGACACACTTAGCGGAACTCCCCAAAAGTCTCCAGGAAGACTACCAACACCTTCGAACAGACACCAGAGCAGCTTGCCGAGATTGAATACCATCGCTGACTCTTGCTCATCGAGTGTTAAAGCACGCCAAGCGTTGCTATGATCAACAACTTCCGGGAATCCAGAACGGGATAAAGGCGCCATTGTTCTGCCGCTTCGTTGCAACAGAGCTTCGAAGCGAGGCCTTATGTCTGTTGGAATGCTCAACGAGGTGTCGGAAGAATGAATGGTTGACATAAATCTGCAGACACCAGCACTCAGAAGTTGGAGATATTGTATATACCTCACTTCGGGTGGTACCCAAGAATACCAATTCCCACGTTGCTCGAAGTCGATGAGGATGATGTCTTTTGAGCTTGATAGCAGCAAGTTATCGGGTCTGAGATCAGAGTAGTACGTTCCGGAATCTCGAACGTGTAGTAGAGAGGCAGTTACTTGCTTGGCCCATTTAAATTGATCCGGTAAGGAAAGCAGGTTTATTTCTGCAAGATGCGAGAGAGTTTTGCCTAAGTCTCCACCCGCGTAATAGGGGAGGATGAATCCGACGACTCCTACTTTGCCTCCAAATCGGCATTTTTTGGTGACGAGATGCGTAGGGTGATGAATGGTGCTTTGATGAGGGGTAAGGGAGAGTAGCTGGTAAAGTTCGTGATAAAGATAGTCGAAATCGTTGAGAGAAGATTTAAAAATCATAAGATCGGAGCAGGGATCGTCTCTCAGCAATACCAAGCTGATGTTATCTTGGATCTGTTTCTGAAGATCAAGTTGTTGGATGTCGATGATCGCCGGCCAGCTGGCATGAGGAAGATCATAGATCGACTTCAAAGTAGCTAATGAATAAAGCTTTCGCTCCACTTGATGTCCTGGAGAGATATACATCTCAACCTTGGTTGGATCGGGAACCAGTTCAGGAATTATGATCTTTGAGCCGAATGGCAGAGATTCGAATCGGTCTTTCAATCCATGTTGCTTGCTGCCCCAAGTTTCTAAGGCAATCAGCAAATATTGAAATAATTCAGAGTTCTCGTAGATGTTTGAGCTGTTTCCATGAGGGTACCTAAATAAGAAAGATAAAATCAGTTCGCCGCTGCATGGAGCGATTTGATATTTGGGAATAAGTACCAGATCGATGATTCCAGCTTGGTTCTAAGTTCAGGGCAATGGAGCTTCCGATCTGGAATGAAGAGATCGATTCGCGAAGGAGTAATTTCCGGGCCCATGAATAATGGAATGATAAAGAACTGTGTTCCTCCTCCACCGCATCCATCAATTCGCCATTGTGGACTTTTAAATCGTTCCAGTAGCTCGTTGAGATACAGATGATAGTCTTGAGCGGGTAAAATTGACTCGTCTTTAGAAGTGCTGCCGAATGTGTCCAGGTCCACGAAAGCACACGCTGGAGAACATATGATAGGTATGAGGCTCGCCGCGAGCTCCATTGTTGTCTTTGACCGTGTCCGCACAAAAGTTGTCGTAGGGTTCTGCCAATTATTAGGGCCAGAAGTCCGCCAGAGATAGGCGTTCCGGTCACGAGTACGAGCCTCGTATTGCACTTGATCCCTCCAACTTCCCCCACATCATTGCAATAACTGCTCAACGGCGGTGCACAGGCTCGTCCATATCAACCTTTCCATAAACATAACTTATCGGAATGTTCTTCACCCATGTCATCCTCACAATATTCAGACTCAACCATCGTGTCGGCTGAAATATTCCCATGTTGAGATGGCAATTGCCACAATATCCGGGAGTCATGAACCTGCGGCAGAGGGGTTTGCCATTCAGTATTTTCGACTTCTGTGATCGAGCCACTGGGTGAGGTTCTTAAACCGAGGCATGATTGATCTTGATATTTCGCGTCCATTTCGATGTCCAACGCATTGGAATATGTATCGACGTCCTGATCCACCGAGCGGCTCAGCTCTATGGCGAGGTTTTCGTAGTCGTTGTGGTCGCCTTCCTCACTTTGTGTCCACATGCCGAGCCCGGTTAACTCGTAATCATCCCTTCCATTCAGCTCGAGACTGCCAAGTTCAACTTCCAAGGACGAGCAATCTTCCTCCGACAGATGGAAAGGCTGGCTTGTGTAAGTCTTGGTCAATTGAAGGTTGCCTACTCGATGGCGAGTGGATTAGCAGGCTAATACAATATGGTAAGAACTTGGAGGCTTAGTTTACCATTTATTTCCATAAACTCAGAATAGGAAGGATCTCTGCTGATGACTACCTCCAACTCAGGTTCGCAGATTAGTTCTGAGTCCTGGTCCAGGGTGAGATTCTTCAATAGTCTAGATACAGATTGGGTAAAGTTAGCCATAGTCTAATAGTTAGCTGATGTTATAACCTCTGACTAAGGTAGCTTGCTCGAAATTTCAAGATGAGCCAAGTGGTAGTGGAAGCGAGGCTGAGAGTGTCAGTAAGCAAAGTATTGGTACACACCAACAGATTCGCCACTCTATATAAACACAACGAGTCAAGTGCTACTACTCCCTGGATATCTGCTAAAGTGAGTTAGCCGTAGGAACTTGTGTCTCCCACGGGAAGATTACGCGGCCTCAGAATGGACCGGGAAACCGTCAACTGTGTAATGTCCAAGGCGTCTTCCTATCTGCGGCTCAGGCCAGCAGTCGGTCTTCATGATGATGGCACTTTTTTGCCAGCTACTCTCGTGCTACTAGGCAGGAACAAGATTGGTGTACTTTACGCCTCACGGGCGTAGGTTTCCTCTGCGTTGACCGACGACAGGTGTTGAGCCCACAAGTCGTTACTGGATTGAACCGGAAAGAGATACGAGGCTTAAATACGGTCAAGGAATTCAAGGTTGACGACGTCCGAGCTTCCGCATTCTCCGGTCCATCATGGTCGTATGCCGTGTTAGGTTGCGCCAAAATGGACCGGAGAAGTCGAAATTCAACGTTGGGGTCAATCAAAACGCCGCATCACAATTTGTGTCGATCCGGGCATGTCAAAGTTATAATGTCGAGTACATGTAAGTTTTTATGTAGCAGGATCTAAGTTTCTACCATACAATCAGGAATTGTAAAACTTTCCAACAAGCCCATTTTCGAAAGGTGTGGTTAAAAATTTCTTTCCGCCATGCACATCAAGCACCATAACTTTTCGATGTTTTCATTCTTATCAAGGTTGTTGCTTTCTAAAGATCTTCTGCCGTTTTTCGCACTGCTTTCATCCTTCAATCAAACACGACTGACATAGCTATCCCTTGGCATCCAATCTTTCTCGAACATTTGACTGATAAAGTATAACTCATCTTCATACAACTCGTAGTCCCTTATATCCCTAAAATGACCTTCCTTCAACCTTACAAGCTCAATGGTTCGAATCATGAATCGATATTCTGGGATATTCAGCTCCGAAAGCACTGTGTCATGTCTGTCTCTGAGACTGAGAGAGGGAAGATGAGTTCCCCTATTGCAATAATGAAAATGGGCGAGAAGCATGTTTGCACCATGATGAAGATCCTCGACGACTCTAGGATATGCATATCGCTCCTATTAACGTCAGTCCGTAAACAAAACCTCCAAAAGAGAATTAGCTACTCACCTTGAGACCATGTTTTCGAGCGTAGTCATAACACCACGATGTCATCAAAGAGGAATTGTGGAGCAATATGAATACGCACAAATACATGGTGAGCCATCCTCTTGGTCTGTTGGTCGCCATGATTTGCTGCAAATTTTCAAGAACGAGCTTCCTAAGTGGGATTAAAACATTCAGGGTGAGCATGATGTCGATCTGTAAGCCCATGACTGGAGGAATTGGAATCTTGCCGAAAAGAGGGTACGATCGATCTTTGAGCTCGGGAGTCATACCCAGCGTCTCTTTCCCAACAATGAATTCGGATTTGGTGGTCTGTCGAATTGCGAACCACAATTCGAGAACTTGACGAACAAGTAATCTCTCCTCAAGAGGCTTTAGAGTAGCACATGGTTAATTTGATGACGAATAGCTTTAGGATGGAGATGATCATACCTGAGTAGATGTTCCGAAATCTTTCGCTACCATATATGTTTCCTTCAGAAGAGGCTCCGTTTCGCCCGTTACATGATGAATGGCAATGTCTACATTGTCTTTGATCCAGCGGCTCAAGCGAAGGGCTGTTTCTTCCATGTTTTGGATGGCATAGGGTGGGACGTCCTTGAATTTACGCGTTTTGCCATCCGTCCATTTTCGTTGCAGAATATCGCCCTCCATAGGCACAAATTGACGGACTACAGCAACGAATGGCTCGGGACACAAGTCCAGTGAGATTTGGATTGTCTTCAGATCAGACGTTGCCCAATCAGTTATTTCAGTCATTTTGATCGTCGACCATCGATTTGACCATTTCAATCGAGGCTGAGCATCGAGATGGCCTCTGCGAAACAGGACGCTTTCTGTCAGCTTGTAACGCAGACATGGTAGCTTATGAATGGTCTGCTTCGATTGTTTGGAGAATTCTGCGCATGTTCTACAGTCACCATCCGGGTTTTCAGGGTCCGGCAAGCACTTTCAAGGTCAGCAGATGAAGCTGTGGTAGCAGAGGACACCTTACGCGAATTCGCTGCATCTTGCACCTTAAGCATGCCCCGCTCTTTCTTGTACTGCATGTCTCCTGTCGCTTTTCCTCACTTTCGAATCGGCTTTGGAGTCGATCGCGAGCCACAAACGAGGGTCCGTTCAATGACAATTCAATCTCGAGGAGACTTCCGACTGTATTCGAGGTTGGCGAAGTAATAGCTTGCTCTGAGAAATCTCGAAATCGACGTCCGGACTCCCGCTCCCAATGTAAAGCAGCGTCAGAGTTCCCACGTGGAACGATCTGCGATGGTGAGGACGATCCCAGATCTTCCCAGACTCCTATGTCAGACGAGAGTAACTCCTCGCACGGTTGTGGTGCAACGGATACGGCTTGATTCGAATCACGTGAAGACGATACGAAACTGGCTACAATTGGATCATTGAGGAGCATCATGGAACGCGGATTAGTTGAACGAAGATTCTCCTGGTCTTTGTCTTTATCGGCAGAAAATATAGACGATCCTAGGAGCTCCTGTGCGGATGGCGTTTCCGTCAATTGGCTGTGTCTCTGAAGCTCGTTGGACCCTTGGAAGCCGGAATCTGTTACGATGTTGTTGAGCGTAGACCATTCACTTGCAATATCGTCCCAATCCGGCCATATTTCAGGTCCCGGAAGCGATCGCTCAGGAGTAGGTGGACTCTTCGACGATTCTCGTTGTCGTGATTGCTCTGGATTTACTGTTGGTGCATCCTGTTTCTGTAGAGCGCTGGTTGTCGGTGCGTATGGATATGACACGGCACCTTCCTGTGTCTGCCGCACAATGGATGTGTCGCCATCCTCGCGATTGCATTCTCGAACTTCGGTAGAACCATGACTTGAAGACGCAGCATCCCGCAAAGCATCTACAATTCCACCAGTCGTGATGGCGCCTTTCGCCTGTAGAATTTCTGCAGCTCGGAGCAAAATATCATTGTCTGAGGGCAATTGAGTCGCATATCCAACCACATTACTGCGCTTTTTGGTGCGAGCCATTCGTCCAGTGTCTCCAGATCTATCTGAGGCTGCGCGTTTCCTTGGGTTTGGCTGCAATAAAGGATTAGAATGTATTTGGTTTGCAGTGCAGCGGCATTTTGCAAATATAAGCTCACCATGGTGGAGGACATTAATCACGCATACCCAAGTGGCAGGGAGAACTTGCACTTCACAGATTCACATGAAAGTGTCGAGAAAGATGCGGTGAGTAGTTTGACCTGAGATTGATGACGTTCTGAGGAGAAGTTCTTTATTCGGGCTGCTCAGGTTGTGTCATCGGGCTGTGCTCTCCGGTTCTGAATTGGGCTCGGTAAAGAGCGCATTCCATCAGGTGCCGTGGCCATGCATTCAGCCAATCATGAGGCGGCGCAGCGCATTGGCAACAACCCACGTAGCAGTACCTCTCCGGTCCAATTTTCTGTGGTCTCAATTTCCTCTCCGGTCCTAATACTCCACTGTCTTCAAATTACGCACAGAATTTTGCCTCATACGAGATTGCCCGCATACTATTCAGTTTCTCCCACCAGAGGTAAGAAGTAATTGCTGAGTGCTCTCGCGAATGCACTCGCGAACCCGAGGTAAGATGGAGGGCCAGAAGCCTGAGCACCAGCATCCTGTTGGATTCTTGTGATATTAGAGGTATTCACGCCAAATCTGCGCAGTATGCCCAGACAAACACCGATTTTAGCCTCACCGCATCTTCAAGCGTCTCAAGATGTTCTTTCTAATCTGGTTGGCTTCGTAGGGCTGTAAAAAGGAAGAATGCAAACTCCCGCAGTTTGCAGATGTCCAGAGGTACAATGTCAAGCCACAGTGCCTCGCAGCCAGTTAATGTAAGGAATACATGTAGCGGTCCAAGAGGCACTGCCAACCCGGAGGGAAAGACCGTGAACTGAAAGAACGGAAGCTGCCCTGATCGATCGACCTTCCAACAAGGAATAGCGTGGGCGACTTCCGGATGTGAGCCAGGGACGGGTAAAGTTGCCCTGTGGATGCATGTTCCCATTGTTTGGGTGGCGCTGAGACTGCGAGTGCATGCGTTTTGTACGGTATGGAGGTACGTGCTCGGTAAGGAATGAATGCATGGAGCAGAGAAGCAAGTCATTAAAGAGACAGGAAAAGGAGACGCAGCATTGGCCCGCGTGGCACTGTAGTTTCGGCAGTATCAAACAAGCCCTGGCTTCATGAACAGAAACGATGCAGGGCTGGCAGTTAGATGTAGAATTTTGCTACCGCGGCCTTCGTTTACGATAGTCACGAATGGCTTGGCAGAAACAGGCGTGGGTGTGCAAAGAATGAAGGTTGTCGGGATGGTGTGCCATGGGAAGCTGAAATGCGCCGCATGTAAATAATAAGCTGGGGGGGCAGGGCCAGAATGCGAGCCTGGGTGCCTTGTCTTTCAACCCTCGCATCATCCGCGATCTCAAACCTTTGAACTTTCAGCCCATCTACCCATCTACCCATCTCCCCCTTCACTCCGACTCTCTCCACCACTCCCATCCTCAGAATTCTCGTCGCCATCCTCCTCTTCTACCATCAGTCTGCCATTCTCCATCCCTCAGCATCCATCTCGCCCGCGCCTATCGCCCTTCCCGCAAACCCTCCGCCTGCCCAGCAGCCGCGGATGAAATCATACACGCACCAGCCGCGGCACATCCTCACTTTTCACGCTGCACCCAGCGCAAGGACAAGTCGCTGTGCAACACACCAATCTGCCAAGGCTCCCACTGAATATCGCGTGGGCTTTAGATATTTGTGTTGTCCATGACCGAAGACCGCGCGCAGGCCCGCCAACCAAACCAACCAACATTCCACCTCCATTCTTTCCTCACCTCGTAAACACCCACTCAAATAATTGCAACTGATACACACGGTCTGGAACATATCAACGATCGAAGCGACGGCAATCGCGCCGCTGTTGAGGAAGGTGGAGGAGGGAGTAAGAGCATGCCGGGGGTTGTCAACATGGACGAACGCGGCGCAAATGGCCCTGTGGCACCCATAACGGGCAAGAGAACCGCACAGGAAGCATTTGGACCACAAACCGGCAAAGACAATGTGACACGGAAGATGGAACCCAATGCGCTGACGAATGGCGATGTCAAATCACCCACTCACAATGGCCCGATCGCTGAGCCCATTCTCAATGGCGCATCCACCACATCACTCCCACACAACTCGCAACCGCAGCAACCGTCCACTGAGAGCTCAGAACCGGTACTAGAGCATGTCACAGAAGGTTATAGGTCGTTAGGACAACTGATCGCTCGTTCGGCGCAACTGTGCTTCAACGATCTTGAAAAGACACTGGACAAGATGGCCACACTCCCACAAAACTCGTCGTTTGCCGCGGAACTCACAAATGGAGTCAACGATCATGCGACCATCAATGGTGCTGGATCAGCTGCCAAAGTTGATGCCGAAAAGAGGCGTTTGATGCTTGAATTCCTCAACACACACCGAGAAAAGTTCATCAAGCTCATGGTGCTTGCTGATTGGAGTAAAAATGCCAAAGATGTTGGCAAAATGATCGATCTGAATGTCTGGTTCGAGAACCAGTACCGTCACTTCGACAATGCGAAGTTCATGGTTGGTGACATTCAAAGACGGCTGCAAACCTTCAAGGTACGCGCTCCAGATATCAAAACAGCAGTAGAGATCTTGTCGACCGGCAAAGCATCGTGGATGCCTGATGTAAGTTACAACCTTCATCTGTTCTCAGTTCTGAGTGTCAATTTGCTAACCTTCTCAGCTCGGGTACCTGCCAAAGCCTCCATTGACGCCGGAGAAAGCCCTTCAAGCTTTGCGAGCCATGAATACCGCATTGAACATCAGATTAAACGTCTATGAAGATCTACCACTCTACTTGCGTGATTATCGAATTCACGACGGCCGCGTTACCTTTTCCTTCCCTGGCGAGTTCGAGCTGGATGTAACAATTGCAAACGAAGATCCGGCCACTCCGTTTTACTTCGTTGATGTCCGGTTCCTCTTTGAACCAGCCCCTATGTTGGGCAGTGGCTTTGTCAGAGAAAACCTTGCCATCAACCGACTGGACCCAACATTATACAGTCGAGGAATACCTGGGTGCTGCGATTTTCTTCACAACTTTGTTCTCACCCAGAAAATTATCATCCTCAGGAAGCAAGCTCTAGCAATCAGAGACGGTCTTTGGGCTGGCACACTTCGAGTGGACCAGATCCATAGATCTCTGATTATTCAGTACTGGATAGACGCATCTAAACCAAAGAGCTGGATCGAGATTGGTATCGCGAGCGGCAAGCTAAAAAGGGGCAAAAAGCGCTTCGACGAACGTGAATGGAATTCGTTCATTGAGGTCAAGTGGACTAGAGTGGGTTCAAAGAGCACGCCTCTGACAATTTCTTTGGACTTCAATAAGCTCAACATGCATGCAATGCTAAAGAAAGTAATCGCGGCACATATCAACTACATTCTGACCTCAACACGTGACAAACTTCTCGAAGCTGCGGCAGGGAGCAAAGCCCTATCCGTCAAGTTAAAGACCTCCGACATAGAACCTCTCGACTGCTACCTTCAACTCCGACTCGGCAATGATTCTCCATGGACTAAGATTGGCATCAATACCCACTCGGGACGTATGTTCATCAATCCAACAGGTCACTTTTCGCAAGTAATCGAGAAGGAAATCAACTCTCAGAAAGATCTAGCTCTCGATACCCATTCAAAAGTCGCAATGCTCCTCGCATTGGAGGTGCAACGAGGCATCGAGAGGCATGCATCATATCAAGCATGGAAACCTGCAAAGAATATTAAGTTCAAAATTGCCGAACTGGAGAAAGATGTTTTCAAGACCAAGGTTCTTCGGATGTCCTTTTTCTATTTGCCTGGATGGTCCAATTGCAACTACATTCTATCCCTAACCATAAGCCTCGATGGCTGCGCTTGGTGGATTCATGAGATGGAACATCGAGCAACAGGTGACCATATTGTGTCGACACGCGCGATCAGCCAGTTTGTTGAAAATTGGGGATCAACAGTTAATCGTCGCTTCATTGCGGAGATGGAGCATCATGCAGCCCAAGAAATAGCATTTTACACGGCTGTCAAGCAACTCAATGACGCCCACGTGCGTAATGTCGTGCAACTGGTGGAGATTCCCACTACAGATCGAGTCGAAACGGATGAGAGTGATGGTGAAGTGGAAGGCGCCTTCAAAGGTCCTACTCAGCAAGCGGTTCTTCACGTGAACCACAAAGAGCTTATGAAGCAGGAGTATACTAATCCAACCGGTGTTGGATCAGACATTTTTATCAAGCTTCTCCACTTCAACAGTGAAACCGGTTACTGCGAAATCGAGGCTCGAGGTAATTTCCATGTTGGCGCCGGTCAAGCTGGAGCTTTTGCCGCCTTCGAAGACCCGGACGTCTACTTTGGAGGGGATGAAAAGAGCACGGAAATCGGCTTTTATTTCAACGTGCCAATTGGGAAATCCTACATCGACCAACTTATCTCACGCATCCGATCAGCAACTCGCATCCGCAACTATCTCAACACCCTCGCCGCGTCGAAATTCACGCCGACCAAGGCATCACTCTCAGGCCTCTCCTTTACCTACTCCTCGGACCCAGTTCTTCTTGCTGAAATTGCATTCTCCACCACTCCTGATGGTACGGACACAATCAAATTAAACCTGAAGATCGCGCATCAAGACACTAACAGACCAGCAGGTCCGACGCGCACGCGTGAAGTCCTCACCTTCCCAGCCTCCAAAAGCGCCAACCCGCACCGGCGCCTCCTCGCCGCGCTCTCCCAGCTCCTCAACCAGCCGTCGCCCAACGCCTTCCCAGCCTTCTGCAAAGCGCTGCAGACAACGCTGCCGCTGGCGCGCGCCTTCGCAGCCATCGAGACGCGCATGTACGCGCGCGGCGACGTGGGCAACCCGGCGGTGCACGCGCGCAACGTCGACGCCTTCCGCCTGGCCTACGCGAACCCCGCCTGCGCGTGGGAGGTGCGGCTGCGGCCGCGCCGCGACCAGCTCGAGTGGCTGGTGTCCGAGGCGCCGACGTCGTTCCCCATCCTCGCGCGCGCGGACGCCGCCGCGCCGCTGCCGCTGCCGCAGATGCCGCCGAAGGAGGGCCGCGATGAGGAGTTTGTGAGGGCGGTGCAGGCGTTCTTTTGGGATGGTGAGAGTGGTGGTGCTGCGGGTGATGGTGATGGTGCGGTCCGTGGTATGAAGAGCTATGTTGTTGCGGCGTGGGAGAAGGTGGGCGAGGCGGTGCTCGCGCTCGATGAGGTCGTTACGAAGTACAGGAAGACCATTGGTAAAGGCGGTGCCAAGGGCAATGGAGCCGATGGAGCGGCGAAGGGACCTGGTTCCCATGGTGCTTCTGGGGCGGGAACGGGAGCTGCGGCGAAACAGAAAGGTGGTGTGGCGGCTGGAGCGGAGGTTGTGGTGCTGGATTGATGGAAGTGCTTTCCTTGTTTCTGACTTGCGCCAAAAGGGCATTCGGCGGGATGCTTTGAGTTCGTCCGGCTTGATCGGCGTCCTAATTATACCCTGGGCTTTCTTTTTGCTTTGCTTATGAGGAACGGCTGCAAAAGAGTAGACGAGGCTGGACGCCTTGCGAATCATTTTAGATGGGCTCGATTTGCTTTGAAGTACTCCTGTTGTCTGCAGAGCCTAAGTTCGCGCTGTATACAAGTGACTGAGCGACGGCTATCTAATGAAGATGATTGTATTCCTAAGGTCTTCAGACCGCAGTCAAGTTCTTGCTTTGGCTTTACAATCCTTACATCACCAGCCAGATTATCCGAGTTTCACCGCGCAGTGTTGACTGTAAATCGCCCTACATTAAGACTACTTAGTAATACAGCTTCTCTCCGTCCTTAAATTCACCAGTCACCATTGATTAGAACCCTACAGGACAAGCTCGCTCCAAACTACAGTATCGCTGCTGGCCTTAGGGTAGGTGAGTGTGTTTCGATTAAAGAACGAAGAATGAATCGCATTGGACTTGAATCTGCTGTAGAATGTTGCCTGATCAGAGCCATATAAGACGACAAGCCATAATCCTGAGCTGAATATCCTAGGTAACACTACTTCTTCGCCTAGATCTCAGTTCCAAGACAAATGTCGCGCTGTTTTGCATAAATCCAAGTCCGCCATAAGAAAAGCGCAGCAGACCTTTGTGGCACTACCAAAGGCAATCCGCTCTTTCGTTTATAGCCGCATTGCACTGAAGAGGTTCTAAATATGCTGCCAAGCCTTGCCTGCATATCGTCCAGCATTCTTTTTCCTCCTCCGCACCTTTGCCTTGTCCAACTTTTTGCACCCAGCACCACTGTTCTATCAAACGGCACTAATCCATAGCAATGTGAAATGGAAACTTTAATGTCAGCTTACTGTGTCGTGCCTCTCAGTAATTTCCTGTTTTGGCAAGGTTTGGGATTTGCGGACTAGGAGAAGGCGGAGAAAGCCGATGCAAAGAAGGCCAAGGACGCAGCCAAGAATACGGTACCGTCAAGAAGAATAAGCGAGTCATTCGCGCCGCCGTCAAAGATGCAAACTCGTCGCCCCCAAAATATCCCATGAAACTCTTTCATATCTCTTTGATGGTACTGTATGATCTCAAGAGAAGGGGCCACACTGCTTAAAATACGAAGTTCGCAAGCATGGAATCTGAAAGGATATAAAGCGAGTGAAGTGAGCCGCTATTTTCCTCGGATCGGATTCCACTTTCAATACTCATTCGACTCAAGACTAGTTTGTGAAGTAGTTGATCAACATGCCTCACGGAAGCTGTATGTGCGGAAAAGTCAAGTACACCTATACTGGTGAACCTGTCGGTAAGGTAGGTTACTATCAAGCTTTAACGATCTTCGCAGCTTTTCACCAAATGCATATGCTTCTTCTGACTATGCAACAGGCAATTTGTCACTGCCTCCAATGTCGCAAGCTTAGTGGCAGCGCCTTCACCACGAATCTACTCATTCCGTGGTCTAACTTCCATGTCGAGGGTTCACCGAAGTCGACGTCGTGGACGCAAGAGATGGGATCACCTTTTGAGAGTTTCTTCTGCGGCGATTGCGGCAGCTTGATCTACAAGAAGACGACTGCGCCTACTATGAAGGATGCGGCGATTGTGGCTGCCGGTCTGCTTGATGGGGATGGAGTCTTTGAGGACTTATCAATGGACACGGAACTCTATACAGAACATCGTGCCAACTGGCTGAAGCCGATGGATGGATGGACTCAAGTGGAGAAGTTGCCTTCGTAAGGCTTCAGTTTCATCATTCGAGAGAAGCTAACATGACGATGACTGTGGTGGTTGAGAGAAGCCTTGTGCCGACGACAGATATATTGGGGTGAGACTACAATTCCAAGATGTAAGATGGATCATAGGAGAGATTATTCGTAGTCGCGGAATCTTCTTTGAAGATTCAGTTGTACTTTTGCGTGAAAATTAGCTTGTCAATGTTTATAGTCTACTTTCGATCAGAACGTAAAATGATGTAAAGGGCCGCTTTGTCACCATCCGGATCAGCTCCTCACTTCCTCCGACGGCTCGCCGTGGAGGTTTCTGAACCGAAAATTAATTGCCTAATAATTGTTTAACTAACTAGTTATTGGTTTAACTAAGGCTGTATTTATTTGTAATTCGTTTAAGAGCTACCTCGAGAGCATAATGATCGCGTTAGCTCGGAGCCACAACGCTGAAGAAAATGCTTCCTTCAAGCGAAACCGACCGATACGGATAAGCCTCTTCAAGGCAGAGATCAACTCTCAGCCGCACCGGATTTGTCGCCAACTGGCCAGTTGCAATGCCAGGCACCAGCCCGGTTACTTATCACTTGAATTTCCCGCACCGAAAATGTAGAAGTGGGTATTCTCGGGTATTTCAGCGGTCATGGAAGCGATTTCGAGGCTCACTACGTGGTTTCAGTGGAGGCAAGATACAAAGGTGCTGTTACTCGGTGCTCCAGCTTCAGGAAAAACTACACTCTTGTATAGATGGAAGTTGGGGGAAGCCGTCGACGTAATTCCAACACATGGCTTCAATGTCGAGACAATAGTGTGCCATCGTCGAAGGCTTGACATTTGGGATGTAGCAGGTGAGTACTGAACTTCCACCAAACAGCCCGATTCTATTGCTAGTCTCACTTGTCTCACATCGTTCAGGCTGGGAGCCGATTCAAATGCGTGCATTGTGTTACGCTACACCAGAGTCCATCGTTTTCTTCGTTCATGACTGCGATGCGGACGAAGAGCGGACAGAGGAGTCCGTGCGGTTCATGCATTACCACATGGAATGGATGATAGAAAAGGGCGTAAAGAATATATGGATCTTGTTCAATAAGCAGGACCAATTTTCTGCAGAGAAACGAATCGACATTATCGATCATCTGCGTTGGCGATTCACGAAAGAACTAAGCAGCTACTCTGAGCATGACATCGAGTGGAGGATTATGGATCAGCCTGGACTCAGTGCAAAAACTGGAGAGAATATCGGCAGTGTTCTTGACGATGTTGTCAAAGTTTTAGATGCAAGGCCCAAGAGAAGGTCACCTTCTCCCAAAGAACTCAAATCTCAACCGAATGAATCGACAACAGATCCATCTTGCTCAGAAGCCACCTCAGCAGGCGATTACATGTCACCAAATTCTCAACTCCAGGAGAAAGTTGAGAACTATGCGCGAAACTTTCACATGAATGAAGATTCATTTTGGGACATGTTTCTCAAAGGTGATCTTGAGCGTTGGGATCACCCAACTTATTTACACGCTGCCTACAAGATTCTTGCAGACGCTCTGAAGCGTGGTGATGATATTTGGGAGGCAGCTGAAGACTTCATGGAACATCTTCAGCGATTACGACAGAAAGATATGTTCAAAGAGTGTAACACAGACAACCGGTAGGTTCTGAATTTGGCTCATTTTGTTGAGAACTCATGCTGACTATCTAGGACTATGGCAATGTTTTGGTTATATCACCTGAACCTTGCGATGAACAGCTTCGCAGAGCATATGCATCTATCTTTTACCCCATCATTCGCCGATTTCACACAAGTTCTACGGCACACCCCTACATTGATGAATACGCAGCTATGGAGCATGTATTATTCCGAGGAGCTGTTATTCAATACTGAGTCAAAGGTCTATTGGCATTTGCCGGATCTCAAACCGCTTCCACCACCAGCTGTAATACCTGCTCCCCAGTCAACTGAGAGTCGAGCACCTGGAGAATACGACGACTCTGAACGTCTCATTCGATTCGCCTTTGCCGTAGTGAAGAAATACTTGGTCAGCGATACTACCCGCCGAGGAGCCATTGTCAGATATGCCCTATCTGCTCTGCAATCAACAACTCAGCGCCTTAGAGCGAATCACAAATCCATTCCTCAGTACTCCGAGACGCAAGCATACTTTTGGATCCAGCTCGTTCATTCTGCATTCGTCTCGATTAACGACATATACTTCGACAAGAGCGATAAGGCCCCTATTACAATCAGAAAGCTCTCCTACACCGGATTCCAAATGCTCTTTGAACTTTCACCGACGGCATGGAAAAAGCATTATTCACCAAAGCTTTGGAACAGTATCGAGGCGAGAGTGCACTTTGTTAATCCTGACGTTGCACCTTTACCAAATGTCATCCGACCTGAGTCTGCGGGTTTGACGCATTTGTATCTTGCCAATGCTTGTGAAAGACGACTTTTGAATGTCACACCAGAACTTCCGTCAGCGGAGGAACTCGCATTCTACTCCACGCTAGTGATATCCTCAGACGAGACACGCGATGTTCTTGGGTCGAAACGTCATACGCGTTTGCTGCAATATCTCTACACGGCGTTCACATCGTCTCTCAAATTATCCAAAACCTCAGATCAAACGTTCAAGCATCATTATTCCAAGCTTGTGGATGATCTCGGCAATGATGAGATGAATTCTCGAACGGAAACTGGCTTCTGGTCACTAATGGTGTTGAAAGCAGCATCTCTAGTCAATGAGGAGGATTCATCCAAATCTATAGCCAGCTTCGAACACTTTATCAGATCGTATCAGCATCTAGCATATGAGGACCTGCCATTTTGTTACTTCTCTGAAGAGCTTTGGAATGGCGAAGAAGCGAAGAAGACATTCGTTCAACCAGATCGACGGAAACTGGACTTGAGCGTCATCCAGGATAGTAGTTCTCATGTGGAAGAAGTGGAGGAGTGTAGCGAAAGCGCTGTTGAAACCAAGGACGAGTCCAAAGATTGGATTGTCATTTAGCATACATGTAATGACCAGCGGGAGAGTTGGGTTTTCATATATCGACGATGAAGGAGAATCTAGATGGAGGGGAGACTCTTGTGCACTATCGTGGCAGTTGGGCGAGATGTTAATAGGATTTGGTTGCAATGCTCATTTATCTTCCTTTACCTTCACTTACACCCCATCGCCCTACCTCCTTCATAGCTTCCTCACCACCATCCGCTAATTTCTCATCACCAAGCACAGAAGCAACACACCTCCACGGATCTCGACCACCACCCCATTTAAGCACTTCCTCCTTGTATCGCTCACCCATATCCCTATCTAAACATTTCTCGCCAGATTCAAACACTACATTCCACACTCTCTTCGCAATCGCTCTATCGAAAAGGTACGAATAATAAGTTGCACCGTAGCCGTACAAATGACCAAAGAAGCCTTGCCAACTCGTACCACGCGGCTCAGCAACACTCGCATACCTGCCCCAAACATCATGGAACACATCCGTAGACCAACCATCGCCAGACCTGCGCTCCAAATCCTCGGCATGGTAGGCCTGATCGAGGCACGCGAGCAAGATCTGGGCCTCGGTCTCCTGGGCCTCCATGCGGCGCTCGATCTCGAGGCGCTCAGCGACAAGCGCGAACGGCAGCGGGGAATCGGTCTGCCAGTGGCGGGCCCAGAGGGCGAGGGCGGGCGGCGCGAACGCAAAGTGCTCCATCAGCACCGACGGCAGCTCGGCGAAGTCGGTGGCGCAGCGCGTGCCGCTGACGTTCTGCAGGCTCGTCCGCCCCAGCACGCTGTGCAGCGCGTGGCCCATCTCGTGGAAGAGCGTCTGCACGTCGCGGAAGCTGAGCAGCGTCGGCTTGGCCGCCGCGCCGCTGGTTAGCATGGAAGGGTCGCGAGATGCGGGCCGCGAGAAGTCGCAGATTAGCGCTATCGTCGGTAGCTGGTATAGCATCTTGGAGTTTGGGTCGATGAAGTGCGCCATACCATCAGTCGCCGCCTCTACGGGATCTTTAAAGGGTGTTGCTCCGGTTGCGTATTCCGCTACCTCGGCGTCCGGGATGGCTCGCGAGCACCTCAACGTAAAGTGTGCAGGATTTGGGTTCTTGCCAGCGCGTGAGAATAGATCACAGTACACCACTGCTATGTGGTTTCCTGACTCATCCACAACGTCGAGCCGTCGCACATCTTCGTGCCAGGTCTCACCCGGTTGTGTCTCGCATGGAACTAAACGAATGCCGTAGAGTCGACTGAACAGCCGAGAAAGACCTTGGAAGACGGTTCCAAGAGAGAAATGTGAGGAGAGAATGTCGCCTGTGCGGACGCGAGCAAATAGTCTAGAAAGTAGTCGAGAGGTATAGTAGTCGCGATCCCACGCATTGATGGTATTTGAGAAGAGTCCAGTCCGAGCATCGGCCTGCTTCAATTCCAGCAAATCTTGTAGCTCTGCCGTGACTTGTGGTCTTGTGTCTGCTGCTAGCGCACTAAGGAAGTGCGTAACGGCTTCAGGTGTTTTCGCCATCTTATCTGACAGTGCCAAATGTGCAAACGTTTGATATCCAGAGAGCTTTGCGAGTCTTGACCTTGCCTTCAAAAGTCTTTCCAAACGCATGATGCTACTCTTGCTAGCCGTTCTATGTCCAAGATATACCTCCCTCCTCACATCTGGGTCATCCACCGTCTTGAGAGCGAGTACCGCCCGGCCGCCTACTGTTGGGATCGCGACTCTACCTCTCGTTGTCGACTCTCTCACAATGCTGGGATCCATACCTTTCAACTTACCACTCTCAAACGCCAAAAGTGTCTTCTCCGGTGCCATACCATCAACGAACTCAGTTCCCACTTCTGCAATCTCATTGCTGATGTCCACAAAGTCTCTCCTTGCTTCTTCGGGAAGGTGAATAGCGCTCTTACTGAAATCTCTCATTAAGATATTTGCCACAACCTTCTCTTCTTCGCTCCATGTGTCCCAAACTTCTGGCATTGCGGCAGCCCTTTCGAGCTGCTCATGAAGCCCCGTGTTCGTATTCAACGTATTCATGTACTCAAGCATCATGGTATAGGCATTCGTCGCGGCGGCGCGGAATCGTCTGTCGCTGTGCGTGGCTCGCACAAAGTCGCTCAAGTCGATAACCCTGCACAACAGATCTGACAATCGGTCCATATCCCGTGCCATGTTCTTGTATTCTTCCGCAGAGCTCGCTGATAAGATCTTTGTCACCAGCGTGTGGCATTTTTGAAGCGTCGCTTCCGCGTAGCTTTTGAAGCCATCTGGATGTTTAAGGTACTCGTTGAGGAACAGTCCCACTCGTTTACCGGTGACCTGGTTCTTGATGTTTTGTGTGAATTCGCTTCCGAGAGCGGGATTATCGAAGATTTGCCGAAGCGTTGTATCTTCGAATTGTGCTCCTGGAGGCGAGAAGCTGGCTGGCCGGATGGCGGCGGCGGAAGTAGATGTGGGTTCTACGGCAGCAGCAATGCTATTCAAACGCCGCGTCTGTATTCGCATGCACTGCGGACATGTCCATCTCTGCCTCTTGAGACCTTTGAACATGGCCGTTGAGCTGAGGCGCGGTGTCGTGCGCATACAATGGGAAACTCCAACTGCCATTGATACTCGTTACTCTACTCTATTAAAAACTCAAGGGTCCCGACATTCTGCCGAAGTTCGCCGCCCATCGCATCAATTACTAGTACGCTCAGCAGGACAAGCAGTACGCAAAGTATGGGAATTCCTGAGCATATCCGGCATACCTAGGGTAGGTCATTTCTAACGGCATCGCATAGTCTTGCTTCCTGTTAATTGTTAAGAGTGAGTGCTGTGACGTTCGACGAAGCTGCCGAGAGCTTCGCTGCTGTCACGATGGACTCATGGAAGTGACCTGGCTAGCGATCCTTCCTCTGACGCACAAATTGGCTATGGCGGAATAAGATTGCTAACCTTGCTCGGGTGCCAGAATCACTGGGAGTACTGGGATATTGCTCAAAATGCCAGTAGGTAGCAATTGGGACTGTATATCGATCATGGACTGACAGTACTATCCAGGCTATGCTAGATGACCCGACATCTGCTGTCATATACAGACAGTCTGGGGAGACACCATTCCCAGAGTCCTTCTCAGCTCTCCCTCCAGACATTTTCCCTCGACAGGTGATGCTGCGAGACCGAGTGACCATTGCCACGCTTGTCCCTTTCTCGTCACCGGAGCAAGTGCCATTTTCGCTACTATCCTACCTCTGCGACCAGCTCAATAAGGAGATTGAAAAAGGTGATACCTACCCTATGATCAATCCTATACCGCTAGAGACATTTGGTCCGTACTGGTTTGCCAATTTCGGAGCGATCATGCTACTTGGAGATATCCAGGGCATTGATCAAGTTCATCAAATGGCCAACAACGGTGGAAACTGGGAGAAAGAATGCCTAGGGAGCTTCTACATCAAACCAAATTATCCAGGCCGATCAAGCCACGTATCAAATGGAGGGTTTTTAACTACTGATGCCTCAAGAAATCGAGGTGTTGGCCGGTTGATGGGCGAGGCGTACCTGGAATGGGCACCACGACTGGTATGAATTAGTTCAGAATACTGTTGACAAGCTAGCTGACTATGATGATCCAGGGCTATACGTACTCTGTTTTCAACCTTGTCTACGAAACTAATGTGGCTTCCTGCAGGATTTGGGACGCACTGGGATTCAAGCGCATCGGGCGAGTTAAAGGCTGTGGGAATCTAAGGTCATCCCCTGATCAGCCAGTCGACGCGATCATCTACGGCAGAGACCTAGGTACGGAAGGCGATGACTATGTGTCGGAAGAACGATTCGAGAAGATCAAGTTCTATCTCAAGCACGGCAAATATCCAAACGGTGCTGATCGCGCGGAGAAGAGTCGATTACGGAGCGCTGCAACACACTACAAGCTGCTTCCGGAAACAGACACTGAGCCAGAAAAGCTGATGCTCAAAGATAAAGAAGTCATTGCCGATCCGCAGAGGCAGTATGAGCTAGCTCGTCAGATTCATTTATTGCACCACGGTGGTATCAACAAAACAACGGCCTCCATCGCAGAAAAGTATCACTGGGTACGGATCAAAGAAACTGTAAGCCAAGTCATCCGCAATTGTCCGGAATGCAAGGACACCACCAAGGCAACTTCCAGTCGAACAGATAAGAAGTCGGGTGGTTCACCGCTACAAACAACTCCAGCTCCACCAGACCAAGCGAGAATGTCGGGTCCATCGGCAGCCTCGGATACTACAATGACGGGCACTCAGATGATGCCTGCGGCTCACGGCCAACTTCTACCGGCTTCGCATGCGAGCGTGACCGTTGGCGAGGAGCAGATCTTGGGATACTCTGTTCCTGTAGATCCGCGGATCGTCGCCAATGTCAACTTTTCCCAGCAGCAACAAGGTGCTACGACTGCCGTTATGACGAGCATGGGTCTACCCACTCACGACCCTTCGGCAGCGGGTGCGGCTGGTGAGCAACAAGATTCGGAGGACTTTGATTTCAGCAAGCAGCTTTATGCCGCTGGATTTGAGACGTTGTGATTTGATTTGCAAATTGTAGAGACGTACCTTAGCCGGTTGGCTTTACGGCATTTGGTCAGAATGTTGAAGGTTGAAAGGCATTCAAGCGCCACGTAGTGGACCGATGGGCCGATTCGAGATGATAGCATGTACAACTTATATTAGGCTGCAAGAGATTTACCGATTCGTCAGGATGGGTACGGCACAGACATAGAACTGTTACGAGGTGCTTTTCAAATGCGAGGCAGGCAACAAGTGAATGGAATGCATGATCGGTGCCGGAATGTCTAGTCCCTAAGTTTTGGATGGCAAAAGATCAGTCATCATTATTCACGTTTAAATGGGAAGCCTGGCGAGAAAAAGCTCGGAGTGGCTGTGACACATTACTGCTCAAGAATGATTGTCGGGAAATTCGCCGCCCAAAACGAAGACCTTCACCGCCGCTTTTGGAGCCTCTTTTCCCGTGTACCCAGTGATGAAGTCTGCGATTATCCTCCACAGGCCGCTTGGAGCCATAACCATACGACGCTGTTTGCTAGTTATAGTCCTCCAGTGCGCTTCTGGGGCTACATCATTGGTCCTGGATGTGTTTCTGTGTGAGCTGAAGGGTTTCATCTCAGAAACGTTTCATGAGGCGCCGCTGTGCCGTTTGTTCTGTCCTGATAGCTCTGGATAGTCAACGTCGATGATATGAGCAATACCGTCCACCCAGCTCTTGTATCTTTAACATATTACAGGTGGGGAGTACTTCAAAATTTGCTTCATATTGTGGCCATTGAATTGTATCTAATGAACTGTCGCCTGATTGAATTTGTCAAGGCAGGAGCGGTGGCTTCGTCAATATCGTATATCATACATGTATTTTCCGCATGTACTCGAGCACATAACAACAACAACAACATCAACAACGACGACGACGACGACGACGACGACAATCAATCATCACGATCTCTTTGTGCGGCTGTCCATTACAATAAGGCCATGAGGCTGAGCTATCTTACTAACCGGGCGCCTACATGTAACTAACTACGGAGTACATGTACGGAGTATGCGAGGTGTGTGGCGCAGCCCCAGCTGAGGCACAAACCTCCGGACCAATTTCACATGCATTTTGATGTTACTGTATGAGATATTGACGCAGGCCGAAGTAGATCAGCTGTAAAGCAGCTCTTCACGTGATCCAGTTGATAAAACGGGCACTAGAGCCCAGCCTCCTAAAACACACACATCACACACAAGTGATCGAGAATCGATCACCTCAATGAATTCTGCTTCTCCTTATCCACATACAAGTTCAGCACCTCTCAGTGCGTCAGATATCGTACATGTAATTAACTACGGAGATGCGCGTCAAAAGTCTTGCTCAGGCATCAATAAATATTCCTCAGGCATCAATAGAGAGCCGCGGCCACATTAGTGGAGTGATGCCCTAAGAATGGCGAGGTTTCACTAATTACGGGGCCCTACCCCCTATTCTTTTAGGGACGCTGGTGAGGCATAAAGCTGTCGATGCCTTGATGCCTGGGCAAAACTTGACGCGCATCTCCATAAGGCAATCGAAGGTTGACCAGTCTTTGCTTTGTCATCCTCACCTGAACGGTTGTCTCAGCCTCACGGATCAGCTCGGTGAAGACGTTTGAGCATGAACTATTTCGTCGGGTTTCAGCTTATCATTATGGCAAACTTCAAGTTGTTATTACTTTCATCAAGGAGATCTCTCATTACTCAGGACTTGAGAAGTGAACCAGACCCTTCGCTGTTCCGGAATGGAGCAGATATATGCTCAATTGTCTCGAAGAAGGTTGTGGGAGGAATATCAAACAAGTACAACCGAAAACATATCTGTCTCAGAAGTTTGGCACGAAGATAGCAGTAGACGAGAAGTGATAGTCCATAGAACGATCACAATAAGCACGATCGCAAGCTGGCTGAGAGACACGACGAAGAGGACGCCTGAAGGTCTCTCCTGCTCCGCTAAGTTTGCCTGGGTCCAGTCCGATGAAACAAGAATACGTCGTGACATACAATCCACAGCTCTACACAAGCTGCTTTACGAATTTGGTCTGCAGAAAGCCGACGAATTCTACGCAAGCGCATTCGCGGGAAGTTTTGTTCTGCCCGTTCAGCCGTCCGCTGCTCAGCACATCAGATGCTATTGCTTCAGCTACCATCCAAAATTAGCGGTAATTTGGTCCCAAGACTGCAATGCCAATGTAATTCAGGGAGTAGTATTCGCAACAGCCCCCCAAATTTTTGCGCTACGAGAGTTACTAGGCGCGGAATGGCGATTGTCGACCCATGAAATGATGCCCGCTTTCATCGTCAGTTTCATGCTGAGCAGCGAGATTGATCAAATTCACATCAAGATTAAGAAATGTGTCCGCGAAGTGGAAGTTCGGACTGGATATCATCAATTCACCAACCGGCGCGAAGAAGCTGCCGCGGATACTCTTGGTGAGCTATCAGCTAAAATGAGCGGCCATGCTGCCAAGTTGGCTTCGACAACGCGGAAGATGCGGGCCCTCAGTGATTTGCATGAATTTATTCTTGAACACACAAATGAGAATAAGATTGCTTCTGAAGATGCAATGTTGGAGTCAAACAGCGCAGAGGTCCTGCGATCGCATATCACTCTGATGCAGAAGCGGTTGAAAATGCAGATGCTGGACAACGACTACATCCTGGAAAGAGTCGGGGTGCAGAGATCTGCGGTAAGTCGGATTTATTATTTCCATACGGCGAAATGCTATGAGCGCATTGGCTAACGATTTATTTTCGTATTAGCTCTCGAGTATTATTGCCCAAAGAGATGCCCTGGTCAGCCTTGAACTGGCTAGAGATACCAAGATAATCGCCATGTATTCAAAAAGAGATTCTTCAGCCATGAAAACACTGGCAATAGTCACGATGCTTTTCCTACCTGGCACTTTTGTGGCTTCGCTCTTTTCCATGCCCCTATTCGACTGGAGCGGCAACAGTAATGCCATCGTAGGTCCGAACTTCAGGTTGTACTGGGCCGTTACCCTCCCGTTAACATTCACGACTCTCTTGGTCTATGCAATCTGGTCCGTCTGGTATCACCGGCAAACTAAAGATGAAACAATGCATGTCGTCGAGATGTTTAATGAAGCCAATGGCGAACCCGAAGTTAGGACTCTAAGCTTCCAACGATCTAAGACTAAGGCTAGGTTAAGCGTTTGATAGGTGGGTATCATAGGTGAGCCGAGAAGGTCACCCTTATTACGATTTGTTCCTGGCGCAGCGAAAAACTGTTGAATGCTAACTCCAACCACCTAGCTATATACACATTGTCTTCTATCAAAATAACTTTGTCGAATGACTCCAAATTAAAGGAATGAGGTTATGAGCAGTCAGATATCCGCAATTGTATGGAAAGGCAGGACGGGTTCAGGCAATGATAATAGGTAGAGTACCGTTGCTCTGTGGAACAGACCAGATTTCTGCTATCCTTATAATTTAAGTTCATAACGTACCTTGACCACTAGTATCAGACGCTTCTCACTGCACGACATCTTCTAGTAGCCCCAATTCGGCATGGTTGTCACTTAGCCATAGTCGACTCACTCGGTCATGGTTGCAACTAAAGGACACTGTGCAATAGGTGACGGCGGTGATGCCTACGGCTAACGACGAAGGCGCAGCCTTGTCTGTGACGTATTTCATAAGTGAGTGGTGTATACAAGCGAGCAGCGGAACCCCACTAAGGCCCCTAAATCGGGTCGCTAATTTTAGGGGCCTACCCCGTACATTTAGTGGGTACCGCGTTTGTTAGTGGGTCCAGAACGTTTTCCCAATTATCTCCAGATATACGTCATCTCTTGCTTCCAAATTCAAACCAGACGTTTCCATTATGTGCTCAAAGATGTATATTAAGTTTGGAAATTTTTCGTGTCTTTGTTGTGGAGATATTGCGGTTTTAATTTTGTAGCTTTTGGTGCGATTTCAGCTGCGCCGCTCGCTTGTGTGCGCCGTTCACTTGTGAAATACGTTAAGCAGAAAGTACGGAGGTGCGCGTCAAAAGTCTGGGCCGCCCTCAGCTTATTGATGCCTTAGAATTTGGGGCTAGTTTTTTGATGCCTGAGGCTAAAAGTTATACCCTCTATATATTTAGCGAGGTACCTCACTAAATTTAGCGCCTAAGGGCCCTAATTTTAGCGTGTACCAGCTAAAGTTAGCGAGTAGGGGCTTTTAATGCCTA
>Ga0335072_10000290_pt1 | contig 106076 bp, 92 predicted proteins | sample Lox_Sample_21_FD_206725 | JGI IMG/M metagenome (GOLD analysis project Ga0335072, IMG submission 206725) | Soil microbial communities from Loxahatchee National Wildlife Refuge, Florida, United States - Lox_Sample_2.1 | ecosystem: Environmental > Terrestrial > Soil > Wetlands | place: USA...
TTTCGACACACTCCCCCGTCCCCTCCCCTCCCTCCCTGAGCGACCAATTTTGGGCTCCTCAAGCTCTGTCCCCAAAATGGACCTCTCTCGATCTACTCTGCGGGCCATGGCTGGTGATATATATAGATCTCCTTTTCCTCTCTAGACAGTCACTACAGAATAAGCAGTGCTTCCACAATCAAGGCCCATAACCGGGATATAGCTCGGGGTAAGTGCCGATAGCCTGAGAGAGGCCCTTGCATCCCACGGAGTATGAGGCTCGCACCATTTTAGGTGGGGGAGGAGGGAGGTCGTTGCCGCTTTGGTCTTGTGCTGTCATGGCCCTGGGGAGCCGGAGTCTCTGGAGGTACTTGGAGAAGAACAAAAGTAGCTTCCGTTATCGCCCTGGGTAGGAGGCCCTGGAGGTGGTTGGGGAAGAACAAAAATAGCTTCTGTGATGACCCTGGGGAGTCGGAGGCCCTAGGGGTACTTGGGGAGGAACAAAAATAGCTTCTGTCACGGGCCCTGGGGAGTCGGAGGCCCTAGGGGTACTTGGGGAGGAACAAAAAGAGCTTCTGTCACGGCCCTGGGGAGTCGGAGGCCCTAGGGGTACTTGGGGAAGAACAAAAATAGCTTCCATCATGGCCCTGGGGGGGGGAGGGTGTACTCGAAGAGTAAAAGTAGCTTCTCAGCAATCTGCAAAATCTGGCCTATTTTGGTTGCTCCTAACCGTCATGCTGTTTATAGCAAAGCACTCAGGATAAGCAGGTGCTTTTCCTTATGTCTTTTTTGGAAGTCATTTTGTGCAGTCATCAGGCTCGGTCCCAACGAGGCAGTCGTGGGAGGCAGCAGGTAATCGTGGAGGTATCAAAAGGTTGACCTATCTTCTGGGGGCGAGTAGCACAGATCGCCAAGCCACGGCAGGGGGGTTGTAAAATCTGAGGGCATCAGCATTCACAAGCCAATCAGAAATATCACGAATAGGCGCCCTCAGTTTCCTGTGGTACTCATTCCGGGTCAAATGCATCGCCTCCATTTCTTGTTCTCGTCACAGCCGAGCTTGCCAAGGCCCAGAGCAAGCCACGCCACCAGCGAAAACGGCCAACCCAAGAAGCGCTGAGTGCCTCTGGCAACTGAACATCCGGTGAGACAGAATCTGGTCTGCTCTTTGACTTCATAGGGCCATGCTCTTATAGAGTAGCCGGCTTGCACCTCACGAGACATGCAACGAGGACGTCGATGAAGTGCCTAGTCCTCCAGGGTCGGCGCCTGCCTGCCTGCTGAAAGTGCGGCGTCCTCCCGAACCAATGAGCGACACCCCCGACGTCCACGTCATCGGAAATGCTGTGTCAGCTTCATACGTGGCTACCTTACCGTCACCGCATTCTCGCCGATTTCTGCAAGAGCTACGTTGGAGACCTAGGTCAGCTAAGACGGCATTGTGACAAGGCCAGTGAAGAAAAATACCACATCGGCCGTGCTGCCACTCTAAGGATGGTGCAGAAGTTGTTAGAATAGGGCTCAAGTCAGCGCTGCGGCATGGTTGGCTCAACCTGATGAAGAGTGCCGCATCAGCTGAAGTCGCTTCTACGAAAGCTGCCTGAATGGGCCTGGTATGTCGTGGTGGATACCAATAAGGCCGGCGAGAGACCTTGTCCAGCTAGGGGCAAGGCTCACCAGTTTGCTTCACTCGACCTTGCGAAAACAGCCTGCTTTCCCCAGTGGGTTCCTATCACCCTCCTCGCTGCAGCTTCGTCTATATCAAATACGTCACCGCAACGGGCTCATCAGAGAAGAGACCCTCCCATCTCCTGTGAAGACAACAAATTGGTGGACAAATTCATTGCCAACGTTTCATTCTCAGCACGATAAGCCTTGACAATTCGAAATGTCAGCAGATGAGAACATTCACTCGTGGGGTCCTATCTCTCGCAATGAAATCAGGCTTCTGCAGGTATTGGCCACCGAGCCGTACGTAAAGGCAGAGCTTTCACCGTACCCTTTCGACAAACCGCCAGAATACTACGCCATCTCGTACGCATGTGGATCTCAAAAGGCAACCGAATGGATAGAGTGTGAGCGCAAGCGAATATCAATCACGCCTCATCTGCAGGCTGGAATTCGCTCTATCGTGCAGCTCCGAGGCTACGCGAAGTTGTGGATCGATGCGGTATGTATAAATCAAGAGAATGACAAGGAGAAAGCTCAGCAGGTAGCCAACATGCACCACATCTATCGCAATGCGGCCGAAGTGATAGTATGGCTCGGCGTGGCTTCAGACGATAGTGACCTGGCGTGCCGATATATCAAATCCTGCACCACTGTCTTCCCGGAACTGCTTAGGCTTAATCTATCAGCAACAGGAATCTCTGAATACCTCGCAGAAATTCAGCCACTCAAGATGAAGGATTCGATGACAATCCGGCCCTGGAATCGCAACCTCGACTTACGTACGTTCCGAGCTATATGGGCCTTTAACATGAGACCTTGGTTTTTCAGACTCTGGACAGTGCAAGAAATAGCTCTCGCAAAGAAATTCCAATTCTTCTGTGGCATGGAGGAGGTCGAAGGCATACTGCTCATACATGTTGGGTTTAAGTTGATGACGGCAAGTATGGCTCTGTTCGCACGCTCGTATCTTGGGATATCCCACCAGGAGACAACAGAAGCTGGGTTCGACCAGTTCATTGCGGTACTGAATGCGGCACCCAATGGCACTAGCAATTTGTTCAGCAAATTCAGTCTAGCAGTATTCAACAGCCGTTCGAGGGTCGTGACTGAGCCCGTCGACCGCGTCTATAGCCTCCTAGGCCTGGACGCAAACCTTGGACTGAATTATGCATCACTTATACCGGTCAACTATTCTTGTGAAGCAAAACGACGCTATATCAACACCTACATGGATTTCGGGAAAGCTGCCCTGCGTATCGAGCCCATGCTGTTTTTACTCCATATGACGTCCTCTCAAGTGCGTCCTGATGGGTTGCCATCGTGGTGTCCGAATCTTGGGTCGCGCATGGAGACGAACCCCTTCGGCTTACTCTACGAAGCGGGCTGGCCAACCACCCATCATGCCGATGCAGATTCATCGAAGCTTCGCTGCTTGGCAGCCCATCCAAAGTCCTGTGTTCGTGGGCAGACTTCGGTCCATACCTTTCCGCATTCCCCCAATATCCAAGTCTGGGGGACCGTGGCAGACGTGATTGAAGCCATCGGGCCACCCTATGCGCTCGGTGACCCAAATTCGACCATGAGTGTTGAGTCTGTACATAACGCCAGTGAGGCAATATTAAGGTGGATCGACGAGTCGTGGGAGTTTTGTCAGGGTATCACGACTTTGCAAGTTGATCAACTTTCCGAAACATTTCAGCGTACACTCGTTGGCGATCTCAATAGTTCACGGTCCACCTTTCCATGCACAACGGAGCGATTGGATGCGACAAAGTTCTACGTAAGATACCTCCATCTATTGCAAGAACAACACAATCGCGTAGGAACCTATTCGGCAGATTCGCTCACCTCCGAGGAGAAGAACTTCTACGCTTCGAGACCTGATTGGCAGGCACTAATACAAAATTATACACGGAACCTGGGAGTTACGTGGCACAATCGCGTATTCTTCCGAACTTCGGCGGGAAGAGTAGGCTTTACTGTCAAAAGTGCACTGCCTGGTGATCGTGTCTGTGTACTTTACGGTGGCCCTTCGGTTTACATTCTGCATCCGATTGGAGACTCAGAGACCTTTCAATTTGTCGATGTTGGCTATACTCATGGTTTGATGAAAGGGGAGGCGTTCGGACTTCTTGATGATGGATTGATCCAGGAACGAATGTTCGTCATATCCTGACTGGGACGGCAGAGCCCTCCATCCTCATTTACAGGAAGCTATCACTCATATAAACCACCAAACGCGGCAAAGAGGGTTGCCCTCGTAGCAATGAAGTAGAAACGACATTTCTTGTTGTGTGTAGATCTGCAAGATTTAAAGCATCCGCCCTGCTACTTCTATCAAAGCCCATTTGCCTCTCCCTTCCTATTACTCTTGCCATGGCTTTCACCAAAGGAAGGTACTCGATATGATTTTTGACGAACCACACCGAATGCGAGGGACGCGCTTGATCCGTCCCATAGAGCCTATTCAAAGCTTCTGCTCTTCGGCGAGCAGTTTTAAGGGACTTTTTACTCGTTGGCTCATCTTCCCTGTCCACGGACCAGTCTATTTCAGGGAGACGAATGGATCCTCGGAGGAATGCTTCCCAGTACTGATGCTCAATCAGAGGCATTTGAGCCTGGGCAGCCTCCGCAACGATTTTTCCAAGTGGTGCGGCTGTGGCTTGGAAACTGGTCGCATCTGCAATACTGCGATCGCTTGAAACGGTATCTATGAAGGTGTCGAGCTTCGAAAGGAGTAGAGCAGGGTTACCGCTAGGCAATGGAAGAGTTAGGGTTGGCGATGTTCGGCGGCCAGCTAAAGTGCGTTAGCATTTATACTCTTCACTGACTTTGGTTTACCAACTACTCCACCCTGCCGCTGTGCGTCTTGATCAGAAGAGTGCAGCCTGTCCTTCTCCAGCATAATCGCGGGCGCACAGTGTTTCCCTTTGAGAAGCTGTCCATCGCCGCGACTCGCTGCTTCAAATTAGGCCCTGGGGGCGGTCAGAGGCAGCAGAATTTTCCTCGCGTACCAAACGTGCCACCATCACACCCGTTGCTCTGTTAACGCACCCTCACACGTCCTTTTTGCCCTTTTTACAGTGATGCTAGTGTTGGCGATGATGGAGTTGGTAGCCCATGACATGCACGCCCTGCTCTGGACTTTAAAGAGTCACTGAAAGCCAGAGGATTCGCAATACGCGTTTATAGAATCAGAGGCCCAAAACCGGTCCCCGAGAGCCAGAAAAAGGCAAGGAGCCCTCAAGTAACTGCTTTATGGCTTCGAGCATTTGTAGCTACCGAGAAACGGAATAGGAACACAGGACCCGGTTTTAGTGCTCTTCTATTCCTTTCTGGTCCACAATTAGTCCCCAAAGTGATGCGAGCAGGAAAAGAGACAGAGGTGAATAACTATGCGAGTTTGCGGAAGGCATCACAGGGGCACCAAAATAGGCTCCAAAGAGACCAGAACCAGCCCACAACGGGCTGATCCACAACGTTTTGTTGTACTACAATTCGAGCTACACCGGTTTGTAGTAGCTCGGATTGTGGTAGCTCGGATTGTGGTGGCTCGAATTGTAGTGGCTCGAATTGTGGTAGCTCAGATTGTGGTAGCCCGAACTGTGGTGGCTCGAATTGTGGTGCGGCTTAATGCAAAATGACTGGTAGCAGAAGAATTCCTCTTAGAAGTGGTTGTGATACTATAACTCCGCCTATGCGTACGACAGATGGTAAGGTCACCATACTAGATAAATGCGCAGCAGGCTTTACATAAACGGGGTCAGAAATTTCGAGCCGGAGACGGCTTCATTCTTAGGTGGTCGATTTTGGGGGCGCGGGGCCACTCTCTTGGGTGGAGGACAACCCCGCTTCCCCCCAGATTTACCCGTAACCTCTGGTTACTCCTATACTTCAGGGGGTGACTATTGCGCTCCGGGGGTGCCGGCTATTATCCTCCTCCGTTCAGCCTTATCCGCAGCAAGTCCAGCGGTCCCCGCCAATGGCTTGCAGCCATTCAAAGGCCCAACGGAAGCCATTGCAGCAGGCGGGACAAACTCCCCGGTAGCAAATTATTGGCTTGGTGTCTTAGGAGACTGAAAGGCGTCGTCACTTTCCTCGAGAGCCTTAAAATTTTCCGGCGTTATTCGGATCGGGAGTGGATAGTAATTATCCTACTCTCTATCAGCATCCCAAAGACCTTTCAGAAAGTGGGTGACGTACCATTTGTGCTTCGGGTAGGGGCCACTCTCCTGTAGAACCAGAATTGAATGTGAAGATCTGGCCGTTCTTCTTGATTTTAATCGCAAGATAGACATATGCACCACATTCAAGACTGTATTCAAGAGCCTTTTTGAATAGATTATCTTTGCGTCGGTTTTGTTGTTGGCGTTTAGCTCTCTTGGTGTCTAGTCGTCGCCTTCTCCCTACTTTAATTGGCTGAAATGTCATATCTGCGGTGAATCGAGTCTTGGCCAATTAAACAGTTTGGCGCGGGAGAAGGATGAGAGGGATTTATGTATTAATTCTGGAGGCCAAATTGGGTTCTGGTCTATATGGGACCCCAAAATGGGTCCGAAACTGGGGCTCCTATTGAATGTCATAAATGCTCTGATTACATTGCCTATCCCGACTATCTACTGCCTTCTACCGCTACCTGCCCCTCCCCTCACTCCCACCCCTCCCCATCACTCCCTCCCCTCCCACCACTACCTGCTGTCTTCTACCACTACCTGCAGCCTCCCATCGCTACCAGTCCCCCCACCACTTCCCCTCCCACCACTACCTGCAGCCTTCCACCATTACCTGCAGCCTCCCACGGCTACCTGCTGTCTCCCATCGTTACCTACTCCCTCCCGCCAGTACTCGCTGCCTCTCACCGCTACCTGGCGCCTCTCACCACTATCTACTGCCTCCCGCGACTACCTGATTCCTTCCACGACTGCCTCGTTGCGACTAAGCCTGATGACCCTTCACCCACTCTCTGAAAGGTGTTTGAGATCAGAGAGCAGGATAATTACTATCTACTTTCGATCCGAATAACGCCAGAAATTTTTGAGGTCCTCGAGAAAAGTGATAAGCGTTGCAATGGCTTCGTTGGATAACTTGGCCCTTTGCTGGAGCCTTTCAAAGGAAGATGTTGGGCCCTTGAATGGCTGCAAGTATTGGGGTAGATGCTGCTGGACTTACTGCAGATAAGCTGAACAGAGGAGGACGGAGGATAATAGCCAGCACCCCAGAGCGCAGTAGTCACCCCTGGAACGTAGCAGTCACCTCCTGAAGTATAGCAGTGACAAGAGGTTATGGGTGAGTCGCCCAGGAGGAAGACTATAACCATGGCTATATTGGGACACTAAGCGCCTGTACCCTAGGCCTGCGCTTACCTGTAAGCAGTGCCTAATTAAAGGTCCCATGTAGACCCTAGATAGCTCAGAAGATGCGCTGGCCTCAGTTCTGTACTAGGTACCTTCTCTCAACGCATCTCACACGTCCTTTTTGCCCTTTTACAGTGATACTAGTGTTGGCGACGATGGAGTTGGTAGCCTATGACATGCACGCTTATGAGATGCACACCTACGAGATGCACGCCTAGATGCACGCCGACGAGAGGCACGCCATGAGAGGCACGCCTATGAGATGCACGACTATGAGATACATGCCCGGAGAGGCAGTCCGCTCTTCTAGGGGCAGGGAGGCCTAGGACGGAAGCTTCCCAGGCAAGTTGGGCTGGGAAAGGTATCTGGGGCCGGGAGGCCTCGGACGAAAACTATTCTAGGCAGGTAGGGCTCAGACGAAGGTCATCCAGATAATTTGGTCATCCCACAGTTCGGTCATCCACGGCTTAGGCGTCCTGGGAATAGCCTCCCAGGAATAATCTCCTAGGAAAGGGTGCCAGGGCCTGAATGGGCACGGCACCCCGATTTCCTTTCTCCGGATCTCAGTGGCAGGCGACGCTTTCTCGATCCTTTGGCGCCCTCCAGGGCTTGGGGATCTCCCGCAGCCGTCACATCAAGTAGGAACTAGGAGACGTAGCCCCCGATGATAGTTTACTAGTGATTGGTATATAGCCTCGCATGTCTCGTAAGATGCAAATTTTGGATGGGTGTTTCCAATAAGCATGCCTCAGCATTCATGACATGAGTGGGCAATGGGACCGTCCCTCAAATATTGTTGATCCACAAGCTCTAAAGTGAATATCCTTTGCTAATCCATAGTAAGTTAAGAACGTGGAATGTACGATCCACGATGCTAATAAATGAGAATGTGCTCCCTAGCTACCATGCTCAATGCTTCTCCGTTCATTAGCCCATGTACATAACATTCCCCGACGAGACGTTTCCCGTCATTTCCGTCGCCCACCACCGCGCTCTGCCGGAGAATGAACGGCGTGACAGCTCCACGAAGAATACATACGAGATCGCCCTCGATAGTGTCCATCGGCGCTAGTCCAATGTATCCACGAGCAGTTTGAAAAAACCGATAATGTGACGAATTAGCAAAGGCAGAGGCATATGGGTAACCATTGTTGGGTTGCTCTTCCACTATACTTTGCTTGTATGCCTCGTCAATCGATTCTGCTTCATATACAATGCGAAGATGGGCCAAGAAGGTATCAAAATAGTCGCGAAAATTTGGCGCGACCGCAACTCCAGTATCTGTGATGTTGGCGATCAGCGTCCGCCAGTGCGCCTCTTCCCAAGTTCCGCCTCCAATATATAGGCCTCGATACGGCATTACACTCAAGGTTATTTGGATCCAGACCATGATTTCAGTCAAATTCTGTTTGTACCTGTCCGGTTCGCTGGTATTGATCACCTTAGGGCGTGGAGGGGAAATGAAACGCACAGTATCCACCACGTGGCCTGCGATTGTGATTGTACTTTGACTTGGCGTAACCTGAATTTCAGCAGTTGTATCCCCGGCAGCTCGGTAGGCTGCCAGCTCGGCAAATCCCAGAGGTTCTCTGATAGAGTCCGGCAGAGACGTCCAGTCAGGAACCCACGATGGAAGGCCATGAAGCTTTCTGGGAAACCCTATCCCTGCTTCATGGAGTAACTGCAAAGATTGCTGTGTCAAGAGGAGTTGTCTCATCCAGGTATTATAGACCACCTCGACTGATGCTGTGTAATCGATGCCTATGGCGGGAAATCCTGTGCAATCGCAAATTCCTATCAATGCGTAGATCCTGTCTCTGGGGTTTGATGCTTGGAATTGTCGGGAGTAAATCAAAGCATCCTGAAGGCTCAGTAAATTGCCGGAAATCCTTGCCATTCTGAGTCTATTGATATACCGTACAGCTGGTGTACCAATGTTTCGAGAGGACATCTCGTCGTGTACTGCAAGAAGACGTGCGAGCCCGCTTGACTTCAGCACCATGAGTGGTATCACCAATGGTTCCCAATCTATCCGCTGATCGCCGCATATAAGAGTGATTTTGGACGCTTGAACTATCTCTTGAATGATCCAAACACGTCGGAAATAAGGACGATCCAGGAAATGGGATAGCGCTGACCATTTTGCAGAGGGGTACTCGCAGGACGGCAATCGAGTCAGGGCCTCAAAACTCACCGTTAGCTGGCTCTTATCACCGACAAGAAGGGTCGCAATGGCGGAGTGAAGCTCGGGGACGAATGCAAGCGCGAGGTTGCTCTCAGGCGACGGGTCGCCTAGCCAAGCAGTCACATGCAGAGCGGAGGAGTAGATATCTCTCATCATATGAACCTGATTAGCTTTCTCATCATTGTCTCTTTGGTTGATACAGAGAGAATCAATCCAGATCCACATGGTCTCTTGTCGTTCTATTCGTATTTGCATATTGAATGGGTATCGCAGAATGGAAGTAGCGGAGTAGCTGAATCTCTGAGTCCGTCCAAGCTCTGATGTCTTAAGCGTCTGATCGTCGAGTAAAGACCGTAGAATCAAACCAGCAGAGTGAGTAAGATTAAGATACTCCCCGTCATTGCACCAAATTCTGTCCACGGCTTCTGGACTGCCCCAGGTGTATGAGATGGCAATGTAAGGCATTTCCAGATTGTCTAATGAGACATGGATGAATTCGCATCTCATCCAGTGTTTGTCGTTGCCTCGCATGGGTCGAATGAGGCGAATTTCTCGACATCCGGTCAAAAGGGGATATTCGAACAAGTGACCTGCCTCCTCAGGCAGGTCGGGCTCTTCAACATCGCTGCTTGCCATCAGAAAATATTGACAGCGTCAAAATATGGGTCGACAGCCATATGCATAATACTACCCATGCGGTGTCGTCAATCGCAAAGGTATGGGACGTGCTGGGGTTTGCGATGTTCTGCATGTTACACGGTCCGTGGATTCGGAGTGGACGGACTACTTAATGCCCCGCTTTCAGCTCAGGTCAGTCTCAGCTAAAAAGCGGCGGCTTGTTCGATGACGAGGCTGCAGGAGCGGCGCGACTGATTGGTCGATCGGTTCAGGAGGCTGCGAGGAAGGTGGCACGGATGCCGACTTCAGGGCTAACGCACGAGCAGGTAGCCAGCGACGTCACCATGAGGCCAGGCGGGCGATGAGGGAAGGTTAGATCGAGGGGTAGGCGAATAAGCAGAAAAGGCTGCTGCACAGATATGGATCGAGGTAGGATCCAGGGCGGACCAAGGTGGTCATTGAGGTGTCTGAGAAGAGGTGACTTGGCGCACCGAGCATAGCGCTGAGGTGCTGCAGCAGGCGGTGACGGCGACAAAATGAAATGAGACGCTTGAGAGTGCCGGCAGCACTGGGTAGGGCCTACTTTCCTGTCTTCAAGCCCCAGGGCCAGAAAATAGAACCGGATGTGTGGGTAACTAATCGGTCGAAACGGCCGATTAGCGGGGCTTTTGACATTTGCGTATTCTCACATTCAAAGTTTACCTCTAACTTAACTTCATGACCACGCATTCAAACCAAATGATCTCTACATCAAAACGAGCACCTAATCACGCTCTATTCAACGATGCTAACCTTGTTAGATTTGACCCTGTCGTCGATGAACCGCGTCGTCGACACTGAAGCCTCACCACCGCGCCAATCCCTACAATTGACCACTTTCAACCTCAACTTTCGCGACTAAAAGAGGAGGGCCTTACAAATAAGCAACTACTTGACTGGCTACTGGAAGAAAAAGGAATACAATACACACTCAGGACTCTAGAACGCCGTCTACAGCAATGGAAGGTTCGCGGTTTGTCAGCACCGTGGCCATTTGGTGGACGAGGGCGTCGATGGAAGCCGTGGAGTTAGACGCGTCGTAGATGACGTGGATGAAGGAGCTGAGGCTTGATACGGCGGTGTCATCGTCGGAGACGCCTGGCAGGAAGAGCTACGCGTCATTTTTGGCGGGCCCACTTTGGAAGACACGCCCAGCGCAAAAGTGTTGGCGAGGCCCTCATGCACACCTTGGAGGATGGAGAAGGGCCCGGTTTGGGGGTTCATGTCGAGGGGCACGTTGGTGAAGTTGATTGCAGCGTCGCTTGCGACCTACTTGGTCTGAGCCCAGGTGCCGACGATCGTTTGGGAGGTTTTGTTGGCCCTGGAAGAGACGTTGTAGGCCTGGACGCAGAAGTACAAGCTGCAGCTGCAGGCCTGAGCTTGATCCGACCGTGTGTCTTTCCTTTCAAAGATGCATCCTACAAACTGCTGACCGTCGTCTTACAGGGATACTTTCCTATTTCACCAGGTCCATTCCTCGCTGTGTCATATCATCTCATTCATGACAATGGCTTTTGCCGACTACGCCTTTGCTATCAAACTCCCAAGAACAGTTGCACCAGGATCTTATAGCGGGTCAATTGGCCTTGGTTGACCTATTTCTGGGTACCGGATAATAGCCAGAGGCCTGGCGAATAAGTTGAAGATACCGCGTTTCATCGTTGAGATATTCCAAAAGTTCGATTCGAGCTGAGGGTGGCTGTCTTTCATGTTGCCGTCCCCAGAGAAAGGCAAATCATGCAACTTTCACCCAAAGCCGGTCAAGTACCGTACCACTCACTACACCGCCTGGGGTTCCCCTCTCTCACCTACCCCCCCTGTTTCAACGCCGACCTGGTGCAAACACGCATCACCACAGCAACGGTTTCCGTTACTTTTGTCGACGACTACACCGCCTAGGTGACTGGGAACTCCGTAGGGGCAAACACGTGGCGACTCCAAGTTGACCTAATACCTCGAGTTGGTCAAGGGGGACATCTACCGGTGCTATTTTTCAGCCGGAGGTCCCTTCAAAGACCAGAGTAGAGAAGAATGGGGAGAAGAGATTTCCGGGCGTTATGCATCGCTTCACGGGAAGTGGTGTTGATATAATCCATGTCTTGCCGTCGTCTGCAGATTTATGCCTTAGGACGGCTACAACTGCCTGGAAAGTGGTTGAGGGAACTGTTAATACACAACTGACGATGGCGGTGATACGCAAACGCGGCGGACCGGTTGGATAATCAGATAGTCATTTCACAGATTCAACCGATGGGGACAACAGAAGAAAGAGGTGCCTGTGGAAGGAGAATTATGTCACATCAGACGGAAGTTAACTATGGTATTTGAAACCTGGGAAACAACAAAAAGTTACAACGTTGGATTAACAACTTGAAGCAGAATCTAATACAACCAGTGAAGTCAAATCAAATGGTTTTACTCGTCATCCTCATCGACCGGATTCACCATCGTGCTCAAAAGCTTCTTGGCCCCATCCTCCATCTGCATCGTAGTCTGCTGATGGACGTGATATCCCTGCAGGTGGCTCTGTAATGCCGCGCTGTTGAGTGCGACGCTGAGGGGCTTCAGCTCCGTCAAATCAAACATGACGACACGCTGGACATTGACAAATGCCGTGAGTTCCTGCGTGCCAAAGGCCGTGAAGCTCTTGTGGCCCCTCGTGGCCTGGATGCCAGTCTTGACCTGCCTCGACCGCTGGAGGATGTGCTCCTTGACTGTGGTGGCCACGTTTGCCGAGCAAGAGCCTGTGATGGCCGCGTATATTTGCTCGTTGACCGTGGGCGTTAGCTGACCCTTGCGGTTGCCCAGGAAGGCAAAGGTGCCCTTGATTGTCTGCCAAAAGCCGATTGGGTTTGAGATGGCGCGTATGACACCAAGTGTTGAGACGAGGAGTTGGGCTTTGGCAATGTCATCTACTTGGGCATTCTTGGGAGCCATCGCAAAGAATTGGGTGAATAAAGGCAGTTGGGCGAGCTTCTCGGACACATTAAGTGGATCTGGGAATCGAGGCTTCATAGCTGTAAAGCGGTAGATCTCCGAAGAAATTTCGAATTGCAGAGATATGCAAAGAGCTTGCAGGATCTGGAATTGTAAGTCAGCTTTGTGAAGAAATCTTCCCTCGTTGATATGATTCCTACCCTATCGTCCACCTTAGCCTGACCAGGTACTTCGTTGGGAAGCGCGTAATACAGGCTCTCAAGTCCTGAGTAAATGGTATGGCAGGCGACACCCGTAGCATCGGACTTTCCAATCATATTCCAGAACATGCGCGCCTTCACTGCAAAGGGTAAGCAGGAGATGATGAAATACATGTCGTAGTCCGAGATGGTCTTTGTTCCCGGTGCTGATGGTGGGAAGAATCCCACTGACGCCATCATCTTCGAGGTCTTGGGCACTCCTTCGCAGACAATAACTCCTCCCATCTTCTCGGCCTCTTTCAAAGCTTCGACATCAGGAACAGTGATGAAACGGCGCAGGGGAAGACTTTTGTTGAGCTTCTTAGCTGCAGAATTCGCTGCCGAGTCGACAGTTGATTGAATTGTTCCGAACATGCCCTTTTTGACAGCAAATCGATGAACAACCATGTTGCTCGTCAAGGTCTTTGAATCCGTCTTTCGGAGCTTGGTCACAACCATGTTGGCATTTTCATCATTGACAGAGTGCGCCCCGGCAGTGAAGTCGTGAGCTGGGAATGTGGCATTGCCTGCCCATAGTTTGAGACCTTCGAGGTTAGACACTGCAGCAAAAAGAATATTTGTACCACCCTTAGCCAACAAGCCAGTATGCCAAGGATCGAGAAGCGACCATGGATCTTTGTCGCCCTGATTGAAATATGGGAAGTTGTTGCCAAAAATGATGACGCTCTTACCGGCGTAAGACCGGAGTACGTTTTCGTTGGTGACAGGACTCTCGTAGGAGCCGGTGAGACTGAGATTGAAGATGTCCAGATGCGTGTGAAGACGATGTCGAATGAGACTGATGATTTGATGGATGGCATGGTTGGGTGTCTTTGCATTGACAACGAGCAGATAGCATGGATTAGGACTCAAGCTGTACACGCCAGAGATCTGCATGTGCATCTGGTGTTTCTGGACGGAACGCATCTTTCTAGTAATCGGATCTGATAGCATGAGTTCAAGTGTGAGATAGCCCTCACTAAACTCTAGGGTGCTCTCATTCACGCTGAAGTCTTGGTCGATGGTGACCATGCTGTTGGGCTCAATCACAGAAAGCTCATCGATGGCCTCATCTGGTTTGTCTTCGGCAGCGTATGTAAGGGTGAAGAAACGATCTGGATCAGATAGCTTCGTCGCGGTTGCTCTTCTAAGGATTCCTTCGATACCGTACGATTTCTTGGAGTCGTTATGGAGCTAAGATGGGGTTGTTAGTACCTGTCAAACAACATTTACCTTTTTGGCATGCGGAAAAAGAAAAAGCCCACTTACCACCCACTTAAATCTAACTTTGTCACCCTTAGCAACACAATCAAGATATGTCGGAGGATCCAGTCTGAGAGGGTGTCGAATCGCAATCTGCGTAAAGCCACAGAAGTTAGGGATTGGCCGGTTTAGGCGTTCATGGAAAGTCGCAAGGAGCTGAATATTGTCGAAATAGTTCAAAGCCGTTCCAATCGGCTTCTCCGACCATTCATTTCTGATATAAGCTCTCAACACGCCAGGCACGTCCACTTCCTGACCTGGTTGAATAGATCGGGGCAGCTCGACAGGCTCTGAGGTAATGGGCTGCAGGAACTGGGTACCCTGAATGAGGAGATGTATGGATCGCGACCCAGGGGAGGGCATGCCTCCAGCATTTCGGACGCGAATGTTGTGAACGAGAAGGTGCTCGCCAGGTTCATTGATGCCGTCTTCGTTCTCATCAATAATGTCAAACTTGACAACCTGAAGGGTATATGGACTTGGGTAGGTAGCCTCCGACAAGTCACCACGAATGACCTTAATCTGAATGCTGCCCTGCGGTCCTCTGTGAAGAAATCAGCTACGAGGTAAGTACAGAAGTGAGTATTGTTGAGCACTGACGCTTTGCCACCGGTAAGATATGTTGCGGGTCTAAATCCAGGTGACCCATTGGTACCGTTCGTGCCTCCAGGCTTAGAGTGGGCAGAGACTGAATCACCGTGTCTCTCCGTCCTACCAAAAGTTAATACCAGAATCGTGGCAGCGACACTGGGGGTTTTACACACCAAGCAATCGAGGCTCCACCTCTACCGCCAACGCCACCATCTCCAGGTTCGCCGTGTTGTCCACTCGCGCCACCGGCACCGCCTCGCACATCGTATTCCAAGGGAACAAGAAGATCCGTGTCGTCATCGTGAACAGTGACGAAGACATTGCCTCCGGCAGCGCCGTCGGCACCATTCGATCCGTAACCTCCACTGTTCATGGCACCCGTCAGACTCCGGCGGGCACTTGAAGGAACATTGAACTTACTCGCCACCCCGAGCGCCATCCTCGCCATCCTCTCCCCTACGATGCTTAGTTGCATCTCTGCCGTCTCTTCCTCGGCCACCAGCTTGGCCATCCTCACCTCTGCCGCCGGCACCACCATCGCCACCTTTTGCATTCAATCGCAGCTTTTCATCTCTGGCAACCTTCCACAGTTGGCCAGTGTGAGGTCCTTCACCAGTCACCTGAACTATTCCCGTCTCTTCGCTCGAATATGCTAGTCGAATGCGGATATCTGAGGCCGGTTGGCCAGCGGTAGGAGCAGCCGCAGACTGGCCACTTTGACCAGGCTGTCCATACGGAGCTTTGGAGAGGGGTCAGGAATAATGAAGTAAGTTATCGAGGGACATTTACCTTCTGCCGGCTTTTTGATCCAGTTATCTTGTCCTGGGTGACCATTTCTACCACTCGTGTCGATCACCTTTACCTCCCGAGCATCCATTGTAGGTTGGGTCGCGACGTCTTGGAACACCAAAGAGTGTGGCAAGCCCAGCCGGGGGACACGAACGTGCGCAATGCCACGAATATATGGAAAACATAGTCAAGCCGGGCAAACCACAGCCTTGCTCATTTTGAGGACACATCAAAACCATTTTAGCTGGGCGTGGGATATCGGTTACCACGCTGTCAAGCTGCCCAGTAACATGCCTTTACGCATGCACTATTCAGCCAAGATCACGTACTCTGTAACGCGCACCCCCCTTTGGCGAGTAATTTTCGTTAGTACGACGCCATGGCTAGGGGGATTGCTTGGCATGCTTCTCGCCTGGGCATCTGTTTAGGAATGCCAAGCCTGTAAAGCCGAATCGGGATACTTCTTAGATTGTTGAGAGATACTCCTGAATCTCTCAGGCTTTCAATCTCTGTAGTTTGTACGATGGAGGATCCGAGGGGGGGAGCTACTCTCATGGGGCGGGGCGTGAGCTAGGCCTAATACGGCACCGCCTGCTTGGCATTCATGCTGGGTCGGCGGCAATGGGGTTGGAGAGTTTTCATAGGTGCCAATTCCTAAAGTTCCCAGTCATGCGGCTGAGTCCCATAGCCCATGCCTTGTTTTTCCTAGTGTACAACATCCCTCACCTACCCATGAGATAGGCTCTCGACGCGCGACTTGGCCACGCTCTTCACATTCCTCTCTTCCGACACTTACCATTGTGGGTACGTGTGTTCGGCTTATGGGAAGTGTATTTCTAGATCCATCCCTAACAGCATCTCATACGATTTTACACGATTCTATCAATACTTTGTGTATCCTGCCTGTGTGTCAATCACAGCTTCATATCTTGCAGGCATTTCTCTTACCAAGGCTATATAGGTCATTAGCCCCCGACAGTTTCCAAGCCTCTTTCATCACATGTCTAAGCTTATCATAGGAGGAATGCTCCTCTGGATAATGCCTCTCAATAAAATCCTTCATCCGATCCCACTCCGTCTCAATTGGATTCAAATCGGGCGAAAATGCTGGCCCATGTTCGTTGAGATTAACCTGCGTATCTTTGGCGGAGTGTCGTGGGGCCCCATCTTGCATGAGAATAAGTCCGGGATTTATACGTAACCCTCCATGAATGATGGGAACAGTGTGATCTTGATAGGGTTGACTCGAGATTGAACTCTAATCTCTTTTCTCCAAAAGATTCCCCGTCCTTTTAGAGACCCTGTTGAGAATGCACCCCGACTCCACCACTCGGGGTTTGCCGTACTGTCTTGGCGGTACAGTAAAGTCTAATGCGGGAGATTAACTGAGCCTTGGCAGAGGCAACCCATTTACAGTTTACCCCTTGCGTAGGTGATTGCTGTCGTCTTAGTCCTGAATCTTGTTTCTCGTACAATGTCCCATAGCTTCCGCCACACCTTTTGATAGTCACCAAGACTTTGCGGATTCCGACTATCTATTGGTGTGAATGGTGGCTCGCTAAGTGGGAGAGTGAGAGAAGGGGGAAGGGGGGGCGCTAGATGGTCGCGCCCGATAGTAGCACTTCCGCCTCATGCATTAATCCACCACCGATTCCTCTCTTCACACATGCACCCCTAACTGTGGATTTCAACACATTTACTTCAGACAAGCAAAAAATGCCTATCCGAAAGGCTGAAAAGAAGTCGCAAGCGCCACCAGACAGCGGAACTGATAGAACAGGGGAGTACTCTCTCAACTTTACTCTGCCACAGGCATACAAGCCTGTCCAAGCGCCAGCTCCAACACCAGCTCCGTACGCAATTGCAGGGTTACCCGCAAGCAGCACGAGAGATCTCAACTATTTCTTCAATCTTGCGGGCTCCTTGTATCGCGAAACTGTTGGGAATGAGCGTCATGCTTCCTCCAACGCCGCTCCGGATGCCCCGCCATCGTACAATGACGACTTTCAGGACTCGAGCGTCGACTTTTCGGCCGTGCTTGTAATTTGGTTCTTCCGCCAAACAATGACACATATTTTTCCCATTGCTGAACGTTTTCACATGGGACCCGCCGACCGCCAGCCCCTTTACTCTCTCACCGCGCAGCCGAGCGTTCGATATGCCCAGGAGTTCAACGAGCTAGCCATCAAAAGACGCGATCCAATCAATGGGGTAAGTTATCTATGAAACTTTAGTTCTGTTAGCAATTTATTCAGGAATCCAACATAAAACAGGTCTGGTACGATGTCTGCACCTCAGACATTGAACCGAGCCTAGACTTGGTGAAGCCAGGCAATTGGCGAGTGGCTAAGCTCGTGATGGAGTCGATACCTGTGTGGAAGAAAATCCTGTCTGGTCAAGTCATCACAGAGGCGGCCCACAATGGACAAGGGAACACACTGAAACTCTCATGGGGGGATAGAAACACGCTTGGTCCTTTAGGAGACGCTTATGGCCTGTGGTGGGAGTCGGGCGGCGAGCATGGCATTGCAGAAGCATTTTACGTCGTTGAAGGCTGGAAAGGCTTTGACGCAAATGTTCAGGGCCTCATCAAGGTAAGTCCTCCCTTTGGCGGAAAATGAAATGACGATTTGGCAGTCTAACTGACAAACTGCGTCGGACAGGTGAAGCCTGCCATCGCAGATGGAAACGGGCAATATCGAGATCCCCGACGCACGGAAAGAAACCTCGCGATAATTTACTTCCATGCTGACGGGAAAACACCACCGCAGTTTGTGTGCGCCGATGCCCATGCGCAAATCAGACTCGATATCATAATGTCGGGCTTGATGACTGTTCTGGTCGTTGAAAATCGGAAGGCAGCAGTCGTAAAGGAGCTTGGTGCCTTACCATCGTATGGCTCCACGAGCCATTGGAACTCCAGATTGGTTGAAGAGGCCCAGGATATCATGGGACAATGACAACTTGGTAAATATAGCACTGGCGTTGGTGAGAAATAGAACAAGCTGGTCATGAGAGCAGTCCGGCTGTAATGATCTGTTTGACGTCTGTTTATAGTTGTTGGAGCTACAGTTAGTTGAGATACCTATGATCTGTGATTGTTCCTTCAATCTCGTGTCCAATGCAATTCCTGTATTGGTCATAATCCGGTGACCAGGTAGCATGAAGCGCAAATAATGGTTCCAGAAGCCTGGTGATGGAGAGGTATATAATTGGTAGTGGGTATGGTAATTGCGCTTTATGGGTGGGCCGGATATCTTTTGCCGGAGAGCTACGTAGAACAGAGTCGTGTTGCTCGTGCAGCCCTTTGGTCTGACACAAAGCCGACGCGGGGTACGTCAGGCACACACAATGGAGATGTGCGATTGCAATATGATGATATTATAGGGCTGGCAGAAAGGAAACGATTGACAATGCACCTTGTGGAAGCTCGGGTGGAAGGTTTGGCTTGGCTGAAGGTTTCAAAGCTGCTATATACAACGACGGCGATGTTGTCGGACAAATTTCATGAGTTTCGATAAGCTCTGACTTTCTTTCATCGAATGAATCGCTCTATTTCGCTTCTTGGCCAGCTGCTTGTGCCATGGCGCTTGCGTTTTCGGACGCAAGGCTCTTGTTCTCGCCCTGTTTCCCATTCTGCAAGTGCACAATGTTAGTTGCCGGTAGGGAGGCATTGGTGTATACAGTACTGACCTCCCACTTCGCAAATCTCAAGTCCATTTCCCCTCGTCGCTCCGCCTGTAGTCTTGGACCTTCTTTGAGTGACCTCCGGACGACTCTAGCTGCGACTGCCAGATACCGGTTGTAGCTGCGCATAACTCTAGTTAGCTTAGAATACCTCCAATGACAATGGAAGGCATACGAGAGGCCAGCAGCTTTCCATGCGAACGCCATGATGTGGATTGATGTGAGTGTTGCTTGCCGTTCGAGCTTTTGTTGCAAGTGAGGAGTGACAAAAGTGAGAGCTCCATCTTGAGATCACGCTAGCTCTTCGGCTGCGGCTTGGCATTTGGCTTGGCACCATCATGTCCCTGAGGGTAGTTACTTGAGATTGGGCTTAGAGTTCGGTGCATTCTCGAGGATTATGACTGTGTCACCGCCCAGGATATTTACAGGACACAGCAAACGTATGTGCTGACATGGTAAGCAAATCCGCTACGTGATTCTCTTATCAAATATCTCGCAGTATGGCAACCGAGTCATCCAGTCTCTCGACTTCACCCAAAAGCCATTCCTCTTTGCCCCTCCACTCCTCCAATACTTCCATCTCTCCACGTGCGAGAAATTTCTCCTCTTTCCCTCTGACGTCGATACGCTCAGCCTTCTCCAGCAACGCTCCAACCTTGTCACGCTCTACTTTTAATCGCCTCAGAAGTCTGGCCATGGCTTTGTACAGATCTCCCAACAGCATTTTCCGGACACGATCAGAATCATAGAACCACAAATATATAGTCTTGAGGGGTTGACGTTGTGGCTCTCTGGGCACTTCTTGCAGGCCGAGGAAACCATTCCTTTTTAGCTTCGAAAGACATTGACGTAGATCTTTGGCAGATAGGAGACTTTTTTCCTGCAAAGTTTTCTCATCTAGCTTGCCATTGTCAAGTAGTACCCGAACTAATCGAAGCGCCACGGAATTCAGCCGGCTTTTCGCCAGACGCATTGCCTCTTCTCTCCGGAGCTGTGCAGAAAGTAGTCGAAAATCGACTGTCCAACTGAATGAATCTGGATCTTGAACAACGAATTTATGAGGGGGTTGAGCGAGGACGAGAAATTGTGTCTTGATATCGTCGAGCGTTACTGTGCGCACCGTTTCAGTCGCGTGAGTTCCATTTACATACCCGTTGATATGAACGTGGGAACCAGCAGTTGAAGACCCCCTCTGGTTGACAGCAGAATGGACAGTGTGATCGTCGTCTTCATCGTCATGCTGACCTTGGGTGTTGAGAGCCATCAACAGTGAATCTTGGTCAATCAAATGAGAGCTCACATCCAAGTCTTCGTCTTCGGGTGCTGGCTCGGATCTCCTCTGCCATCGGTAAGGGATAGAAGTTGATTGTTCGAGTACGCCCACATATGCTTGTGCAGCAGAGTGTCCGATTGTTCTCCGGACCTTGTCAATCAAGCGGCGATTGCGAAGCAAGGCAGCTACTTTGTCGTGATTGATTCGAATTGTGAAAGTCCCCTGAATGAAAGTCAATTTTGGTGGTAATGACACTTGGAGTGTACATACAGCAACCGGGTCATGTCCCACAACATAATTGCTAGGGGTGCCATGTGAGCTGGAAGAAGCGCCATTCGTAAGCTTCATCTTCTTCTTGATGGCAGAATCGCTATCATCGGTAGCTGGTCGCTTCGAGCCAGTACTGTAGGCGTGGATCACATCTGCGACGGAAATGCTTGCATCGTTACGATTCGCCACCTCCTCCAAAACCTTTACACCCAACTCCTCCAGGTCTTTTCGGCTTTTCACAGCTGTAATATCCTCGCCAGAGAGAAAGTGAGACTGAGCATCAACATAGTTGTCCGTGGGTGTATGTAAGTGGGCGCTACGTACGCGAAGCACAAACCCATTTTTGACCAATTGCTTCAGGATGTTGCTCAGATCATTGCGACCTTGTCGCACTGCATTGCGTATGTGTGTCTGCCCGTCTGCCCTTTCTGCAAGATTGCTATGACTTTCCTCGTGCCCTGGACTGCTTCCCCCATTTTGTAAATTATGGTCGCCACGACATTGCTTCCAAAATCTTTGCAGGTCTTTCACCGTCACTTGGCCAACAGACAAGATATGTGCAACGACAAGGGCCGCATCCTCTCCAAGGGTCTCTCTAGCGAGATGAGCAATTTTTCCATTCCTGATGAGATCATAGGCCGCCCGGAGATTGGCTTCGTAGGAGGTTCGTTGATCTGAAGAGGTATGGTAGTAAACGAGCTGTGCCTGTACAAGACCTGAGAGACCATGTCGGATTTGACGAAGAGGAAGTCGACATTTTTGAGCAAGCTGAGTTGTTTCCAGCCGGCCATATGTGGCGAGCGTAGAGAAGATGTGCTGCGTAAAGAGTGGTTAGTGGGTGTACTGGCACCACCGGAGTGAGTTGACCAACAGCGAAAAATGCACCGAGTACGTCTTCGACGAGAAGGGTGCAAAGTTCTACCAGGTACTGTGTTTCATTAGCACCGTAGACATGCTACTCAAAGAATTGGTGATTACCTGAGACATCTTGGACGACTGCAGCACCTGGGAGTGAGGCTCCCGCTTCGGCTTCAACTTCTGTTCGGTCGAAATTCTGAAGGTTGAAATGTTCCGTGACTGGTCGAAGCTTGGAAAGCTTGGCGCGCCGCTCGGCCTAGAGCTCTTCATCACGCTTTGGGCGACACTCCATTGACCTCATCTTCGAAGCTTCGCCACTCTCCACCACTCTCCACCAGGGTCTACACAAGCTTCACACTGGCTGCAGGCATGATGGCCACGCCAGCTCTACTCGGGCGAAACGCGACTCAGACTTTCCGCCGGCAGATTCATGCTATTTCAGTCCCACGACGAGGGCTCGCAGCCGCAGCCTCTGGGAGCTTTCAATACGAGACTGGCAATGCTGCCGGAGTCAAATTCGCGAGCCGTGACCTTCCAGGCCCTACAACTACCCTAACAGTCGTGGCCAAAGCTGGAACACGATACCAGATACTGCCCGGATATTCCGATGCCCTTGAAAAGTTTGCGTTCAAGGTTAGTACCTTTGAAGGTCTGTCCCAAAGATTGAGAGTTTAAAGTCTCATGTAATGTTGCCTCCTAGTCAACGTTCAAACGCTCCTCTCTGCGAATCACTAGAGAATCCGAACTACTCGGCGGTGAGCTTTCCGCATACCACACTCGAGAAAATCTCGTCCTTAGGTGCAAATTCTTGCGCGATGACCTGCCTTACTTCACTGAGCTTCTTGGGGAGGTTATCTCGAAAACCAAATATACAGGTGGGCCACACAAAACTATGGGTTCCATTTGATCCGCTAATACGTGGATAGCACATGAACTTAATGAGGAGGTCATCCGTGTCATAAAGCTCGACCACAAGAGCCTTCTAGCCAATCCGCTTGCCCTGGCCTTGAACTCCGCTCACGGCGTAGCTTTCCATCGCGGTCTCGGTACGCCCTTGTTCCCGACATCATCTTCGCCCACGACCAAATATCTGGATGCAGACACCATTGCTGCATTCAGTGAGGCGGCATACGCCAAAGACAACGTCGCTGTTGTCGCCAATGGCGCAAATCATTCTGAGTTCTCCAAGTGGGTGGGCGAATTCTTCACAGAAACGGGCAGTGGTTCGCCAGACGTTAAGCTTTCAAGCCCACCAACCAAGTATTTTGGAGGAGAAGAACGGATAGCTCATGATTCCGGGAACGTTATGGTGATTGCCTTTCCTGGATCCAGCTCATTTACGTCGGGCTCCTCTTATAAGCCAGAAATTGCTGTACTCGCAGCGCTGCTTGGAGGTGAATCGAGCATCAAATGGTCATCTGGCTTCTCACTTCTTGCCAAAGCCGCATCCGAATATCAACATGCACATGTGTCAACGCGGAATGACGCTTACTCAGATGCGGGTCTGCTGCACGTTACCATCACAGGCAATCCGTCCCATATCGCAAAAGCAAGCAAAAACGTTGTGGACACACTGAAGAAGATTGCAGCGGGAGACGTCAGTGAGGAGGATATTAAAAAGGCAACCGCTCTCGCCAAATTCAGGGCCCTAGAAGCTGGGCAAACTACCGACGCCGGACTCGAGGCGACAGGTTCCGGCCTCATCAGAGGCGGCAAACCACATCAAATTGATCAGATCGGGCAGTCAATCGAAAAGGTGGGGCAAGACAAGGTCAAATCGGTAAGCCTTTCTTTCAGCAAACCCTTAAATCCGGACTACGAGCTAACTCACAGCAGGCAGCGAAGTCATTGCTAGATACCAAAGCTACAGTGTCAACGGTAGGAGATCTCTTCCAACTGCCGTTTGCAGAGGAAATCGGCCTCAAATAAAGGTAGGAGCAGATCGCAGATGGGTGCCCGTCAAGGCTGTAGAATTGAGAGAGGTGTCCAAGTGGACCGTCAGATCACATGATTCTTCGTCAAGGTGTTGTCACGTCAGCAGAATGACGAGGACCCTAGGAGTGGAAAAGACCATATGTTTTGTAGACTATGTAAATAGCTGAAGGGACGCCTCGCGCTTCAACGCATCCATTCCGCCTCTTTCTAGGGTCGTATTTTCAGGCTCCGATGATATTTTGCTACCATCAAAATGATGGCTAAAGAGATTTGATTTGCCGAGGAAGGCTATTTCGAGGCTCGTGAGGTGCTGAGACCATCAGTCAGGGTTGTATCAGTGCGCGACGGTTTCATTCACGACCCATAATCTTCGTTCATAACCTACAGATGTTCACCCATATGGCTCATTATAGTTACAGATCATACTTGCAATACCTTCCTCGAATGCCTCAGCTGTCGATCGCCACCTGTCGTAGTGGGATAAATAAGCTGCAATTCTGCGGTTGATACTCACAACTTCCCCTTCCTCATATCTTCACCGCCTTTTAGTATCGGCTTTCCTCTTCCTGTCGCTGCAAGGACTGTTCTCTCCCATAGGCCACCCTCATCAGCCTTTCTGCCTCGTTCATCTTCCTGACGAAACCATTCCTCTGCAGTCTTCACGCGGGCTGGGAATATTCTGTCGAGGAGGGCGTAATCTCGCTTTATCACACCGCGGTTGCTGCCCGAGGCGCGCCACATGTTCCAGAATCCTGAGAAGTTCTCCTCGATAGACATGGCACCCGGGTCTTGCATATTTGAATTGTAGCCTGCGGGGTGCGATCTCACCCTCGACATGGGGCCATCTCTCCAGTATTCCTCAAGTGTGACGTCGATATACCTTGCTTTCCTTCCCGTGACCTTGGCGAAGGCCTCCGCAAGTTCATGATATCCGATGTGAGCGATAGCAACCTCCAGGTCCAGTCCATCCGCTTCAGACTGGTTATCGAGGAGCCAACGAACGTAGTGACCGCAGTCAGCGAGCGAAACGTGGGGCACGGCGCCGCTGCCTAGTGGCATTCGCCAGGTCATTACCTCATCGCCAAACTCATCACGCTCGAGCTTTGGTGTCATCTGTAGGATCCGTCCAGTCAGCGACAATGACCCACAACATCATTTTCAAAGTGTCGTCTCCAATACACGAAGTTGTGCGCAGGTTCCTTGTTCATTATGGTCTGGAAGACGGTGCTGACTTTGGGAAAATCTGAAACGACATCCCGAACCATTCGGCTCAAGTGTGACTTACAACAGTGCGTGAAGATATTGTCATATCGATATATGGGCCAGTGGTGAACAATGCCTTCTTCATGTTCGGTGCATTTTGTTGCAATATCCATTCCCCAACTCTGCCTTTCCCTGTGGTCAACGGGATCAGATTCAATATTGCCTTCTTAGGTCATTAATTCACATACCATCATAGTGGCCAGTCCGGAATTTGCTATCATAGCCGCTTTTCTTGAGTACAAAGTCGAGATTTCCCCAGATGAAGAACTTTATACCCTGTTCGATGGCAAGTTCGTAAGACCTTAGCCCCCAGAAGATTTCCGTTTTCTCGCCAGTATTGAAACCTGTAGCTGTTAGAGGTGAAGGATTCCAGAAAACACGCGACTTACCATCGATGTTCACAAATGCATAATCGGCACCGGAATATCCAGCACGCAAGTTCTCTTCTGATGCAAAGGAGCCCTCGAGGAACGAGACATTTGGACTGAGTGTGGCAAGCTTCCTAGAACGAGGGGACGTTTTGTCTCTGGTAAGGACGCGTACAGCATATTGGCCATCCTTCACGAGCGCTTCGACAATGGGTAGCCCTTGAGCGCCGGTTCCGCCGATAACGAAGACCAGAGGAGGAGCCATTATGCTTCGTGGATAGGTTAGACTTGGAGTTTTTGGGGGCGAGTCACTTTTGTGGGACGACACAGTCGATATTAAGACAAGGCCTGGTTAGTTTGGACAACAATGGGACCATCACACCTGTGATGGAGGATCTGAACGAACTAGTCTGGGGAATCTCCCTTTTATACAATGGAAAGCGTCACTGGATTCGCGTACCATCACAAAACACGACTAAGAGAAAGGCATAAGGCAAGGAGAGATGCAGACAGAGAGTAATCATGTCGCTCTCGCTACAAAAAACAGCCTAACCTCCAGATAATTGGCCACAGGAGAGCATGCCATATGAGTAATCAATCGTGCGGTTGTCGACGGGGATTAATTTGACTGGCCAAGTGGCTTCGGCAAACATTGTGCTATGGTTGATTACTTATTTGGCGGAAATGGAAACTTGGATTGGATGACCCTTTCAAAAATTGGAGAGGCTTGGCGCCAAACGCGGGCGAGTCCCATTCAGTGGGGAATAGGGCAGCTTTCCCGAAACTCGGCACTCGCAGGGCCTAATCCGAGCACTTCTAAGCTCTGGTGATTGCAAGCGTTACAAGTGGTAGCGAAGATAAGATCAAACTCTACTTTTGGTACTGTTCGTTTGTTTGGAGTGGATGCGGCTGATCGGAAATGGCGCAGCCTCGCTCGCACCTCTGACGTGTCAAACCAGACCCCACCACGCGAGCCGCACGACTTATGGCGACAATATATTTATCACCTTTGATGCAATAATCTCTTTAACTGACTTTCCTTTTATGCGGTAATGACCGCGCTCCGTTCAAGGTCACGATGAGTTTTGGCTTCAGTATAGGCGACTTCATCACCGTACTTCAACTCGCAAACCAGATCCGCCAACAGTTTGTTGATGCTCCAGACCAATTCAAAGCTATATCTGATGAGTGAGTCCACCTAGCGATCAGTGTACGGATACTTATTGGTCGATTCAATAGAGTTCGGAGCCTTGCCATCGTCCTCCAAGATGTCGAAGTCGTCGTACCCAAACGAGAGCTCACCAGTGAGCAGAAGACGGAACTAGCTGGAATAGCGCAAGGATGTCGCAATGTTCTGAAAGAGATAGAGAGGACACTGGACCGATATCAGGAATTAGATTCCGGCGGGAAGAGCTTTGGGGGGAAATCTCGAAGAGTGTGGAAAAGACTTAAATGGGACCAGAAGGACATCGACCGATTTCAGAGCCGGATCACGACGAATACAACGCTACTGAATACGTTCCTCGGACGAATAGCCAGGTAGATAAAATGTCCCTAAATCGATAACTTAGCTGAATCTGTGCAGTCAAGCATCGTTCGCAACAAAGGATGGTGTGGACCGATTGAACCGATATCAAGAGAGTCAAGAACGTCGAGTTGTAGTCGATTGGCTTACACCGATTGACTATGCTTCTCAACAGAGTGACTTCATTCTCGCGCGACAGGAAGGAACTGGGGAATGGCTATTAAAGTCGAGCGAATTCCAAGCCTGGGTCAGCCAAAGCAAGCAGACCTTGTTCTGCCCAGGGATTCCAGGAGCGGGTAAGACAATGATCACATCTATCGTGATTGAACAACTTCATACGAAGTTCCAAGATGACTCCAGTACTGGTATCGCGTACCTATATTGCAACTTCCGACGACAGCACGAGCAAAACCCTGAAGATCTACTCGCGAGTCTACTAAAGCAGCTAGTTCAAGAACAACCTTCTATACCTGAAAGCATTAACAGCCTTCATAAGCGCCACAGGGACAAACGAACACGCCCCTCATTTGAAGAAATCTCGAAAGCGTTGCACTCCGTTGTTACTGGCTATTCTAAGACTTTTATCATTGTCGATGCGCTGGATGAATGCCATGTCTCTGATGGAGGTCGTAGAAGGTTCTTGTCAGAGATTTTCAGTCTTCAAACCCGTACTGGAGCAAATCTTTTTGCGACTTCACGATTTATCCCGGAGATTGTGAATGAGTTCAAAGAGGCTACACTGTTGGAGATCCGTGCTAGCAGTGAAGATATACGGAAGTATCTAAATAGCCATATGTCGCAGTTACCGTCATGTGCGTTAAAAAGCCGTGATCTGCAAGAGAAAGTCAGAACTGAAATTGTTCAAGCTGCTGATGGAATGTATGTGCCTTCCCAAGTTCCCATGCTATCTGAGCTGACTAGCTGATTTGCATTCGTTCAGGTTTCTACTGGCACGACTCCACCTGGATTCACTAAGTGACAAGACGACAAAAAAGGAGATTATACGGGCGCTACAACGACTCCCGAAAGGATCGCAAGCATTAGATCATGCATATAAGGAAGCAATGGAAAGAATTGAAGGTCAGAAAACAGGCTTTCGGGATCTTGCCATGCGTGTTCTATCATGGATCACCTGCGCTAAGAGACGTCTGACCACTTCAGAGCTTCGATATGCTCTTGCTGTGGAGGTCGGTGAGTCCGAACTTGATAAAGATAACCTTCCGGAAATTGAAGATATGGTTTCTGTATGCGCCGGGTTAGTCATTGTTGAAGAGAGCAACGTTATTCGTTTGGTCCACTATACGACACAAGAATACTTTGAGCGGACCTGGGTTTCTTGGTTTCCTAATGCACAGATAGATATCGCGACGATTTGTATTACCTATTTGTCCTTTACTGCTTTTCAAACGGGTTTCTGTTCGACTGATGAGGATTTCGAGGCACGGCTACGGCTAAATCCGCTTTATAGCTATGCCGCGCGAAATTGGGGATGTCATGTTCAGGCGGCTTCCATAGAGAAGGAACAGTTAATTCTGGATCTTCTTAAGAGTAGTGCTAAGGTCTCTGCCGCCAGCCAGGCGATGAAGGCGATGACAGCTTCCGGATGGTATGATGACTACAGTCAAGAGGTACCAAGCCAAATGACAGGAGTACACCTTGCAGCATACTTTGGACTGAGCGAAACGACGATCGCTTTACTTGGGGATGGGCATGATCCAGATGTCGAGGACACTGACGGTCGGACGCCGCTGTCGTGGGCCGCACAGAACGGGCACGAGGCGGTGGTCAAGCTGCTGCTCGACAAGGACGGCGTCAACCCGGACTCCAAGGACACCATCTACGGTCAGACGCCGCTGTCGTGGGCCGCGAGGAACGGGCACGAGGCGGTGGTCAAGCTGCTACTCGACAAGGAGGGCGTCGACCCGGACTCCAAGGACACGTACGGTCGGACGCCGCTGTTGTGGGCCGCGAGGAACGGGCGCGAGGCGGTGGTCAAGCTGCTGCTCGACGAGGGCGTCGACTCGGACTCCGAGGACACATACGATCGGACGCCGCTGTCGTGGGCCGCAGATAACGGGCACGAGGCGGTGGTCAAGCTGCTACTCGACAAGGAGGGCGTCGACCCAAACTCCAAGGACAAATACGGTTGGACGCCGCTGTCGTGGGCCGTAGAGAACGGGCACGAGGCGGTGATCAAGCTGCTATTCGACATGGACGGCGTCGACCCGGACTCCAAGGACAAATACGGTTGGACGCCGCTGTCGTGGGCCGTAGCAAAGGGGCACGAGGCGGTGGTCAAGCTGCTGCTCGACAAGGAGGGCGTCGATCCGGACTCCAAGGACAGGTACGGTCACACGCCGCTATTGTGGGCCGCAGTGAATGGGAACGAGGCGGTGGTCAAGCTGCTACTCGACAAGGACGGCGTCGACCCGGACTCCAAGGACATATACGGTCGGACGCCGCTATCGTGGGCTGTAGAGAAGGGACACGAGGCGGTGGTCAAGCTTCTGCTCGACAAGGACGGCGTTGACCCGGACTCCAAGGACAAATACGGCCACACGCCGCTATCGTGGGCCGCGGGGAGGGGGCACGAGGCGGTGGAAAAGCTGCTCCAATCGTGTGGCGCTCTGTCTCTATAACCTCGATTTCTGCTCAACCTCCTCCCCACCCACGTCCTGTTGCTGGCATTTTCCGATATATTACTTCGGAGGTGGCAAATGGAAAGCCGTAGAAAGGAGGAGAAGTAATGATGCCATGCACATGGTTGAGTTAGCGGATCTTTCAAATCTGCAGTAGAAGCCAGTTCGGGATCTGGGCCAAAGAACAGGCCGTGCTCTGCAAATGCAATTCATCCCACGATACCAGATCCGTTTAGTTGAAGCCGGTAACATACCTGGCGACAGTGAGGTAGTTACCTATAAGCATAGAAGGCCAATCAGCGTACCCTACGTGCCCCAGACGTGACCACATGACCACGGTTTCTTCAATACGTAAAGAAGTGCTTGATTCAAGCCCCAAAATCGACTTTGTAATCTACGTCGCGGTGCGCTGTCGCTTCCGGTTTAGCTCGCCCGCTTTGCGACTATAAAGCTCTCCTTCCCCCCTCGCCCACGACCTGAACTGCATTCTACCCTCTCCGTTATTTTGTCACCGCTCTCTGCCCTCCCCCCTGACCGGCCGGGCCGCCCAGCCTCCTGAATTCAGCCCGCGTGACGTCGTCGGTCTCACATGGTCCCCGCGCGCGATCCCACCTCCAAGCAGGCGAAGTCGTAGATTGGCTAGGCCACACGTAGAAAGCGCACACATCAGCTGGTATACGCTTTAGAGCGACGGCCTTTAGACATATCGCCGCGTATATGCCTTCTTGGCGACTTTTCAATATCCTCATATGGGACATTTTCGACAATGTCTACCAATGTGTTCGTCCGCATGGCAGCTCTGTCCCCTTCATAAGTAAGCCACATCGAAGAGTGACACCCATGACGTTCAACCGTCAGTCGAAGACTGAGACGCCTAGCTGGATCCTCTGCTGTCGCATCGGTAGCGTACACATTTGGATTCAGACCCTGCGTTAGATACCCCCGGATATGGACCTTGTCTGAGCTAAAAAGGCGAATCTGTCTGATTTTGATCGATACATACATCTGACCAAAGTATATGTTCTGACTGCCGGTTTTTGAAATTGCCACTTTCTTAATAGCACCTCCGAGGATTTCATCGCGAGTTCGCTCGAGTGTCGCTGCGAATTTCAATGCACTGCGCTTTAGATGTCCCGCGTGGTAGTAGGCCCTCATAGCAGGATTTGGGGAGTATTTCAAATCGAGAAAAGCCCGAGTAAGGCCGACGTAATATTCTCTTACCACACCATCGCTATTTCGAATGAGCTCCGAAAACTTCTCTCTTCTGCTGGAGTCGGTAGAGCCATAAATATCTTGTTTTCTCTCCGAAATCCTTTGCCATAGGGGATGCGCAATATTCAGGTGACTCCCCGCCTGTGGAAGTAAGACTGTGCCATCTGGAAGGTATTCGATCAGGTCTTTTTTCGGCAACGTCTGGAAGATTGATGTTCCCCATGCCTCCAGGAGATTCAGGGCGATTGGATCGATTTTCGTGCACTGAGAAAGGACAACAAAGGTTGACTCGTTATTCGGAATGGAGTCCCAAACATGATAATGCAGAGATGGATTTCTGCTGCGATAAAAAGGGTTCTCATGTTCTCTCAGTCTCGCTTTGAGATTCTCGCCTTGACCGACGTAGAGGTGATAGGACCATGGCCCAGTCATGGGGTCCCGTATGATATGGAGATATACCGCTGGGCCCTCGTAACTCAGGTTTCCAGAGATCGAGGTGAGCCTAGATAGATTAGCCTTAAGAAATTCAATACGAGATAGATTGTATTCACTGCTTTGTGGCGAACCCGTCTTTCTCGACTTCTTTGCAGATCTCCCAAACCTTGGATCTGAGGAACGAAGATAACTCTTCCACCGCATTCGGGTGCTCCTTAATCCAACCAGAATATCGTCCTCCGAACTTCTCGTCCGCCTTTTCCAGCACATGCTGTAGGATCTTCACAGGTTGAACATCAGGTTGTAGCCGTTCAGTCGCTGCATTTTGCGCATCTGAAGACGTATCGAGGAAGTGTACGTGTCTGTAATTCACGCTCTTGGTCTGCCTGGCTGTTGCCTGTGCGCTTGAAAATGGCTGTAGTCGTTCAGTCGCTGCATTTTGCGCATCTGAAGGCGTATCGAGGAAGTATGCGTCTCTGTAATTCACGCTCTTGGTCTGGATGGCTGTTGCCTGTACGCTTGAAAATGGTTGTAGTCGTTCAGTCGCTGCATTTTGCGCATCTGAAGGCGTATCGAGGAAGTGTGCGTCTCTGTAATTCACGTTCTTGGTCTGCCTGGCTGTTGCCTGCGCGCTTGAAAATGTATGACGACCTGTTGTAAGATCGCTTCTGCCGGTGACAAAGTCCTGAGCCCAAATAGCATAGAACAACGTCGTAAGAATACTGGTGTATTGCCTTGGTGTCAGGTTCCAATCTGGGAACGCGACTCTCCACCATTTTATGATCTCACGTCGTTCCATTCTCTGGTGCGTTGTTTCGAACTTCACCTCTAAGGGATATTCTTCTCCAGAGAATACATAGTTGGTGTGGAGATCGTCCCGGGCGTGGTCAACAAGGTTCATCCACTGCTCTGGCTCCATGTCTCTTAGACTTTTTAGTGTGTGGTAGGTCGCATATCTCGCGTAATCGACCCCGCTGGTCTCGGTGGACATAGCCATGCTGTTAGGTTTTGCCTTAATCTGGTAGACTGTGAAAAGATGTCAGCCTTAGATCCAACCTTGCAACTTATGGAGGGCCAGACACAAGGCAGGTGTGTGGTGAAAATCAGTTCTAGACCTGAATGTATGGATGCTGTCAGGTTTTGGCTTAATCTGGCAGACTGTGAAAAGATGTCAGTCTTAGATCCAACCTTGCAACTTATGGAGGGCCGGACTCAAGGCAGGTGTATGGTGAAAATCAGCTCCAGACCCGAATGTATTGATGTGATCGACAAATTTTCATTCGGCGAACACAGGTGTTGGGGAAATAAAATAATTCGTATGACTCTGCCGGCTCAACGTCGACTTCCTCCCTTGGTGTTCACAGCTTAGTTTGGCTATTATCACCACCCCATCTTCTCACTTCCGCCCAAGGCCGGCCTAGGTGTTCACAGCTTAGCCATGCCATCGTCACCATACATCCTCTCACCCACGAGTGCGGAAGAAGCTCTTTGACATTCCTGGATCACTTCCATGGCCACATCCCCTTAAGAGGTAGATCTTATGCCTGGCCATGAGCATACAGTTTCCGAGTACAGCAAGACCCCTGGCATTGGTGGCGCTACGACATCCTCAGACAACACCATCTCAGACACCGCCATCTCAGACACCGCCATCTCAGACATCGCCATCTCAGACATCGCCATCTCAGTGGTCCGCAGTCCTATACATGCCTAGGCCTAGGGGAAAGCCTGGCTGGCCTGCTGGCCTGACGGGCCCAATGGGCCGGTGTCGGTGAAAGAGAGTGTTGGGAGGGAATATTAGTCACAGAGTGACAAATCAGAGTCGCTCATCTCGGGGTTGTAAGACATATTGGGCAGGCTGCCGTCTACAATAAAAGAAACCAGTGACATGAGAAGATAGCGGCGAGGATTCAGCAAAAGGGGCTTCAAGGTACTCGTGGTGGCTACAATCAGCCTAGGCGCAAGCCACATAGGCCTACCTAGACAGGCCGGAGCAAAAAGCCTGCCTGGCCTACACCCCCGGGCCCGGGCCTGCGTCCAAGTAGTGAGGACCACTGCGCCATCTCAGACACTGCCATCGTCGATCCCGTGTAACGGCTTTAGCAGAGCTTCAACAAATGCGAGACCTTCACCGCTTCACAAGCAGCTGGTGTTCACAACACTTAGGCGTCTTTCGTCGGACCTTCTGGTGCCATTCTGGAGCTATTAATCGATGCCTTAGATTTTGGCGAGCTTAATCAAATTCAGTAGAGCTTTGTTGCAGATCTTGTAGCAGCTGCCAGCGCCTTGGCAGGCATTACGGCTCTCGAGAGAATGGCTATCAGTTTTGGGGTTGGTGTGGTACTGAGAACTAGGCTTTACCAATTGTGGTGAGATGAGATCTGGAAAACCGGCAGAAGGTGCTGCTCGTTTTCCAGATCTTATCACGGTTTCGGGTCGAAAAGTGGTATGTATTGATGAAAAAGTCAAATATGTATGAGGAAGATGCGGGAGGCGTCACGCTTGCCTACATGAAGGGGGGTGTTCCCACACTAAAAATTCTGCAACAAAGCTCTAATGATGGTCCAGAGCTTCGGGCATGGCATGAACCCTGCAGGAAGATAACGTGGCTTTCTTCTATTATCATATAAGTCAATTTCTCCTCCAACCTTTCAATTCCAGGGCCGCATTGGGCGCATTGGGGGGGGAGAAAATTCTCCACATTGGTGTAATCGCCGGTTTTCAGTAATGCCCGGCGTAAGTATGTTCTCTACTGTTCTCTATTGTTCTCTATTAACTTCCTTTAGAGCTCGGGGTTCAATTCCCCGATGTGGAGTTCATTTTTTTTTTGGTCTCTACAGTCCTCGCAGTCCGACAGCTCAAAAGCGGCGACCTATCCCGAAGTCTTGAGGCAGGCTTGTAAGGACTTCAGATTACGTCAGTTTTGCCAACTAGGTAACAGCTCGATGCTTGGCGCCTCATTGGGGGCTGGTGCACTGAAGGGGGGCCTCTCTCACCCCCGGCTCAACCTTCGGCTCACCCAACTCCGGCTAGTTGCGCGCTCTCAGGGCGGTATCACCCTAGGTCCAGAGCAGGGTGACCTGGGGGCAGATTTCTGTTATCTTGGCAACAAGAAGTGACGTGACCTTTCATAGGGGGGCCAAAAATAACCCGCCAGGTAGCAGCGTTGCGTCTGCGCTCTTAAGCGAAGCGGGGGGTGTCTCAGGCGAGGGATCACCCCCGGTAGGAATCGGCAGCTCTCCCCTGGCTCACCCCGGCTCACCTTGCTCACCAAGGCGCTCACCCGCCAGAACAGGACAGGCAATGAGGCCCAAGTTTCCCTATCCCTAGCCGTAGGGGAGCCCGTTTCGGGCTGCGTGAAATCTGAGACGGGTAAAAAAAGGCCAAGCGCCAAAATAGATGGCACTCGATCACGTGCCCTACGTGGTGCAACGGCGTCAAAAACGGCGTCAAAAGCGGCGGTTTTTGGCAGCCATTGTCCCAAGATGTAGCATTGGGCTGTAAAGAAGTGCTTGATTCAAACCCCAAAATCGACTTTGTAAATTTCAAAATTAGGTTTTGGGAGAGCCGGCCTCTCCCCGCCGTTGTTTAGGCTAAGCCTGGACTCGCATAGTTGAGATCCGCATCCAAAGTGTGGCAGTATGACGCATTATGGTCACTCACATCGCGCTTAATCGCTCGCTAGCCGCAGGCAAAGTGCAAATCTTCCACGATTTTGTCAAAGATACATATGAAGGCAAAGTGCGCCTGCTGAAGTGCGGTCGAGAAACACTTCACCAGATTAGTTCGAGTTGATGGCATCGGCTGCCCATACTCGAGCTTCCGCTCGTTCACAGCGCAGCAGCCGCAAAAAACGTTCGTATCGCGAACTCACTTCCGATGAAGAGCTCTCGGATATCTCCCCAATCCAGTCACGTCTTCCAGCGGTGCGCTCCAGCAAACGAGTGCAACGAAGAAGTTACAAAGAAGATGAAGACAGTAGTGACGCTTCACAATCGATCTCGGAGGTGGACCTGCCATCGCCCCAGCCCATCACTCCACCTCGACGGTCACGAACGAATGCTTCCTCAGCTTCACGTAAAGGGCGCGCGCCTCAGGAATCCTCCATAGCAGCTTGCGACCTTGTTTCTTGCAAAAGAATCAAGCTGAGCGATACTACTGAAACACGGGAGGTGAGTTCAAAACAAGTACTGCAAGAGCAAGTCTCTGTCAGCGGGAAGATTCCACCTTGGCAGGAGTTGGAGTATCAAATCTTGCTCCAGATATTCAAATACGCGGCCTATCCTCTCTACGCTGGAGCGTCCCACTCGCGGCCTACAATACAATGGCTGCTCGATGTCTCTCTTCTGTCCAAGTCCTTTCGCGCCGCAGCCCTCGCCGCTCTCCTCTATTCCCCACCGATCTTTCCTGCCGCAAGGGCACACGGCCTATTGCATCTTTTGAAACAAGACCAAGATGCACTATCAACGAATTATCGCACGAAGATTAGAGAAGTCAATGTCGAGGCCAAGAACCTGTTGATGCAGAAGAACGGCGTCGTTCTCCAAGACTTTGTGGGCCGATATACTCCGCTGCTCTCTGGGTTGAACATATACCACAATTTTGATCTCATTGGACCTACGACTTGGGGCAGGCCCTCGACTTCGAAGAGGAACTGGGTTTATCCTTTGCATCTTTTCGATGCTCTTGACGATGCCGATATTCATCTCAAAGGGTTTTCATGGAATGGGCGATTTCCAGAAACCCACCAAGTGTTGAAAAGGATGCCGTCTTTACATCAGCGGCCTTGCCTTCACAGCTTACAATCACTGGCTCTCCTGAATATAGTTCTGCCGGAAAAAGCCTCCAGGACAGAAATGGAAGGTCTCTTGACGACTGCGCTCACATATCTTCCGGAATTAAAAGACCTCGCTTTTGAGAACTGCGAGCTCCTCAATGAAACAGTGCTGGCGAACCTGCCTCACAACTTGCAAAGCCTGACTCTCACGACTTGTCCCAATGTCACGTCCTATGGACTTGGGAGATTCCTTCAACTGCATGGACACGAGCTTATTGGACTACATCTCAGAGGCAATCAAGCTATGGATCTTGGCTATGTAAGTTGCACAAACACCTGACCTGGTACACATAACTGGTCTTCGCCACTTCGTGGTCCACGATCTCTGTTGCGCACAGCTTGCTGACAATCTTCAGTTACCGTCCCTGGGCCCGAGTTGTCCAAACCTGCAGATCATCGAGGTGGATCTGACCTACACGGATCCCTCCTCATATCACGATATCGAACCTCATTATGACGAACTTCTTCCCAATGGACAACCGACATGGCCGACCTCTCTGAGGGTGATTGAGTTTGCAAATCTCCGAAACCTCGACGCGGCCGAGGCAGATGGTTTCTTCCAGTCTCTGGTTGATTCCGCACACGAGTTGAAGGATCTGCGCCGACTCAGTCTCAAGGCAATATTGAAGGTTGGGTGGAGAGATCGTGCTCGACTTCGGGAGAAATGGAAAATGAAGCTAGAGAATGTCTTCTTACGAAAGTCTCCACCTCCTCGTCTATTTTTGTCAGCTTCCTCGAAGTCATTACCAAAGGCATCATCCTCGGACACCGTTGCTGGACCCCTGGTTGACTGTCATGCTGCTAGCAATCATGCTGCTTCGATAGACGAGGACTCCGATCCAGTCGACAAGCCATCGCGCACCGCGGCCGCGAACCGTAAGAGTAGTCGGATTGCTCAGAAGGAGCTCGAAAGTTTGAAAGCTCCTACTATTGAAATGCAGCCAGTAACATCATCCAGCGAGCGCCGCAGCGTCTCCAATGGCCCTCTGCAGCCAGATCAGGAAGACGGAGAATATATTCATGGAATGGTGGACGAAGTGGTTCTGCGCTTGGACGACCAACGGCCAGCAGAGGCGCAGTTCAATGAAGGGGACTTCTTGGATTCCGAGCGGAGTGACGAAGATTGGGATGGCACTTAGGCCTGATGGCAAGCAAGAATGGCATTGACCATTATGTATGTTCCGCTCTTTGTGAACCACTTTTGGTCAGTCTTGTCTCGCCCAAATTCCAATGCTGAATTCATCTATATGCCTCGTTATAATCGACTCGTGACGCTGCAGCAGAAGTGACACGGTATACCGGCGCAATTTCAGCAGCACTGCCAAGAATGCTTGCCCCACTCAATCCTAGAGGAAGTGGCTGGGTGGCCGGTTTCCTCGCAACGAACTATGCTTAAATCGTCGGAGTCTGGTACTTCAAAGCTTCCGTCTGATCGGCCCCGGCGAATGCTCCTGCAGTAGAACAAGCCTCGCCAACATAAAATAGAGTAGATTTTGAGTATAGGATGCCTTTGCTGTCGGCTTGCGACCTGGAACGTGGGTCCGCCATAGCGGGAGATTATGAGTGTGGCAAACATTTTAAGCAACTGCGCTTGTGATTAGTGCCCGGCGCCCGCTGGCTTCATCCGAGGTCCGTCGAAGGTCGCCCCTGCCTCACCTTAGATTGCTTGACATGGCATTGGAGCGAGAGCGGGATTAGCATCCAGCCTTGGAGGTTCGTTCAATTTTGCAAGTGCTCTTCAAATACACTCTCGCTTCAAGAGCAATCTCACAACTATTCAATGGCAATCCTCGTTGTTCACTCTTCGAGATTCCGGTTCTGCCATCCTTCTAAATAAGGCACAGCGACGATCTTCCCAGGTCGCTAGACAGGGTATTGTACCTGAACTTTAGCTTCGTTTGCGGTCGCCAACTTTCCCAGTTTGCATCTCTTTACAAAACAATCACTGTTTCGATTCGTCCACGCAACAGTCTCTGTCGATCCACGCATTTATGCACAACTTTCGCCTTTCTGATCCCACTTCTCAGCCACCGCAGCTGCATCAGCCCCTCACCAAGTCTGGTGCTCTGAAACAGTGCTCTTGAGCAGATATCCCACCATCATCCTCCATTTGCGACATTTGCGACCCTGAGATTTTCTTGTGGCGGCGGAAAGCGATTGGGAACTGCCAGAATGGGCTCTACTCAGTTCGGCAATTTCCACGTAGGCTGCGCTCCAAAACTTTCGTCTCTCGGGACAACTGACTGACGGATCCTTTGCGTTCAGAACTTTTGTCGCGATTCAACCTTACCAGTCTGCAATGTGCGTTTCTCTGTTCTCCCATGTTCCCCTCAACCTCGAGGACTGACCACGTACAGCTCTTCACCGAGAATATCCAGCCACCCGGGATTGGCTATGGACCTGGGAGTTGCGTTCTTGTTGGGATCAGTCTCAGCAATGGTCGCCACCTAGCGAATCTTGGCTCGATCCTTATGTGTGGAATAGCCATCCTGGTCACTATCTTCCTTCTACTCCGATCCGAGCGCAAAGCTGCAGCGGTTGGGCGACGAGAGATGCAACTGTTCCTTGTGGGGTATATCATAATTTCAATATGCGAGATATTCACGGTTGGAGGGTTCCCTCTAGACACCAACGTAAGACAAGGGTTTACTGCGGTGCACGTGGCTGCAATCGTGGCGACTTTGTGGATCCTGATGCTGAACGCAATTGTGGGGTATCAATTACTGGACGACGGGACACCGATGTCAATAGGACTGATAATTGGGAGTGCCGCTGCACTTTTCATTGGTACCGGCTACATCGCCCTCGACACCGCATTCAACTGGACTGGTCATTTCCAGTCTTCACACGGAGGTTCGAATCGCAACATTGGGCTCTACGTCCTTTATCAGCTCTGTCCGCTGATCTTTCTCTTCCTCTACTTCGTCCTGGAGTCCATTCTGGTTGTGAGAGTCCTTGGCGAGCGCAAACCGATGATCTATTTGATATCGGCAGCTCTCCTCTTTGCGATCGGCCAGATCTTCAACTATGTCATCTCGGTCCACATCTGCAAGCCTACGAAGGGCGGGATTGATGGCGCGTTCTTCGAAACGTTCTTTACCTTGCTCAGTGTGGTGGCAGTCTGGATATTCTGGAGCTCAATAACGGAGGTAAGTTTCGCCTCCATATCGTGTAATCGCGGTCAAATATTTCAGACTTGGTTTATTCGAGGGTGATGATCCAAAATCCGAGATGTCATACTCGACTGGACTACTCTGAAACATTGTTCCGGAGTTCAAAATTTACTCTGAGACATTATCGCTGACTTATACGGGATGCATAGGATGACTGGCCTTCAAGCGTGTCTGTTCAGCCTTACACGTAAGGGTAGTTTATACAAATATGGAGCGCTTCTTGCTAGCTATGAGCTTCCAGGGTACATTACGATTAATGATTTAGCGAAAGGCGTCAGGCCTGATTATGTGGTTTTGAGTTGGTGGCAGATCATGTACATAGCTATTGGACTGCACCAAATAGCCAGGACGCGCATTTGAAGGGATCATGGTACTTAGAAATGCTCCAGAGCAACTCAATAGAGGCCATTTAACCCAGGCTATGCCTAAGGTGACTAGGTTAAGATTTTGGTTGAACTTGCGGAATTTCAACATCAGACACTAGCTAGAGCGTTCCACCTGTAGCAAAGACTAAGAGATTTACGCCACTGAAGGTCGTGTCGTTAGACAACGCAACAGTCTGGCTGCGGCACCAGGAGGGTTGAAAGTTGGCAAGATAGGTCAAGAAAGCGGGGTCTGGAGGTCCGGAGTGGGATTGGGGCTTGAAGAAACACGAAATGAATGGTTAGTGGAAGCTGGTGAGAAAAGATTGAAAGGCCAGGTGCCAAAGACCGAGATCAGATTGGAGGCAGAGTATTGAGGGAGCAAGCTTGAAAGACGTAGACGGCATAATGGTAAAGTGCGAGGCATGATGGAAAAGAACCAGTCTGGTAGGAGTCAAGTTACTAGATAACCTAATTCCCATTTGATGATTAAATGACCCAAGTTCAGAGTCGTATGTTGACGCCCACGCAGGGTAAAGTCCACTCGTGCCGGCCCAAAAGACGTCGGAGCCATTGAATACCAATCCCTGCGCTATATGGTATGACTCTCTCAACGTTCGTAGTAGACGTGATAATCTTCCGTTTCGTTCCATCAATGGCTGCATTGGCTAACGCTGCGATGGTGCTGTTCGTAATCTCGCTAAGAAAACCGACCATAGTAGCATTAGCTCGCTCGAGTGCACCATCGTGCTGGATTGTCTGCGAGTATATCCTTGGCCAAAACCATCCAGCATACGACTCGAGTCCTCCCTGGTCCCCAGCCGAATGGCTGAAGTCCACAAAACAGCGACCTGACCAATGACACGAGCTAGCGAACAGAATGACCAGTAGTAGCGAGCAGTAGATACAAGGTCGGTTAAGGAAGTAGGTCAGAAGGAGGAAGATGGTTAGATGGATTGGTGAAAGGGAGAGCGGGAGAGGTAGGAGTAGGAGTGGGATGTAGCTGGACACAGTTAGTTGACGATAGGGAAGGGGATGGATTACCAAACCTGCGTAAACAGTACATCATCGCAACGAGTACAAAGGGTGTTGTGTGGCGTTCGCTTTGGTATTGGTCTTGATTGTCCTTTTGCGAAAAGCTTCAAAAAACGATGCTTTTCAAATAATCGGCAGAGTTGCCCTTCGAAAAGAAAGTAAGTTAGCCGACAAGGCGGAAGCTCTTGTCCTAAAAAGTTTGGCCTCACCATGATAATCATCATCGGTGTGATTGACTTTGGCTGGCCTTGGGCGCAGGAACTTTTCACCTGCATTTCATTCTCTACTACTTTTGACGTCGCTGTGTTTTGCATGTAGCATTGCAGGAGCATAGCTATTGCGTTAGAGTCGCCGTCTCACGGCCGCTACACTCACTCGCCACGTTTGCTGTATTCGGGTCATTATGTCAACACCCGACTTTCACGCGCTATTCAGTCGACTCTCATCCAACTCTACACCGGTCACCTCTCCATTTCCTCCCTCTCCACAGCATCTAGATCCTGCGGCAACGGTCGGCGATCTGAATACCACAACCACAGGGTCTCCAAGTCCGTTACAAGCACCTCCGTCGGCTGCCCTATCGGGGTCCAACATGGCTTCGCCATTTCAAGCAACAGCTGCGTCATCTGGCAACGATCGCGCACAAAGCTTGCTGAGCTTATTGAGATTCAGCCAAGCTCCTCCTGAGGGCGGAGGGCAACAATCAGACGAGCTTGGACGGCCGCCTTCTGCAGATATTACGTCAGAAAATACACCACATGAACACAAGACCACGGAAACAGAGCTGGTAAAAGGCTCCACAACGCCGTCAGCTCGTGAAGAACGTGGCAATCATCCAGCATCCTCTATCATTCAGGCGCTGGATGCTCGTGACTCTCAGGCTTCGAGCGGTACAGAAGAAAACTCACAAGAAGCTCTACTCAGATTGCTTAATCGCTCCCAGCTGACCGTCAGTCAGTCAAATCAGTCAGGAACCAGCGAGCCACGAGTAGTCGAACGCAATGTAGAAGGTGAATTGCAGCAAAATCCCATTTCAACCCAAGCCGGAGGGAAGTCGCCAATGACAGCTCCGCAGCAACGAGAAGATTCTCCGTTTCGCTTGTCCAGCGGTCAACAGAGCAGAGGAAGCAATCCTGTTGGGGCGCCACAGGCTGAAAATGCACAAGTACGGAAAGAGCACAAACCAATATTTACGTACACAAACCCTTTCGAGGCTCTTAATGCATCTCGTGCTCAGTCTGTCAAGCCACAGGCGTCGCAGTCCAGAACTTCGAGTCCTGCTGTCGGTCTTCGTGAGAACAACACTGCTTTGTCGCTCCCGAATGGCGAAAAACGAGAGTACAAAGAAGGTTCTCCAGAACCGACTTCTGCAAGGAAGAAGTTAATACCCAAGATACCTACTCACCCACCTGCTGCCACTCAGCAAGTAGTTGTGGATCATGCATTAGCTAAGCAAGCTGAATCTCTTGCCAACAACTCAAAGAAGGAGCACGGGGTACCAAACGAGGCCACAGAGACTAGCCATGAGTCCGACAAGCCTAAGTCTACACTGGGTGATCGTCTAGATAACACCAGTGACGATGCTTTGAGTAAATTGCCTGCTGCTGAGGTAAAGGTGACAAGAAGGGATGAAAACGTGCCTGGTTATGAACCTCAGGGACGACGTGCTCAAGTTCCGAAAGGACTTGCTAGAGATGCAGATGATGCTTGGGAAAGCGCGGAGGAATCTCCCGCCAAAGACAACCCTACACGAGTTGTACCTGTGTACAATTTCCCCATCAAACCGTTCGTTTCCATCGCTATCAAGCCATCTCCTCCCTCAAGCATCGGACTCCGCGACGACGGCGTGATGGATATCTCTAGGTACAAGAAGGAATTTGACCAGCTCGACAGGTCGCTTGCCGCCGCGACGAGCAAATACATCACTTATGCTCTTGTCAAGAGTGGTGGCATCAGGATTATCCGACAAGAGGATGGCATCGATCGCCAAGTCTTCAAAAATTCCCATGATCGAATATTCAGTGTTGCAATTTGCTCGACCGCACCCAGCTCAACGCCATCAGAATCTCAGGCAGTCCTTGGTGTCGGAGTCAGCGGCTCAGTCTACTATGCAACGATATCGAAACAAGGGAAGGACTTGTTTGATGATGATATGCTGGACGCAGAGAGCTTGATTTTTCCCCCATTCCCACTTGGCGACGAAAATACGTCTGGCGGAGTCCTCAAGACACGAGCAAAGAAAAGCTCTCGTCATCCCGAGTTCTTTGCCATTGGTCGGGGAAAATCAATCAACCTTGTCTGGCCAGCCACAGCGATGTCCTCGAAATATGGAGTTAATGGCAGCGATCGAAAAGTCAACGTCGAGAAGCTATACAATGATCGATCCTTGAAAATTACCACGGGCAAAGCAGGCAAAGACTTTGCGTTCAGTGAGGATGACACATTGATTGTCTCGCTTGACAAGACTGGTCGACTCCGATTTTGGGATATTCGGCCTCTTGTGGAAGAGTCGAATGCAACCGCTTCAAAGGTTGCACCAGTCGATGTTCGCGAGCCATTGTTGACATTGGCAACGGCCTCGCCTGCTGAGAAGTCCTGGCCCACTTCAGTGTTGTTCATCGATAAACTCCGGCCATACACCAAACTTGCAGCTTTGAGGTATGTCCTGGTTGGTCTGAAGCAGAATCACACTCTGCAATTGTGGGACATTGGCCTTGGCAAAGCCGTGCAAGAACTCAACTTTCCACACGAGACAGAAACCGACGGTATCTGCAGCGTCGGCTACCACCCTAATTCTGGGATCATTGTGGTCGGCCATCCTACGCGGAACTCGATCTACTTCATACATCTTTCGGCGCCGCGATATTCATTGACACCTATGACACAGGCGGCCTACCTCGAGAGGCTTGCGGCCAATGATCCTGATTTGCCAAAGCCAGACTCCACCGCCTGTATGAGTGGCATTAGGGAGATTTCATTCGCGGCGAAGGGTCAGTTGCGGAGCGTAGAGCTACTTTCCGTTCAAAAAGGCTCTGAGGTGACAAAAGAGATGGCAGACGGCCTTCCACTTTTTGAGCTATACGTCGTACATTCAAGAGGCGTGACATGTCTTAGCATACGGAAGGACGATCTTGGTTGGAGCTCTGACAGCAAAGTATTGAAACCTATCAATGCTACAGAAGAGGGACTCATCACTCTAAAGGACCTTCGACTCGGGGCGGTCGTCAACGAAGCAGTAGAACCAGTCGCTGTACCCGATGAGGTTTCGCAGCCGACCAAAGCTGGCAAGAAGAAATCTTTGAAGAAGACTGCGGATATGACGGAGGGAGAGAGACAACCGATTGCAAGTGTTGAAGCTGAGATCTCTGCAGAAGCAGCAGCAGCAGCAGCAGCGCCTGCAATGGCTGGGGAGGGACAAGTAAATGGTGCCAAGGCTGGTCCAGCGGTGAAGGTTGAAACACCGCCAGAGAAGGAGGCCAAAAGATCAAAAAGGAAAACCGGCGCATCAAACACTCCAGCAGCACCTGACGCAGAGGCAACACCAGGGCCATCTTTGCGCAATATTTCACCTTCCAAAACCCCCACCACAGTTGTTCCACAAGGGCCTGACACGTCGACTACAAACACGATGGAGACTCCCAACACCCAGACGCGCACACCAGGCCAGACCAACATACCTGCAGCTCAAGGAGACTCTGAGAGAGTCACTGTTGGCATTTCCGGTGATTGGCTCGACAGAGAGCTTAAGAAAGTCGAGAGGGCCGTTTCAGGCGAGTTTAGGAAGGAGCTCACCGATCTCTACCAGCATATCCAGAATGACCGCAACGTGCAAGATTCTGCCGCTGTTGCTCGCCAAGAAGCTGTGCTCCGCCTTATCTCTTCCACATTGTCTACGAACATTGAGAAGAGCTTGGGACGCATCATCTTGACTCAAATGCAGCAAGCCGTTGTCCCGTCTATTACTGGCGTTACCGTTCAAGCTGTGTCGGCTCAAGTTGGGGAAGCGATCGCTAGAGTACTGCACCAGCTTGTTCCACACGAGCTTGGGACGCAGCTCCCTGTTGCAATCAGTACTGCCATGCAAAGTCCTCAGATCTCACGACTCATCTCAGAGACCGTTTCGCAAAAGGTAGCCTCTCAGGTCGAGGGTCACATGGCTGACCTATTACGCACCACCATTACGCCAGCCTTCAAGAATCTCGCAAGCGTTGTCGCAGAGCAGGCGGCAATTGAGGTTGAGAACCGCCTAGGCGCGCAGATACAACAGATTCAGACCGATCGCGCAAATGACTCTGCAAAGATCGATAGTCTTCATCAGGTTTTGAATGGTATCGCCGAGACTTTGCAAGCCATGTCAGCCACCCAGGCAGAGTTCCGGAAACAAATTCTCCGAGACCGACAACAGTTTGCTCAACTTTCCGGCCTCGCGCCCTCAAGCAGCTCTCGTCAAGTCTCCACAGCCCACCAGCCACCGGCCCCAATCGCGCCACCAACGCCCACCAAACTAAAAAGCCAGGATGAGATTGAGGATGAGGAAATCGCCAAACTTATGGACGATGGGAGATATGAGGAAGCATCTATTAGGTGGCTTCAGTCCTCCAAGCCAGTCGAGTTGTTCGACAAGCTTTTCGTTCGCTTCACTCCAGACTATCTCGCCACAGATGTGTCTCCGTTAGTTGCTTTCTCCGTCGGCATCACAGTCGGAAACTCCTTGTCAACTAATACTGCTCGTCGTCTCGACTGGATAAACGCTGCCTTCGAGGCCGTTGATCTGCGCGTAAGTACTAAATCCATTACTTAGTCTCTTCAATTTCTGATCGCTAATAGTTCCGGTATTCTTTACAGGATTCTGAAATTGCCGATCTTTCTCAACATGCGCCAGCTTTGATCAACTCGCTGATACAGAGACTCGAAAACCTCTACGCAGAAGTGACGGAGCGCGACCCCAACGATCACATTCTGCGTACCATTCTCCCTATCTTGCACAAGGCCGTGGACATGAGAGCAAATTTGTCGACCGAGCCCCAACAACAACATTCAAGCCCACACTACAACTACGAATAGCAGGGACAGGTTCAACAGGGTTGGAGGGGTGATTTGAACTGGTTGGATGCGCTTCACTTCATTGAAAATGCATGACCTTTCCTTTTCCCCTAGATCTGTATCATTTCCTGGGAGTGGTTGTTCTGAATGTTCAATGTTGTTTATGCTGGTGATACTGGGGTTGGATCTTTTGCTCTGTTTGCTCGCAGAGTCAATCACGCGAATTTCATCAGGACAGGCGGTTGAAATGCCATTCACTAAGCAGGAGGTGTATTTAGCAATAGGCGACGAGATTTAACGCCAGCAAAGTATTCTGCGAAGATGACCCAGTCTACTTTTGACTGGAGCTTGGCTCGAAGCTTGAAAAATTCACCTATCTGCAGGCCCCTCCACCTTCCCAATGTACCTTATTCTACATGTTCGCCAAAATTTGTGTTCTCGGACCTTTCTTCGCTACAGGACCTATCCCCTGTTAAAGTCCCTCAGCATCCTGAAATACATAACTTTTGCTTTGTGGTAAGAGCATGATGGTGTCAAGCTCCTAGCTCTAACCCTCCTGTGGAGATAGGTAAACGCATAACCATCTTCATACAGATGGACATGGTCACGATCATTTGATGCTTTCAGGTGTTCAGTCAACCACAGCGCTATCCGCCTTCCCTTGTGTTCTGTATGTCTAGATAACCATTGCGATTGCGACTAGTGACACCGCAACCTTCCGGACAAACTCACTCTACTCTCATCAGCCTACCCTTTAATAGGAGCTGCTGTGCCTGCATTCGCAATCTTCAAGGATCTAGCTACCTCTCTATCGTCATCAACATGGCATGGTATGCACAAAGCCTCAATGCGATGGTTGATCTGACAAGCTTCTCGAGCGAAGAGCGCTTCAGCTATTCGACAGACGGCGGCTTCCGAGTCGCGATCCCACGTATCACCGAGTGGGACCATCATCCACGTGCAAAGATCTCAGAGCTGAAAGCACACCTCCTTGCTGACCTGGAGCTGACCAGCAGAGGGCAGCTTCCGCAATATCAACCAAAACGACCAGCTGAACAAGATTACAGGTACCTCTATGACACTTCCAAGACTACCACATGGTACTAATCTCTTGACTTCACAGCTGGTGGTTGGGTCAGCTCATACATTATGGACTTGAATTGCAGTTCACAAAGAACGAGGCGAAGCTTGCTGTGAGGGACGCCTTGGTGTCGGCCCAGATCCGCGTGCCAGATAGGCTTTTGCAGCTGGAGCGTGACATGCGTAAATCCTGCACCCGGCGTGAGAGGGAGGGAAGATCGAAACATATGGCTGCGATATATCCTTCTCCCCTGCCGGGCGCAAGGTCACTCCAAACGGTGAATGAGAGCGCAAGCATCTCAAATGATAGCCGTGTTAGAAGAGCTGAATATGACTACGAAGTGTTGGAGTCCGACAACGGATTACAGTCACCACAGCCTGCGGTCAGAACCCGCATTGGTGAACTGGAGGATCGGCAGTCTGGCTGGGACAGCAAACGAGGACATGTGAGATCGAAGATCATGACCCCTGCAGTTTTGGAGGTCGCCAGCTCAACAGATTCATCATCAGATGAACCCTCGACACAAGTCAAGACAAATATTTGGAGTCGGCCTCCTCCACCAAAATTCAGTCTGCAAAGGCCTGTTACGCCCGATTCCATTCACCAAGTGGAGACAGAACCGGTCGAACGACTTCACATAAACCTTGAAGAGCAGTTGCTTGACGTAGTCCCAATAAGACACGGCCGAGTCCAACCAAAGCTGAGGGAAGGTGGAGGCCATCAAGTCATTCCACCAAAGCCGACCGAACTACAAGAAAAGAAGGACATTTACAAACCGAAAATGACTAGGGATGGATACCTGAAGACGAAGGGAATGCTCACTGGATCCGGAAGCGGCGTCAATACCAAGAAAAGATCATATCAGGCTGCTGATGATTCTTCGATCCTTGATGATGCAAAGGATTTCTTGAATTCGCCAAACAGATGGGGGGAAGAGCTTCGACTACAGCCAAAGTTGGTCACTCCTTCTCATAGTAAAAGGATCAAGATCTCCAACAGCCGCCACGATGAGATTAACTTTTCCAGCGCAACATCTGAACCAACAGGACAGCTCTGCCAGTATAACCCCACAGGAATTTCTCGACAGGAATCTCTCGTGCCTGCCACCCGACAACTTGCGAAAGAGCGTGCTCAAATTCCCCGAATAGAGACAAAGGTGCCATCAAATGAACGTAACACGAGGCCGGCAGGTCAAATTCCTCGAGGAGAACCGACGGGGCCTTCTGTCGAGTATTACATCGAACAGGGTACTCGTGCTGTTCGCATGGGGTCCAATCACAAAATGTCCTCCACATTCACAGCGAAAGAGGCCCGCAAGATTGAGTCAGAAGCAGCTGAGAGGATGCTTTCCCGTTTTACCGATATCATGGTTAACGCTGCACCAGACGCGATCTCATCGCCACCTACACCGGTAGAGAGTGCCCTCAACAGAATGCTCGCCGCTCAATCACGCATTGTTGAAGGAAGAGTCGAAAAGCCAACAAAGCAAGGGGATCGTGGGATTGTCGAGACAGAGCGGAGGTGACCTACTGCCAAGGCTGGCACAGAGCACGAGCTCGGTTCAAAGGTATGGCAAAGAGCGCAACACTTTGACGGCAGCTCGGTTGGCGGAATTTGAGTACTGGCGAATGACGAGGATAGCTAGAGCTTCCATAATTGCATGTCTAGAGGCTTCGTCGAGTTGCTGGTAACACGAAATCTGGAAGCAGGCTCTACCAACGGGGAGATGGGTTTAGCAGGGTTAGTCGAACCGAGAGCTTTATCTCCTAACAACTCAGCAATCAAATGCTATTATTCCTTTTCCATGCGTCCTTTTGGTGGTGAAGCTCAAACTTCAACCGGAACCTTACAATGGCTCAAACTGCTCCGAGCGCACACTTCCACAGAGAAATCTTAAGTAAGCTTGTGGTATTTGTGACAAAAGCTAAGCCAGCGTAGCCATTGCGCCGACCGACTCCCAATCCTCCGGGACATTATTGTTGGCTCATAGCTAAAAACTGAGAGCCAAATTATTTCTCATCCAGATCCCAGCCATCCATCCCTATCTCCTCGCCCCTCTGTATCCAAGCTGCAGCACCCCTGCTAGCCATTTTGACCCAGGAACCAATCTGACAATCTGCAACAGTACTCTACTTGCAGCCCATCGTCATCAGTCGTTCCCGCATGCTCGACTCTTGACTTTCACATCCGCGCACCCCCCTACATGACCGCGGCTCACTGAACCTTCTCACAGCCACGACACCATGTCTTGGTGGCGTCTGCGTCAAAGCTTGTCCCGCCACAGTTCATGCATGATTCGCTGTTGCGGCCGTAATTTGATGGAGCTTGACATTCGCCGGCGGGGTTTTGGAGGAAGAGGAAGGAGGGTTTGGTGGTGGTGGCGATGGCGGAGGGAGGAGTCATGTTGCTGGTGAGAGGGGGGAAGTTTTGACCTTATTGGAGCTTCTGAGGGTTGTTTGAATTAGTGTTGAGATTTTGTGCATGCTCTGTTGCTGGGAGGCCGCTGTGATTGTGACGGATGGTGCAGGAGATGGAGATCAAAAGGGAGGGGATGGGCGTCGGCCTTGCTCGACTTTGTGAAGATTTGTTGGACGTAATTTGTAGCACTCACACTAGCTGTGGATATCTGGGACTGTGTATGGACAGGGTTTGTTTCGACAGAATTGTTTGCGGTGGAGGGCTTATGGTGGTGAAGTCGAGATTCTTGGGCGGGCAAGCGTGTTGGAAAATCGAAGCTGGGCAGATTTGGAAAGTGTTAGGAGACACTGAAGATATATTACCCTATGAGAGTGAAGTTGACATGCTCAGGGTTGTGGCTTGATCATAATGGTGAAAGCCTTCGTCGTGAAGGGAGTAGCGGTGAAGTGATTCCCGACAGGCATGTCACCATGGGGTGGTCACCAACATGCGGCGTAACGCATATGCAAACAGTTGACGAGGAGGAATCACCAGGGTGCCGCAATAGGCTCATACAGCGCGAATGAGTTCTTTTGAAATCTAAAAAAGGCTTGGTCGAAAGAAGCAAGTCTTTGAGCTTCTGGTTGTCACGTGATGTCTCTCTAGAGCCCGTAGAATGTTTGTTGCAACAATTCTTCGAATGTGCCTTCATCAATCACGGCTCCGAAACTGCATCGCCAATCAGTATTTCTCATGGTAGGAAGAGACTTTGCGTAACCTACCCATAGCAATGAACTTCGACCATCAACGCTTGCTTTAGGGCCTCTAAGCTATCTCTGCTAAGCTTTTCAAACTTAGGATAAGCTCTTAACCTTGCCCATGCTTGAACTGGTGTGACTTCTCCCAGCAAGTTCAATTGTGAACTGAGGTCGAGCAGACGGTCAATTTCAACGGCGGGTATCTCCCACGACGAAGATGGCGTAAGAGTAGGTGGCGCGGACGTGAGTAATGGAGCCTGAGCGGTGAGTGCATGGCCAGAAGGCACTTCGCTAGAGATGCCTCCCGCTCCCCGCGTATGACCTAGACACGGTTTCTCCAGTGATAATACGAAGTCAATACCGATCTGTGGATTGTCGAGACTGCTCGCTTTCGCAATGCCTTGCGGTTTTGGTGGTTCGTTCTGAAAACTTCGCTCTGAGTGTTGAGTACTGATCTCCCTGAACTGTTGCGCCGCGGTCTGGCCCGAGTCCGGGCTAGACATTTCCACAGAAGCAGAGAAGGGGGGAGTAAAGCTATCGAACGCGGTATGGGTGTAGTTTGTCATCTCCGGCATCGTGACATGCAAGCATTGGCCGCCATCTGAAGCATCGCGGATGGAAACGGTGGCGACGTACTTGAGGCCCGCTGCTCGATCCGGAATAGGGATGCTGTGCCGCGACAGGATTTCCCTAAGCATAGCGTTCTCCTCTTGGACTGCTTTCGAATCCTGGACGATTGCAGCCTCTTCTTCACGCAGTCGAAGCACTTCTCTCTCCAATGATTTGATATAGTTTTCTTTCCTCTCGCGATGGTTCCTACTTCTGTTAGAGACCAAAAGTAGACAAATGGAGGAGAGAGTGGATTACCTTTGAGCTCTCCTTACCTGCTCCCGTCGTCGAGCATGTGCAGTTTTGGCAGCCTGGGCGTCGGACTTCTCAGCCTGTTGGGGGGTAGCTAGCAGAATCATCGTTAGTACAAACCATTTCCCCTGTCGACGTTGACTATGATGTGAACATACAGGAGAATAAAATCAAGGGGTGGTGACGCGCAGGAAGAAAGCTTTTGTCTTCATATTGCAAGATAAAATCTCAGACCTGATGGATTAAGGAATGTGTACTGGAATCTACGAAACGAGGAATTGGACGTCAAGCCAAGGATTCGAGGGGCGGCCGAAAAAGGAAACGTCATGCAAAGTATTTGAAATGTAGTCGGTGGACGCCATGGGGAGCCAGCCAGCCAGCACGGTCCCACGACGGCAAATTAGACTCACCTTCAGTTGCCTTTGGCTGATGTTGGAGAAAGGTAAAGCTTCTCTTGCCGAACGCCCTTTTGGATCTATTCCATAAGGAAGGGTTTCCTGATTGGTCCGCCATAATTGGTGGGATAGGGATGGGGGGATGGAGCGCGGATATCGACGGGAGATGATTCGCGGGATTGCTTTGTGTTGGATGACTGGGGAAGGGGGATTGCAGGATGTTTCGATAGCGATGTTGTATCAAGGCAGAACTGATCCGATGTGCGTGAGGGATGCACCAAGATGATCGATGAAGACACTCGAGGAATGATCGGTCATCGAAAATGGCGAGGATGGGAAGGCCTGAGGTTGGCGTGAACCGAGGTTTTGGAATCAAGTGTTAGCCTCATTCGGCCCCGCCACCAATTTGTCGCCGCACATGGCTTGCCCCATTGGGCCAACTTGTGATCAGGATGCTGGACAAGAACTTTCACCAGACTGATGCTCTGATCTACGTGAGACGCACGCGAGACCTGTAGAAAAAAGAGGGATGGAAGGAGATTAGGCGACGACCAGGTTCGGTTGGCGGGAGCTATTTTTCAAAGCCCCTTTAGTGCCATGCTATTTGTCATTGTGGCAGAATATTTGTCAAAATGCTAGACATTGCTTCCCTTTGCCAACTTCCTGGTGACTGGGTCGACTTTTAAGGCCTCTAATGCCGACCTGTGACATGTGCAAGTTCGCCCTAGGCGTGATGGTTTGAGTGATGAGTGAAAATTGACTTGCTTGCGACTTCGGCCTCCGACGCGGTTGGCACATGAGAATGACCAATAGGCCCCCTCATCCACGTTCGTGGGAACTAACACGCGTAGCTGCCCATGCGGCTCAAAAGTACAAATCTTCGGCATTGGTCCGACTATGTAGACATGATCGTACCAACATTAGCTGCAACGCCCGCTTTCAAGCCGCATAATCTTGTTGGTTCTCCAGTTTCCTCACCAGCTGTGAGGGGCGTGGCACGTAACTTGACCAGTAAGGTGTCTCTATTCTTGCATAACCCTTCACTTGCATTACTTGGCTCGATGGGCAGCTAGTACAACACCTGCATACTGCTTTGGATGGTCTTTTCAAGGGTGGGTCGAGTGGCTCGCTGACCTGACCGCTCTGGGAGGTTACTCATGACTCTGATGTACAGAACATCCTTGGACTTCGTCACAATTTGTGGGCCATGGTTGGACTCACAGTCCACACCTTACCACGCTACTGCCAGGGTAAGTTGTGGGTCCGGCTTCCAAATCTTCTTGTTGACCGCTGGAGAAGGCTAATGCTCTGGCTTCATTTGGTTCAGAAACGCCTTCGAGTTTGCTCTGCAGATCCGGCACTTCCTAATCAAACCACTACCCTGACCGTCAATGTCGCCTCCAATGCTTGTACCGGTCAGCAGCCAACGGGGAGATCCGAAGCCACCGACGCTCTCTAGCTAGTAGCAGCCCTTGAAAGCCATGCTGAGGTATTCTTCTCGCCTGCAAGCAACCTCACCAATTGAAGGACCTCAGAAGAGAACTAAGCCGAATCGGCCTGAAACAAACGTGGCAAATCTGACCAAGAAATCTTAGCCTTTGCCCACTCTGGTAACCTTTGTACGAGGAACTTTTCCTCTTTCTTTTTGCTTGCATCTCCTAGCTTTTTTGCTAACGGTAGTTTGACAAGTTTGACCTGATGTGCAGACAAAATCTTCGGAGCGCCAACTAATTACGGCCGGCCTTCAAGGTTACAGGCCCTCGCTGAAGCCTTGTACCCAGCTCTGATGTAGCCAGCATTTCGGAGGCCGACAGGCCACCCGATTTGAGAATGGGGCACCTAGTACCCACCTCGGCGATATATATCCTTTCTTGAAACGCCGAGACCCCACTGCCCTTCAAGCTCGGCGATTTGCCATATACCATTCGCATGCACATATACGGGCTGCTTGTTCCAAGTGAAGAAGAAAGAATGGGCCCTACGTCTGCACGAGACCCACAAACAAGCTGAGCAGCACTCCGCGAGCGAGCCAAAGCATTGAGGAATGATGGATCTGCTCACTCCGTCTCCGACCCTGGAAATCCGTCCGTTCAACTCCGCGATTGGACGAGTGTGCAATGCCATCCACAAAAGTGACCTCCCGATCCTGTTCTGGTCGAATAGGTTCATTCTGGTGATTGGCTATAGGAGAAATTTGGCTGCTGCAACATCCTACAATCTCGACTTGTACATTATTCTAGACGGACGCATCCGGACAAGCTTTGGCGCGTATCAAAGACTTGCACCTCCGGTGGACAAGATGTCCTCATTACTCTCAACAACGATACAAACCAAGGCTCCTGCACACAGGACATTCCAAAGCGAATGGACCAATGTTATACGGCATTAAAATGCTGCTCCAACCACTGACATTTACTCGTTACGGCGTTGACTCGTGTGGGGTGTTTGAACATACTGTTTGCGAGCCATCCCGCAACGTCGCTTTGGTGGCTGAGAGTACGATGAACGCTAACAAATTCGTGCAGGTTGCCCCTCCATGCTACAACCGTACCGAGTTTGTGCCCCCCGATACATCCCGGTCCAACTGTTTCTACGTATTTGATTCACATCCCTCAACAAAGAGCTCATATAATAGTGATCGTCCTCTGTTCCAGATCATGCGCATAAGACTCCTCAAGTTCCCCCTTTATACGCTCTGCTTCTTCCTTCTTACTATCAGCTTCCTTCCGTATCTGATCATACCTCTCCGAAAGGTTCTCGTGAGCCCTAGGAATTGGATTTCTATAAACTCCCAGTGTGTGAAACTTGCACCCCATGCCTTGACATTTCTTGTGCTGAAGTATCTTACATACAGCCGTTCCTTCCGCCTTGAACGCTCCAATCCTGCACATTTCTGTCTTTTTGTTATCGGCCGTTGAAATCAGTGCTAGACCCTCGAGTTCGGGATTGCCGTATGCGGAGGCCCAAAGTTGGACTGAGAAGAGGTAACATGTGCCAGAAGTGTCCTCTGGAAGTGTATCCCAGAATAGCTCGAACTTTCCTTTAGATGTGTTGTTTGAGCCTTGATCGTTGCCAATAACAAACCGAACTTCGCCAGTCTCTCCGATATTCCAGGACAGATCTTGAAGGTGAGCATTGGCTTTGATGGTCCCGTTTTTCGTCTCCCCAGTAACGAAATCCGGATTGGCAAGTTCGACTTCTACTTCCAGTACTTTTGGGATCTTCTTGGACAGCAAAGTAAGCCCAGAGGCCTTAATCTCGCCATCAATAGCTAGCCATGACCAAGATGGTGCACGATAAGGGATTGCTCTGTGAGCATGAACCGGATCTTTGACCATCCAAGTCAATTGATCCTCAAACTTGCAACGCCAGAGACCAGCTAGGTAATCGGTTTTCAATAGGCTTCGAATCTCGTCTGCTACACCAGCGAGTGCAATTACTCGATCGTTTTGATGGGTTAATTTGCCGCGCATGTAAGTTTCGTAGATGGTATTCCATCGCCACAAGCAAGCAGAGAGGTGCTCATTATACTGGCCTGGGTATTGAAGCTGCTCGAAATGTGACATGTCTTTAAACGCAGCTCGAGTGTTCTTGTCTGCAAGTGCAGGAAAGTGCTTGGGGAATGTCTCGCAAGCTCTGAGGCTTTTGCACTCCCAGAATAGTTGATTTCGGCTAAAATGTAGCACTCGTGGTGATAGAAGCCGTTCCTAAATCTTGTCAGCAAAGGCACATCAATGCTTCAACGTCTGATATACCTGCAAAAACCATGCACGTGAATTCAAAGGAGCTTCTTCGACACAACGCGACCACATATCAGAATCAAGTACACACACTGTCTTCTTTTCAGTCTCCGCAAGCGAGTCGAGCTGATCTACTTGGAATATGGGTACAACGGTCCCAGCGGGAATCCTGTCGCGGAACAGTCCGGATTCGCAGTTCTGGCTGTCTGTGGCAGCGATCGTGATCTCGCTGTTTTTGTATACAAGTTTCATATGAGCGGCTTCTTGCTCCCAGTCTTGACGAGAACCTTGAATGATGCACAGGGAGTCTATCCAGAGGTAGCGAATGCTGAACCAAAAACAGACTTGAATCGTTTCTCTGAACGTGCGTGGCAAATCGGAGACGGGGAAGCCGCCCCTAAGGATTTCAGATGTCTCTCCCGTGAGAGCGACAGGTTGATAACCACCCCAACAATGACTTAGACATGCATATTCCCCTTTGAGGTGCCTGTGCCAAGTGTCAATCACCTGGATGGAACCATTCGGTCCTGTTGCAGATTGAAGATCAATCAGGCGAGTTGGACGCCATGACGAATCTGATACTGTGCGAATACATCCAGCGTGAGATTCTTTGCACTTTCCTAACCACGACTTTGCCAGCTGCTGACAAGATTCAGAACCAGTGTTGGATGCGATTATTGATTCCCGCTTCCAAAGCTGCAAACTGGGAAGAATATCTAGTTAGAAGATGTCAGCCCTCCTTTCAAACCAGGTTTGACTTGTTAGCAAACCTTCAAAAGGTGCAAGATATAGGTTAGGCTTTCCGAAATGCGTGGTAGTTTGTTCGGTGCCATCTTGAGCGACGCCACCGGTCAATTTCTGGAAAGTACAACCCATAAGCCGCCGATTTCTGCTAAGACCTAAATTAATTCGATCTGGTAGTTCAAACTCTTCAGCGAACTGAGAGGCTTGCCTGTGGAGCAAGGCGCAGAAGCAACACCCATTCCCTGCACTCTTCTCCAAGAGGGATAGAAGCGGCATGTGAGGACCCACTCGCTGGAATTTGGGGAAATACTTGTGACATATTCCACAATTTCCCAGCTTGGCTATCTCCAATCCGCTCGCCATCGTCATCGGGGTTGCTTTTCCAGTTGTTGCTTTTGAGATGATGCTAGAGCAATGGACTATGTAGTCTCAGCAACGATTCTTGCGTTGGCAGCTGAGATCGGCAAGAGAAAGCCTAAGCCATGACTAGAAGGATTCGGGTCAGCCCCGGCAAAGCATTAACATAGTTCCCACTCGATTCCCACCTTTTACGCAACCAGTGCGCAAACTTCAAAATTGAACGAAATGGACCACGAGGCTCGGATTCAAGCAGCGATTGCTGATTTAGAATCGCAAACTCGTACGAATTATGCTAGTGTGTGATTTCCGAAGCGTGTGGCAATAGGGCTTGGCGCATGTGGCAATTGGCCTGGGCAACGGAAATACATAGATGCTAAGCCCCAGAGTATATTTCAAGCAGGTCCCTCCGGCCAAAATCACAAGTATCTGCTTGGCGTCAAGGCCCCGATTATCGTGGTTGACATACGCATTACATACACACTCACACATGTATGATAGAGAGCTTTTATTCTAGGACAGCGAGTTACAAATTCATAAGGGGATGCGCTGCAGCGCATCCCCGACTCTATCTGCCAGTCTACCTTCTGAGATAGAACCTGATGCGCGCCTTGGCCACGCTCACTCGTTCGCCCCTTTCGACATTGGTGCCCACTCTCGGAACGAAGTATGTGCTCGTCGCATATTAGCCCTCATCGGAAATTTGCTTAAGGAATGGGAGAAGGCAAAGATATGAGCGTACCACGAATCAAAGCTGCGTGAAGCATGTCATGTGGGGAGAATTTGGAGAAGCTCGGCTGAATCTACGAGATAGTAATCACATACCGAAGGTGAGACCCGCTCGTCCATACCAGTATATGAAGTCCAGCAAACACTTCCTCAACACCTGGTAACGATCTGCCACACTGAAATACTCTAATTGCTCGTCTACGGTACCATTGTTCGAGGCCAACAGTCAATATCAGATAGAATCGCTAACGCCAAGATGCCTCTCTACGAAATTGAACACGTCTGCCCCATCACCCCTGATCAGCAGCAGTCGATTGCAAATGCTATTGTCAAGATCCATTCTGAGATGTTCACCACGCCCAGTCTGTTCGTCAACGTGCGCTTCAAAGACACGAATGCCCTACCGTTGTTTGTAGCAGGACAGCGGGTAAGTAGCACTGCCACAACCAAAACACGTTTTCATTCCTTCACCCTGCTCTATCCAAGCACCTTCACAAAGATTTGCGAACCCCCCTATCTGAGTTCCACTCAAGCGGAGATCCGATCATATTGTCTGACAAGACTGACCTTATCTCTGGCGATCCAGCGAACTGTCAACTATATTCTCGCACACGTTCGCCATGGCCCTTCACGTACACAAGAGCACTACAACTCTGTCTGTGCGAGCATAGCGTCCGCATGGGCCTCAATCATAGGCACCACTTCCGAACTCGAACTGCGGGGCATCTTCATTCTCGGTGACATCGTGGCAGGTTGGGAGGCAGGGTTTCCAATTCCCCAGGCTGGTCAGGACAAGGCTTGGCTGAAACACTACGTGAGCGATTTTAAGAAGTTGGCCGATGCGGGAGATGCCGATTTTGCGGGTGTGATGAAGGAGCTTGAGACGAGGAAGGATTTACAGGACATCTTGGCCCACTAAGGCAGGCGAATGAGAATAGAGTAGGGAACGGTGAAGGTGAAGTTTGTGTTTGGCTTCTGGATCACCTTCGCGCTCTACTGCTTCGTAGGGGCAGGTCTGGGTAATCGAGTGAGGGTGTAGGATGATAGCTACGGACCTTCTCTTGCATTGCCTAACCAAGTCGACAGAAGGTGCAGCAGGAAGACTCTTAAGTTATGTCCAGATGGCGAACCAAGCTCCATCATCCGTCTCTCGCTGTTTGTACTCCCATCGAGCCTGCAAAAGGGGCGGGCGCCTTCCTTGTCCTCTGCTCTCCATTAATTTCGTGCCCAAGGCCTGGTAGAAACGTCTGATTGGATGAGTTCATGGAGATCTCACATATAGCAGCCACCAGCATGGGTTGCATGTTCTCGTTGTGTCTAGAGGAATAGGCAGGGCAAAATGATTGAAAAGGAGCTCATGCCTTGGCGAACCTGTGGGAGATACTGGGGGTGAAATAAATGACCGGTATATATTGGAATGCAGCCCACGGTTGTGAAGTCTATGAAGGTACGACCATAGTCTTTGAATGCTGCTGATAATGTCATCTCTCCTCAGAACGCGGCTCAATACGAAAATCTCTCATCCGCCTGCTCCAACAGCAACGCCACCTTTGCCTCTCCACTCCTCAAAACTTCTAGTCCCATCTCGCCTCTCTCTTACTTTCTTTTGTTTCTCCTCCCAGTCACCCTCTTCCTGGGCGATTAGGGCATGGAATTTTCCTCCCTGACCGCGACCAAGATAAACACAGCATTCCTCTCTCTTTGCTACAGCCTCGGTTACGAGGACATATTTGACCGAACTACCGGGTGCTTCGAACATGGCATCCCCAAGGATTGCCTCCATCTCGGTTCTCAGAGCACGAGCTCCGGTACCCATCGCCAATGCGTTGCTGGCTACGACATGTAGAGCTGGCGTAGTGAAGCGAAGCTCGATGTTGGAAAATGAGAAAAGGGTCACATACTGTGCTAGTAAGGACGATCGAGGCTCGGTCAGAATGCGGAGGAGTAAATTATGAGTCAATGGGCTCAAAGCGGCGGTAATAGGTATTCGGCCTATGAGCTCTGGAATAAAGCCATAGGATTGAAGATCTGAGGGAGTGAGGAGGTCGAGGGGATTGAAGTAAGTAGGCTCAACAATAGTCGAGCCGTCTTGAGATGATTCGGGTGTCGGACTAGGGGTGAAAAAGGGAAGATGTTTTCTGTATAGAGCCTCCTCTTCCGACCCTGGTAGTATTGGGATCGGGTTGTTGTTTGTGGACTTTGAATTTGATGATGAGGAGGAGTAGAAAAGGCTGGAAGATGAGCGGACCGGAGCGCCGAAGCCAATGCTTCCTTTCGAGAGACGATCTAGTATATGCTTCTGCAGGCCAATGAAAGCACCGCTGAATATAAAGAGAATGTTGTCTGTTCGGACATTGTATACTTCGCCTTTCGATGGGGTCGTGGATCCCGAAGAAGAGGAAGGTGAATAGCTTCCGCCGAGAGGACTGTTCGTTGGGTAAGTGCTCGATTGTCCACCTGCGCGTGGAGCATTGCGCTCTGGCTTGGCTTGTATTTGAATTGTAGTACCCTCAATGATTTTTAGAAGTGCTTGTTGAACCCCCTCTCCAGAGACATCCTTGCCATGGCTGACCTTTGCCGTGGCAATCTTATCGACTTCATCTAGGCAAACAATCCCTTTTTCTGCGCGTGCCACATCGTAGTTGGCAGCGGCAAGGAGTCGGTGTATGCAAACTTCAGCATCCTCGCCAATGTAACCAGCTTGAGTGAATGGAGTACAGTCGGACATCGAAAAGGGGACAGAGAGGACTCGAGCAAGTGTCTTGGCCATAAGCGTTTTGCCCACTCCTGAAGGCCCAAGGAGGAGTATGTTGGATTTTTCCAATGTCAATGGGGATGGGTCGACGAGAGGTGAGGGTGCCAGCCGAGGATCAAAACTGGTAGTCGGAGGACCCCCCAACCGTATTGTCGGCTGCTGCCCTGGGAATTCATCTGTCCATTAATGTCAGCTTTATGCCGCTATGAGGAATTCGACCTAAATCATACTTTCCACTGGATGCCTCTCTCTTCTCTCTCGCTGTGCGATAAGTTCTTCCTCCTCCTCTTCCCGTCTCTGAAGCTCTTGTATTCTTTGATAGTGGTTATAAACAGCAACACTCAGGACCTTCTTTGCCCTATCCTGACCGACAACAAATTGGTCGAGATGCTGCTTGAGCATTTTGGGGGTCAATCGGGGCGATCCATAAGGAGATGCGCCTCCAAGTGGACCAGACGTGGGCAAGCCTGGTTCATAGGTGCCGGTGAATGGCTGGTTCACAAAGTCGGATCTGTGAAACTGCGAGGACGAGGATGACGGGGCGGATGTGGAGGAGAAAGAGCGCCTTGCAAATGCGATGTAGGATAGACGGACATGGCGTGGGATTATTCGCGACACCGAGTTTGGCGCAGGCTGCAAAGCCGGGCAAAGGAAACGAAACGGCTTCATGAGGCGGACTGCTTCTGCGTCACCGGAGCCGGTGTGGAAGATGTACACTCACAGAGAGCACGTATCCCACAGCGGCGTGAGTGATGAAACCGGAACTGGAGAATAATGATTGCGGGCTAGCCTTTCGCTCCGTCTTTTTGCCCCGCATGCGATCGGAGCGATTGGTCGTTTAATTGCACCAAGACTGCAGGAGTTTTGGGCATGTCTGACGCAATGTTTTGGTTGAGTGCATGAGCGCAGGCTTTCCCCGCCAAATTTCTCGCTGAACAGATTCTTGTATGCGAATGCTCAACCCCACGAGAGTTCCTCTCTTCAGCACCTTGTTTGTGCAATTTCCAAATTCCTTTTTGCTCCATATACCTCCTTGGGGTTTAAAAAGTTCTACCTCTAAATCCTCTTTTTGCATATCCATCTTCTGGAACTAGCCCGCAGCGAGCTTGAAGCGCAACAACCCCACCACAGAACATTTTCCTCTTCTTCCTGAGGGTCTTGCTTCAACATGGCTCTCAACGAAACTTCAGAGAAGTCTGTGCTTGCTAATCCCGCAAGTGACAAGGTCGCCCCAGATGGGACTGGTAAGGACAATTGTCAGAGCTTCTAGAACTCTTGCTAACGAAGATAGGTGTCATTCAGCTCGACCCATGGCTAGCACCTTTCAAGGACGCCCTGAAAAGTCGATTCTCCAAGGCTCAACAATGGCTAAGGACCATCGATGAGACAGAGGGTGGAATGGACAAGTTCACAAGAGGCTACGAAAAGTTTGGCTTCACCTTCAGTGACAATGGCGATATCACCTACCGAGAATGGGCACCCAACGCGAAGCAAGCCTTTCTCATTGGAGACTTCAACAATTGGGACAGGGAAGCCACGCCGATGAAGAGAGACCCATTTGGCGTATGGGAAGTTTTCTTGCCCGCCAAAGATGGTGTCCCAGCCATTGCACATAACTCCAAAGTCAAAATCTCCATGATCATACCAGGTGATGAGCGAATTGAGAGGGTATCTCCATGGATAACACGCGTCACACAAGATCTCAGCGTCTCTCCAGTATACGATGCAATCTTATGGAATCCACCAAAGAGCGAGCGCTATGTCTTCAAGCACCCCCGACCCAAACAGCCCGCCAGCGTCCGCATCTATGAGTGTCATGTCGGTATCTCTTCCCCAGAAACCAGAGTTGCGACCTACAAAGAATTCACCAAAAACATGATCCCCCGCATACACTACCTGGGCTACAATGTCATTCAACTCATGGCTATAATGGAACATGCGTACTATGCCAGTTTTGGATACCAAGTAAACTCCTTCTTCGCTGCCAGCTCAAGATATGGAACACCTGATGATCTGAGAGAACTCATTGACATGGCGCACAGTATGGGGATCACCGTACTTCTCGATGTTGTGCATTCGCATGCTAGCAAAAACACACTGGACGGCCTGAACATGTTCGACGGAAGTGACCATCTCTACTTTCATGAGGGAGCTAAGGGCCGACATGAGCTTTGGGACTCCCGGCTGTTCAACTATGGCCACCACGAGGTCCTCCGTTTCCTTTTGTCGAATTTACGCTTCTGGATGGACGAGTACCAATTCGACGGATTCCGATTCGATGGAGTGACTTCCATGCTGTATACTCATCATGGCATTGGGACGGGATTCTCTGGTGGCTACCATGAGTACTTCGGCCCTGCTGTAGACGAAGATGGAGTCGTATATCTCATGCTTGCAAATGAGATGCTGCACACGATTTACCCCCAATGTATCACAATTGCTGAAGACGTTTCTGGAATGCCAGCACTCTGTCTGCCCTTGTCTCTGGGTGGAATCGGGTTTGATTATCGGCTTGCAATGGCTGTACCTGACATGTATATCAAGCTGCTCAAAGAAAAGAAGGACGAGGAGTGGGATATTGGCAATATGGTCTTCACTCTCACGAACCGCCGTCACGGCGAGAAAACCATTGCCTATGCCGAATCTCACGACCAAGCACTTGTCGGCGATAAATCCATAATGATGTGGCTTTGCGATGCAGAGATGTATACACATATGTCGACGCTGACAGAGTTTACCGTGGTCATCGAACGTGGTTTATCGCTGCATAAATTGATTCGTCTGGTCACCCATGGCCTTGGTGGTGAGGGCTACCTCAACTTCGAAGGTAACGAATTTGGTCATCCCGAGTGGCTCGACTTTCCTCGCGCTGGCAACAACAACAGCTACTGGTATGCACGGCGGCAGTTCAACCTTACCGAAGACCACCTTCTGCGCTACAAATTCCTCAACGAGTTTGACAGAAAGATGCAATGGACGGAAGAAAAGTATGGTTGGTTGCATTCGCCTCAGGCTTATGTGTCACTCAAGAACGAGTCAGACAAGGTCTTGGTGTTTGAGCGGGCAGGCTTGTTATGGATATTCAACTTCAGTCCGAAGTCCTATACTGACTACCGAGTTGGTGTGGAGGAGCCGGGCGTCTACAGGATTGTGATTGATTCAGACGCGCAGGAGTTTGGTGGATTTGGAAGGAATGTGAGAGAGACTAGGTTCTTCACTACAAACCTCGCTTGGAATAACAGGAAGAACTTTGTGCAGGTCTACATTCCTACGAGGACAGCTTTGGTAAGCACAATGCATTGAAGTTCGCTCACATTTCTGCTAACCACAAAACAAGGTTCTTGCACTCGAGCAAACGTTATAGATACCCGGCCATTGCGTTCTACAGTATCTGTAGGTAGATTCGGTCTCGAGTCAGTGGCGAGCATTTTATCTATGCTATCGTCGGGGAGCTAGCGATAGTATTAATGACCACTGTACTAGTATCCAGGATTGGCAGAAACTGTTAAGGCACTTTCTATCGCGGCTACGTTCTTTGTCTCATTTTCATATCTTTCCTTGAAGGAAGATGCTGTAGAATCTCGACCGCCACTTCCCTGCTCTCCACTGACATCGTGGGAGGGAGTGCCGTGTTTTCCTTGCAAGTTGGAAGAGTCCGCCTCCGTGAATCATAAATCAGTGTCTACCAATCTTCTGGCTTGTCACACCCATAAGGATACGGAGAGATATGCATTAACAGATTTGAAGCGGACGTTGTGATCTGACATGACCATTCTAAAAGTCTGGTAAATAAAATCCGCCCAAATAAAGGAAGGAGCACAAAAGGCTCGCGACATGCCGGAGTTGCTTTCATAAGTAGTTTGCCAGGTAAATCTGTCTACAAGCCCAGGAGACCAATGCGCGTCTATCTGCCGTGCTAGTCTAGTCGTGATCAAAGGCAGATCTCCAACAAAAATGTCTAAGATGTAAGGTGAGTGTTTGCCCGACGTAGGCTGCCACACGGTAGACCTTTGTCGACCAGACAAAAAGCTCAGATCATGGGCTCCCATTTAGATGAGATTCAGGCACATTCTTATTTCAGAAACCTCCCACCCGTTCTTGTCCGACGAAATCAATCTTGTCCATGAGCTTTTCCCCGACAGACTGAGCAAGGCCTTCCACTACGTTGAGACAGTCTGGGAAGTCAGAGTCGGGAGATTGTTCAGGAGCTGGATTTGATGTCGCGGGCAACGCCAGATGACCAGCTGAAGTTCTTGCTCAACTGTGTCAAGCACTCCAACAACGGAAAGGTAGGGAAGGGATATTCGCTCTTAGAAAGGATATGGAGACTGAAAGGGAGCAGATTGACTTCATCGAAGTGGCGAAAGAATGTGGTATTGTGAGCAAAGGAGCAGCGTGGGTAGCCTTCTTGTTGCAATCTTTGCAGAGAAGCTAACTACACCTTTGGTAGAGCGAAGCGATACGAGCGCCTCATGAAGGCCAACGGCATCCATCCTAATGGCGGACCATCCACCTTACCGCCAGTGGTGGCGCCACCAGCCGCGAAGACTTTGTCAAAGGCAGCCATTGCAAAAGCTGCCGCGGCGAAGAAGAGGAAGATTGAAGGAACCTCTGCATCTCATATGAAGCAGCTCGAGGAAGAGGATGACGCGCTTGTCAAGCTGAAATTGGAACCCTTCCCTCAGCAACGTGCCGTCAAAGCAGAGCCAGTCGCGAATCCTTGCATGCCGTTCATAGCAGCGAACTTCGCACTTTCAAGCAACCCAGCAACGACCATGGAGCATTCGACCGACCAGCAACAATTCGATAGCGCGAACTCGATATTTGAGGAGTTCTGCGTGCCAGAGATGTTCACACAGCACGGTTTCGAAGAAGCAGTGGTCAAGGCCGAGCAACAACCACAGCACTTGCCACCACAGCAGCCATGTTACATGCCGTCTTCACCGCCGGCAATGGTCGAGTGTTTCATGCAGTTTTCGAATCTGGAAAGCGGGAGGGAGTCTGGGAAAGGGCCGCAGGAGAGCATCATTATCGCTGACTAAGGTGGATAGGTTTGTTGAATTGGGCTGGGGACGTCTTTCTGTGGAAATCGCTTTCAAGTGAAGAATCAGCTATATCGGTGGGATGACGATTTAGGAGGAAAGCAGGAGCTTTCGATCCAAGGGAATGCTTTTGAGGATCAGAGTAAGACAATGGTCTTGCGATGGCCACTTGGAGCCGGCACTGTACCTGACGACAGCGGTTGCTGCTTGTTCTAGAATCGAGAAGTACCAGAAAAACATCGACCGTGGCGTCTAATAGATCGAGGCATGCTGCTGACCCAACTTTGCAACGGCGCTGGTCTCCCGAAGCAGTTCCTCAATGAATGACTCTGGAGGTGTGTGATATGAGGATTGTCTTTACGATAGGCTTGTAGAAATGTCCGCCTGGAAGCTTCAAGGCACAGTGAGCCTACGACATCAGCGCAACGGTGTTGGACTTCCTCAGCCTTTCCGATGCCGGATTGGGAATTGTGTGACGCTTGGCATTTAGAAAGTCGCCAATTTGATATGCCACTTTTCTCCCGCCCTGTTCCCGCCTGCCAATCCGCCAGCACCACCCGTATGACAATGCCCAGATTTCCTTATAGTCGTCTCGGCGACGGTCCTGTGAGTCCCATTCACCCATAGGTCCTGCAGGAATTTCCAGACGGTGAATAGGAAGTTGTGGCGTAGGTGATTTCCTTTGAGACACAAGACTTTCATTTTCTCCCTTTCGTTCCCTTAAACCCACTACTGACAACTACACTTTCCACAAACCACATCTCACTCTGCCCTGACTATCTCGAAGTTCGAGTCCATAGGTTAGTCCACACTTCTGCTATCCGCTGAGACCTCATGTTCGTTCCCGCTCACTCTTCTCATAGTGGCCGTCCAGATCACTTAGTAGGTATGTGAGGAGGGTTTCCGCATTGTCTCCTTCTTGCTCTTTGCCACCGTCATCTTCACCTGCTCTAGTCGAACCACAGTTTCAGCTCCAAGATTAGAGCTGCGACCACCACAATTTTCTGACCAGGCTCTGCTGCGCTCCCGATCGCTTCCATTTACCCTTGTACACCGATCTTGCAGGACCAAATAGTTCCACAGGGAGAAAGCTAAAGGCGGAAATGTGACGTCATTTGTCCCGCTCGTCTTCATTCACTCCTTAGTCTCGCTTAATTGGTCGAGCTTATGACTTATCTTGCCGCCGATCTTGACCATTCACAATCCCATCTCTTCCCAAACCATCGCACATGTCTTTTGTCACTTGATCTGACATCGAAAACCAAATTAGAATCGAGGAACAATCACGCAGATCGTATCATGGGCTCCACCAAGAGGGAACGTCCCCTCAAGCGCAACCTGGTCCGTTGGAGTGGTAGGGAGTTCGGGCGATAGTGGTGAATGTGGCTAACGACTTTGACAGACGACCTCGACAAGCAAGTCTTGCTGACTGTTCAGTACGCTTGCAATGAAGCAGGAGTCCGTATTCCCTGGGACGATGTTGCTCTGAAGATGTGCGAGATTGCCGGGGAGGATAAATTCACTGGCGGAGCCATCATCCAGCACCTCTCCAAGCTTCGCAGCAAAATGGAATCTCATGCACTGAAAGTTCCCCCTCCCCTAAGGCGAGGCCTCATAGTCAATGCTCCCTCAAAGATCTATGCTCCAGGCAAAAAGCGCAAGGGTGGGCCGCGCACAGCTAGGACCCCGAAGTCTAGCACTGCTAGGCCAAAGAGACCCAGAGCAAAAAACTTGAAGAGTGATGATGATGAGGATGATGATGACTCAGAGAGTGCCATCGTCATATATGATGACGATGATGACAGTGATGGAGAATACGAAAGTGGTAGGAAGAAGCGTCGATTTTCTGGGGGAAAGGGAAAAACAAAGAAAAAGACTGCTGTTGCTGTGGCACAGAGAGAAGAAGACGATGAAGAAGATATCAAAGCCTTCAAAGTCGAGACACCAACCAACAAAGCAAGTATTGTTAAGAGAGGCAATCTCAAGGAAGAAGCGGGGATCCAAGAGAGCATTGAGAGTCCAGATTCATTGCCTAGGACTCGTGGTGTCAAGCACAACTATGCTAAGATGGATCCAGGGTCTGATGAGAATGATGAGGCAGAAGATGGTACCCAGGCCGAGGGAGAGGCAGAGGAAGATGAGTACGTCGAGGAAGAAAGAAGGTCTGAGGGAGAGATCTCACCACTCACCATCGTTGACACATCCCTTGCCGGCACATCTGGATTTGTTGTGAGTGTCCTGCGTCTGGAATTCCGTAGCTTTGCTAACAATTCGCAGGACCAGGCTGCCAAATTGACTGAAGGGTATGTTGACGAGGACTTTGGATTGGATCTTAGATCTGCCTACCACTTCAGCCAGTCAGTCGGACAGCACCAACCTTACCAGATGCAGCAATACCAAATGCCTGCTCAGACTGATTTCGGCTTCCACTCTGCCAGTTCATCATTCTCCACAAACCGCACAGGTTCGATGGCCTCATTGACCTCCGCAATGGCCTTACCTGCTATTCATTATGGCAATTTTGGCGCCTATGATGCCGGTATTAATAACGATATGGTAATCAGCAACTTCGGCATCGAAGACGTTATGTACGGCGATCAGTACATTCCTCCTATCGACTATACTCCAGCCAGCTTCCACATTGACTTCAACGACCCATTCCTGGGAGCTCGGGACAATGGCGAGAAAGTCGATTACATGTGAGTGGACGGACCAAGGTCGATAGTACTGGTTCTTAGCTGGTGAGGTGCAGGCAATCCTGCTTCAAAGGGTGATACAAGTGAACGGCCCGCAGCGTATGATGAATGATCTTGCGGCACAATTTCCATGCGAGCATAGCATAGTATGGCATCAGGGAGGTCGGCTGAGACATCAGATATCCAACAGATAAATATCACAATCCAAGTGCTAAGCACCCTGCTTTAAGTTAGTTGGCGAAAACAACCAAATTCAGCAGGAGCTTCGAGATACGATTCCGATACTATTAGCAGTCTCAATTGCGCAATGTGACTGCCCCGTGGTAAACAAAATGGGCTGCAATTGACGTCCTCCGAAGCCAAGATGCTAGCCGTGGATGCGTTGGGTTTAGCGCATTCCGCTGGCCGATGTTTCGAGAAGACATCTCCAATAATGATCGTCAAATTTTTTGATCAAAGCTGTCTCTAAACAATCATCCGGCCTCGCTGTCTGCTCTCCTTCACCTTTTCTCTCGTTGACTCTTGCGCTGTCCTACTTCATTTACTCTGTGTACTCGACAATCATGCATCGCGCAATCACTTCATCTTCCCGCGCTTCTGCGCTTTCATCTAGCTCTCTCTCAAGATTAGGATCCGGACGAAACCTTCAGCAGCTGCGGTTTGCACACAAGGTGAGTCCTACGCTATCTATGCAGTTCTGCATTCATCCTCGAGTTACTTGGTTGCTGCACGTACACATGTTATGCGGAGGTGATTGCTGACGTCCTATAGGAACTAAAATTTGGTGTTGAAGGTCGAGCTGCACTTCTCAAAGGTGTCGATACATTAGCTAAAGCTGTTGCTACTACACTTGGACCGAAAGGACGCAATGTGATAATAGAGTCCAGCTATGGGTCACCCAAGATCACCAAAGGTACACACTGATGCAGCTTTGTCCTTGTTCGTGGCTAACATCTTGCAGATGGTGTGACTGTCGCCAAAGCCGTCTCCTTGCAGGACAAATTCGAGAACCTCGGCGCTCGATTGATACAAGATGTTGCCTCAAAGACAAATGAAGTGGCCGGCGACGGCACTACCACCGCCACCGTACTTGCTCGAGCCATCTTTTCTGAGACGGTTAAAAATGTCGCAGCCGGTTGCAACCCAATGGACCTTCGAAGAGGAACACAGGCTGCCGTTGAGGCCGTGGTGGATTTTCTGCAGAAGAACAAGAAAGATATCACAACTAGTGCAGAGATTGCTCAGGTCGCAACAATCAGTGCCAACGGAGATACACTAATCGGCAATCTCATCTCCAATGCAATGGAAAAGGTCGGCAAGGAAGGAGTCATCACTGTCAAAGAGGGCAAGACAATCGAAGATGAGCTCGAAATCACAGAGGGTATGCGTTTCGATCGTGGCTTTACTTCGCCATATTTCATCACCGATACAAAGGCGCAGAAGATTGAATTCGAGAAACCTCTCATCCTCCTCTCGGAAAAGAAGATCTCTGCTGTCCAGGATATCATCCCCGCTCTTGAAGCCTCCACACAGCTTCGCCGACCACTTGTCATTATTGCTGAAGACATTGACGGAGAAGCACTCGCCGTGTGTATCTTGAACAAACTTAGAGGTCAACTTCAAGTTGCCGCCGTCAAAGCCCCAGGCTTCGGTGACAACCGAAAGAGCATACTTGGCGACATTGGCATCCTCACCAACGCAACAGTCTTCACTGATGAGCTCGATATCAAGTTGGAGAAGGCTACTGCAGACATGCTTGGCTCAACGGGTTCAATTACCATCACCAAAGAAGATACCATCATATTGAACGGCGAGGGCAGCAAGGACGCAATCTCTCAGAGGTGCGAGCAAATCCGTGCGGTCATGGCCGATCCGTCCACATCGGAGTATGAGAAGGAGAAATTACAAGAGCGACTTGCTAAGCTGTCAGGTGGTGTTGCCGTCATCAAAGTTGGAGGTGCCTCGGAGGTCGAGGTCAGTGAGAAGAAGGACCGCGTGGTTGACGCACTCAATGCCACTCGTGCAGCTGTCGAGGAGGGCATTCTGCCTGGTGGTGGGACCGCTTTGATCAAAGCTGCTTCCAAAGCTCTCGACGGTGTTAAGCCTACTAACTTCGATCAACAACTGGGCGTAGCCATTGTCAAGAGCGCAATCACTAAACCTGCAAGAACAATTGTGGAGAACTCGGGTCTTGAAGGCAGTGTCATTGTTGGAAAACTCATGGATGAGTTCGGAGGAGACTTCAACAAAGGCTTTGACAGTGCTACTGGTCAATATGTCGACATGCTGGCTGCAGGTATTGTCGATCCTCTGAAGGTCGTCCGCACAGCACTTGTTGATGCCAGTGGCGTTGCCTCACTACTGGGTACAACGGAAGTCGCTGTAGTCGAAGCCCCTGAAGAGAAAACTCCCCCAGTTGGAGGTGGCATGGGCGGTATGGGAGGAGGTATGGGCGGAATGGGATTCTAAGCGTAGGTCTTGTCTTTGTGCATTTCAGCGTTTCATCTTGCATACCCATGGCTCTCAAGTCTGCGGCCTTGTGAAGGCGACCTTCTCCCCTCAATATTCTCATGTTGTCTTCTTATGGCAAGGCAAAAGTGACAACTGTACTATATGTAAATCGGCTGTAATAGAAGGCAGATACAATGTTCAATTAGGCACAAACTCTGCACCCTCTTCCTATGGATCTGGGGCTGTGGCTATTGACGGCGCCGTAGCAAAGCAGCTTTGTTTGGTGCTATAGAAACAGCCATTGTTTCCAGGAGCATTCACTGTGACCTGCATGGTGGAAGCATTGTATGCCGTCTACGCTAACCTAGCATGTTATTGGACCTGCACCGTCGGCGGTATGTTATCGTGACGGTACCGCCGACCGTGACTTTGGGGAAGAATATCACTTGCGACCTGTTGTGCAGCCGGAAGTAGTTTGGCTAGATCATCGATGTTGCTGGATTTCTGGGATAACCACTTTAGTCACTGATAAGCGCCTAGGCAGTGGAGGAACCCTACACCCTATGCCAACCGTTCCAAAACCATTGCCATAACCGTGTCACCTCCTACTGATCGTTCGAGGTCACTGAGCTTACGCCGAGGCCGGTTCCGTTGCCTCCAGGATCACCGAAGATAACGACAAGCACACCATGAGTAGAGGCCAGCGGGGCACTGAGGAGGATGGCGAGAGTAAGGAGTTTAGCGATGGAATACATATTGGTAAGAAGGAAAGTAACGAGAGTGGGTAGAAGAGACCTGACCAGAAAGTATATCTTGACTATTGCGGTGTTGAAAGAGAGTGAAGAAGATAGGTGGAATAACAGTGGGAAAAAAAACAGCGCCTCTCCATTTATTGGGACAGATGAGGCGGGTCCAGCATCAGAAGTTGATGGTTGGTACCCAGGACCCAGGATTGTTTGAAGTGCTCGGCGGATGGACCTCAGTGGAAGCGAGATACTGTGCTTCCTGTCGGATCTACCAGGAAACATGAAGCGACTAACCCGTAGAATGGCATTTCTGGTTACAGAAGGGTTTGCGGTAGATTAATTGTTGGCGATTGAGATACTCAGAAACACTGTCGAAGTATCCGGTGCGTAACGAGGTGAGTTTGTTAAAGATGACTCAAACCATGGATGCAAGACGCTTCGGAGCTGTGATATCGGACCATCAAATGCTGCAATAAAACCCCATGCCGGGATTTTACATCCTATCACGCTCCAATAGACTTAATTAAGGTACTATATGTATCATATGATGGAGAAATACCACAATCAAAGCAACGGTAGGCATCCAAAATCACACACACAATGCCCTTGCTGATCTTCGTCGAAGTGGCGCAGCGGAAGCGCGCCGGGCTCATAACCCGGAGGACACTGGATCGGTACGCACATCTCTTCTAGATCGCCATTCTCCATCTGACGGAAATTAGAAACCAGTCGTTGCTAGATATTTTTGCATTTTTGTGATTCTGGTTGCCGTTGCTTAAATAGCCGGCCTGAACTTGCTGATTCCGCCAGGCTTTCATCACGATTCGTACACCATTTTCAACAGCCAAGCGGAGTCACGGAGAGACATTTTATGACCGCGGACTTGGTGGGCAAAGGAGCTAGTAAAATATTTGCTTTCGTGGTTTTCATGTAGAGCAGGAATGCATCGACTAGCATTGAAAAGCACTATTTGTGGCGCTCGACCTTCCACCCCGCTGAGCAAGCTAAGCGATGCTGGAGGTGCTTGTGTGTGTCTGTACCATCTACCCATATCAATATTTGGCAGCAAGGTGTTGTTGGGTGTGTGGAGGTGTGTGTGTGGGATGGTGAGAAAGAATGAGATACCATAATATGAGGCCGAATTTGGCACGATAGGAGAAGTGCTGTCCACCTTGATTCGATTGACTTTGGCGATTAATGGCCGTTTTATTGTTTGGGACTCTCATCACATAGTTATACAAAGCCGGGTCTATCATGAAGCTGCATTTCAAAGTCTAAGCGAAGGCGAGGGCATCTACCGAGGTGTGGTATCTGCAAAGTAAGGACGAAAATAATATGGCAAATCCAGGCATGATTCACGCTGCATTTGAGCATTTGGAGGTCACTAGCCCTGACAATCTTACTAACAACTGACCTGTTCGTTACATTGTGAAATAGCGACTCATCCAAGGCCGGAGACCCTCTCCGGGCCCTGAAGCAGCAATTGTAAGCTGGCCGGCATGGCCCTAAGCAATTATGGCATCCGCTAGGTCATCCCTTGTCGATTGCTCGTTCAGCCTGTCTAGAATGCCTGCAAACGACGGCCAATCCATGACTAGATTGGACTGCTCTTGATGTAGGATGGCATGCTGCAACTCGGGATCTTTCGTCTTGAACCCTACCTCATTCATAGAGATCAAAGTTGGGCACACTTGGTCCGAATGTGTTGTTGTTTGGTGATGCCGAATTGCGAAAGGTTTCAATTTCCCAGAATACCATCGAGCCAAGTGATCGGATTGCCGTTGTTGAGAAGGGGGCCGAGTAGGTCCTGAGAACGTTGGGAGCCGGTCATAAAACTCTGCCCGCTGAGATCCTTTAACTGTCGCTCACAGGTCAACTATTATCCCATTCACATGGATGTGGTCTGCCAGTGTCATGAAGGCCTCTTCCTCTATTTAGAGATAACGCAAAAGATGACGTCGTCCACTAGGGTGCTCTGTGGCTCAATATCTCTTGACAGTCCCGAAATAGGTGGTTCAAGTGTCTCTGTGATTAAGTCGCACACCTAACGATATTTATTACCAAGCCTCTATGAACCTCGGCTGGGTGAATCGAAATCACTCAATGTGCGTGCCAAGATTTCGCAGCCTTGGCAATCAAAGACGTTCAGTTTTCTTGCCAACATTGGCCTTAATGCGGCATCCTTCGTCCTACTCTATCTTCTCCATCGTTACCAACTTCTTCGATCGTCTAGAAATCCCAAAAAGAGATGGAAATGATATTTCTGCTACTGGCTGTCCGTCCTACTTTACAATTACCGTTCCTTTTAACCCAGACCTGACCATGTATTCTGTCGATGAAATGGACAATCCCAGCGGTACGGGGGCGGTGTCTGCCTTCTTTCCTGAAAGTGTTGAAGCAAGCCAAGCTGACAAGTGAGTTACAGGTATCTGACAGTACCGGTCGTCTGTCATGTTGTAGACACAGAGTCAATGTACCCAGACGACGAGGGGGTCCTGCTTCCTCTTCGCTTCCTCCTTTCCTCTCCTCGACCTCCTCTCCTCTCCTCGACCTCCTCTCCTCTCCTCAACCTCCTCTCCTCTCCTCGACCTCCTCTCCTCTCCTCGACCTCCTCTCCTCTCCTCGACCTCCTCCTCTCTTCGTTTCGTCAGGTGGTTGCTTTGACTTTATCGCACGTACGAACTCATGAAAGCCCTGCTTCTGATCCACAACCTCAAAATCTTTGCTTGTGATTCGGATCGGGATTGGAGAGCTTCCATTAATCTTCTTCACGTCCTTGCGTAAAACAGTATTTTTCAGACTAATTAGGTATAGTGCAGTCTTCTCCCGCTGTGTGGCTGTGCCTCGGACACAGCGACGCTCCAGCTGTACAGGGACACTCCAGCTAGGCAGGTATCAGGCCCGACGTGGCCGCAGGCGGCAAGGTGGCGGAGAGGACAGCACGGATTGCTAGACTAGACCCATTGAAGCCGGAGACCATGAAGTTCCCAGGATGTCTATGATACCTCCCTGAGCTTGATCCAATCCAGTGAAGCAATGGTGTCTTTCCGGAACCCCAGCTAGAAAAAGGATGCGGCGCTCAAGGAACTTGCCCGGAAGGTTGAGAAGCAGAAGGAAGAGGATTCAGAAATAAGCTGGGATCTGACAATGCCTGTGGAAGTCACTGTCCTTGAGGCAGGAGATAAGGCTCTGGACTCTCTGACCGAAGGAATGGCTGCATTGACTTTGGACGTACAGGTGAAGGAACACCTTGAGTCTGTCAAAGCAACTGTTAATAGACTTGGGGGCGGACATGCAGGCGATCAAGTCTAGGTCGCTGAGCAGGTCAGATGGAATGGGCGGGCAGGAATATGAATGGAGCAACCTTCTACAACCGGAACGGTACACCAAGCACACCTCAGACAAGCAACGTCGGCATTGCCACGGGACAGAGTCAAGCGCACACACCTCACTTGACCCCTGGCAGAGGGAGATTCGGGCAATTCCAATATGCCAGGGCGTGAAAATTTGTACCTATTGAGGACGAGCGGGGGCGTTTGGAATTTGATGGCATATAAAAGAGGGGGGGAGCGCTTCCAGGGTCATTGAAGGTTGGCAGCATGGGGATTGGATGCGGGTTTCATGGCCGTCCCATGGGGCATCTCAGGTACCTCGCTTTGCAGGAAGGTCATCGCAACAGCATGTCATAGGATGAAACAAAGATGTATCACAACTCTTCGCATCAAGCCCATGTACTCTTCGCCGACCTCATATGCCGCTATATTTGCGTGACAATTTACATGACTGCTACATGTGGATCTGTCAGTCTGTTGCGTTGACAATGATTCCAGACTGTGTCATGTTGTCACCTTTGCTCCACTGCGTGTGCCAGTTCTGTCCATCTCCTTCCTTCTACTCCAAACTCTGCCTATTTGGCGACGTTGGTCACCCAGAGCTCGTTAAAATGTCGAGTCCGCAGTGGGTTTGGCATGACTAGGTAAGCGCCTTGCTTTTCTGGAACTCTCTGATCTTCTGCTCTGCTGTATTCAGGCCTGATTCTTTCTTTAAGATGCTGTCCATCGCTGTCGTTCCTCCGAAAGTCAATAGAAACCAGGTGACCGTCGCCCACCCACCGCTCCAAATAGTTGGGGGAGCCGTTTTCCTCAACAAATCTCTCACCACCTTCTGTGCCCACGACGCTGTGTCCACTGCAGTTGCCGCCACCGATACCCCGGACATCGTCCTCTCGACATCTTCCCTCGCAGGCTCATACAACGAACCCTTCGGCAGCTTGCAACCGACCAGCTTGTCGTTGATCTTCGATTTGACGGCGCCGGTCTTCAGGTCAACAACTTGGATATCAAACGGTGCAAATTCAAGCCGCATGGTGTTCGACAGCATGGCAACAGCAGCTTTAGACGAGTTATACGGACCGAGGAATGGAAAGGGAACCACCGATGTCAGGGACGTCTGGTTCACGACCACGGCACCTTTGGCTGCGACCAGGAGCGGAAGAAATGCCTGTGTGACTGCGACATACGACCACACGTTCAGATCGAAGAGCTTTCGGGCTTCGCCGAGGTCCATATCAGATATCGGCATATGATAGCCAGCACCGGCATTGTTCACGAGGCAGTTGAGTGTGCCGCCAGTTTTGGTCTTGACTTCTTCCACGCAGGTTGTTATCGATTGCTCTGACAGTACGTCAAGAGTTAGGGTCTCTATGCCAGCCGCGCGGACACCAGCCATTTTGGCGGGGTCTCGTGCAGTGGCAAAGACACGGAGGCCGTGAGCGTGGAATGCGACGGCGAGTGCAGCACCGAGACCGCCGTCAGAACAGCCAGTGATAAGAACAGATCGTTGTGGTGTGCCAGACATCTTTGGATGGCCAAGCAGGTTCAGATGGAACTATTGAAAGGACTGCAAGAACAGTATGAACGAACTGTTGCGAGGAGACTGCGTGTCGGTTCTAGGTAATAGTCTATATACGTCAGCTAGGTACCGTAAGAAGGTGGAGAGGTGGTGGCGCAGTCATGGCGCGTCGCAAACAGGACCAGGTGCGTCAGCTAAAGGACGCCTGACCGGTAGAATGTTCTTGTATCTATAAGTATCAGCTTCGCTACTCAGTCAGATAGTCAATTAAGACCGTTGCTTCCATCCATTCTATGTACATACCTGTCTGCTGCGCGCAACACGAACTACGTTGGCTGGCAGAAGAGGAAGCTCAAACTTTCATTGCGATCAGTTTCGAAAGAAAATGATAGACATATACACATATCCTGACAAGTCATGCATGATGACAAGGATCAAGCTCCCCAATCCCGTCAAACTCGGAACGGTCAGGCACCCTACACCCTTCTGATTAGAAATCTCAGGTCAGGCCTCCCACATCACTGCTGTCGGAATCACGACATAATGACCGTGGCTACCTGGAAATGATGTGGCACAGGCGTGGCTAGGAAGGCTCCTTATATCTGGGCAGACATCCAGTGTACTTAGCTAGACAAGCAATCCATCATGCACACAATGTCGTATCCACGCTCTACCTGATCAATCTGACAACTGCAGCCAGAGTCTATAACATTAGCCTTCTGGAAGAGGTCCAATTGATAAGATCTGGGGAGGTCAATGTTGCAGGCTGAATGGCACGGGCAGTGAAGGGAAAGTTTTGGAAAACCGGAGACCGAGGTCGGGATTTTGGAGGCCCAAACGCGGAGTGTACGGCGACTAAATAAAGACCGGTGGGGGAGGCTCTACAAAATATCGAGGGTGCGCGCGCTAAAGCCAGGGGCCCTGAACGGGGTGTGTGATCGGCGACAACTTATTGGTACGTTCTAGACAATACGAGTAATGTCAAGACTTTCTAAGTCGAGGAATACCTGACGAATAGTGAGCGGATTGGCTGAATTCGACTAGAGGGGCCGGGGCTCGCCAGTCTCGAGCGAACATAGATAGAGAACAAGCAAGCTTTCTACCAAAACGTGTATCTAGGTCCTGCCTTCCCATCATTACCATGCCCTCCCAATCGTACAACCAGCCTTTTGACATGCCCTTATCCCCTTCACAGTATCAACAGCCCAAACATCTTGACAGAAATCTCAGAACCATGGCAGATGAAATCTGTTGATAAGGAATCTCAACTTCAGTCTTACACTGCTTCGAGGAAGCACCAATTCATTGGCCACTGAAAGACCAGTGTCCTCTTTTTCAAGACTGCTTCTTCTTGACTGACCTCCATTCCATGGCAGCAGACGCGATAAGCGTCAAGATGGTCAGAGCCATAGGCATGTATAATGTCTGAACAACAGCCTTGTCATAACCCATCAACACATCCCTCAATCGGTCAGGGCTAATGTACTTCCGAATGTCAGATAATCCCACACTTTTGAGCCAAGTCGTATTGATACTCGGATCATATTTGCGAGCTTCCTCAACAAGACGATTCTGGAACAAGGCAGCTGAAGCACAAATCGCCATCGCTGAGCCCATACCCCCTCCGAAGCCAACAATGGCGATACCAATAGATACTTCTCTCGGATTCAGGATAGTCTGAACGGCAGTCGCAGGGGTCGGAAGCCCAAGGCCGACTGCGAAACCAAGAATTCCTAGATAGGCGAGGATTTTTACATTACTTTCGTCCAGTTCAATTGTTGTGAGGAGGCCAGCGGCAATCGGCGCGATCACAGTCGTTCCAAACATGAACGCTAGAAGAAAGTTAATCTCGGTTCGTAAATAGAATGGTTGTACTCACGAGAGTAGTAGCCGACCAAGGATATGGCCGCACCACCCAAGGGGGCACCAACAGCAAGGCCAATAATCAATGGCACACCAAGAATCCCAGCTTTCACTGCTGTGTAGCCCTTGACGCCTTGGAAATAGATCGAGAGGTACTGTTCAGTGATTGCCAAAGCTCCATTGATACAGAGGTTGAACCATGCGCCAGCAAGAATACTTCTCCTCTTCAAGATTCGTGGAGGCAATGCTGCCTTGTCCTGAAATCGATACTGGAGGTAGCCGAAGACGGCAATGAGCACGATAGATACCACAAGAAGGACAATGATGATGGCATTGTTCCATCCGTATCTGGTGCCTCCCCACTGTAGCGCTAGCAAGAGACTTGTAATGCCTGGTATCAGGATGAGCGTGCTCCAAGCATCGATTCGCTTTATCTTCTCCTTCAGGGGCAATTTGGTATCCGGATTCTCAATGGGACTTTGGAAACCGTACGCTGTGAGAGCAACTGCAATGACTCCCAGCGGCAAGTTAATGCCAAAGCAAAGTCTCCAGCTCCAAGCATCGATCAGAGCTCCTCCTACCAACGGGGCGCTGACCATAGCAAGAGTGAAAACCCCGCTAGTAAGTCCAGTCATGGCAGGTCGTTTATGGTTAGGGAACGAATGTGTTATGATTGTATTCAATCCAGCATAGGTGGCACTATTGCCTATTCCAGCGATTGCACGGCCACAGATGAACGCAGGAGAATTTGGAGCGACCGTGCACAAGAGAGATCCAGCTTCGAATATGATCAGGCTAATGATGTAAAGCTTTTTGACCGAAAACACAGAATAAAGCTTGCCAAAGCTGTTCGCATGAGCGTTAGTGTAGCACGGTGCTGTCCTAAGTTAACCCACAAGAAATTGAAAGAGCTTGCCGTAAGGCCACTCCCTTAATTAGCCTTGCTTGACAGATGGCTTGGTTTGTAGAACATACTAAGCTGCCGAATACCAACCAATGTCGGCCATTGTATGGAATTGATTCGTGAGACTGGGCACGGCAATAGCCACAATAGTGAGGTCCTAAATGTCAAAGTAAGCAGCGTTCGCTCGTCGAAGCTTGAGCACTCTACCAATCCCAGAACGATTTGGGTCATAAAAACCGAGGCCATGTTAAGCCATAATTTGTGGCCGCTGGGCCAATTGATATTGTCTTCCCCTTCATTTGGTTCTTCAACGTCAAGTCGCTCGAGAGGTTGCCTTGGTGTGCTGGGCGATTCCGCCGTGCAAGTCTGAGCCGCATCTGCCATTGTGAGTGTGACAAAATCAAGGACAAAATGTGGCATTAGAGTCCTTTTTATGTGACATCTCCCGCAAAAGATGACGTTGTTTACCCCCAAACGCAATGCATCCCCTCAATGCAACAACAACCCCAGAGAGTACCTAAACTTCGTAACTGGAAGCAAGCTTCTAGGCGGTTTCAAATCCCTTTTCACAATTTTGCTTCCCACGATGATATCTAACAACCGAAACCTAGATTTGACGAAAGCCTTCTTCACTGTGATCATTTTGATGCTAAGTGTAACCACTATTCATTTGACATCAATGGTGGTGAGACCTGTCCAGAAGGATCGCTCGTTGCATTGACGGGTGCCGTTGCGTTGAGAGGGTAAGTGACGTTATGTGCCGCGGCTGATCTCCAGGCACCCACTAAAGAGGCCATCAATTGTTTCCCGCAGAAAAGGGGGCATTCTAAGAAACACGCACCAGGTATCAAATGGGGAAGTCTTTAGGACGATTCTTTCAGTTCTTACCCAATCCCTGTGTCTTGTGCCAACTTACCCAGTTCGCTTACATTCACTTTCTTGAGGCGGGGACTCTTGGCCAGGTTTTTCGAGAGCAGGATTGGTTTCTGTCGAATTTTCGAATCGGGGCATGATCTGATTGTCTACGTAACTAGTCAAAGGCGAGGCATCGTTCTCCCCGTAAGCGTTGTAGACACTTTCGTCTTGCATTGGCTTGAGGCTGTCTACGACCGGCAGCTGATCGAGCTGGACTGCCTCGAGTCCCTACGTTCACTTCTGCGATCTTAAGCAAAACGTGCGGAAATCCTTTCAGCGACCGTCGAGGCGCTGGAAGACTACGTTCGCTACTGAGACCCAGGACGAGTAGGTTTGTATGAGTACAGATTGCGCGGCTTCGCATACATGAGACCTTTCGATAAATCCACTGCGTTGACTCATTCAGATGGTCGACTTTGTTGGAAGATGGGTTGTAGACGTAGCGTAGGCATAGTTAAGATGTTGTCCTACGGAACACGTACTCAGCAAATGTGCTGTGTCTAGTGTCTACATCCTCATTTTTAGGGCCAGCGCCGGGATTTTTCCTTCCTTCTGGTGATATAGCTTCATCATAGCAGTTTGCGACAGCATATACTCGCAGAATCTTCGAGCCTCCTGGTAGTCTTTCGTGTTCGCTTCTTGGTCGTAGCGCGTACTCAGAAACTTAAACTGCTTCGGCCCATCATCGTGAGTTAGCATCGCAGCCGATGCAACCTCTTGGTACTGTGAAAGGATAGGTACGCCAAAAGGCTGGTTATGGGACAGAGGAGAAAGTGACAGCGATAGAAGGGCAAAGCCCCAGGGACACGTTGTATCATCCGCTTGCTTATTATCTCCGATAGAAGCTAAATATCATTAACCAGTCCATAACGGGGGTAAATGACTAATTGGGTCCCACCACACTACGTCTCATCCCGAGGAAGAGCCGTGTCTATATCAGAGCTTTCGCATCTCCCATACCTATGTCCAATCCACACGGCAGTGGAAATTACGCCAACGCAGCATGGCTATCGGACTTATGTACCACTGTACCCCTCAGAGTGGCCAACAATGGTATCTCTGACGTCTTCTTATCGAAACCCCGGGCCTAAGTCGTTCACGGATCTAAGAACCGTGGACCGGTGTATCTTACCCACTTTCCAGGCAGCCTGTATTGCCCGTGGGTGCGTGGAAAACGATGGTGATTGGACCGCCTGTTTTCAAGAAGCTTCCGCCTTTGCTGTTGCCTGTTAGCTCCGATCTCTCTTCGTCACAGCCGTACTTTGGGGATCTTAAACCAGACCCTTAACTCTGTGGCTAAGATATCGCGATTCAATGTGCGACGACTCCCCACGACGTTTAGAGAATTTCCCCCAGGCCTCTCAAGCTCGAGCCTCGGTCAAGCAACATATTTTAGGGAGCGTCTCATGGTCACCTCACCACCGGCTGCGACGACATCAAATCTCACTGATTTAATCAAGGGCAGCCTGTCTTCGGCGATGTTTTGATGTCGCGGTGGAGGCGATCTGTCTTTACTTTTAGGCTATCGCGGGAAATTTTGAAGGCGGTTTATGTCAGGCTCTCTCGTTGACGTCCATGGCCAGCCAGTGCTCGACAGCTTTCGAAGATCTCATTGTATCCGGGTGATCGATGCCTAGAATCTCTTTTTGCAGCCTTTCCGCCTGCCTCATCAAAGTTAGCGCCTCTTGATCACGACCTTGTGACTTTAATGTGTGGGCTAAATTAGCCATGGCCGTCAGCGTGTCTGGATGTCGATGTCCCAGCACCCTCGAACGTATCTCCATCACCTGCCTTTCCAGGTTCTCTGCCTCATCCCATCGTCCCTGGTTCCAACACGTTAATGCCCAATTAGCCATGCTTGTCAGTGTGTTAGGATGCTCCTTGCCCAGTACCGTCTCTATCAGTTCTAATACTTGTCGGTGTATCTCTTCCGCCTGCCCGTATTTGCCCTGATTTCTCAGCACTTCTGCCAGGTTGTTCATGCTCGCCAGTGTGGAGGGATGCTCCTTGCCCAGCACCATCTCGTATAGCGCTAAAGCTTGTCGATGCATCTCTTCCGCCTGCTCGTACTTGCCCTGATCGCTCAGCACAAGTGCCAGGTTGTTCATACTCGTCAGTGTGTCAAGATGTTCCTTGCCCAGCACCGTCTCGTAGAGCGTTAAAGCTTGTCGATGCATCTCTTCCGCCTGCTCGTACTTGCCCTGACTACTCAGAACCATTCCGAGCAGATCCAAGTTATCTCCCATGACGATGTCATTCTCCTTAACCACGCCTTGGAGTATCTCAAACTCTGCTCGAATGCTTTCCTCCGCCCATGTATACCGCCCTTCTCGCCACTCAAACCAGCCAAGATTGTGAAGAAGGCTTGCTTTGTTCCTCAATCCAGATTTGGAAGACAAGTTGCATTGAAGGACTGCTCGAGCATGCGGTAGTAACGACTGGCAAGCTTTCTTGTTCTCATACTCGCCGTTCGGAAATCTCTTCGCCAGCAGCTGCACTGCTTGTTCAGCCACATGCCCATCTTCTCCGACCTCCGCCAGCCAGTCCCGGACCGAAAGCTGTACCAGCGGATGCATCGCCCATGCATCTTGCTCAAGTCGGATAATCAAAGAGTAACCCTCCAGCGTTCCCAGCGCCATATGGAACTCTACCTCTCGTTCGTTTTGCTTCTGGATCAGATCCTGCGGAATCTGCTGTCCGTCCAGCATTGCCATGAGTGATAATCCTTCAGTTGCACGACGCTCTTGTCTTCGTATCTGTTCGAACGATAATCTCCACGTCCGAAAAACAGAATTGGGATATCCACGTTCTCGCCGATGATCGTGGAGCTCCGTGCTCAGGTGATCAATGAGGTTTTGCTGGTCTTTCTTCAATGCCGTCAGATACTTTCTCACGTCCATACTGTTTCGGTTCATGTACGCCGCGGCCTGGCTGATAGCCAAAGGAATGCGTCCCAACACCTCCACCAGTGTCTGCGTTGCCCCATCGTCAGAGCCGTCTATTGGCCGCCGAGCCTTTGACCGCAACAAGACTTGAGCCTCATCGACGGAAAAAGGGCCAACCTCGATGCACGCCTCTCCTTCACCCAAGTTCTCTCCAATATCCCGGTTCCTCGTGGTCACCATCATCGACCTGGTCGCATGTAACCTTCTGGGAAGGTAGTCCATCAAAGACCGTGTATTCGTACCCAACTCTGCAGCGGACGCCACTGCTCTAGCCCGAGGTAAGAAGAGATCAGCATCGTCCGCGTTGTCTAATATCAACAGCCACTGAGCATCATGGTCATCTCCGTCGAGCCAGTCCGAAACGAGCTTGCACGTATCGACCTGGGCATCCTCGTGCCCCGGAAGCCTCAGCTGTCGGCTGATATCTCGATAGCCTTGAACGAAGCGGCTGTCATTAGCTGCATACACCCAGAAGATGTGACTTCGTGGAAGACGCTCGTGAAAGCGGTACGCATACTCGATGGCGATCTGAGACTTCCTGATATCAGCTTGTTAGCTTGTGGGGCCGATGGACTTTTGCAGGTCAACAAACCCCATTCCGCCTAATCCACACAAAGAGACGCAACTGCCAGCTTTCGCCCTCTCCTCAATTTGGGAGAAGATTGATTCACGTTCGATGAAGTGTGGATCTCTTCGAAACGGAACAGAGATAATAGGGTTTATCGGTGTCGCTGGCTCCACCGAAATCATTAGCAAATGATAACTTCTCATTTATCCTGCAATCTACCAACAACCACCAAAATGACAAGTCCCATGCCTCATACTCAAGGATCTCGACTTCAACATACAAGTCCTCCTCTATAGACTGATATAGCAAACCTCGAACAGTTCACTCACCGGTCTTCGAGGCCATCTCCCCTATCTGCCGTGTGCTGACAACCTGACTGCTAGGAATAATGTTGAGAAGTTCTTTCGCATACGCCGCTGCGGTTGCTGCTGCGTATGCTTGCCACTGCTTGTTCTTGTGGCTGTCCGCATAGTCACAAATCCCTCGCACCACCAGACACGGAAAGTCATCCATCAAGCCCGCCGCCTCCATCTCGAAACAAAGCACGTTCATTAGTCGCCGCAACCGCTCTCGAGTCTGGCCATCTCTCATAACCTGGTTGCCTGATGCGATCAAACCGTAGTGGACCACCGGACTCTGCTCCTCGCGGTCAGCCCGTCTGACCACACGATCAATATCACAATCGATACAGCTAGCTTTGCCGACCGGATGATCGTAGTCCACCTGAAAGAGCTGATCGTGTTCGACACCAGGATATGTACTAGCCATCCGGAGCCGCGGGTGTTTCGATCCCAAGTCCGCTACGTACCTTGCCAGCGCCGGCTCATCCACCAGGTGTCTTGCTTTCAGATTCGCCACCGCATTGAGCAGCACGTCTGGAGGTCTGTTTAACGACCCTGTCCGCTCAAATTGCCCTTCTTGAACTGTCTTGCCAAAGTCGTACTGGATCACGCCACCTGACGTGCCAGCCGGCTGACTGACTACCACATCGCCCAGTCGGATATCATTCTCTTCGCTCGGCACACCTCCGCCAATGCCCACCATCAACCCGAACCTCAAGCCAGTAAAGGTTAGGCGCATCTGGCTCGCTACTCTTGCTGCGGATGTCACACCCGTCACACCTGCAGGTAGGCAGGCGATGGCAACGTTGTGTGGTCCTAACCGTCCCAAAGTGTAGTTGTTATGATCATGCGGGTTCTGTGGCAGGCTGTCGTGACGCTCATCCAGCATGCCGACCGCCACGGCCATTTCGATCGGCAGCGCGCAGATCCATCCCACTGTGTACCTGTCGTGCTCATTGCTGCTGAAGTTGCCGTCTACGGCCGGTCGTCGGTTGCCGGCGGATAAGGAATCTCCACTGTGGGACACAACGTCAGATAGTTTTCTAGATCAATGCAGTAACCAAGGACTAACTAGATATTGACGTTCCCGTGAATGTATTGATTCCCTACTTGGTTCAGGACACTTCCCTGGTTGACAAAGCGGGCCATACCAGGTCAGTACATGCGGCGTTGAAAATGGTCGTGTCGACGATAAGTAAGAGGGGATAGATTGAGTTCTGGCATCATGCCTGTGAAGGCTGCAGCCTCGTGCAAAAGCTGCGCAGAGGAGCGTGGTTAGGTCGAGACCCTAGTTTCGAGTTGCGGCTGGACGAGTTTATGGCCTTAGTTAAGCATCCTCCGCCGTATCCAGTCGAAGTTCATCAGCAAGGCCCTGCTGAACTCAAAGAGTCAATTAGCGTTCGCTGATTTCTGGCGAACCTGAAGAAAGTGTGTCTATTCCCTGGGAAGATGTTTCTGGTCATCTAAACATGACACGCGACCCATTCAGCACTGCAAATATCGCGACTTGGGGCTGAGGCCTTTGAACTAAAGCCCAGCGTAAAACAGTAGCTCTCATAAAGCGGCGAGGTCTTGTCGTGCTAGGCAACGCGGTAAACCTCTTCATTCTTCCCATCACCTCCCCTTACCGTTTGTTCATCTCAACTCTATCAGTAGCACACATCTAACTGAAAAGTCTTGACCTCATCCGGCCCCCACTTCAAAGACTCCGTTCGTCTCACCATCAATATGCCAGACAACTACTCTTACAAGAGCTCTGGCACTAACAGCCAGGTAGGTCTTTCACTGCTCTTTCTTCTCAATCTACTTAACGAGCAGTGGCCTTTAACCTTTCTTGTTACCGCATGCTGAAGCCAGCTCAATAGGGCAACCACTACTGCTCCCGTGACTACGGCTCCAGCGCTTCCAACTCGAATTCCTACCATTATTCTAACAGGTAGGAATACCGTCCTACATATCTCTCCCCCAATGTTAGATGGGCTTAGCTCAACGAAGATAGCAATGGCTCATACTATTACTCCAATCCGAACGGAAGCACGTACTACAACGATGGTCGTGGTTCATCGACATACACAGCTCCCAGCGGCAGCAGCGCTGGCAAGAAGTGAAAGCGGCCCATCTGACCTTTCGAGTCTGGATTGGTTGGTACGAAGGCTTACGCAGTTGACTTGGCAATGGTGTAGAGAGCAATACAAGCTATGAAAGGAGGGAAACAAGACGATTATTTGGACATTGGCTGCGTTCACTAATATGGGACAACGGCTTTTCTCAGTCCTCGTCCATAATAATACTGGGTAGAATCACAATCCACTTTCTAGTGAAGTGTCTTCTTGAAGCGATTACCTCATGCTCTTGGTCTTTGTGCCTTTAAATCAACAGTATGTCAGTGGACGCTCTGAAAAGTTGCTGACCTAAATCATAACTCGGCATCCACTACCATCAATCTCCTCTCGCCGACTTCTCTGAACTTCTCCTCTAACACATTTTGTCATCAGAGCCGAAGGGGGAGGCTGGCAATAGACTTTTCTATGACGAGTCTGCCTTAGTCTATTTCCCGCAAAATGACTTTGTGTTCTGCACTCTCGGCATAGACCAGACGGAGTTCAGATTCACCTTAAGGGATCTCGAGCGCTTGCAGATCCTCCATTGACTTAATGCCGAGAAGGACATTATTCCCAAATGCCAGGGTAGGGGGAGAGAAGGAGGAGGAGAGACAGACTGTCATCCTTATGGCCATGGGAGAAGAGATTCCTATGCTCTTCAAGTACTGTCTGCCGGATCCACGAGGACGGGTTTGTGAGGGAACGGGCCCTAAAATAGCGGGAAGACAGGAGCCCATTTGGACCATCAAACGAGGGTGAAGGTGCGCGCGAGACGTGAGGCACTCACTCGTCACTTACTCGTCGCTCACTCTCCCTCACCCTACCTGCGAGGTTAGAGTGTTAAAGCGGTATGGTATGGGCGACGGTGAAGCTCGGGGCAGATTTGAACTTCTTTTTCTTCCTTGCTGCCAAGACATCGAGGGGCTTGGAAGCCGGCCGGGGGCGAAGCAGATCAACAAATTCAGCCCCACCAAAACATCTCACAATACTCCCTGCTATTCTGTTGCCTGAACGATTACGTACGACTAGCATACGTTTACTCGCTGCGATCTCCGAAAGTAAGCCCTTCCCTGGTTGCCACAAAAGTTAGCGCGACCTCTGAATGGCAGCCTGAACGGCAACCTGATCAGGCCTTATCCTCTAACTTATGCGCATTCCTCACTTCGATTGCTTTTTCTTCTTCAGAATATTGACATCTGGAACTTACAGCTCACTAAATTCTCAATCTTCTCCCCTTTAGATCTCCGATCATGGTCAGTCTGCCCCCCTTCCATATTTGTGCGCATCTGCTGACTTTCACCTGATTAGCCTGTCTCTGGGTAAGAGACCCTACCTCAATCTTTCCATCGCTTCCATTGACTACGCAAATTGGTTCTTTATGGGAATAACTGTCCCCTGAAGTATGGCTGACAATGATGCGACATGCACAGGCTCTCCGTCAATCCAGAATGCGTCACGGCGTTCAATGAACTAAAGCTCGGCCGTGGCGGACCGAAATACATTATCTACAAGATATCTGACGATCAGAAAGAAGTTGTTGTGGATGAGATTGGAAAGGAGGCGGATTACAACGTTTTCCGAGAGAAGCTCATTGCTGCAAAGGAGAAGAACGGCAAGAGCAGGCCATCATACGCCGTCTACGATGTTGAGTTCGAGCTTGAAGGAGGTGAGGGCAAGCGGTTAGTGACGTCCTGAATCTGTGCCTAGAGACCACATAACTCACATCTCTCAGAACAAAGATCGCTTTCATAACCTACATCAACCAGGACGATACCGCCGTTAGAGTGAGCATTCCTATTCTCTAAGCGCCAGATCGATAAGTTAGGCTAATCATCTACAGTCTCGCATGATCTATTCCAGTTCCCGTGAAACACTGAAGAACGCGCTTAACGGCATTGCAATGAACTGGCAAGCAAATGATCCAGGCGAGCTGGAATGGGCAGATCTCTTGAAGGAGGCTAGCAAAGGCAAGGGAACCGTCTGAAGGGTCTCCCTCCTGCAAAGAAATCTTGAGCATGGGCATAGCACTTTGGGCGAAGGCTTCTGGTGCGAGCCATTGCCGCCATTCCTAGTTGCAGCTGCAATTTGTGACCACGATTGAGGTTAGGAATTCCGGGCGCTGCACCACCAGGATGTGCTACAGCTGGCCGCTGCTGTCTTTATATCACTTAGAAGCATGTTCTCTCGAACTTCCCTGCAAACATACTGACTATTGAGAGCTCGCCATTGTCTATCTCTTCAAGTGAAATGTAGCGATTTCCGAAGGAGCTAGAACAAAATTGCATAGAGCGATCAAAGCATATCCTTACTTACGTCTATGATGGAACAAGTGCACAGTAAGAGGTGAGATCCTCGGGCAAGAGTCGAAGTTAGTAATTGTAGTGAATCTGGTAAGTTTCGTTCTGGCTAACTGGGGATATGCCATGTATGCGATGATGAAAAAAAAGGTGATTGATTGCCGTAGCCAATCACAGAAATTTTGGCCGAGCTTAGCTTCAGAGCTTGAACGGCACCTCGCTTTGACTAACAACAGTTCGCACCCTATTCACAGTACGACAACTCCCGCCATAGCAGTCCTGAGCTCACGGAAGAGACTTAGCGCTCGATTCTGGGGTATAAGGAGTCATTGTTCAATATCATTGGCGTGACCCGTGCTACCGCAACAATGCTCATTCGCTCCTTACTCCGTGCAGCTCCTCGAGCGCCGGCTACGTCCTCGTTGTCCTGCACCCGCAAACCCATTTCCGTCGTTCGTACATACCAGTCAGTAGCCCGGCCTTCATCCGCTGTTTTCCAAACTAGTCAGCAACCCATCCAAACGTCGTCAACACAGCAGAGTCGATCAGCCCACGCGATATCCAATCCGACATTAGCCGGCATAGAGAAGAGATGGGAAGGCATGCCACCACAAGAACAAGCTGAACTATGGATGCAGCTGAGGGACAGAATGAAGGCTGATTGGCACGAGTTGACACTGCAGGAAAAGAAAGCTGGTATGTCTCCATAACAGGCACACCGGGACTAAGAATCTCCAATGCAAGATGGGTTACGCTGTTTGCACATTTCATCACCTGACACGGCCCCAAAAGCCTTACATTGTCTGTATCTGACACTGACGGATTGGATTGCAGCTTGGTGGATTGCATTTGGCCCACATGGTCCGCGTGCCGAAGCACCTCCTGGAGAATGGACTAGAGTCTTCTTGTACAGTGGAATCGGCCTCGCGGTCTCTGCTGTTGTTTTCCTTGTCATTCACTCTCTCTCCCGCCCGCCACCGAGAACGATGACCAAAGAATGGCAAGAAGCCACCAACGAATATCTCAAGGTACGCATCCCGCTTCGTTTTCAGAACTGGCAACCAGCCGCTTTGGCATATGATTAACTCCCCGGCCTTGATGCTGATACTCTCTCTCAACAGAAAGAAAGGTCGAACCCTCTTCACGGTCTCACTAGCGAGGGATACACGGGCAAGGGTCATGTACAAAGCAAGTCGGCTAAGGTGCTGGGTATCAAGTTAGAAGGGGATGATTGAAAATGTTGACGGGATACAAGACTGATCTTGGGTCGTATATGGGCCACCAGTGTAACTTCTCTGCGTCCGGGCCCACGACAAGATGGCGTGCATCTCTACATAAAGCTTTTTGTCTCTGTGAATACGTATTTGCTTTTTGTCCAAGTCGTCTTCCCAATCCGCCTTTCCACACCAGTACGCGCGGGATTCGATTTACAGTTGCCCCAAAAGACAATCAATAACCTTGCCTTGCCAAGACAACGTAGTAGACGATAGTGAAGCCTGGGATGAAAGCACTCGCCAGGTATGTTTGAGCAATCATCGAAGGAAGGCTAGTCGATCCAAGACGATTCGAACAATGTAGTAGTCTCCAACTATAAACTGTGCCGACTAGGGATCGGACGGGCTTTTGGATATGACGTTTTGGGGCATAGAGAGATCAAAGTGCATAGGTTCTGCGGCGAGTCCAGCTTCTGCGTCTCTAACAGATCGGAATTATTGCTCGCTCTAGGTAGATGGATAACTGATCTCGCTCAGTTCCTGGGCAACCATGAGCCTGGTAATAAGAGTTCGATAGAGTATATGGAAAAGCTGATCTCTAAAGGAATTGGTTTGATAGAGTCACAGTGTGATGTGATAACTGATCTCGATACACCGATCGTTGCATGCTGAAACCCGAAGATATTGACAGAAGCATACCCCAAGATCCGCACTTGTGGTGGCCCATTACAGATACCCTTAACCATAAGATGCCCAGACCTTTCAACGGCTTGAACAGCATTTGTAGCTGAACTGCAAATTTTCCCTCGTGGAACAGGTCCACAGATCAAGTGTAGGTCGTCGGGTACTGTCTGGCCTGGTGAGACATTACTGGATATAGGAACATATGTCCAGAAAGCCCATAGCCCATCGAACAAGAAGAGCCGGACCCGGAAGAGGTGTCCTTCTCTCAGTTCTAACTAGGAAATCAGAACTGGCACAGCGCTCACCACAGCCGGTATGCCTTGTTTAGGGAGCAGAACTAGAAACGCATAGCAAGTATGGTAAGGGAAGACCATAATACCATGGAACAACAAAGATAATTGACTTTGACGCCGGATTACATCCATTATTGTTCAGCTCGACCCATAGTTCGTCGTAAATTCGCCATCCGAATACACCATCAGTAGGGGAGCCACCTACGCGTGAGAGAAATGTAGCGAGCAGGCTATCATATTCAAATAGTCATCGTGATTCGATCTAGTTGGTTGAAAGGATAGCTGTACAGCTTGGTGGTGCTAATATAAATTCGTTAGGCGTAGGCACGAATTTCCCAAAGTTGAGCTCCCAGCTCCATCACGTTTTGGGTTTAGCGTTTTCGGCTCCGCTCTTCAATTCGATTCCTGCACCTCACCCAAAGCTCCTTACCAGCAACCATCTCCTCTCATAACCTCCACCATCACCTCTGCACACCTCGCAGCCATGCTGAAAAGGTATACCTTGCATCTCCCCTCTGTTCTGAAGCTCCAATGATAGTCGGTACTGATGTAGCTCTCTCATCTAGTGGTCTTGCTCGGACCTTGGGCAGGTCTGCTTTTGCCCGACCTCAATCCACCAGACGCGCCTTTGAACCACTGAGGAAACACGCCCTACCTGCCATTGCTGCAAGGTTTGCTAGCTCGGACAGCGCAAAGCAGGGCAAGATCCATCAAGTCATTGGAGCTGTCGTTGACGGTATGACGATTCCTGCGTTGTTATGTTGAAGCTCAAAGCAAGCTTCTGGAACCGGCGGAGAAGCTTGGAATCTAGAGTATCATAGCTAATTTCGTCTCTACAGTGAAATTCGACAATCTCGATGCACTGCCTCCCATTCTCAATGCACTCGAAACCGACAATGGTGGTAACAAGCTGGTCTTAGAAGTTGCGGTACGAGCAAAATATTCACAAAATAGTCTCAAAGCAAGGAAACTGACGTTTTGGCCAGCAACATTTGGGAGAAAATGTTGTACGATGCATTGCTATGGATGGTATGTTTCACATCGAAAAGCGTTTGCGTCGCCTTTCTAACCCGACTCAACAGGTACGGAAGGTCTTGTCCGTGGCCACCCGGCAACCGACACTGGCGCTCCAATCATGATTCCCGTTGGCCCCGGTACTCTTGGTCGTATCATGAATGTCACAGGCGACCCGATCGATGAGCGAGGTCCTATCAAAGGTACCAAAAAACTTCCAATCCACGCGGATGCTCCAGAATTCGTCGACCAAGCCACCTCTGCCGAAGTGCTCGTCACTGGTATCAAAGTTGTGGATCTTCTTGCACCCTACGCTCGTGGCGGTAAGATTGGCTTGTTCGGTGGTGCCGGTGTCGGAAAGACTGTGTTCATCCAAGAGTTGATCGTATGTTTTCACCTCAATCTGTGACCCGAGCCAGGCTGACTGGTAGCAGAACAACATTGCCAAAGCCCATGGTGGTTACTCGGTCTTTACTGGTGTGGGTGAGCGGACTCGTGAGGGTAACGATCTGTACCACGAAATGCAGGAGACTTCCGTCATCCAGCTTGACGGCGAGTCCAAAGTCGCACTCGTGTTTGGTCAGATGAACGAGCCACCTGGAGCTCGTGCTCGTGTCGCTCTAACCGGTTTGACTGTTGCCGAATACTTCCGTGACGAAGAGGGCCAAGATGGTATGCAGCTAACCAACATTCCACCTTTGTTCCACATTCATTTGGGTTTCCACTAACCAAATTCCTCTGCAGTGCTCCTTTTCATTGACAACATTTTCCGTTTCACACAAGCCGGTTCCGAAGTGTCTGCCCTTCTTGGTCGTATTCCATCTGCTGTCGGTTATCAACCAACACTCGCTGTGGACATGGGTCTTATGCAGGAAAGAATTACAACCACAAACAAGGGCTCAATTACCTCTGTACAGGCAGTGTATGTCCCGGCTGACGATTTGACCGATCCTGCCCCTGCTACCACATTCGCCCATTTGGACGCCACAACTGTCTTGTCTCGCGGTATCTCAGAATTGGGTATTTACCCCGCCGTCGATCCTCTTGACTCCAAATCGCGTATGTTGGATCCTCGAGTTGTCGGACAAGAGCACTACGATACTGCCTCGCGTGTCCAGCAGATGTTGCAAGAGTACAAGTCGCTGCAAGATATCATTGCCATTCTGGGTATGGATGAATTGTCAGAAGCCGATAAACTGACTGTCGAACGAGCCCGGAAACTGCAGAGATTTTTGAGCCAGCCTTTTACCGTCGCTCAAGTCTTCACAGGTATTGAGGGCAAGCTTGTCGACCTGAAGGATACCATCAAGTCCTTCCAGATGATCATCAACGGCGAGGGTGATGAACTACCAGAAGGTGCTTTCTACATGGTTGGTGATTTCGAGTCTGCGAGGGCAAAGGGTGAGAAGATCTTGGCTGAGCTCGACAAGTCATAGATTTGAGAATCTACAGATCTTGAAAGAGGCCGGTGGGTCAGCGGATGGGATTTTTACCTTGTGGCTTTTCGCAAAGGATTTTGTACATGTGTATGCTAATCCTTCCTGAAAGAGAGGAAGCTTTCTAGACAATCAAAAGGCATTGTGCATGTCAGTTCCTATCATGCAGATGAACCATGTGGACTATTTGAGAGCTCATGCGTAGTATCCCTGCCATCACTTGTGCCAACCAAGGGATCCAAATGGATCAGGCTATCTTGAGCTGCTCAAACCCGGTGGCCGTCCTCCTCTGCGATATCGCCGTTCATACGGTTTCCATTTTCGTCTGATGAACCCGCCATTAGTGTGAGTCAGTAGTCTACTCAGAGAGAAGTCACCATACCAACATTGCCCATTTCCTCATCGCCACCCTCGGTCATGACAGCTGCTTCCTTTTCCATGCCCTCATCAGATTCGTCCTCGAGTTGCTCCTCGATCGCAGCCGCCTTTGCCGCAGCTGCCTTTTTGGTGGCCGTCTTCTTGGTGGGAGTCGTCTGCGTCTTCTTGGTCACCCTGGCTGGTTTGGGCTTGCTTGGAGTTGCGGGACTTGCCGCGCCGCCACCACTGACTGCCGTCGTCTGGATGTTGAGGTTGTAGCGTTGCTTGAGCGTGGTGAAGCGCTTTTGGATCGTGTTTGGTTTGGCGCCTTTTTGGGCTGCGATCTCACCGACGTTGATCTGAGAGGTGTTGGTGATGGATGTGAGTGAGGGAAGGAGGGATGGAGCTGAAGTGGAGAAACAGACTTACTATGACGGTGCTCGTGACATATTGCAGGGCGTCGAGCAGGAAGAGGGCATCAGTTGTTTGCTGGGAGGAAGCTTTTTCGGCCATGGCTGTTGGGGGGATTGGAACGGAAGGAAGTTTGAAGTGGAAGGGAGAGTTGATTGTAGAGATTGAAAGTGAAAATGAAAGAGGGAAAACCAAAGCAAACCGAGAGAGAAGAGGGTTGATGGATGGTGAAAAAGCGAGTCCAAATTCGAAACACTTTGAAGGTCGATCTCAAGACCACAAGAACACCTCAAAGCTTCGAGCACCATCTAGCTTAGAAACTAGTAGCTAGATCCCGAACACTGAGAATTCCTGTCATTGAACTGGGCCGAGAACACATCGAAGGTCTGGCTTGAGCCATCAAATCCTTCGTAACGAGCTCCGTCATCAAACCAAAAGCGACGAGAAATACTGATGGTGTTCGTCTTGCAAGCTCCAGTTCTACGCACTCCTTCGGACCATTCATCTTCCTGAAAACACGGCGTCGTCGTATGGAGTCATACCCAGTCCGAAACCGATCGTGCATGGCCTCCTCTCTCATGCGGTGGACGAGCTCATTGCATGTCATCTTTTTCGGAAAACGACGTGCATTCTAAGCACAGCCTGATCCTTCTCCATTGCCGGTTCTGCTGATGTCTGCTGAGGATAGAAGTGATGCTGGCCGGTTTCAGTTGTGATTGCGAGATTTGGCGCGCCAGGGTGTCTGCGTCGTCACTGAGTTCCGTCGATCATCTGCTCCGCGTGCATTTCGTTCTGAGTCAGTGTCTCGAAGTTGTCGGGCTCAATTTTAGTATGCCGCAGCTACTCCTCCACAGAGGCGAATATCGGAGCCAGCATACTCGATAAAAGATAGGCGAGGCGCTTTGATGGCTTGGAGTAGATCGTAAGGCTCGCGAGGCTTATACGGAACATGAAGGACAGGCTACTACAAACAGAAGCGTGTGGTTCTCGAGAGGAACGGAGGAAGAGAAAAACGAGTCTTGCAATTTGATGCGTCTTGCATGCGTCTGAATCGAGCGGAGAAGGGAATGCCTGCAGTGGCGGGCGAGAGATGCTGGTAATCAGACGAGGTGGTCATGGACCAATGCGGAGATCTTTCAATCCAAATGCCCACGTCTCCTCGCATGTTGTGTTCATACTTCAGTCTTCTTTTCGACCACCGCCATGAGCTCGTCTCTCTTGCGGTTCGCAATGGCACTTTCTCCCGTTGAAGTTACAACTCGTTGTGGAATGCCTCATTATCGTCCTCGCCGGAATGATAAGTCCCTTTCTCTTTATCATTGCTTCCCTTATCCCCTGTAGAGCCACTTCCGTCGTGTTTGTGCCATCTTGAACGGATTTCTTGCAAGGCAATCGGAGCTGATTGGCCTGAGCCAGCGGTGGATTAGGACGCCCCGTCAGCATCCGTTATCGTATTTCAAGGTAGTGGCTGCTTTCCGGCTATTGCTGAAGCACTTTCGAGACAACTGTCGGTGAAAGGCATAGTGGTCAAGGGCGAGCCTTTGTCAGGGGACATATCAAAGAACGGCCTCTGAGCGTGACTGCTGCTAGAGGTAGTGGAGTGTACGATAGGGTCCTTCTCTGGCGTCATTAGGCGAGTGTTTCCTGCCATTCCACCTTCTCCGTCCTCCAGTGGTGGTATTAAGATATTAGTCGATGGTAGAGTCGGAGAAGGCTGTAGAGCGACCAGTGTCTCAACAAGTGGTCGCTATGTTTCAGATTTCCAGACAGGGCATGGCGTGCGCCGGGCTGGTTGGTCTGGTAGAAGCTAAGAAGCTTTGAGGTGATGCACCAACACCTTCATCGTTACAAACGTGGCTTGCAAGTGAAGCATACATAGACTTGCCAATGGGCACATTGACCTCAACCACCTTTTGTAGACTCAAGGCGTCTGATTGTGATGCAACCAGCATCTGATAACCACTGGGCTCAGCATCTTCATCAGTAGCGGTCCCTGAAGGATTTGCCCAGGTCGCACCCTTCGCTCTCCCTGCCTGGGCCGTACGCTGACTGGGGAAGCGATTGACGCTTTCGCGTCTGTTTCAGTTGCGTGACTGGATCGGCCAACCGTTCAAGGTCCAAATGGAAGATGTCAAGGTTTTGATCATCAAAATCTTCTCTAGAATCTCTGACCGCCAGTCGTGTTGGGAGTCCTTCCCATTGAAGAAATTGGCGGGAACGAAATGAATCTATCCTTCGCCTTCCAGTGCGCCCGTCCTCGGCTGCGGCTTTCAGTTCCTTCAGCTTACAAGCCGCTGTATCCGCGTCTATATTAGGACCATAAGGCCAAGCAATGCGCTTTATGTCGTGCCAGGCGCCGCATTGATTCGGCCCATGGGCACGGCCCGGGCAGAGCGAGGTTACTGTGGTATAACATTCCACCGGTCAGCACAGGTAAGAACTGGGAAGAGATGCGACAAAATAGACTTACGATAGTTTGATGGGTACCCACATTCACCACGAAGAGCCGATACCACCCATTGACGGGGCTCCGGAGAGCTGGTTCCTCCTCTTTAGAGGACATGGCTTCATTGGTTCCCTGCGGACAAGCTCAGTGAAAGGCTAATTCTCCGCGACGGGAGAAATTATCTAGAGCTTTGAAAAGAAGGAAATCGAATTTAGGGTACGATGCAATTTGATAGCATGGAACAAAGATCTTAAGAGAACTTTGCGTGGTCTGAAGGAGAGGACAACGCTGTCACACAAACGAGTCTATCTTCATTGCGTGATAGAAAGCGGCGATTGCTGATCACCAGGAGAAGGATAGCCCCGATCTCTATTTCCATTGCAAGATGTCGAAAGCCACTGAAACGAGCGATACTAGCGATCACCCCAGCCCCATTCACATCTTCTGATTAGCGCAGCTGCAGACTTTGTAGCGGTGCAGAGGGTCTTGCAAGTCTGCGTGGTGGTTAATCGAGATGTCAAGGTAATGACCCAATAGACATGTCGGATTTGGTTGTCCGATACAGCAAAGGCATACACCGTTCGATAGATTTCTTGTGAAAATGACCCATGTGCTCTAAGAAACCTTGATGAACGTTATCTGGACCATATCGGAATGTAGGAAAGACAGCTGCAAACCCTTAGGATGGTATTGGAGACTGTTGCTAAGTACGCGCCAAAGCATGCTCGTGGCGACGGGACTATTGCGTCTCAGGGTATCTGCGACGAATTGTGCGAGGAATAGAGCAGCCCCTCCAGGAATTGGTTCCAAACAGGGACACCTTGGCGCCGCACATGTTGCTAGTCTTGTGCTTTGCAGTAGGGTAAAGAATTTGCATGGGTATTTCCAAGACCACCAAATCTCTCCTGTAAGCAAAGTAAACCTAAGGGAGTAACGGATCAATCGCCTAAACGAAACTTGCAAACAAGTACGGAGGCGTGATGCAAAGGTGCCTGCCGCCAAGAGAAATTCTGCCACTTTCGCTGTAATCAGCGACCTGGCTCCGGGCTACACTATTTTAGGGCCTAGAGTGGGTCAGTCATGCCTAAAGGCGCCTAAAGCCCATCCCTGGAGCACCGCGAGGTCAGTCTCTAAAATTGGTCGTCTGGGTGACTGCTGGGCCCTGGCGTGGTGGCATCAGACGGAGAAAATTCTCTTGGCGGCAGGTACTTTTGCATCAACCCCTCCGTAAGAGCTGCGGCTGTGGGTCCTCGTCCCCCACCATCAGACTACAAGCTACTTAACTGAAGTGTTATGTCTTCATTCTATTCACCTGCTCAATGCTTGAGATATATTCCCCTACAGCTTCACGGCAGTTAGATGTCCCCGCCTGGTAAGCCGAACGCCGTAAATTACAATCACCGAGGCTGAGCCTTGGAGAAAATGTCGGTTCCTCTTCGAGCTTCAACAGAGGATGAAGTGGAGCTCACTGCGTCCAAGAGGCTTCCAGTATGGGTTAATGATGTTGGCTTTACGACACTCTACAGCCCAAAAAGCGACCCCGCCGCTGATGTCGTCTTCATTCACGGACTACATGGAAATCCGCGGAAGACCTGGAGATACCATGGAACCGACATAATCAGGGAACCTGTTTCACAAGATGCTTATGTCAAGAAAGGCCTGGGGCTATTCAGGAAGAAGCGACCGAAGTGGGAGGAAAAAAGAATCAAGAGGTCGGTTTATTGGCCAGCGGACCTCTTGCCAGACGACCGAAACGATATCCGAGTCATGACCTACGGTTATGATTCCCATGTGACAAAGTTCTTCAATGGTGCTGCAAATCAAACAAACATCTCCGGACATGGTCGGTCATTTTTGAGTTCCTTAGCTGCCCAAAGGCTTACGTGCCCACGTCGGCCACTGATTTTCGTGGCGCACAGCCTCGGGGGCCTTGTGGTCAAAGAAGCACTGAGGAGATCACGAGATGAACGGCATCAGGCCCACCTCCAGGATGTTTACCAATCCACATATGCCACGATCTTCCTGGGAACGCCGCATCGCGGGTCTGCTGACGCCGGTTGGGGCGAGTTGTTGAGACGGATTGCTTCAGCAGCTCAATTCGACACTGCAAGGCCTATACTGGCCGATTTGGATCCATCTTCAGGAAGTGGAAAGCTGGACGAGCTTGCCGAAGCGTTCAGTGATATGCTAGATGAGCAAGGCTTCAAGGTCTATTCATTCCAAGAGTCCCAGGGCAAGGCAAGCATTGGGTTTCTGAACAGTCCGGTACACAAAGACTGCCGATATATTGCTGGCGAAAACTTACAGTCGAGCAGGTCGTTCCCAAAGAATCCTCGGCACTTAATGAGCGGAAATATGAAATCAAGGAATTTATCAATTCCAACCACATGGACATGTGCAGATTCAAGAGTCGAACTGATGATGGCTACAAGAAAGTCCTCTTCGCTATAAATCTCTACGTCGGCCAAATAAAGGAGAAGATGACCCCAACAGCCGAAAGAGGGTTGGTATGTGTACCTTCCAATAGTCACGAAGGTGTTGCCTCGACTCATGGGTAGCAGGTTTCAACGGGTGAGAAAAACTCTGATCGAAGATCTGATCCAATATGTACGCAATCAAGTGGAAATCCAAGAAGCACAAGCACATCATTGCATACCCACTGATTTTCTTGATTAGTTATGGTCCCATACACAAACAACCCTCATTTTGTAGGTCGCGAGGAGATACTCGATCAGTTGAAAGCACGACTTGTCGACAACCAAGAACATCAGAATCGGATAGCACTTTGGGGATTAGGGGGCATTGGGTGAGTCTATTAATTCGTTAAGTCAAGAGGTGACTAATCCACTTCAGGAAGTCTCAAATCGCCATCAGATACGCATATTGGTATCGGAAGCAACATCCAGAGCGCTCTGTCTTTTGGATTCACGCCAGCAATACAAATAGATTCCACGAACGATTTCTTCAGATTGCTCAGGAACTCAAGATTCCGGGCACGGATGCGGGAACTGTTGATCCAAAAAAGGAAGCATTGAGTCTCGTCAAAAGCTGGCTGGAGAGAGAGGATTCCGGGAAGTGGCTGATGATAATCGATAATGCGGATGACGCTGAAATGTTCTTCGGACCAGACAAGAACGACGGTCAGGGATCTTGGTATGTATCAGAGCCGACTACTACAACGACTCTCGGTCAATACATCCCTGATTGCTGTCACGGAACTATCCTTGTGACAACGAGGAACAGGAAAGCTGGCATAAAGCTCACAAGAAGTCAGGGAATGATACAAGTTTTAGAAATGGACGAACTAGTGTCAATTGACCTTGTACGCAAAACCCTGGACGTCGGAGATATCCAGAAAGATGATATCAGGGACCTTGTGGTATCTCTGGATTACCTTCCACTGGCTCTTGTTCAAGCAGCAGCCTATATTCAGGAGAATTCCTTGTCTGTGAAGAAGTATATCTCTATACTCAAGGCCGGTAATCGCCACGTGGTCGAACTACTCAGTGAGAACTTTGAAGCGTTCGGTAGGGATGCCGGGATCCCAAACGCTGTGGCAGCAACATGGATGATATCTTTTGATCATATTAGACGGATCAGACCTCGGGCGGCAGGATTGCTTTCCTTGACGGCGTTCCTTGATCGACTTGGCATTCCCCAAGATTTCCTTCTGGATCAAGATGAAGATCCGCTGGATGGCGCCTTCGTGAAAGCTTGTGCAGATCTGAAAGCATTCTCTTTGATTACCGAGACCCCTGAAGGTGGAAATTTCAATGTGCATCGCCTGGTTCAAATGATCACACAAAAATGGCTGTATGATCATGGGGAGGTTGAATTGTGGGCCGGAAAAGCCTTGCAAACCGTGTCCTCCAAATATCCTTCCGCGAATGACGTCAAAAATTGGAATGAATGCGCTAGTTATCTTCCACACGCTCAAGCTGTTATTCAACAAGATTTAGAATCAGATGAGAAAAAATTACTCCGAGTACATCTGTCTTCGAATGTGGCAACGTACCTTTGGCATCAAGGCCGCTGGTCAGAGGCGGAGGAGCTGGTTGTACAAGTATTGGAGACAAGCAAACGAATGCTGGGAGTTGAGCACCCTGACACGCTGACGAGTATGGCTAATCTGGCGTCGACCTACCAAGAGCAAGGAAGGTGGACAGAGGCAGAGAAACTGGAAGTAGATGTATTGGAGACAAGCACACGAGTACTGGGAGTCGAACACCCTGACACACTGACGAGGATGGCTAATCTGGCGTCGACCTACCACAACCAAGGAAGGTGGACGGAGGCGGAGAAACTGGGAGTAGATGTATTGGAGACAAGCACACGAGTACTGGGAGTCGAACACCCTAACACACTGACGAGGATGGCTAATCTGGCGTCGACCTACCACAACCAAGGAAGGTGGACGGAGGCGGAGAAACTGAAAGTAGATGTATTGGAGACAAGCACACGAGTACTGGGAATCGAACACCCTGACACGCTGACGAGTATGGCTAATCTGGCGGCGACCTATCAGAGCCAAGGAAGGTGGACGGAGGCAGAGAAACTGAAAGTAGATGTATTAGAGACAAGTACACGAGTACTGGGAGTCAAACACCCTGACACACTGACGAGGATGGCTAATCTGGCGTTGACCTACTGGAACCAAGGAAGGTGGACGGAGGCAGAGAAACTGGAAGTAGATGTATTGGAGACAAGCACACGAGTACTGGGAGTCGAACACCCCCACACGCTGACGAGGATGGCTAATCTGGCGTCGACCTACCAGAACCAAGGAAGATGGACGGAGGCAGAGAAACTGGGAGTAGATGTATTGGAGACAAGCACACGAGTACTGAGAGTCGAACACCCTAACACGCTGACGAGGATGGCTAATCTGGCCTACATCTGGAAACAACAAGGTAGACATGAAGATGCGATCGATTTGTTGAGAAAAGCCGAGAGTCTACGACGACGGATATTGGGCTCCAACCACTATCTCACAATGGATACTACGCGAACTTTGCAGGAGTGGGAGACATCGCGGGAAGTGGCTGGAAAGCTACAAGACCAAGGGCCGTAGGAGATTTTCCTCTGGACTCTGACTTTTTGAATAGCTGCATTATATAAGATTACTGATCAAGTCTGTTCCTATCATTACCACGCCATCCGTAGCTTAGACGGACAAAGTCCCTTACCCAAATTCTATTCATGCTGAATGGATACGATGAATTATCAGCTAGATCTTCTTGAAAAGACTACATAGTAGCGATGGTGTAGTAATCTTAGGCTGTGAGGTTTCAGCCTATCCGCTCGCGAGAGAAGAAAGGAAAAGCCGAAGGCGTAGGCAACAGTAGAGCGGTTAAAGAATGAGAGAAAATGAAGAAAGGGCGTAGGATCGAGTGGAAGCAAAAGGTATAACAACCATTATAACCATGAGACGAAGGCGTGAACGTGAGGTCCTGGGTACACCGGGGTGGATCTACTAGGACTAGAAGTGCTGGTTTCGTTAGCCGAGAGCGTGTGGTGCAGCGCAGAAGGATAATGTCGGTGGGCCAATTTCGGGCCTGCTAGCTAGAAGCTACAAGAGAAGACGAAGGGTAAACAGATTGGTCGAGCTTAAGTGGAGTACTGTGGAAGGGATAAGGGTATGCCTAACGGCAGGCTGTACGGTAGGGAAGGCATGGCAATGAAGGGAGGGCAGAGCCTAGAGACACGTCTTGGGTAGAAAGCTTGCTTGATGCTATCTGTGTGTGTCCTCGCTATCTCTAATAGATGCTCCAAGGGACAGTTCTCGTGCCCATAAGGGGCTAGTGACCAATTGGCCCCACCACAGTATATCCGCTCAAACCTCCGGTCGGTGTGGCTGTGGCTGGTATGGTTGTTTAACTGGTGTGCCGAGTCTCAAAAAAATGAACAGGAAAAACTGCAAGAAGTGGGAAATACGTTTGACCCTGAAAGGGCACCACAAATGTGTTGGCCACTGTTCTATTAGGTAGAAATCCCTCATACGTTTTGTTAACCGGACCTTTTAGGCTTCAACCAGTCTTCTTCACCTCCTTGCGTAACACAGCTTCTCTCACAACGCCTAATGGCTTCCTCCCCTACCACGCCTAATGGCTTCCTCCCTCACCACGTCTAAAGGCTTCCTGCCTCACCACGTCTAAAGGCTGCCTTAATCAACCAACGGCTACCTTCCTGCATAAATGTGACCAGAAGTATAGCGCCTCTGCTCAAAGGGTGCTAGTGGCAGTAGGCGCTGGAGAACGGTAGTCGCTGGAAAATGGTAGTCGCTGGAGAATGGTAGGGGCCAGCCTATCTGGCCGGGTACGCTCCTGGCTGGGAAGAGTCTCCTAGGAACGTTATGCCCCACTCAAGAGCTACAAAGCCGCGGTCAGTCCACACAGTCCACCTATAAGTGTTCATACCTACAAGCATCTACGGGCAGCCCATAAGATCTAGGCTAGAGTGGTGGACCCGACCCGACGAGCAGTTTGCCAAATTGAAAGTAATAGGTGGAGTGGAAGCAGGCCCAAATCGAGAAAGGCGGCTCACGGTAAATATAACGGGCGACATTTGAGAAACGAGATGGAAGCTCAGCGAGTGCTAATTTACGTTTACACAACGTCGCTGTCTTGGGGTGAATCTGTTATGGTGTAGCATTTCTCCTACTGTACATTGACTCTCAGCGGCCAAGATGTCAGAAATCTGCATCGAGCTCACCCTCTCTGTCTGGCCTACAATAGGCAGCAAGTTTCGGGTCTGACGTCCGGCAGGAACCAAGACTTCCATCGGGCATAAAGACCACCGTGATTGCTATTGAAAGTCTCCCATTAAGTATCGAGGGACAGTCTGCAACATCTGCACATACCGGAGGCGCTGCGTCTGCTGACAAGCTTGTAAGTCCACATTATTTTGAAGACGCCATGTTGGTCACCCTTTTCTGTGTTGCAGATGGAAACTTCGATCACAGCGTGGAATAGCTAATGGAGCTATGAACTACGCCCCGGAGATAATGATATGGGTAAGTCTGAGCAAGATGATGAGCCCGATGATGATCAACTTCTACGGAAATAAGACTTTCACATCAAAGCAATGCCGCACATACTAGATAAGTTCAGCAATACCCAAGCTTTGTGTCTTAAGCTACCTGAGCAATAAGACTTGAGTGTAACGTTAGACGTGCTCAAATAATATCTCGAGTCCCGTAAGTTGCCTGAAATTTGGCATCAACCTCGTCCAAAACTTGATCGGCAATTGGGGTATAAATGATAGTGTTCAGGTACTTTACGTACGCTCGCGTTAGCGGGGGCCCATTTGCGTCGACAATGTTCTTCAATATGGTAACAGAGTCGCTCATTCAAAGGGTCCGTGGCTCCGTTCTTCTCGGGAGGCTTAGCTGGTGCCGCGGATTCGGTAGCGGCAGGCGTGCTCGCTGTACTAGAAATGTCAGTGCCCAATTGCTACAAGAGATCAAATGTTGCCATTGCTCGTCTAACTGGTAAGAAAATGATTCGAGAAAAGGGTCAAGGCTATTCATCACTACTCCAGACGGTTGGGTTGCAGCGACAGACGAACAATGTCAGGACAAGTCAGAAGTCAGCTGTACAGTAGAGTGACTTCTAACACATTACCGCATTCGATGGCTGTGATGTTTAGGAGTGCCATCAGGAGGTTGTCCAACCCACATCCCCTTTACTCCAAATTTAGAAGCCAACAGGTACTGAGCAAAGACCGGGCATGGAATCTACGAAGCTTATGAGAAATCGCCAAGGCACTAGTCCCTTATTCGTTAGGTCGAACCGGCCAAGCAGAGAAGCCATTACAGTAGCCATAGGTGCGCCGCACTGTCAGGCTGAGCGACAATGCTGGCAGCGCCACCAGCGCAGCCGTTGCTGCTGTTACGGCTGTCGCAGCCTATCTCAAAGCTGTAAAGCATTCTCTTTTTGGCGACCTGCCTACCCACTCCTGTTGACATCCCTCTCTCCCTCCACGCGAAATCGATCCCGCACCCGTCGACTTTTACGTTGGCACCGTTCACTGGCTGAGCGCCTGCCATCCAGCCCCACTCGATGTATTCTCATGGCCCGCCCCCGTCGTCCCGACAGTCGTGACGGCTTCGAGATCGCCATCATCTGCGCGTTGCCGATCGAGTGTAATGCCGTGGAAGCGCTCTTGGACGAGGAGTACGAAACAGATGTCTTCTCATACGGAAAGGCGGCTGGAGATTCAAATGCCTATACTACGGGACGGTTGGGCAATCAACACGTGGTCCTGGCTTACATGCCTGGCATGGGTATGATCAGCGCAGCAGCTGTGGCGGCCAATATTCTCTCCAGCTTCGAAAGGATCAAAGTCGGTATAGTTGTGGGCATCTGCGGCGGGGTACCGACGAGCGCTGATGGAGTAGAGATTCTTCTGGGCGACGTCATTATTAGTACGTCGGTGATTCAGATCGACTTTGGCCGGCAACACCCAAACAAGTTTGTCAGGAAGAAGGCAGTGGAGGATACTCTCGGCAGAGCGAATCCGGAAATTCGAGCAGTTGTCGGGAAAGCATCAGGCTACCTCGTTCGAGGAAGGCTCAAAGAAAAAACCAGCCTTTTCTCTGCTCACATCTGCGCGAGGGATGGGTTTGACAAATCGGCTTATCCCGGGCCAGAGAACGACACACTTTACCCGTCTGACTATCGGCACAAGCATCGGATGCAAAGCTCCTGCATCATCTGTGACGATTGTCAGAACCAGGATGATGAAGTGTGTGAATCCGCGCTGAAGAACTCTTGTGTGGAATTGGGTTGCGACGATAAGCTGTCGATTGAACGCAAACGTCTTCAAAAGGCGATGGGCTTCGCACCGGATGGAAGCCAAATCACAACTGCCGAAATCAGAGAGGCGCAAAAGGCTTCGATTCACTTTGGCCGTATTGCATGCGGTAATCAAGTAATGAAGAGTGGGCTGCACCGCGACAGGATTGCCGCCGAGGAGGGAGTGATTGGGCTTGAGATGGAAAGTGCGGGCACATGGGACTATATCCCTACGATTGTGATTAAGAGCGTATGCGATTACGCCGACAGTCACAAGAATAAGCACTGGCAAGAATATGCAGCAGCAACGGCAGCGGCTTGTACGAAGGCCTTTTTGGAGGAGTGGAGGAGCGTAAATAGGCCAGGTAAATCACGATTTCATATCATTCTCGGGACTGCAACTTGGGTATAACTCAGGAACACTGGAGATTCACATCGATCCTCCAAGCCAGCAAGTCACCTTTCGCGCGGCTTCTTCTAGAGCAACACTAACAGTCTTCTGCCTTCTACAGAACAACCAGAGATTCAACCAAGCCCTTCACCATTTGTCCCTTTCTGTCGCGACCGAGATTTCGTCGATCGTGGAACACTACTCGATCAGATTCACGAGAGATGTTCAACATCAGGGTCAAGGACCGCACTCGTTGGGTTGGGCGGCGTGGGGTAAGTGAACACAACGTGAAACTACTCCCACCGCTGATTACAAGAAAGAAAGTCGCAACTTGCCATCGAATACTGCTATCGACTTAAGGAGCTATCTCCCGATACGCGCATATTCTGGGTCCACGCGAGCAATGTCGCCCGTTTCGAGCAAAGTCTTCGGGAGATTGCCGACCTCGTCCAGATCCCTGACCGGAATAATCCTCAGGGCAACATATTTAAGCTAGTTCACGACTGGCTGCGCGACGAGAGGAAGGGAAAATGGGTCCTCATACTCGACAACGTCGACGATGCTAGCTTCCTTCTCGCTCAACGCCCCAGTCAGGGGAGCCAATCAAGTGGCTCTGATGGCCGAAACTCACAGCCGCTACTCACCTATCTCCCTCAGAGCCAAAATGGATCAATTCTCATCACAACCCGGACAAGTGGCGTGGCATTGAAGCTCGTAGAAGAGACCGACATCATCCCAGTCGAACCGATGGACAAGGAGCATGCACTCGCGCTCTTGAAGAAGAAGCTCGGGAAGCTATGGGAGCAGAGTGATGGTCAAGACGTCGCCGTGCTCGCGGCAGCCCTTGAGTTTATGCCACTTGCTATTGTCCAAGCGGCGGCATACATCTTACAAAGAGCACCACGATGTTCAGTACGGCAATACATTGAACAATTCCAGCGGAATGACAAAGGAAAGACGACGCTGTTGAATCATGAAGGCGGTCACCTCCGCCGAGACCGAGAGGCTAAAAACTCCATCATCATCACATGGCAAATCTCATTTGACCACATTCGCCAGACAAGACCATCAGCGGCTGATCTGCTATCACTCATGAGCTTTTTTGATCGACAAGGGATTCCTGAGGTCCTGCTTCGAAATCGACCCGCAAAAGAGAGCAGTTCCGAAAATTTAGACGGCCCCGATGGGAATCCGGACGATGAGGACAGCGCGTCAGAGTCAGGCTGCAAAGATGAGTTCGAAGAGGATGTGCTAACCCTTAGAAACTATTCTTTTATCACCGTCAACGCGGACGCAACGACCTTCGAAATGCATGGGCTTGTGCAGCTATCTATGCGGAAGTGGCTCGAAGCTCACGGGCAGCTCGAGGGGTGGAGGCACCAGTTTGTCAAGAATCTTTGCGCGGAATTTCCGACAGGAGAACATGAGAACTGGGTAAAGTGTCAAGCGCTTTTTCCACACGCGAAAGCCGCAGTATCGCAACAGCCAAAGCAAGGAAGCTCACTACGAGAGTGGGCTTCAATATTATATCGTGCAGCATGGTACGCGTGGCGCAGAGGAAACGTGGCTGACGCAGAGAAGATGTCGACAAAGGCGATGAAAGCGACGACGAAAATGCTTGGTCAAGACCATGAGGAGACGCTGCTCAGCATGGGCATGGTAGGCTTGGCATACAAACTAGGAGGTCGATGGCAGGAGGCCGAAGAGCTGGAGGTGCAAGTGATGGAGACGATGAAGAGGGTGCTTGGGGCGGAGCATCCTTCCACGCTGACCAGCATGGGCAACCTGGCGTCGACGTATATGAATCAAGGCCGATGGCAGGAGGCCGAAGAGCTGGACGTGCAAGTGATGGAGACGAGAAAGAGGGTGCTTGGGGCGGAGCATCCTTCCACGCTGACCAGCATGGCCAACCTGGCG